>Ga0315277_10000299_pt1 | contig 81732 bp, 75 predicted proteins | sample YL17G05_15_MG_FD_203695 | JGI IMG/M metagenome (GOLD analysis project Ga0315277, IMG submission 203695) | Sediment microbial communities from Yellowstone Lake, YNP, Wyoming, USA - YL17G05_15 | ecosystem: Environmental > Aquatic > Freshwater > Lake > Sediment | place: USA: Wyoming | collected...
CAGGAAACAGACCCGAGGGGTACAGACCTGCTGTCCCCGGTTGATGCCTATATCCTCTCAGTCTTCACAGCCAGCGCCGCGCCGCAGTGAGGGCACCTAACAGAATCAGGTCCCACCCACTCCACTTCCTTTGGGTTGATGTCCGCGCCGCACTTGAAACAGCGCTCAGGGACCTTTCTCGTGACCATGACTTCGCGCTCGACTGTCTTGACCCCTGCAACGCCCCCTTCAGATCGTATGAATGTCGACTGTTCGATTGTGCCCCGAAGCTTACCACTAGCGATTGCACCATAAAGCACATCACTCACTTTCTCGGGTGATGCACCGCTGAGCTTGGCCAGCTCGTCCATCGTCACTTTGGCGTGGCCTTGGGCGATTCCGATTATCTTTGTGTTCACACCGCCCATACTTCTGCGCTTGGCACCAAGCACTGCAAACGCCAAGGCGATGACGAAGAAGATTGTGGCTGGAATCCACATGTAACCTTCACTCATTATCATCGTGATGACTCCGCCGATGAACATCACGAAGGCAAAAAGGAAGAACATACAGCTTACGCACTCAAGACCATTTTGCGACTGCATTGACACTATAGCGTGCCTCCTCATGCGCGAATAGCATGACAAAGCGTTCCGGACATCGTATCAGATAAATGATGTGCCTCAATCCTGTCGGCTCGCTTCGCGGCATGCAGCCATCACACGTATGCATAAGCCATCACTGGAATCAGATGCACTGATGTCATGGGTCGGCCTCCTACTGGACTGCGTTGCTCTGTCCAACCCAAGATGACAGTTCATTCTCCCATTCCACAACCGTTATACTATCATTGGATTGACCGAACGTATGACTGCAAACGACAACTTGGAGCCATTCTGATGCTCGAAGAGCAAGGCATGACAACAGACGCAGTACTCAAGCAGCTCCAATCGCTACTGGAGCCCGATGCGAGCTATGCGAGTGGTCGGCCTGTGGCTTCAATGTCTACTGCTCCTCTCGGTCTCGGTGTAGATGTGTTCTCGCGGACTATAGAGAAGAACGCGGGACGTTTTCATACATTCCCTGGCTCCGCGGAGGCCGAACGCGAAGTCATTGAAATGGTCGGGGATCTGTTTCACCTCGAACAACCACTGGGCACCACGACCTCAGGAGGAACCGAGTCAAACATCTTGGCCATGCTTGTGTGCAGGGAAATGGCTGCAAAGAAGACAGGCACCCCGGAGATCATTGCCCCCGAGACTGTGCATGCATCTGTGGACAAAGCGGCGTGGATTCTAGGCGTGAAGCTCGTGAAGACAAGAGTCGACAGCCAGTTCAAGGCAGTCCCTTCTGCAGTCGAGCGGGCAGTCAACAGAAACACCGTGGGCATCTTTGCAACCGCAGGCACTACTTACCTAGGCCAGATTGACCCTATTGATGAGATTGCGGGCATAGCGAGCCACCATTCAATCCCACTCCACGTCGATGCCGCATTTGGGGGGTTTGTCATACCGTTTCTCAACGACCTGGGATTGGGTCATCATATGTTCGATTTCCAGATTGAGGGCGTCACGAGTATCAGTGTTGACCCTCACAAGATGGGACTCGCTCCAATCCCTTCTGGCTGTATCCTATTCAGATCGGAGAAACATCTGGAATCGATAACAAGGAAGGTACCATACCTCAGGGGACAGAGTGCGGTGCAGCACACACTGCTTGGAACAAGACCGGCAGGATCGATACTTGCTGCTTGGGCAGTGATGAAGCAAATGGGCAGGAAGGGGTACAGGGACCTAGTCAGTCTGTGCATGAAGAGGACACTGATGGTCGAGAACAGAGTCGAGGCTAACAGGATGCTGCGGTTGGCAATCGAGCCTGTGATGAACATAGTTGGCATAGAGTGCAAGGAGTTGTCGCTTGAACACGTGACCGATAAGATGGAGAAGCGGGGTTGGAGGATGGCGACCTCACCCTTGCCACCGAGCATAAGGATTGTCGTCATGCCTCACATAACAGAGGGAACAGTGAACGCCTTCTTCAACGACTTGGATGATATCTCGGCGACGATCCCGACAGACGGACAGTTCTAGGTGGGGCCTCGTTTTAGTTCCTCTACTCTCTCTTCGAGGTCGGACATGCGCTTGGTGAGGTCAAGCACGGTATTCAGTAGGAATGAGATCAGGTATCCATAGTTGACGGAGTATCCCTCACCACGTTCGAGTATCTGCGCCTCCTCGAGTCGTCTGGCGGCATTCGTGATTGACTGTTTCGATACCTTCCTCTCGTCGACAAGTCGATCTACTGTTTCCCGGACCTCGCGAGGGGCCACAGGTGTTCCTCTGAGAGGCTTCAGCAGACTGTGAAGGATTATCAGGCCGGCACCCATCCGCGGATTCGTCAGCATTGAGAATGTGTCGTCCAGCTCTTTCATGATGACCTTCTTCCCGCTGGCAGTAAACGCTTCGTTAGACAAAAAGCTTCCCACCGCCCTCGAAGGCACAGGTAACGTGAGATTCGAGAAGGATTTCCATTGAGCGTTTACTGAATCCGACGAAGGCGGCAGCATTGGACACAGCTTGCCGCCACGGTGGGCGAAGTGCTAGTTCCCAAAGCGAAACGGTAAAAGATGGGTTCTCAGATAGTTTTGCGGGTTCGTGAGTTGGCAAAATCATTGGAGAGAGTTGTGTTTGTCGGGGTCATCCATACAGACCTTGATAGTGTGAAAGAGGCAAGGAAGATAGTGAAACAGGTAAAGCCTGATGTCGTAGCAGTGGAGCTGGACAAGGAGAGGTATCAACAGATGATGCATCCTCCGACAGAAGAGGAGACCGCACGCATGACACCAACTGGTGACCCAGTTCAGGACTTGTTCCGCCAGATTGCCCTCTTGGAGAAGAGCTTGGGCAACGTCACCGGAAGTGACGCCGGTGCCGAGATGTTGGCTGCAATCAAGGAAGGCAGGAGCATTGGAGCCAAAATCGCACTTGTGGACAGGCCCATCCAAGCAACAATCCAAGCCATCATGAATGTTCCACTTGATGAAGTCTACAGGATGTTCAACATGATGCCCGGAGCCTCCAAGGAAATACAGGAAGGAGGAGCCCAAGATCTATTGACCATGTTGAAAGAGGAGGGAGCAGTGGACGCCCTCATGGAGGAGTTCAAGGTCCAATTCCCCAACTTGAGCAATGCTCTGATTCAAGAGAGAGACAACTATGTCGCTAAGGCGCTGTTCACCATTCTCAACGATGTCGAGGGACGGATTGTGGCCGTGTTGGGTGCAGGCCATATCGAGGGTGTCAAGCAGTCCCTAGCCCGGATGCTTGAGACCCAAGCTGGTGCTTAGAGACCTAGACCGTGGATTAGGTCTTCGATGCCCTGACCCGTCTTTGAGCTCACCTTGTAGACGGGGAGCAAAGCGTCCACTTCGCGAACATCCTTCACAAGCCCTTGGATGTCGAAGTCAAGTACGTCAGCAAGGTCGATTTTGTTGATCACTATAATGTCAGCCCTCTTGATCGTTAGCGGATGTTTGCGGACCATATATGGGCCCTCCGTTATGCTCAGGACAACTATCTTCTTGTCAACCCCCAATGAGTAACCTGCAGGACAGATTAGGTTGCCAACGTTTTCAATGAAGACCACTTGGTACTTAGACAAGTCAACGTTCTTCAAAGCAAGCCGAACCATCCTTGCATCGAGATGACATGCGGAGCCTGTGTTGATCTGCACCGTGTCAATGCCATGTGACTCGACCCTATCGGCGTCTATCCGCGTGGCAAGGTCTCCGGCCACCATCAGTATGCGATATCGAGCAGACAACCTCTCGCACAAAGACTCAATCAGCAGGGTCTTACCTGTGCCAACCGAACCCATGATGTCGAACGCGCGTATGTTGTGCTTCTTGAACTCGGCAGCGTTGATCTTAGCTGCATCCTCGTTTGCTCCGAACAGGTCCCTTCGGATGTCAATCGTGACAGTCCGGTCAGTCATCGGGGTCACCTTCGTGGTTTTCTAGTGAGAGTGTCGAGGGATAAACGTACAGGTACTGTCCCAGTATAGGTCTCACTATCAGTTTCTCGACCATGAGAGCAGCCACAGCCCAAGCTGCTCCCTGTATTGTGTCCAGAACTGCCACGAGGAGTGCGGCCTCAAAAGACTCGCTGAGGGCTAGGAACACAGTCATGTCTGGCACAAAACCACCTATCAAGCCGCCCCCGAGTATGACGAGCAGGAAGTACTTCGCACTGTTCCTATCGGACGTGATGTGTATTGCATAGCCTGTCCCAATGCCAAGGAAGACATTGCCTATCAGAGGCATGAGTGGCACCTCTCCCCCGGCGACAGCTCCACCAATCCCGACAATGGCCCCGACCACAGCTCCACCAATAAGCCCTCCAATCACGCCCCCAAGTTCAGAGAACAGGAAACCCGGGCTCAGTTCAAGCATGCCCGGTATAACAGGGATTCTTACAAACAGGCGCATCACGATTCCGAGTGCGGCCACCATAGCCATGCATGTCACTGCGACCGTGTTCGTTCTCAGGGGTATGAGCACCATCAGTCTCACCTTAGGCGGCAGTCAGCCGCTCTGGAGCCTCGGGCCAGCTTCCCAACAAGAACCTTCTGGTCTCGAGATACCACTTCTCGAGTTGGGACAGTATCTGTTCGCGGACGTCCTCTGTCGAAACTGCCAGATAGACATAGTAGTAACCCCCCTTCTCGAGAGACCGCATCTCGCGTTCGACGAGACCCTTCTTACACAGCTTGTTCAGTACTCGCTGGACTGTGCTGCGGTCACGTTTGATCGCCGACGTGATTGACTCGACTGTTTTGGGACCAGAGAGCAGTGAGAAGTATGTATCGATCTCGCTGTCACGAAGACCGAATGCACAGCACAGTAGATCAGAGGGTTTCTCAAACCTCTTTGTGAAAAGGCCCGACATTGGATCCCGCACTGTCATCACCAAAGGGTATTCTGTGCCATGTGACAGAAAAGGGTTGTGCAGTGACCACGCACAAGCGATAATACTTTGGTTAAAATTCATCGGCTATTCCCTAGAAGGTGGTGCTACTAGAAGATGGACTTCAGTTCGTTGAGGGGCGATCCAGACTCGGCCCGTTGGGATGAACCTGTGAGAAGTGGGCCCTTTCCGGCTGTCAACATGGCCCCATTGAAGGGGACTCTCGAGTCGGACCCGATACGGTCCCGGGTCCTCAGGCTGTTGATTGAAGATGGAGGATGGGTCACGACTGCAGACCTGTTAAGAGTAGCACGTCAGGTCAGGCCAATCATAGGAGCTGTCACCATAGGTACGATTCTTGAGGGCATGAATGAGATCGTTTCGTCCAGACTGATACTGAGCAGGGCGTCTTTGTCAACAGGTATAGATTGGGCTGAGTGGAGGATAAACCCGGACTGGCTTGAACCGACCCGGAAGCTGCTCCAGATGATCATCCGCACACGAGCCAAGGGACCCGACGAGTGGACTCGCGAAGACACGAGGCGTGGAACGGAACGGACCTCATCAGGCCCTACTCATGATTGAGTTGCTAGTGCTTCTTGAGTAATCTACTTAAGATGACATGAATGACGCTGGACACATGTCACACTCGATGTCAGGGGCGCCGTCGGAACCCACAAGAATCACAGTTGACCAAGAGTCCGCAACGATGGAACCCTCGGAGGTTTCAGAAACCAGCGAGAGAGTGAAGCGCGTCGTGGTCGCGGCTGTGCTTGCGGCTCTGTCCGTGGCAGCAGCACCTATCGCGACCTATCTTCCCAGAATAGGAGGCTGGGGAATAGCTCTCTTCGATCCTGTGTCTATATTCTGGATAGCAGCGTTCCTGATCGGGGGTATATGGGTCGGCATGATCAGTACTATAGCCGGCACGCTGGGTCTATTCTTCACTGATCCAACGGGCATCGGACCCATCTTCAAGTTTCTCGCAACCCTTCCCATGATTGTCATACCATGGTTTGCCGTCCGCATGTTCGGCCGGGGGAGGGGAGGCAGTTACCTCTCTGCGGGCCTCAACTATGCGTTTCTGATGAGCTTTGCGTATGTCGTGAGACTCATTGTCATGATTCCTCTCAACCTTGTGGTTGTGCCGTTGTTTGCCCCCTGGATGACTGCTGACCAGATAGCCGCTTACACGTTCCTCATCAACACCATACAAAGCTTCTGGGACGCACTAGTGCCCTATGTTGTTGTCTTCCCCAGCATGGTCTTCCGCCACTTCAAGATGTGGTGAAATGCGATAGCCGGTAGGATGGGGGGAGACCCAATCGGAATTCGCTTAAATAGCCAAGTAGTGGTGTCCTTCGCAGTAACATCACACACGCAGTAGGGATTACGAATGGTGCGGCGATGCGAGTATTGCGACTCGCCAGTACCAGCAGATGCTACGGTCTGTCCTGTATGCAGACAGGTCCTAGCGGAGGAAACTCTCGAAAGGGTTCTACCCATGCTGAAGAGACCTGGAGCACCCGAGGTCCGTGCATTGAGTGTCGGAGAAAGGCTGTGGGGCGTGACTAGACAACCGGCGGCAACCTATCGTGACATCGGCCAGCGACCTGATGGGGCCGGGCCATTCCTGATCATACTGATGAACGCTCTTGTTATTGCTGGCTTCTTCTTGGTCATTTCCTCGAAGTTCACAGTAAGAGTCGTTCTCAACCAGACGACCGGTGCCACTGCCATCGTGTCCGTCTTGGACACACAAGGCGCGGGACTCTACTACTTGACTGCGTTGGCTAGCATAGTTCCAAGCATCATGCTCGGTTTTGTGTACCTACTGGTTGGGACTGCCTTTGCACACATCGCGTTCAAGATCACTGGCGGCTCCGGACGCGCAGGCAAGACCCTCGCCATAGTGGGCTACAGCATGATTCCTGTGCTCATAATGCGACTAGTCGCACTCGTGGTGGTGTTTGCCGCCCTGCCCACTAATTCCATTGATGACATGGGCCTGTGGCCTACCATAATCCAATCAATATATGATGCAGATGTGTGGCTGATCATAGACTACATGACGACAGCTGCATTTGTATGGGTTGGTTTCCTCCTCATATTCGGTATCAGAGAAGCGCATGGCACCTCGACTGTGTGGGCATTCGTTGTTTCGTTGGCGTGTATGATAGTGTTGGTATGGACCTTCTGGCAAGCCCACTGAACAGATGTCAGACCACGCCATACAGCGGGATTATCACGAAGGCAATGAGGCCAATCAGAGCCCCGACCTTGTCTAGTGTGCTGCCTATCACTAGCCGCTTCTTCCTGCTCGGTCCAGTCAATGGGAAGAGGGCGGCACCTATGATAACTGCAGACCCAAGGACCAAGAGAAACCACAGATCCGAGCTGGCGTATCCCAGTATCCACACCATCATGTAGCACGCGACTCCAACGATGTTGAGGACTGCAGCAACGGCCACGGCCGCTCGGCTACCGTATACACGCGCAATGGTGCGAACGTTTCTCAACGCATCACCTTCGACATCCTCAGCGCCTTTGATCGTTTCGCGAGCCTGCAGTATCATGAATGCTGTCAGGAAGAACAACCACGATGGAACAGGAATGGTGAAGAATGCAACCCGCTCGGCATAGAGAAAGGAACCATATATGACACCAAAGGCGAAAGAAAACGCGACCATGAAGTTGCCTGCAAGTCCGAGCGCCTTGACCTTCGCCGCGTAAGCATAACCTACGATCTCAAAGAAGACAACTACCAATGTGCCGAGCGGACCATTGAGCCACGCGAACAAGATACCACACAAGCTCAGGAATACAACGTAGGCCCACGCCTGCTTCACGGTCATACTTCCACTCGGCAATGCCCGATGAGGACGGTTGATCTTGTCAACCTCTATGTCGAAGATGTCGTTTACGACATTACCGCCTGCCGCAACGAAGAAGTAGGTCACGTAGCCGAGGATGAACATGTACAGGTATTCCCATATGGATGGCCCGACTGGATGGACTCTATAGGCCATCGCCAGACCGGCAATGACAGTGAGTCCGCCTATGACGCAATTCTGCGGCCGGATTATCGAGAGGAGTGCCTTTGGATAAGTCCGCTGCTTCTGGCCATCGGTCGTCGTAGTCGTGTCTGCCATCAGATTGCAGTCCTCCCAGCCAACAGTCAGAGGCCATGATTAAAGGCTTCCGGACAAGATGCGCAGTTTCCGCACGAGTGGTCCAAGCCATGCCCGCACCAGAACTGAACTGGTTCGTTTGCACAGTAGTGCTAAAAAGGACACAGAGAATCAGGGACCGCAAGCGAAAGAGAAACCTAGTCCGGGCAGCGGTCACTCTTGGCTGCCACTCTCAGTACCGAGGCGATTCATCTGGTAGAGATGCACTTTGGTCCAGCCGGTTACCCGGCCGACACACATAGCAGCCCTCGCAGAGCGTTCCAGATGATACGCGAGGCAGGACTCGACGCATTGGAATATGCTGCCGTTTATGGGCTCAGGATTAGTGAAGAGAAAGCGGCTGCCCTAGGAGCTCTAGCGGAAGAAAACCAGATCACGATGAGCATGCATGCCGCATACTACATCAGTCTTGCATCCAAGAGCAACGAAATCAGGAACAGATCGAAAGAACGGCTTGTTGCCGGGCTAAGACTCGCACCCTTGATGCGGGTGAAGCGTATTGTCTTCCACGCCGGCGGATACTGTGGACTAGCTCCTGAGGACGCATACAAGGTTGTGAGAGACTCACTAAAGGAAGTATTGGCTGCCGTAGGGCGCCGGGGGAAAGGCGCCCTTCTCGCTCCTGAAACCGCAGGAAAGCTAGGAGCATTTGGTTCTGTTGAGGAACTCGTGAAGCTATGCACAGAGGTTGATGGTCTGATACCAACGATAGACTGGGCGCATCTGCACGCCCGTACTCAGGGACAGGTGGACAACAAGGACAGCTACTTGAGAGTCTTGGACGCATTCGAACGGGCGCTCGGAGACAGGTTTGTGGACAACATGCACTTCCATGTCAGTGGCATTGAGTATTCACAGGCAGGTGAGAAGGCTCACAGACCTCTTGGACACAAATGGGGTCCTGACATTCTTCCTCTGCTCCAGATCGTGATAGAGGTCGGTTACAGACCCACGTTCATATCAGAAACGCCCAACCCAATCCATGGCGCACTGTACACTAAGTTGCTGCTTGATGAGTTGGAGAAGTCAACACAATGACAGACCATCTGTTTATCCTCGGCTCCAACTGGCTGCTTAGCATAGCCGAGCTCATTGTGTACCTCAGAAACAGGAACATTCGCGTGGGAGTCAAGGACTTCTCCAAGAGGGCAGTCATACTGAGCAGTGCTGGCGATTTCAATGATGAACAACTGACAAACATTCAGTCGGCCCTTGGGGGCTGCTACAAGGTGGCAAAGGTTGTCACAAGCTATGATTGCGAAACAGCAAAGAGAGCTTTTCCAGTGACAGGCAGAATCATCCAGAAAGAAAGAGCCACTCTGCTCAGCTGTCCATGGGTGAAGGAGGTATGGGCACAGCCCAAGGATCAGAGGATCAAGTTCGGTGTCAGCACGTACCCCATGTGGAATGACCAGTCGGTAGACCTGAAACGCTTCACAGTCGGGATGGACGAAGCGGTCAAGGCAATTCTGATCAAGATGGGCGCAAAAAACGTGGCGTACTATGTGTACGAAGGGCCAGATCGTAGGAAGTCAGACAGGCAAAACACAGCGCTCTGGCCGCAGACTCTGATTAGGCACGGCCTCTTGGCAAGTCCGAATGCTGAGATCTTGGCAGTGTTCACCGCAAAGACCCTGTACATCGGCAGGACTGTTGCAGCATACGACTCAATTCTCCAGCAGCACAGAGACGAAGCGAGGCCCTACATCTCACCGGAAATAAGCACAAGTCCCAAAATCTGCAGGACACTTCTGAATGTCGCTGGTGCAAAGCCGGGTGACACGGTACTCGATCCCTTCTGTGGCACTGGGACTCTGCTGATGGAAGCGGCAGTCTTGGGCATGAGCTCCATCGGGATAGACATTGACGACAATGCGGTCAAAGGTACCATAGCCAACCTCAGATGGCTTGAGAAAGAACTCGGCCGAACGCTGAAGTTCAGCGTGTTCAGGGGTGATGCTCGGAAAACTGACAGTCTTGTCAAGGAGAGAGTGGATGTTGTTGCATTTGAGCCAGAGCTTGGCCCCATACACTCGACCCGGCCCGAAGAGGATGAGGCCGGGAAGACTATCGAGGGCTTGACCAGTCTCTATCACGATACACTGACGGCCGCTTCGCGGCGCCTGAAACCGGAAGGACGGGTGGCCATGACGCTTCCCGTTATCAACTCGAAACAGGGCCTGTTCAGAGTGGACTTGAACGAGTTAGTAAGAGGGACACCTTTCACTTTCATGCCTTTCCTGCCCAAGGAATGTGTCATTGATGTAGAGAAGAGGGGTGAAGAGCCTAGACTCAAGACAGAACGTACAAGCTTGCCCGAGAGGAAGAGGGGGCAGATAGTACAGCGCGAGCTGGTCATGCTGTCAAGGTAGGTGATCCCCACACGATAAATCTTGTACACGTGTCGCTTCGCTACAACATGTAGCGGATGACGTCGTCGAGAATCGCGTATATCTGAATACGGTCCATGTCGTTCTTGACGTAGGGCATGGCGTACTCAAAGATCATGTTCCGGTATGCCATTGGGTCCACAATTTCCTGGGCCCCGTCACTGACCACTTTGAGCATCTCCTCAAGAGCTACTCTCAGGGTTCTGTAAGGCACACTATAGACATCGATTGAGATGACTTCGATACCCGCCTCATCAACTGGGACAGATGCAAGAAAGGGATAGGTTTCGATGAGGGGTTGTAGCCGTTCCTTTATTCCATCCACAAGTCTCTTCCGCGTCCTCTTATCGACCTTCACCTGCATGATAGCCCTGAAGAGGTGGTTGTAGACCTCAAGTGAGTCCATTGACTTGCTGGCCACAAGACTGTCATCGGTTTCTTCAAACTGGGAAACTAGCTCGTCGATGAAGTTGGCATAGTGGTTGAAGCTCTCTGGGTTTCCTTGCCATTCCTCGAGCACTGAAGCTACGTCGGACCCATCGGGGATTTCGTTGCGCATGAACTCGTTCAGCGCGTACTCTAAGAGAAAACGCATGTGCCCCGTGCGAGCGGCCTTGGAAACCGCCATGACGAAGAGAAGATTGTCATTCGCCAACCAAACGTATCTGTTCATCTCAGTGTCGATTGTCTTCAGAGTTTCGTTGGTAGCCTTGTCTATGAATGTGTGAGTAGCAGAAAGAAAGGGAGCTATCAAATCCATGTCGATGTCTATCCCGGAGTATGCCCTCGCGACCAAGTTCCTACCTGTCTGTCGTTCGATCAACCAGACTCCATGGATGGCACGCTTGTCTGACATGACGGACCAGAAGAAGAACCGGAATCTAGGGAAATAAGCGTATGTCATACTGGGAGGTACGCGGGATTCAGTTGGTTCTCAGTCAGACGCGCAAGACAGACAATATGCTCAGGGGCCTAACGAAAGAAATCCCGACTCAAGCCAAGAGTCATTGACCGGCGTTTCCTCTTGGGCTGAAGGGAGCCCGCATCATACCTCAACCGGTGGGATCCAATCCCCCGATGAGAGTCTTGATGTCTGTGATATGACTGCGACTAGGTTGTCGAGATTCCCAGTCGCTCCACCATCTCTTTGTACCGATTGCGGACAGTGACCTCTGTGACACGAGCCGTGCGAGCTATTTCGAGCTGAGTCCTCCGTGCACCCGTGAGAATGCTTGCGACATAGATTGCGGCCGCAGCCATCCCCTTCGGGTCCTTGCCTATTGTCAGCCTCTCAGCTCTTGCTAGCTCCAGTATGTCTATCGCCTTCTTCTTGGCCTCGCCCGGCAGGCCGAGCTCTGTGCCGAATCGGTGCACGAACTCGACAGGATTACTGTGGGGCACCTTCAGGTCGAGGTATCTGAGTATCAACCGCACACATAGGCTCAGTTCCTTCCGTGTTATGTGAATCTGTTCAGTGATCTCCTCCAAGGGACGAGGCACCTTATGTTCCCTACACGCAAGGTAGAGCGAAGCTGCAATCATACCAAGGATGGTTCTCCCTCGCGTCAGACGTTTCCGGAGGGCCTTCCTGTAAATCACAGCGGCAGTTTCTCGGATTGAGTAGGGGATACCCAGCTGAGAACTGATTCTGTGGAGCTCCGTCATTGCAACAGCAAGATTCCGTTTGTCGGATGAGTGCACCTTAGTGCGAATCTGCCACTTGCGAAGTCTGTGTATCTGTGCTCGTCGCGTAGAAGAGAGCTTTCGTCCTGATGCGTCGACATTCTGCCTGCCGATTATCGTTGTGAGACCCTGATCAAACTTGCTCCAGTCAGTGGGGCCTCCAACACGCTGGCGGGCATTCTGCTCATCAGCAGTGAATGCGCGCCACTCTGGACCCATGTCAATAGATCGGTCAGACAAAACAAGCCCACAGTTGGGACAGATCACTTCTCCCCGTGTGTGATCAATGTACATCTCGCGAGAACTACAAGCAGAACAAACATAAGCGGTTGCATCCATGCGCTCTCTAGGTCTTTTTGTCTTTGATTGTCTGCTGGCCAGTCCAATCATCTCCCTGCACTCACCACCAGTAGGTGGGTGCGATGTCAGAGCTGTCGATGGTTCCTCTGATGTGTCCTCTCACGGCGCATGAAAGAGCACGTGCGTGGTCGCGGTCTTGGGACAAGCGCTCCATAGGGAGCAACTGTGTTGCGCTGACGTCGAACCATTATAAGCGTTTGCACAGTTTTTTGTTGGATTACTCGTTTTATGATTTGACAGTTGTTCGCCTTTTCGTAGTTGCTGTCAAGCTCATCACCGGCCTGATATCTCTCATTGATACACTCAAGCTCAGTCAGCTGCTTTTCACCCGTACAGTTGGTTTCTTTGGCCATACACTTATGAATCGAGCCGGGCATCCGCTCCTAGACCAGAGGCGAGAAACGTCATGAGCAGGAAGGTCGCAGTCACAAACCCTTGGGACTCTGTCAAGGGGCTTGTCATCCGACTCTTGGCGGAAGCGACGACCTTGGAGAGCGGGAGGGTCCAAGAGTCGGTCGAGATACCACCGGACGCGACGCTCGGAGACCTGGCCGCGACTGTTGCGTTCCAACTGGCCAAGCAGCTTAAGAAGAACCCGTCCACCATCGCCGCAGATATAGCCATCAAGATGGCAGAGCAAATCAAGTCTGAGCCCGTCCTTCTTCGTATAGAGTCAAAGGGGCCATATGTGAATGTCTTTCTCAATCGGGGTCAGTTCGCCAAATGCACCGTCGAGGCTGCCAATGCTCTGGGTCAGCGGTACGGGAGAACTGGCGCTTACACCGGTAAGCGAGCATTGATTGAGTTCCCGGCTGTGAACCCGTCCAAACCATGGCACATAGGTCATGCGAGGAATGCAGTGATTGGTGACACTCTTGGGAACATCCTCGCGGCAGCTGGTTATGATGTGGTCAAACTGGACTACATCAACGACTTGGGACTGCAGATTGCAGAGCTGTGCTGGAGAATGATGCAGCGGCCCCTGCCCGAAGAACAACCGAACATGAAATACGACCAGTACCTTGGCCGGCTCTACGTTGAGGTTCAGAAATCCTTCGAGACTGATGAACAGGCTGAGAAACAGATCCGGGAGGTGGCGAGGCAGCTAGAGGATCTCAACTCAGAGGCTGCCAATACGAGCGCTGTTATGGTGACGAAGTGCCTGCTTGCACAATGCCAGACCGCATACCGTCTGGGCATCTATCATCAGTATCAGGTCTGGGAAAGTATGATTGCGCATAGCGGCCTGCTCGAACTGGCGAGAGATCTCATGTTGAAATGTGACAACGTGGTCAAGCTCGAAGAGGGTGACAAGGCCGGGTGCATAGTGGTCCGACTGGACACTATCGAGGAGTTCAAGGACATGCAGGAGCCCTACAAGGTTCTGTTCAGGTCTGACGGGACAAGGACTTACACTGGGGCAGACGTTGCCTTGCAGATGTGGAAGTTCGGCATCATTCAGGACCCGTTCCGCTATCAGGTCTTCGATCACCAGCCGAATGGTAAGGATGTTCTCCGAACTTCACTGAAAGGACGGAAGTCACGCATCGAGAAGTTCGATGTGGTGTTCAATGTTATAGGCTCTGAACAGGCCCAACCGCAAAGGTTGATTTACACTATCCTCAACTTGCTGGGATACAAGAATGAGAGTGAGAATTCTCACCACATTGCGTACGCGTTTGTGGACGTCGAGGGCACCGATCTGTCAGGGAGAAAAGGAACTTGGATAGGCTACTCCTGCGACGAGGTTCTCGACAAGGCAGCAGAAATCGCCAAGGAAGAGGTCGCAAAGAGAAACCCAGAAGAGAATGATGAGTTCAAGGACAAGGTTGCGGCCCAAGTCGGCACCGGTGCAGTACGATACATGCTGCTCAAAGCCTCTCCTGACAGGAAGATCACTTTCAGATGGAGTGAAGCATTGGACTTCGATGGAGATGCCGCCCCATACCTCCAGTACTCCTACGCTAGAGCTCAGAGAATTCTCGAGAAAGCAGGTGAGGCCGGCTCCGCGCCGGCAGACTTGACGCTCTTGTCGTCCGAGGTCGAGTTCGCACTGGTAAAGGCGATTGCCATGTTCCCCCAAGAAGTGCTCGAAGTAGTCATGGGGCTCAAGAAGAGCACGTGGGGGACCAGCTTCGACTGCAACAGACTCACATCATACTGCTACGGACTGGCCAACATATTCAGCAGGTTCTATGACTCGTGCCCAGTGCTCAAAGCTGATCCGGCCGTAGCTGCGTCTCGACTAGAACTCGTCAAGGCCTTCAGGACGACGATGGCAAACTGCCTAGAAGTGCTTGGGATACCTGTAGTGGAGAGAATGTGATTCATCCAGATGTTACTTGAGCCGACTCTACAACAATCGATGGTGTCACCATAATTCCAGTCGTCCTCGTGTCAGCACCCACACGGTGGACCCTCTGTAGCAGGTCACGCATATTGATACCGACGAGTGTGCTCTTGACAGGATGCTTCACTTCTCCATCCTTTATGTAGAATCCTTCCATCACCATGGCACTCAAGTCGCCAGTCGTCATGTTTGGCCTGTCCCCGGTGTTGCGGCATAGGACACCAACTCTGAGTTCCGAAACAAGGTTGTCAAGCGTTCCTTTCCTAGGAGTGATCATGAAATTGGAGCTCGCTATATATGGCGTGCCCGCGTACGAGGGACGACTTGCATTGCCTGTGTTCTTGATCCGGTCCTTGTTCGCTGTATAGGAGTTGTGGAGGAGACTTTTCAGGACTCCGCCACTCAGAATCTCCGTGCGCTGTGATGGTACTCCCTCTGCGTCGAACACACGTGATCCGACGCCCCCCTTGAGGATACCGTCATCAACTATGTGCAGTTCCTCGGAGGCGATTCTAGCTCCGATGGCATCCGAGATGTATGACCGCCCGAATTGCACCTCTTCTGCATTGATGGCTCCAGCGAAGCCACCTCCAATCACTGTACTAACAGCAAGAGGAGCCAGTATCACAGGCATCACCCCACCCTCGACGGTCTTGGCACCCAAGCAGTGTAGGGCATTCTCCGATGATGACCTGCCCACCCATTCGGGGTCTATGTCTTTGAGGCGTCGCGAGATCTGGTATTCGTAGCTGGCAGTCTGATCGCCTTCCTCTTTGATCGTGGGGTAAGTGTAGACGGTTACAGATGTAGTCTGGTCAGAAAGTGACATTCCCTGTGAACTGACGATGGCCTTTGTGCCTGACGAAACGCTCAGCTGAGCCTCGATGGCGAACTTCTTGCCAGCGAGCACAGCCTTGGCTGCGTCCACAGCTCTGATTACTAGCTCTGCAGCATTATCTGATTGCAGGCTGACAATGGCACGGTCGTAGAGACCACTCACTACGGGGTAGCGTTCTTCTGATGACGGGAGACTCACGAAGCTAGGGTCGGCGACGGACGCTTTTGCGAGCCCTACAGAGTTCTTGGCCGCTTCTTCAATGTCTTCATCAAGCAGAGTTGTTACGTAGGCGAAGCCCACGCGTTTGCCGATCACTGATCTGATTCCGCAGCCCGCATCGCGCCTCTCAGAAGCACTCTTTATCGCACTGTTCTCAACATCGATTGAGAACGATCTCGCTGAGGCCAGATACACCTCAGCTTGTTTTGCTCCAAGGCGTTCGGCTGTTTTGACTGCCTTCTCTCCAATCGCCAACAACTGCTGTGTCACTCTACATACCTCCTACTGGCACACCACGAATCCGGGCATGTGGCCCCCCGCTGTTGTCGGGCACCAGCTGCCCATTCTTTCCGCACGTGCCTGCCTCCATCTCGAAGTCCTTGGCAATCCCATCTATCTTGGCGAGCACGTCCAAGATTTGTCCTGCAAGAGAAACATCACGCACCATCTGCCCCAATTCTCCCTTCTCAATGAGATAACCGTGACTCGCCTGGAACATGAACTGCCCCTTGGACGGCTCAGTGTAGCCATAGTTGAAATTGCATAGCAGGACCCCTTGCTTGGTGTCCGCAATGAGCTCTTCCACCTCCCAGTCACCACGTTCCATGAAGGTGTTGCTCATGCGAGGAATAGGCTCGTACATGAAAGACTGGGCCCTAGCTGCGCCATTGGGTTCCATTCTCAGTCGGCTGGATGACTCAAGACTATGAAGCAAGTCTGTCAGGATGCCGTTCTTGACAAGATTCCTCTTGCGAGTCTTTGTGCCCTCCCAGTCGTACTCGAAAGTGCCCCTCTGACCGACAAGCGTTGGATCGTCGCTCAGGTTGAGACTCTCAGACCCCACCTTCGTTCCGACCTTATCCTCAAGGACAGTCGTATGAGCCGGCCAATTATCCGCTTCACATGCATGGCCAAATGCCTCATGGACCATGACACCATTCAGTATAGGATCCATGATCACATCATAGACGCCGCCCTTTGCGGCCACTGACAAAAGCAGCTCAACAGCCAGTTTTGAGGACTCCTCTCCCAGAACCTGCACCTGCTCTGTCTGCATCTGCTCAAAGCCGCCCCTTACGCCGACTGACTTGTACGCGCGCTGTCTGTTGGCACCATCCTTGGCTGTCGCCATGCAAGTAATCCGTGGGAGAGAGCTCTCTATGTGGACAGCCGTGCCTAAGGAGTTGGCAACATATAGATCGGTCGACATGTCAGCATATGTCGTTCGGGTGTTGGAAATCCTCTTATCGAATGCCCGAGCTTGGTCGTCTATCATCTTGGCGAACCCGACCTTCTCTTCTATTGACACGTCCTGAAAGGGTCGCTTGACCTCTAGATGGACACTGTCAGTGAAGGCTTTCCCCTCAATTTTGAACTTGGCAGCCACACGTTCATGCGTGGCAAGCGCCAGCTTCGCGACGGACTCACCAGTGCGACGCATACCACTCGGACTGAGGTCTGTGCTCTGGCCGAATGCCCAAGCACCATCAAAAAAGGCCCTTATCCCGGCACCCTTCAGTCGCGACATAGTCGCACGCTTTGTGATTCCATCGGTCATCTCGATGTTTGTCGTGATGGTGTTCTCAATACGGACATCAGAGAAAGTGGCCCCGACCCTGATGGCTGCATCAATCGCTGCTCTTGCAAGACTCTCCATAATCGGCCTTCCCTGCCAACATTGCGGCAATGACCCGGAATATAACCGATTTGCACACCGCATTCGCACCGATTTCCGAGAAACAGTCAGCCTCAGACTGGGTTTCCCTGCTAATACCAACGTGATACACAGCCAATTATCCAAGCTATACCACGGTAAAGCTTGAGCCCAGAGGTCCGGAGGAACACAGTTGAACGAAGATCCTTCAGTCCATGCATGTCAAGTGTGCGGAAGCAATCGAGCCACTCATCTCTGTGAGGACTGTGGAGAGATTCTGTGTCTGGACTGTATGGAAACGAAGTCCAGTGTGCACTATGTGTGCAGTAATTGTCATCATGCGCTAGGGACACCGCCGCCGGGGGAGAAGTTCGAGAGATGCCCCGAATGTGACTCGAGAGAGCTGAGCCTTGGCAAACGCCTAGAAGAGATCTGTCCGAGATGTCACTCCGCACGTACCACTCCAATCGAGGAGAGGAGAAGGGCTCTTGCACAGGACATGCGGCGTGCAATCATGAGCATCCAGTACGGCCACATAAGGCTAAGAGACTTTACGAATAGGCTCGCAACAGCGAAGAGGCTTCTGGTCTCTCTCAGGATGGCCAACTTCCTTCACTATCGATGGCTGGAAGACAAAATCGACGACATACAGACTGAGCTTCCGGCCATCAAGAACAGAGTTGCCAATCAGGCCGAGATCATAGCCAGGCAGATGACCGCTGAGACCAAGGGCTTTCTTGACTACAACACATGGTCAGCAGTTCAGTTCCCCTTCATAGGGGGTGTGACCAACCGGATAACAGAACTCGGCAATCAGTACAGGCGCAATGTGGACGAGGCTCTTGAGACCGTACGACTGACAATCTCCGACCTGGAACAGCAACTGGATGGACTGGACTACTACAGGAAGCAGTTTGCGGGATTCTATGAAACTGCTGAGCTATCTGTCAACGAACTGCCAGTCTGTGCTCTGCCTGAGATAAGGATAGCAGGCAGTGACTTCCTGAAGAATGACAAGGCCCTGGGCACGCTCTACATAACAAACAGGAGACTAGTCTTCATGGCTGAAACAGGTCGGCTACGCAAGAAGACTGACATCATATTCGACTTCCCGCTCATGTATCTGAAGAGCATTGAAGGGGATGGTCGTCTGAGGAAGAGAGTTGTCCTGAGAATGAAGCAGGGCGACGTTAAGCTGTCCTGTAACGAGCAGACTGAGAAAGTGCTGCCAGATTACGTTGAGATTGCTAGGAAGTTCGACAAGTACATGCAGTCGGATCTTCAGAGGACGAGGAAGCTTGGTCAGTCAGATGTCACCATCAGTGATGTCAGACTCAAAATCGAGAATCTTGTCTACTCACTTATCTCTTCAGGTGGCGCGGGGGACCAAGGCAGAGACACCACACAGACAATCGGCGCATTTCCGAAACAGATGGGGCAGTATGCGGGCGGCACCCAGTTTCGGCGTGACTTCCAGCAGAGCAGCAGGCCCCATTTGCGTGACCGACTGAGAAGGGATCTCGAAGGCATGTTTGAGAACCGAGGACAGCCACATGGACCTAATAGCTCAAACAGTGGCATGTCCAGCAGCGACATGTTGGTCATCAATGATGCGATAAATGACACCGTGCATCTCTTCAGGAGTGGGCAACTGGTGCCCGAGGACTTCATCAGGCGATACAAGGGTCTCATGCGTGACTCCTACGACACTAGAAGAAGACTAGAGTCTGCTTCAAGATACGGGCAGAGTGTGGAGCGGTGATCAGACACCTAGCTCCTTCTCAAGCGACTTGATAGCTTCCTCAAGCTCCTCGGTCTCAGTCACTGGTCTTGTGGCCGACGGCGCGCCAGCAACACCTGCAGCTGCGTCAATCTCCTCCATAGCAGATGCCATGTCCTCTGAGGTCACCTGACTCTCCCTCGTCGAAACGAGAGCCTCCTCTGATATGCCGCTCTCGATTTCAAACTCTTCAAGCCTACGTGTGATTTCATCCAGATTCTGGATGACCTTCGTCGAGTCTGTGGCGTCACTCAACATGCCAAGTATCTTCGCAACCTGTTCAACTGCTAGTCCAGTCTTAGCGGTAGTTTGGGCCCGAGTGATGTGAGCAAGCACCCTCAAGAGATGAAGACGTGAACGATCAACTGACAGAGCGAATCTCCTGAAGCGGATCATCTCCATCGCGTAGGTCCTGTATGCGTCCGTGTGACCCTCCTTTCGGGCACGAACTGCTCGCGCCTTGGTATCGCGCTCCTCTTTCTCAAGCCTGTTCCTCTCACGCTCAAGCTGCTTGGTCAGTATTCTGAGCTGGCTTGTGACCTCTGTGATATCGGGCTTCCTACGACCCCACGACATGGCCTTCTTTATTGTACCCAATGGGCTCACCGCATCCGGGGAGAGACTCCCAAGTCGATTTCGAAGGTTGTCCGTTTAAACCTTCGCAGAAGGCAACGCACCTTCACCAAGAACGAGTTTGAGAGACCTCGATGCAGACCACTAACACACAAACTCTTAACCGCTGAAGGGCAAATGGCATTCGAACACGAAATGTCAGGATCAGACGATGACAGGCTGGACTTGGGCCTGAGGGCTCTCCTAGACAAGGCCATTGACCTTGACGGCAGAGGCATGAAAAAGGAGGCCTGCCAATACTATCTCAAGGCCAGCAAGATCCTCATCAAGCTCTCCAATTCGACCTCACTGCCATCACTCCGCAAACACTACTTTGACAGGGCTCAGGAGTGTGTGGACCGCGTGAAGCGCATCTCTGGAGCAAAGGGAGTCGCCGGCCCACCAGACAGCCTCGGAAGACTGGTGACACAACCAAGAGAGAAAACCCAGAGAACCGCGGCACGGTCGGCATCAGAGGAAACCGGGGAAGTCGACGAGGACACAAAGAGGCTTCGTGAGATGATTGCTGACACCATCATAGCTGAACGGCCTGACGTCAAGATGTCAGAAGTGGCGGGGCTAGAGGAGGCAAAGCAGGCAATCCAAGAGGCTGTGGTCGCCCCGATGAAACACCCGGAGCTGTTCAAGGGAAAGGCAAGACAGCCATGGAGAGGGATTCTGTTCTATGGACCAGCAGGCTGTGGCAAGACTCTGATAGCAAAAGCTGTTGCCTCCGAGGTGAACGCAACTTTCTTCAATGTGTCAGCAGGGAACATAGTGAGCAAGTGGCTGGGAGAATCTGAGAGGCTTGTCATGACACTGTTCGAGATGGCGAGGAAGAATCAACCATCAATCATCTTCGTGGACGAACTTGACTCTGTGGGTGTTTCCAGATCCGATCACGATGTTGGAGGCGAGCGACGACTCAAGACCCAACTGCTGACTGAGCTTCAGGGAGTGGCCAGCGACCCGAAGGAACGAGTCACAGTCATTGGTGCCACCAACCTACCATGGCAACTTGATTTTGCCCTAAGGTCCAGGTTTGAGAAGAGGATCCATATCCCCCTCCCGGGAAAGGTATCACGACGAACGGTGTTTGAGCTGCATATGGAGGATGTGGAGGTTTCACACGATGTTGACTTCGATGAACTCGCAGACCTGACAGAGGGCTACAGTGGTCGGGACATCAGCGTTGTGTGCAGGGAAGCAGCCATGGAGCCCATAAGAGATCTCCAGAGCACTGGAGAAATGGACCGCGATGGCCCGATTGAAAACCTCCGACCCGTTTCAAGACAGGATTTCCTCCAAGCCATTGACAGCATCGGACCCGGTACCTCTCCCGAGGACGTGAAGAAGTATGTCGATTGGGCGGAGGCAACATAGGCCGTGAGTGTGAAGGAACGACGAAGGCAGAAGGAGCGACCCAAGACTCGAAGTGAGCCTAAGTCTCAGGATGGTTCAGTGGACACTGAAGCCAACATCGAAAGCGTCGTCACCTCCGAACAGACCGAAACACCTCTCGAGATGCTCGAAGCAACTCCAGCCGTTGAGTCTGAGCCGCAGGTTTCGGAGTCGGTCACCGAGGCAACTGCAGAGACTCTCGTGCCACAGGTCCTTCTGCCGCGCTGGGGTGACAACAGAGAGTCACAATGGATGTACCAGATTCCTCCTAGAGATGAGGACAGGGACATGTGGATGGATGAATGGGCCGACTTCGTGATCCAATGGACCCAGTCAAAAGGTCTACACGTCCTCTCTGTTTCAGCCTTCATCAAGGAACCACCTTTCAGAGACATGCTTGGAAAGGTGGACGCTTTCAGACTGATTGGAAACACGCTGGTCGAGAAGGGAGTTGCAGAATGGCTTGATGACAAGAAGCGCCAACTCCGAGTCTACTGGAGACCCATTGAGGAATGGGCCGACGTGATATATGGATGGGCTATTGAAACGGGCAATCTGCACCTCGATGTCAAGTCCATAATCATACAGGAAGCGGGCAAGGAGTTTGCCACTCTCCCTGAGAAAGACCTGCATCAAGTAATGGAGATGCTAGTCGACAGAAGGGTAGCAGAATGGGTGGATAAGAAGAAAGGGGCAATACTGATCCGAGTGTGATTCCCCTATGCCGAGCCGGTCCTGGCTCTAAGTCCCGGGAAGTAATACCGTCCTCCAGTAGAGAAACGAATGTCGGCGACAGCCATGCCTGAGTCAACTAGGCTAGACAGGACTTGACGCGCGTGATCCTCAGACCACTTCAGCTGCATCATGAGTTCCTCTATCGAAACCTGCCCCTTTGCAGCAGCTATGTTGATGACATCAGCTTGGTCTCTGCGCAGCTCAAGCGGACGCAACTCGACGACCTTTACTCCGCCCCTCAGTGTTCTGATGCCAGGGATGAGACCATGCTCCGCGACACGGTTCACAGCCTCAATCACATCATTGTAGCTTACGGACTTGAGTTCTGGGAGAAGGTGTACTACCTCAACTATGAGTTCGGCCAGCCCCATGAGGCCCTTGGATGCATTTGCCGTCGCAACATCAAGCACGGCCAACCCTATGTGATCGTAGTATTCCTCGGTCGTCATGCCCTCAATCGAGGCAAGTCCGCTCTTGCCGTGAAGGCCCAACAGAACCGAGGCGTCCGGAAAGGACTCAAGTACTCTTTCTTGGTCCATGAAGTTCACAGGGTCGACGCCCATGCGTCGCAAGTCTTCGATACAGCCCTTGACCTCTGCAAGAAGCGCATCTGACTCCCTCTGATATGACCGTACGTCCACGGCACCCATGTCGTATATTTTCTTGAGCTGGTCCAGCGTCGCAATCGACGCATAGAGCTCGGATTGGAGTCGCTCACTCATCGGCTCGAATCCCTTCTTTGTCGGTCCAAATACTACTGATTCACTATGAGTCCACACTGCTCATGCTTTAAGAGAGAGTATTATTGGGTCGTGTACTACGGCGTCAGTCTATCGCGGTCTCTTGGGAGCAGAGTCGCTTCTCTGATATTGTCAATCCCCAGCACCTGCATTGTCAGGCGTTCCACACCAAGACCGAGCCCTCCGTGGGGAGGCGCACCGTACCTGAATGGGTCGATGTAGAAACTGAAGTTGTCTGGATTGAACCCCTTTGCCTTGAAACGCTCCATCAGAAGGTCGTGGAGGTGTATGCGCTGGCCGCCAGTTGTTATTTCCATGCCCTTGTACAAGAGGTCGAAACTCTCTGTCATTCCTTCATCTGTCAGACTTGGCATAGTATAGGCCGGTCGCAGGTCAAGAGGATAGTGGGTCACGAATACCATGTCAGTTCCATACTTCTTGGGGAAGACCTCTCCCAGAATGTGCTCACAGTCCGGGTCGAGGTCGTCTGTGTATGACAACTGCTTCCCAGTTTCGTTGACTATGTCAATGGCCTCTTTGTACTTCACTCTCTTGAACGGCACCGTTGGAACCTTCAAATCGATTCCCAGCAGATCAAGCTCTGCGGCGGCCTCCTTGGCAGTCTTCTGGAGGGAGTGGTGCAGCATCTTCTCCTCCATGCTCATCACATCCTCAACGCCGCTGATCCACGCCATCTCGAAGTCGAACGAAGTATACTCGTTGATGTGACGGCGGGTGTTGTGTTTCTCGGCACGGAACACCGGGGCGATTTCAAAGACTCTGCCAAACCCGGCCAAGAGCATCAGCTGCTTGTAGAACTGCGGGCTCTGTGCAAGGTACGCCTTTCTATCGAAGTACTTGACCTCGAAGAGATTCGCTCCACCTTCTGTGGCTTCCGCTACGATCTTTGGTGTGTGTATCTCGACAAAATCGTTCTTCTCAAGAAACTCACGTGCATGCTTCACGAGGCAGTGTTGCACTCTGAATACCGCATTCACCTTGGGTTTGCGAAGGTCGAGGACGCGATGGTTGAGTCGGGTCTCGAGGTCTATGTCAACCTTGCCTTCCACGATGTCGATTGGCAGTCGTTCAGCAGTGTTGATGAGGCGAATCTTGCTTGGTATGACTTCTACTCCGCGCTCGACCTGATCTGCCGCAACCACGGTTCCATGAACAATCACTACCGATTCGGGCTTGAGCTGGCCAGATAGTTCGAACACATCCGATGGGACCTTCGCCTGCGGTATTGTCACCTGAACCGTGCCACGTTCGTCCCTAAGGATGAGAAACTTGATTCTTCCTTTATCACGGAGGATGTGAACCCATCCAATGAGTGTCACCTGCTTGCCAGCAAGCTTTGGGGTCACTTCACTGGCGAAATGAGAACGCCTATCTTTGCCAATGCGCTCGACACCAGCCTTGGCGTAGAAGTCTTGTTCATCTCGACCACTCATTTCTCATCAACCAACTATCTATGAGGACTCAATGATGAACGCAGACGAATGTCGCGTCACTCTGCCGCAATGCCACCTCTCGGATACATTAAGAGGCTTTTGGATGTGAGAACAGGACAAATCGAGTTGTCGAGGAAGAAACTGGGAAACACTGCAGACTCTGGTGCAGTGCTCCCACATCGTCTGACATCATGCGGATGTATTGGTGAAATCACATCGGCGCCGACACAAGCACGTAGACCCTCTCTCTCGCATCGTCGCTGTGCTCCTCCTCTTGGATGAGGCCTAGGGACCTAAGCCGACTGACACCATAGTCGACTGTTCTTGGTGGCAGATAGCTCAACGCGATCAGGTCTTGCCGCGACAAACGGCGCCTGTCCTTAAGGAGCACGTAGACGAACTTCGCAGAGGGAGGCAACGACAAGAACGAGTGCCGCGCAAACGCGATTCCCCCATTGGGTCATTGCCATGTACTGTTACCTCCTGAGTTGTCTTGTGGTTCGAACCAGAATCCATCCAAATAAGGATTGGCATAATCGACATGCGGCTATTCCTTCTTCAGGATAAGTATCCACTCCCCCGACATGCGCTCCTTTCTTGGTATGTGGATGAAGTGCCGTATAAGGCCTGAGAAGAATCGCTTCTCAACTGTGAGGCCAACCTCGTCAGAAACGGCAATCTCGGAGAGAATGTCCTGCGACCCTATCTTCACCCCACGGATGGTGTTGTTGCCAATCGCCACGCAATAGTGGCCGCCCGGTTTCAGGACTCTCAGGGTTTCACGGAACTGCTCCTTCATGTCCATGAAGAATCTGTATGTGATATAGGACCGACGGGGGTCGACTTTGTGAATCTTCTTCAGCAATGGATCAAGCGTTACAAAGCCAGACTGGCGGAGATTCGCATACTCCTCCTTGTAGACAGTTTCAGTGCCTATGTAATGCCGTTTCACATCAGACAGTGGTCCCTTACTCATGAGACCCAGCCAGTACATCTCAAGTTGGTGGGTGCGTGGATAGTCGACTGCATTGATGTACGGAGGCGATGTGACCGCGAGGTCGATTGTCTCATCTCCAAGGCCGGTCCTAGTCGCAGTTCCTTCACACACTTTGGCAGCCGGAAGACCCTCTGTCTGGCAAACACCTGAGAACTCCACCATTGCATCAGTCTGCCTGGAGAGGGCTGAGATGAAGTGACTCGCAGCCATACCCTCAGCAACTTCTTTGTGAAGCCGCTTTCTGACAACTGTGCGTGTGCAGTGAGAGTCTGCGTTCGAAACCGCCCTTATTATTGAGGAGAAGACCACTCTCAAGAAGTCATGGATGTTCTCTCGTTCCTCACAGCACCTGCCTTCAATGGCTCGGCTCTTTTGAGCCATGTCGATTGCTTCTCTAATGATTCCAAGCTCTCGCAGAATAAAAGGCTCAAACCAGCAGTCTCTATACGGAAAGCCCGGGACATGAGGCTCATGCGATCGATCCTCCAACATTCCCCGTACTCGCTCGATGACCCAGAGCTTAGTTCGTTCTAGCCGACCACAGTCGAGTGGAGTCGTCTTCACCTTTGTCAGCAAGCGCGCGATTGGATCGATGTCTATCCCGATACCGAGGCGGCGGTTCAGCATCGCCTCTAGGACTGTAGTACCGCTACCGCACATGGGGTCCAGAACAGTTGCACCGACTTGAGAGTACTTCCGGATCAAGTAGCGAGGGAGTTCTGGGAAGAACTTTGCAGGAAACTTATGTATCCCATGAGTTAGGTATGTCTGGTCCTTGCTGATGACCAGGATATGAGCACCGTTCGGGATATCGAAGCCAGTGGGGATGTCCCCGTTTATCTCTGTGACACCATTGACATCTCTATTGCCAAGACGGCTGGCAGATCGCTTCCCGGTGTCTTCGGTCAGAGATGAAATAGTGTCCATTGAGTGTCCCTTGTATTCTGCTCTGCAGGCTCTTATTGTTTTCAGGTTGAAATAAGTGTATGACCGTAACTAGCTTGTTGTCAGAGCAGCATCTAGGTGATGAGGCCGACCGGGCCCCATCATCATGCGCTCAGGGAGCCCGCGATTGCCTTGTCAAACCTGTCGACAGCATCGTCAATGTCTGCCTTTGTTATCACATAGCTTGGGGTGAACCTGATGCAGTTCTGACCAGCGCTGAGGATCCAGAGCTTCTGCTTCTGAACGGCGTTCTTGACCACACGTTCTCTGAGCTCGCGGGCCTTCTCCTTTGACTTCTTGTTCTTCACGAACTCGACGCCAACCATCAGGCCGATTCCGCGGACATCACCCACAACTTCGTACTTGTCCTTCAACTCGCCGAGCCGCTTCATCAAGTAGGTACCATTCTCAGCATTCTTCTTGAGAAAGCCACCGTCCTCCATGTGCTTGATGACCCACAGAGCCAATAGCGATAGCTTCGGCTCGGCTGAGAACGTTTCTGAGTGACGAGATGCCGCTGTGAACATTGGCACGGGTCCAACGGACGCGCCCATGGGGTAGCCTCCTCCCAGTGCCTTTGCAATCGATACGAGATCTGGAACAACACCATGGTTCTCGACAGCACACCACTTACCAGTTCTGCCCATGCCCGCCTGAACCTCGTCAGACATGAAGTAGGCACCAAACTCCTTGGTGACTTCATACATACCTTTGACTGCCTTGGCAGGAGGTACAATCAGACCACCCTCACCACAAATCGGTTCCATCACGGTAGCTGCAATATCGTCACCCTCGACCTGAAGCGCGTACCTGAGAGCCTCCACGCACTGGGCATTACAGCTCTCGACCTGCTGGCCATATGGGCAGCGATAGCAGTACGGGTAGGGAACGCGCGTCACATCGACCCCTTGTGGGAATCCTGACTTGTGCCGAGAATTGGAGGCTGTTAGTGCCAGTGCATAGCCAGTCCGACCATGGAACGCTGGTCTGAAGGCCACAAACCTGCGTTTGCCAGAAACGTCCATTGCTGACTTCATACATCCCTCGACGGCACGAGCTCCAGAGGTGGTAAAGACAACACGCTTCCTGTGCGTTCCCGGGGTCAGTTTCGCCACTCTTTCAGCGAGCAGAGTCTGTGGAATGGCATCGAAGTCCTGTCCCGGCAACTCTGTCAGAACATCCGCAATGCTGGCCTCAAAGTCGAGAAAGGGCTTGTATCTCAATCCAAATGCGCGGACTGCTACGCCACCCGTAACGTCGAGATACTCAGTGCCTTCTACATCGTAGATCCTCACTCCATCGCCCCGAGTATGGTCCAGACATCCGTAGACGTCCCGGTCCTGTGTGGTGATGGCAAGGGCTTCTGCCGCCCTCTTCTTCCAGTAGTCGTTCGTCATAATCTTCGGGCCGATGTCTGTGAACCCGAGGTCCTTGAGAACCTGAATGTGTCTCTCGTCCATTGGTTCCACCTCCCTGATTCGGGCAAGCTCAGCGATTATACGAACCCGTTATCTAACTTACGATGCTCCTCGTAAGCAGAAACGAGTGTGTACAATAGCGCGAGTAAGCGAGAAAAAGAGTGTGCGGCAGGCTCTATCAGCGGGCCTGCCGAACATAGTGTTCTTGACGACTTCTGGTCTGTGGATCTCTAGAGCAACAAGAGGATGGCACCGATGATAACGAGAATGCCTGCCAAGTCGCCCTTGAAGATAATCATCAGAATCCCCAGAATGAAGTACACAATCCAGTTGTTCCCAAACTTCAGTTTCTGAATCTTAACTGCTCCGTTGGTGGCGAGGACAGCCAAGGAAATCACTATCAGGATTATACCCGAAATCCAGTTGTCGAGGAATGGTATGGGTATGAAGCCCCATGCCCAGACGCCCAGAAACAGTAGTATTCCCTGCAGAAGCCCCACAATGCCACCCAGCAGAATCAGAAGGTTCCCGATTTTACCTGTGTCAGACTTACCCTTTGGCATCGAATCTGCACCTCATTTTACTTCTTGAAAATCAGCAAAAGGCCTGCAAGGAGAATCATGAAGCCGGCCAGCATTCCAATGTTGGTCAACCAGCTCAATATGTCAAAGGTAAGGCCTCTTGCGATCAGCACTATGGCGATGAAACCTAGGAGTGCAAGCAGTGCTCCGCTTCGTCCAATCTTGAAGTGAGTATAGCCGCACGCGTCGAACGAGAGAGCAACAACGAGAATCAATGCAATCGCAAGAACTATGGTCAAGGCTCCTTCAAAGCCGCCGCCCGATAGTTCGTCCAATCCCTGCCTAAGCATGTTGATAGCAAACACCAGCAACACGATACCGCCTAGGACCGTGTAACCCTGCGCGGCACCCTCTGCTCTGCAACCCATAGCGTGTCATCCCCGATAGAGGACAAGTCATCGTGGAAACCGTCACATCCTCTATCTGGCTGCTTGGACCTTTGTGCGTAGTAATATAGCTATCGATGAACAGAGCAAATGGCATCGTCGTTATTGCATGAATGTCGCCCTAGAGCATATTGTCGCTGAGAATAGGTTGCTGTGGGTAATACACAGTGTTGTATTCGTGTGGAACCGACTAAGGGCCAGACAATGTACACTGAGGTGGCCGCCCGTGAGGTACGATTCCTATGAGGATGAGAGGCGCGCTGAGCGATCGGTAAGACTCGACAAGACAGAGGGCTATGTGGTCATAGAGGGAAGGGCTTACCCTGCGAAGGAGATAGTTGAAGCTCTGGCTCAGAGTGGGTACGCAGAAATCAGGGCCATTGGAGACTCGCTTATGCTCGGACGCCGGCGAATCACCCCAATCTTCAAGTCGCGCCAAGAAAGAGCCATGGCCGCCCTATGCCATGGAAGCTTGGCCTATTGTTGTCCGCTTTCCAAGAGATGTGCAGACAGAGACCGCGCCCTCGAGATGCTTGGACTCACTGCGGCGGACTATGAACACCTGAAAGCCGACTGCCACTCCAGTTTCATAGACGCATCAAGAGGGCTCGAAACGCGTCAGGACTATTCATCGCAACAGTCAGTACCCACTAGGACAGCCAATAAACCGGCGACAGACTGGGGCAATGGCTCGGACGACTACCGAAGAGACTTCGACGAGCTCGATAGTGTCCTGCAGGCAAAACAACCAGAGGCCGCCAAGACTGGCGAATCGAGGGATTGGTTTACGGACCAAGAAACCGGACATACTCGCTCACAGGAAGGCCAGTTCCCGGAAAGGCCGAGTACAAGACCGTTCACAGACTCGAGCAAAGAGCCTTCCCTTTTCGAAGGCCGCAAGTCTGCCGACCGTGAGAGAGGCGCAGTGACCAGTTGCAGGACGTGCTCTAGTGATCCCGTCGAGGGACTTGGGAACCTCTTCAACCAAGGCGAACTCAGTCCATTTATGGAAGACTCTCATGAGGAAGGAACAAGAAGTGGTTTCTGTTTCTCATGCGGCAGAACCCTGAGAGAAGGCATCAAGGTCTGCCCATACTGCGGGTCGTCGAAGTGAGCCCAAGCAGGTTCAGTAGTTGCCTATAGCACTCTCGCGTCTCGTCGAGTAGTCAGCTGGATAGTGGAACGAAACGACAAACCTGTCAACCCCGGCGTCCTTGCCGAGGGCTTTTATTTCCTGGAACTGTTCAAGCGTTCTTACACCCCATCTGAACAGAGAGGCGCGACCGCCTCGCCGCTTGAACTCTGTTGTGAAGTACAATGCCTCAACAAGGTCATTGTACTCCTTAGTGCCTCTTCGAGGCAGTGTGGGTGACCATGGAAAGAGATTGATGAGCACATTGCCTGTTATCTCTCCAATCTTGGCATAGTCATACCCATACTTCTTCGAGCCACCCTCAGATAGGCCGCTCTCAGGATCAATCAGAACCTCAACTGCTATTCTCAGTGGCTTTGACCTGTGAGTCGCCTGACTGACGTCGCGAGCAGCGTCCTGCAGGTATCGAAGACCTTGCATGACCTTGTCAGTACGCCACTTGTGCCACTTTGAGAGGTATTCGGGGTTGTCAGCTATGTACTGGTATACGAGCCGCTTGGGTTCCTGGTCAACCATCGGGGCGAATTCCTTCCTACACCTGTCACAGAAACAGAACTCCTCGCGCACATACCCAGTGCCGAAGAGCAGAATCTCATCGATGGGGTACGCCCCGAGTTCCTTCACGATTTCGGCGCCGTACTGCCAGAACTCCTCATGGTTTGGACATATCTGATGAGTCAGTGCAGTGCCCTTCTGACTCACGGATTGGTACTTTGGGTCACGTGCGAACCAGCCGTCCGTATAGAAATCCATTCCGACAGACGAGTCAATGCTCAATGCATTTGTGAGAGTGACCCACTGCTCGAAGAACTGTGTGTACCTATCATCAACTGGAGCAGTGCGGCTGGGATAGATTGTCTTCCCGCTGGGGTCTTTTCCGACGATTCCCACCTCCCTCATGTATGATGCGTACGTTGACAGGAAGTCCTTCGCCGTCATCCCAACATCGTCAGGTCGGAAAAGGATCGTCATCTTCTGCATGAAGAACTCTCGGAAGTTCAGCTTCATCTTAATGCGGCCCCATCATCTTTGGTAGGTTCACGGCTGTCTGTCCCTTAGCGCTAAACCTGTGGTGTGCTATAAGAGTTTCTTCGTTGGACCGGTCACACCAACGGGCAAGGGCATCGGTTATGAAGTCAAATGGCATGGGCTGGGCTGCAGACAGGACATGCCGGACAGCCTGAACTGCCACTCACGCGTCCTGCAAGGAAGCGGCACGAAGCAAGTGCTGCGGCCCCATTTCCCTCGATAAGATGACGGGCATCTCACTAGAGATGCCCTTGGCGAACTTCATACCTAGAAGAACTGTTCCAGAGTAGTGAACCCAAGAAGCTCCTCGAACTCAAGGCCAACAGAATCCAAAACCTGTTCGAAAACAGAGTGTAGGGTGTCGATGTACTTGTCCTTGTCCAGCCAGTAGCTCTTTCCCTGGGCCAAGTCCACTGGCAGAACTCCCTCATCACCCTTTGTCTTAATGTAGGACACGATCGTGCCGGCTGGTACATCATAGCCAGCAGCCTTCAGCATGAGTGCGGCACGGACGTGTTGCGGCTTTGTCTTGCCGTACTGCCCAAGGTCCTTGGTTATCTGCACTCTGAATGCCACTTCTTCCGGTGTATACGGTTCACCCCTACCCTCTAGCCTGTCTATGACTTGATTGACAATATCGCGTATCTCAGCCTTGGCCGTTTCGAAGCCGTCGACGCTGTCGACCTTGCTCAAGACACTAAGCATACGCTTGAACGCCGCCTGCGCGAAGTCTGGTGTGTTCCGCTTCTTCCCACTAAGACCCTTGACCTCAACCCCACCAGTCTTGTACACGCCGATGTAATTCTTCTTACGGCCAGACAGAGCTACATACTTGTACGTCTTGTCTACCTCAAGATCGATGCCCAAATCCTTACGAGACCATTGTACGAGCTGCTCCTGCTGCTCGCGGCTCGGGTTGTCCAAGAACACCGAATCAGTGTCGCCATACAGCACCCGGATCCCCATAGACTCAGCCTTTGCCTTCGTAGTCAGGATGGCGTTTCGTCCATAGGCCGTGACACTCTCGGCAGCTGGCATGCAGAACAGCTCAAAGTGTGCCGCCCCTGTGACACCATAGGACGCGTTGACGAAGACTTTCAAGGCTTTCTCCACAACGGACGACCAGTTGCGTGTCTTGTCGTCAATGGACTTGTCCTTGCTTCTTGCTTTGAACCACTTCACACGAGTATCTCTGAAGAAGCCCACAGTCTCGCTGATCATCCCTCGGCGCTTCTTGCACGTCCAGTGATTTGTTTCGGGCACCCTGTTGTCAGATGCATTCCTGCATTCTTCATGAGGACAGTCCACTGTTTCATAGCTGATGTTGTGGCGTTTCATTATGGTCGGATACAGGCTTGCGAAGTCAAGGACTGTTGCATTGAAGTGTACGCCTGCAACAGGCTCAATCACGATTGCACCCTTGAATCGCTTGTCCTTGATGACAGCTTCCGTCTGGGCCTCAGATGACTTTGCCGTTTCTATGTCCACTTGTCTGGGTATTAGGCACTTCCGGGATCTGTGTTCCTGCCTGAATAGCGACTGGATCCAAGAGGATATGCCCTGACGAGTGACATCCTCCATTGAGAGGCGAGAGATACGCATGAGGAGGACAATCAGGCGAAGCAAGAGGTTGCTGTCGAACTGAGTAATTCTGAGTGTGATGCTTGAGTCATTCCAGCAGTAATGAGCCAGCTCAAGGTACGGGAGACTGGAGATATCATTATTGAGCCCCAGTTTACCGACACCAAGCAGACCCTTGGCCACGGCGTCAAGGTTGTTCTGTTCGTAGGCACCTGACAGTGCATAGATACGGATTGAGGGGTTCTTCAGGAACTTGTAGAGGTCAACGTGGATCCCCCTCTTCAGCAGAGCCACATCTTTGCCAAGTGTTATCGGACAATTCCTCCTGAGATCGATGCCCAGACGCTCCGCCCGGTGATAGAGGTAGTTCAGATCGAAGGCATCGCCAACGAACGTGAGTACTATGGGGTACGTGTCAATCAGTCTGAAAGCTTCCTGTATCATGTCTGCTTCCTTGTCGAAGTAGACTATCTCTAGGTTGGTGGGAAAGTCGTTCCCTTTCTTCCCTTCAGGATGGTTCTTTCGTTTCAGAACGAAGCATTTGTCATGGCCCTCGTTGTCAGCCAGCCCTATAGCTATTACTTCGTAGTTGGCAGTTGCTGGGTCAGGGACTCTGTTCTTCACAGGAGCGAAGACCTCTATGTCTAAAGCAACACGACGAATATCTGGGACATCGGTAAAGAACACTGGAGCGTATCTAGACACCAGCTTCTCTACTCCCTCTTCGTCCTGCACAGTCTTCCTGAATTCCTCGATTACCTTGTCATCGGTCTTTGAAGGACTGAGGACCAAGTTGCCCCGCTCTATTCTGTACATGAGTCCTGGAACTATGTCTCTATCGTATGTGTAACAGTTGCGATATCGAATGTTAGCCTCCCACGCGTGACTGACTCCGTCCCTGACAAGCACCTCTCTGATGGACCCGGAACTGCCACCTATGCTGAGAGGGTCGCCAGCGATTATCTTGGTCATGCTCTTCTTTTGGTCGTGCAGCAAGTCGAGTAGCTGTACAGTCTCCGTGCGCACAAAGCCCGAATGCCTTCGGATACGATCTATCTTCTCGACCGCCTGTGCCGGCAAGTCAGTATAGCAGTACGGGTAGTGTCCAGTGTTGTCGAACCAGAAGTAGAGGTTCTTGCTCTTTGGTTCGTACAACCGGGCTATTGCTTTTCTCTGCTGACCGGCATAGTCTATCGACAGGAGGAATGACGATGGCAAGTCCTGAGGAGTATCGCTGTCAGCAACGCGCACCTCCGTTATGATTTCGGCTTCTTCTGCGACTTCCTCTGCGACCTCTTCTGCGTATTCCTCTTCCGCAGACGCTTGCTCCTCTTGTGCTGGTTCTGGTTCTGAAGGAGCCAGAGGTGGAGAAGCTCTAGGTTTGGCCTCTGCTACGCCGAAAACAGGCGCCGGAGACTCAGTTTTCTGAGCATCCTCGTCCCTATGCTTCGACCCAAAGAAGTCCTCGATTGAAGACTGGTCTTTGCTGACCGTTCTCTTCTCTTTGGCCAAATGCTCTCTCTCACCGCAGTAGTTCATCAAATGTGCTTGATAAGCACTTCCCATCTCGGGCATAATCGTTCGCGGCCGAGGCCTTCATTAGACAGATGGCAACGACACGACACATGGTACGTTCACTGGTGACCAAGCCAAACCGTGTTGTGGTCGCACGTGCTGAGCCGGGCGAAGACATCTTGGAGGCGATTGAGAGGGCTGCAGCAGACAACGGCATAAGAACTGGACAGTTCAGCGCCATTGGAGCCCTGGCCAAAGCGACGCTTGGTTTCTTCAACCGTGAAACGGCTAGCTATCAGGAAACCACCATCGTCAACGACCTCGAGATCGTGTCCTGTAGTGGCTCCATCACTACCTTCGAAGGTAGTCTGATAGTCCACGCACACATTGTTGTTGCCGACGCACATGGACTCTGCTATGGCGGCCATGTTCGCAAGGGTTGCGAAGTATCGGTGACATTGGAGATCTCTATCATTGAGATGGAAAGGGAAATCAGAAGGAAGAAAGACAAAGCAACTGGGCTCAACCTTATGGACATCTGACCGAGGATTCACGGCCGGACTACTCTTAGAGACTCTCGGAGCCACTTAGGCAGACTCGCGAATCATCTTGGCAGTGCGGTCCAGCTGTGCACGCTCGGCCGCCTTGTTTCTGTATCCCTTTGGAAACCTGAACCCAAACTCATCGCCCTTGTTCCGTGGTATGATGTGAAAGTGTAGATGGGGGATATCCTGACCGGCACCAGGTCCGTTCGCCGCTGCGGTCAGGATTCCGTCAGGCTTGAGAGCACGCTGCACCTTGCGAGTTAGCTCTGCTAGTCGCTTGGCCAGGTGCGCGATTACATCAGGATCGACATCTAGCAGATTCACGAAGTGTTTCTTTGGAATTAGCAGACAGTGCCCTTTGGTGACCGGGTAGATGTCCATGAACGCGAAACACACCTCATCCTGGAATATGATCGAGGCGGGAATCTCTCCTTTCATAATCTTGCAGAAGATGCAGTCCGCCGGACTACTCATGGCTATGAGTCAAATCAAACGGTATGATAAACTGTTCGTACTCGGGAAGAAAGACCAACACAAATTAGTTCATTAGCCACATTCTGCTGCATTCTTACAGTTGGCAGCAGCAGGTGGTGCGCTTTGAGTAGCAGGAGAAAGAGAATCGTCTTTGACCAGACACAGAACGAGAGAGGACGTCTAGAAACTACCTACTCTCAGCTCGGCCAGCTCCTCACAGACCACGACTACAATGTCGAGCCGTACACCGAGTACATGATCATGACCAAGGGCCTCGAAGGTGTGAGTGTGTTTGTCTTGGCCTGCCCCAACAGCTCCAAGCTGAGGCCAGCTGAGGTTGATGCTCTAAGAAGGTTTGTGCAGGACGGTGGTGGTCTCATGCTCCTGTCACTGTCAGGCGGTGACAAGGGGCTCATGAACAACATGAGTATGCTCTCAAAGAACTTTGGAGTGGAGTTTGATAACACAGCTGTCAAGGACGAGAGACACAACGCAGGGCTTCCGACATTGCCCATCATTACAGGACTCGTGCCGCACCCCATCAGTGATGACGTCAAGGACATCGTTCTTCCATCGCCGTGCAGCTTGAGACTGTCCGGGAAAGCAGTCGCAGTTGCCACTACTTCACAGGCGGCAGACCCGGCCAGTCAGCCCGTGATAGCAGCGGTACAGTATGAAAAGGGCAGGGTGGTCTGCGTGGCAAGCTATGAAGTGTTCCGGAAGAGTGGCGGCCTCAAGAACGAGGGCAACGTCACGTTTGCTGTCAACTGCTTCAGGTGGCTCAGTGGGGATGTACAACTGACCAAACCCAGTGAGGTCGTCGCCGCACAGGCGAAGGCCGAGGAAGCTAGGAGCAGACCTGGTGAAACAGCTGAGTCAGCGGCATCTCTGGAAACAGAAAAGACACTCCGCAGGCTCATCAATGCTGTCTTTGACCTCCAGAAAGACATAGGACGAGTGACTGAAAGCGTTAGCAGAGTGGAGAAGAACATCGAAACTCTGAGAACCCAGTTTCAGGACTTCGCGGACAAGATTCAGCAGCAGCTCGGTGTCATGATGCCTGCGGGACAATTCAAGACAGAGGATGAGCACAGGGCTGCAGAAGTTGAGGCCGATGTGACGTCCCTAGAGAAAGAACTCAGATCTGTGCAGCAGCTCCGTGATCATATTGAACAAAGACACTCGTCAGGCGCCATGACGAAGGAAGCCTATCTTGAACAGACCCAGAAGTTGGACGAGCGAGTCGTAAGCCTGAACAAGAGGCTCGCCGAGAAACGAGAGGAACTGAAACGACTTAGCGGACAGCCAACGAGCACTGCTGCCGGGCAAGGACAATGAATGCTGTCAACTGTGCAGGTTCCTGACCCGTTTCCTAATCAGACCACCACCGGTCCTGAAGACGCTGTTGACTAGTGAGAACTGACTGTGAAGAGCATACGCGACGAACGCGATCAGCAAGAAGATCAGGTATACGTTTCGATCCGGTATGAGAATGAGTAGGCTCAGAATGAAGGGAATCAGAACCATCCATAAGGACGGGTGCACTTCAGTGGACTCCTTGGAGCACATAGCCGACGTCGATAGCACTGAGAAAAACGGCAAGAGAGCAACAGTATAGTACTTGTAGATTCCACGTGGTGAGAACAGGTGGACCCACAGCATCATCATTAGAGAGAGAAAGAGGAGTTTCCGCCAGTAACCCTTGATGTTTCGGTCATCTTTTACTTCTAGCAGCATGAGAGCCATGATGGGAAGAAGACCTACAAGCAACCCCACAGTGTAGTATGTCGCAAGGTTGACAGATTGAGTCAGCCACTCAGGGGCACCCAGCACAATGAAAACCACAGCTAACGTTATCGGATTAGTCGCAGGTGGGAGGTGGGTCAGGTCTGTGAGAAGTGTGGCACCCACTCGCTGGAAGACATAGTACACATAGTTGACTGGGTCGAATAGGTACGGCATTGACAGAGCCCCAGCATATAGAATCACTACAGCGGCAATCCTAACGAATCCACGAAGGTCCAGTCTGTCGCCTGCCGGTCGTTTCTGATCCTCAGACACCGTGTCCCCGACCTGATGCGCCGTTTGAGGAGGCACTTTCAGGAGATAGGCTATCAATGGGATTCCGAGGAAGAATGCAGTCTGTTTGAATAGAGCCGACGTGACCATTGCCAGTGCAGCCGCGACCCTGTGCCCCGTGATCGCCAAGTAAAACGAGAGCATCGCAAAGAAGACAAAAGGCGCCGGATTCAGCCACTCATAGGTTGTATAGTAGAGGACTAGCGGGTTGAAAAGATACACGGCTGCTGATATCTCACCCACGTGTTTGTTGCCAGACAGGTTCTCTGCGATGCCGTAGATCGGCAACGCAGTGAAGTAGCCAAACAGTGATAGCACAAGACCAATCCCGAAGGGCTGGAGTGGCAGTATTCTGCCCAGAGCACAGACGTACAGAAAGCAGGGCGGGAAGAAATATGGGATGTGGTATTCAACCGCGTCGACAAAGTGGTACTCGAAGGCATGAGAGTATGGCATGATGCCTACCAAGAACTGGTCTGCCCAGCTCACGTAATAGTAGTCGTAGTCTGCCCAACCCTCGAATCTGAGCGGCAGAGTGAAGCCGAATAGGTTGATCTCTCCCACTCCATTCCAAGCGGCCCTGAAAGGCTCTGGTCCATCATTGACAAACACTGCGGCCGCCATCCCAAAGACAACAACCCATACGACGGCTGCAGAAACGAACACGGACAGGAGAACCCAATGGTCGATTATGACCATGAGCATCTTGTGACGTAGACTCGGTGTTTCTTCAGACGTCAGAGGTGCCTCCCTCTTCTGCGATTTCATGAGGAATCCTCGGCGGGCGTGTGTAGGCACTCAACTTGGCACTCATGTGATCAATCGCCGGTAGGCTGGAATGTATGTGCTGCCGAATCCGTGATGAAACATACCTCACGGGCGTCGTGAACCAATACCAGAATGTTCCAATCTGTGAACTGAGAAAATACCCTGCGAATATCAGAATGACCCCGAATAAGTAGATGCTCCTGTTGGGAATAAGAATCATAAGACTGAGGCTGATAGGCAGCCAGAGCATTGAGAACGAGAATGGCACCCTGTCATCTTGGCTGTTCACCATCCGCACCGATGAGAAGATCGAGAAGAAAGGTGCAAAGAGGGTGAAATAGTACTTGTAGACTCCTCGTGGACCCGTAAGGTTCACCCAGAGCATCATGAGCATGGTTAGGAAGAGTATCCGACGGAAGTATTGCTTCTCGTGACCCAATTCCTTAGGCAGGAGCAGCATGAGCCCAGCGAATAGCACTGTGCCAAATGCGATCAGAAATCCATAGTAGACTAGCCAGTCAAGGGCTTGGGCCAGCCATTCTACTCCTGCTACAACGGGCAACACCTGAAGTCGCATTGGTGACCCGTATCCTGGCGGCTCCGTGTAGGAGTCCAGAGGAAATCCGCCCGCGGCAAGACTGAGATGAAGGAGCAAGTTGGGTTGAGCCAAAAGGAAGGGGAACATCACTGCTAAGACAAACAGCACCACGACCAATGTACTCTTTGCGAAACCTCCGAGGTCAAACACCTCAAGAAGTCTATCGACCATGCCCGTCGGCTTTAGTATTCTTTCGCGTGTGGAACTGGGCAATGAATCCGAGCCACCTAGTTGTCCACTGCTTTTGGTCCTCTGCCCTTCGTCTGTTTTCCTCGGTCTTGACCTGAACAGGAGATACACCACAAGAGGAATCCCCAGAAACCACGATGTCTGCTTGAACAGCGCTGCTGTGACAATCAAGATCGTTCCTGTGTAACGGCGCCCCCTGACTAGCATATAGAACCCTGCGAAAAAGAAGAAAATGAATGGCGATGGGTTCAACCATGCAAATGTAGTGTGATACAAGACGTTCGGGCTTAGGAGATAGGTGAGAGCGGCCGCTTCTCCCACGTGTCGGTTGTGTGAAAGGTCACTCGCAATCCCGTACACTGGCAATGCAGTAAGATATCCGAAAACCGCCAGCAGCAGTCCGATGCCCCAGTCATCAACCGGGAGGGTCATACCTGCTGCATAGAGGTATGCATAGAGAGGAGGAAAGATGTATAGACCATTTCTGTTGATGATTCCGTTCATCCGGAGGTAGCCAAACGCGTCATTGTAGGGCATAACACCGTTCAGCATATTGTATCCCCAGTGAACGTAGAAGAAACTGTAGTCAGTGTAACCCTCGAATTGAAAATGGATGGTATATCCGAAGAGAACTATCGGCCCGTCACCTAACCAGACACCTCTGCTATTCCAGAACTGACTGTTCATGTAGTCGACTACTGCTGCGTTGAAGACTGATGTCCACACAAGCATGCCGAAGTATAGAACGACAAGTATTGGCAGGTATTCTGCAGCTGAACGCTTGACAAGCGTGGTCCACAGCATAAAGCCGGCATAAATGAGCAGAAGCTGCGGTACGAATGCCTCGACTGCTGTCCCGAACGCATACGCCCACGCTAATGTTGTGATATAGAGAGTCACAAGAAGCAGAGAATACGAAACTGCTAGTACTACCAGATGCCGTCTTGGCCCTACCAAGCGCATGAGCATCTCAGTATCGAGGGCCTATAGATATACTTGTCCTCAAGAGCACCGTCTAGATCTATGGAACCGCATGGAGGGTTGCAGTACTTCCTGTTCCGCTCTTCGTCACTTCGATGACTGACACACCCTGCAGGTTCGGCACATCGGTATGCGTTATCAGGAATATCTGTTTGAAGCTCTGATCACTTGTAAGGTTCTCCACAACTGAGGCTCTTCTTTCCTTGTCGAGCCCCCCGAGTGGTTCATCTAGCAGCACACACTGGACGCGAGGGGAGTATGCGGGGCTGTCTTTCAACGGACGGATTCTGCTCATGGTTCGACTGATTCCTAGTCTTAGCGCGAGGCTGACCGCGGTCCGATCTCCATAGCTCAGCTGACTAGCTTTCTTGTCTGCATTGTCACGATGGTCATGTATCTTGAGCATGAGCCCCGCACCGTACTTTGCCATTCCGGGTGTAGGTTCAAGGTCGACGCGCGTGTACTGGCCGTTTGTGAACGACTGAACGTACTGGTTCGTAGCCGCTCTGATTATACCAATCAGTCGCTTCTGCACGACGTAGTCCGAAATGAAGCCTTTGACCAGATTCCTCCGCACATACTTGGTGTGCTCAAGTAGCCTCTTCATGTCCGCAATCTCGGCCCCGAGTTCTCTCATTCGCACAACCTTGGACTCCAGCTCTCCCATGTCTTCGCGCTCGCCATTGATGTCCTTCTGGATTGTATCGATTTCCTCCCTAAGCGGTTCGAGCTGGTCGTTGACTCTGTCGACAATTCGTTGCAGTTCGTCCGGACTTCTAGCATTGAACTTGCTGAGAAGCATGTCGAGATTGGATATACCCAAGCTACTGAGAAACGACTCAAGCTTCCTTATAGACTCCTTTGATGCGGTCTTTGCCCCATCAACTTCCGCCTGCCGCTCTGAGAGTCGCTTCAACGCATCGATAGCCCTCGGGATGGCAAGAAGCCTCTCGTCTATGGCCCTCATTGCCGCGGCAAGCTTCGCCTTCTGCTTGGTGAGCTCGTCACGTCGGGAGGCATCATGGTTCAGTGTCTTCCTGTAATCGGCCAGTATCTCATCTCTTTCTTTCAGGGACAGCGGTTTGGAGCACGTAGGACACTTCGTTCCTTCAACACCAGACTCGGTTGCTCCTTGCAGTGTTTCTACCTGCTTGAGAAGGTCTTTGTCCACCCTTGAAAGCCCGCCAATCTCCTGATCCGCCGCCGTCACCTCAGACTCAGTCCTGCTGCGTTGTTCTGTCAAACGTTCCAGTTCCCGCGTGAGCAAGTCGTGTCGCGCGCGAACCACCACGTCCTCTGAGTCGGCAAGACCAGCACTGGCAAGTTCTTTGTCCCTAGCACTCACAGCGTGCTCGTACTCACGGTCTTTCTCTTCTATATCCGATGTGATCTCAAGCATTTCCGACAGGACATCGGCTTTGGGCAGAGTTTCTATTTGTGACTCCAGCGCAGCCTTCTGCCGATTCTTGGCCGCAAGCCTCTCCTCCAGTTCAGCAATCCGCCTAGATGACTTCTCTACTCGCTCCTCGACACGTTCAGGCGCCTCGTACTCTTGCCCCAATGCCTCGACCTTAGCTGTGACGTCAGTCTCAAGGTTCTCCAGATGGTTTTCCATTTGGTCGAGAAGCTCAATGTTGTACACCTTGACTAGGAGGTCCCTTAGATCCGACGGAGTAGCACTGGCAATGGTGGCGACCTCCCCCTGTCGGACTAGGAGCGTGTTGAGAGCTTGCTTCAACTGAAGGTTGAGAATCTCCTCCAGCTTCGAGGCCACAGAGCCGCTCTTGTCGGCTATTGGCTTCCATTGGGCTTTGGATTTGGTGAAGAGCGTAACAGACATCCGCTTGTCCAAGCCGTATGACCGGTGTATCTTGTACTGTATGCCTTGCACCTCGAAGACGAGAGTCACCTCGCATGATGCAGAACCAAAGCTCACCAGCTCATCGTTGTCAAGTTTCACTGCGTCTGCTCCCCACAGACCCCAGAGTATCGCCTCAAACAAGGAGGACTTGCCTGTCGAATTGGATCCTCGGACTAGAATCAGACCTGTTGGAAGGTCACTTCCGTCATCAGGCAGCTGGAGCTCATGGAAGGGCTTGAAGCTCCTGAGTCTTATGCTGAGAAGCTTCACTTTCCGCCATCCTCCGAGAGCGTTTCAAGTGTCAGCTTCTGCTCACCCCTCTTCACCGACATCTTCAATGCGCGCACAGCGACCCTGGTCAAGAGGACAGGATCGAACTGTTTGTCGATTCCCTTCAGGCTATCCAGATATGCTCTGAAATCCTCCTCCGGGTTCTCAATCAGATATTCGGATTCAATCTCGGGATATGCAGACCGAACCGGCTCAATATTGGGTCTTTGCGTCGTCCAAACGAGCTGGGCTATGTTGTATTGTGAACCGGGCTGCATGACCTTCGTTCTGTAGGTTTCCATGGCGTCACTCGTGTCAAGGTTGCCAACTCTGGAGGACCCTCGAAACACAAGCCGGACTCTTGCGGCAGTAGTCGAATCCCAGGCTCCCTTCATGCCCGTTTCAGCAAACCAGGTATCGAGTTTCTCGACCAATGAGTCAGCCGTACCGACATCGTCAGTCGTCATTCTGCGATTGTACACTGGCCGCTTGAAGCTGAAGTAATGCGGGGTTACGACTGGAGGTGTACCCTCAGCTATTTCGGCTACAAGGAAACCCTTCTTGTACCCAGACTCGTCGAATCTCCATCTCTCTGTTGATCCCGCGTACCAGGCATTCTCAGAATGCTTGTGCTGTCTGTGGTCATGACCGAGAGCTATGTAGTCGTATCCCATGCTGAAAATCGATGGGTGGAGTGTATGGTCCAATTCCATTCCATGAACAACTGCTATAGAGAGCCTGCGACTCTCAGGGCGCTGGCATGTCAGTATCCAGTCGTTGAATTCGGCAGCCAAGCTCGATGACTCAATTATGCTTGCGCTCATGTATGGAAAACAAAACACGTCCAACTTGTCGTATGAGTACTTCAGAGGCTCATGCTTGTTGAGAGCTCGCTTTAGATCGACCTGTGTGGCTGCACTCAGACCTGAAATTGACATTCTGAGAGAATCAAGGAGTGACACATCTAGTGACCTGTACAGACCATGGTTGCCTTCTATCACAAGGACAGGAATCCCTGTCTTCTCCGTGAAACCCTTCAGCACGGATAGTGCGGTTTCTTGGGCAACAACCGGTGGTTGGGACGGGTTGTCCTCGGAGGGTGAGTCATAGAGGTCACCCGAGTGAACCACCAAGTCAACAGGTGGGTCAAGTGATGCAATTGTGTCGAAAACCTCTGCAAAGCGCTCGTAGAAGTCGTTCTCAAGGACGCGGGTACGCATCTCTACCGCCCAGACATCTGACCTGACACCCTCTCTGGGTCTAGTACCCAAATGTGTGTCCGACGTGTGAGCGATACGTACCACTATGAAGTAGCTCCTCAGAAAGTGTGTTTCTCACTAGCCCGTGTGGATTTGGATGCTTTGTAACGGCTCTTGTCCCGCTCAAAAAGTGTGTCGAAGAGAGGGATGCGGACCGGCAAGGGGAGCTCACGATATGATGCTGTGAGTATTGCCTCCCCTCTGGCCATGACACGGAACTCGTCTTCGAAGCCCGATATGTTCACACTAGCATTCTCGATGCAAGCCTGAATCTCGCGTTCGTTGCCGAGTCGAAGATTGATCTCTGTGTTCATCTGACTGAGTATGACGTTGTCGAGGACGCTGACCTGCTGACTCACAACAATGAGGCCGATGTTGAACTTCCTTCCTTGGCGAGAGAGGTCCTTGAAGACGGACTGTCCTCGCATGAGCTCTGGGTTCAGTATGGACGGGGCCTCTTCGACTGTCACGAGGATTACAGGCATATCGCGCGGATCCCGCACGCCAGACTCGTCACTTTGCCCACCAGCCGAATAGAACGATTTCGCCTTGGCTTTGATGCGGTTGAAGAAGGGTCCTGGGAGCCTGATTGCACCCTGACTCTCGAAGTCACCTAAGGTCCCGCTACTCTTTGCAGCTCTCCTCAGATCAGAAACTGTACGCGCAATCACCGTTGTGAGAAGAAACTGCTCTGTGTCGCTCATCAGACTGGTGTTGACTACAAGCACCCGACCTGTCTCCATGGCCACAAAGACGTCGCTCAAGATGGATGAACCACTCTGGATGAATATTGGTGATCGCTCGATGAAACGAAGACGACGCTGGACGGCATTCAGAGTCCCCCTCGGCACGCCTTGCGCTCCCTGCGTGTCTTCAGAGTCCTCTTTCATATCCATGATAGCCGACATCCAGTTCTCTCGATTCGTGGCATACTGGCTGTCGATGAAAGATACCATCTGCGGTGTAAAGTCCATGATCGTGTAGAGGTCGTGTGGCAGAATCTCCTCCCACAGAATTCGTATTTCTCTACCATAGCGCTGAATCTCTCGAGGGGTTGCCTTAAGGTGTGTTGTGAGATAGTAGAAATCACCGATGACTGCTGTCCTGGTGTCTTGGTCCATTGCCTCGACTATGTTCTGAATGCCGCACTTGGTGACACCCTTAGCGAATTCGTCGTGAGGATCTATGCAGAATGCTGAGATGCGAGTTCTTTTCTCATTTGGGTTGCGAATCACTTCCAGATTGGAATCCAGAATCGATTTAATCAGGACCATCATCAGATTGCTCTTTCCTGAGCCTGTGGAGCCAAATATTCCCATGTGCATCGGCAGCTTATCAGAGGGTATGTTGACTGGGACGTCCAGCGTCGCTTCACCAGCTTGCAGGTTTCCGATGAACACTTCGCCTCCGGTTTGACTCGCCAGCATCCTCCTAACAGTATCGTCAGAAACATTTGGGACAGGCCGGTACACGTCGGCAAGATGATCAGGAAGACGACGGGGTGATCTGAATTCCCATTTCCCATCCTTCAGCTCAGCGTATCCGAGCATCTTCCCGCCCACTTGGAGAAGCATATTCCTCTGGATGCCAGAGAGGTAGGCATCACCCTCGACCATGAGGGTCCCGGCCACGCGGGCCATATCATCCACCTGTCGAAGGTAGTTCTGAAGGGCGAGCACGCGAAAGAAGAATACTCGTTCGTGACCATCGCGGTGGGAGTATATCATGAATATCTCCCCCACACTCACGTCACGGTTGTTGCCCATGATTCCAAGCGAGGTCTGATCACCCACACTGACCTTGCCATAGAGCTCTCCAAGGTTTCGTATCTCTAGTGTCATGACTTTCTACCTCACACATCATCTACAGATTGAAGTCCTCCCTATATGGGGTCGTTCGACGGGGGTCCAGCCCCAACTCATGACGAACATCACTAGCCACCTCTCTCGCCAGCCTGAGGTCCTCATAACTCAGCTTGCACTCCTCGTGCGCCTGTGCAAGAGCGACGGGATAGCCGTACCATCTCGCGTCTCTAGACATGAATTCGATCTCTTGAAAGAGGGCCTTTTCGTTTTCTCGGGTCTTCGAAGGGTCGTCTTGTACGAACACGTTCTCAAGCCACCAGACCCTGTCGAAATCTATTCTTGACGGACGGTTTTCCATTGAGAAGCTGAACAGATAGGGGACCGCCAAGCGAGGTGGGATGTATGTCCGGTCCTGATAGATGTAGAGACCCCCACCTGGGTCTTCGCTGCCCGGAAGAAGGCAGAACCACTTTGAGCCTTCTCCGAATGTTTCCTGAGCCATCTTGGCAATGCGGTGGGCAAAGGGGATGGTGTGGTTCTTGCTCACAGCACACAGGATCACATGTTTCTCTCTGGCGAGCGAGCACAGCTCTCTGAGCATGAAACCGCTTGGCATGGACGGGTACTGACGTGCTTGGTGCATGAAGATTGACATCGCGCCATCAAGCAGCAGGTACTTGGGGTGAATGTTGCTGGTCAAGACTATTCTTGCAGCAGCATACTCAGAGGCTGTACGCAGCTCATCATGCACGGCTGGGTTGGTCAGCATCTGCTCTCTTGTTATCAATGACTCCATTGTTCCCAGCGATGACGCGTAGGCGCCATAGCTAGACCCCGACAATTCTGACATCGACTTCAATTGCCGCTTGGTGATGTCCCTGAAGAATGGCAGTACAAGTGCGCCCAGGTCTTTCAGCGGGTAAATCTCTGCAAGCGAATCTGCCATCTTCGTTCGTGCATCTCCCCTCACCCCTGAGTGCCAATGACAGTCCAGAAAGGGTTGAGTACGCCCGAGCGCGTCCTCGAGCACGGCCCTGTCCAACGGTCTGAACAGATCTCCTGCCTGAGTGTTCGTGTCCAGTACGACAGTCGAAGTGCTGAGAAGATGGACTCTGACATCGTCGAGGGTCATGAGGTCACCTGAGCCAGATCCGTCAACTGCAGCTAAAAGGTAGTCCTCATCCAGAGCGACATCGGAAGCATGGGGTGTCACAGTATCTAGGAGCTCTTCTCTTATTCGGACTTCGTCCTTGGCGAACTCTTTCTCATCGCTACGGTCTTGCTGGTCCTCGATGTCTCTAAAGGTGAGCTTGAGTTTGCTCCTGAAGTCGTCGGTAAGAATCCGTTCGAGCATGAAACCCCTCTTGCACTGTGCTTCTTGGCCAAGCTTAGGCGTCCGCTATACAGTAGTCCTGATGGACTCATAAAAAGATAACACTCGCCAGGCATGAGTCTGCGGGCATAGAGCGACACCACGGAACTATGTGATGCCTGAAATCGAGGCCCTCTTTACCCGACCAGAGGCCGCGGTTCCCACTCTTGACACGTGTGGTGGGCAATCACTTCGTTTCTGCGACAAACTTCCTTGCGAGCTCTACAGCACTGAGAGCATCCCTGCCAAAGGCATCGGCGCCTGTGAACTTGACGGTTTCTTGATTGATGTCACCGCCACCTATCATCACCTTGACCTTTTTCCTGATTCCCGCGGTCTTGAGTGCCTCGATGGTGGTCCGCATCACATCATGGGTCGTGGTAATCAGCCCACTCAGTGCCAAGACACGTGCTCCGGTCTCTTTCAGTTTGTTCACAAACACCTCTGGCGCGACGTCTTCACCAAGATCGTACACATCGAAGCCATTCGACTTCAGGAATGCCACTACCAAGTTCTTGCCGATGTAGTGGATGTCGCCCTTGACTGTGCCAATCACGATCTTTCCTTTCTCAGCGGCACGTTGGCTGGCAAATAGCTTTGGCTCAAGCAGGGTCATTGCTTTCTTGAACACGTCGGCAGATATGACCAGCTCAACGAGAAAATACTCGTTCTTGGAGAACTTATCACCCACAATGTCCATTCCGCGCCTCAAGTCATCAAGAATCTGTACTGGTGCCGTTCCTGCCGACAGCTGCTTGTTCAACAGCTGCATCACTTTCTGGTCATCAAGGTCGGCCATTGCCTGCGTCAGTTCGTTCATTTGGTTCTTGCCTCGGCCATCCGCGATATGTTGGCATTGAGCCTGCCAGCCGCTTCGTTCGAGCCCAACCACGTTCGTTGAGTCAGCGGCCTATATTCAGACCCGGCATGCTGAGGGATTCGACCGGCATATATGTTTCATTGTGGATACCTGCTCTAGACCACTTCTTGCGGCTTGGGGTCCAACAAGGTAGCTTCCATGAACATATGAGCAAACGAGGGATGAGTGGCGAGTTCGACGTACTCGACCTCGTCAATCAACCGCTCTGCATGTGTCCTCTCCCGGGTTGACAACAGCAGCCTTTTCGCACCCTCTCCCGCCGCGTTGCCGACCGGGACTATCCTGTCAACAGGAAGGGGTGGGAAGAGGCCAATACGAAGCGCACTCTCAGGGCGTAGGTAGTTGCCAAAGGCGCCAGCTAGGAACAGAAGGTCGATGTCTTTGGATCGAATACCACAGACCCCCATTAGTACGCTAGTGCCTGCAGATATTGCCGCCTTAGCAAGCTGGACTTGTCTCACGTCACTCTGTGTGAAGACGATGCGCGTTTCTGTGCCGGAGCCTTCTGACTCAGTGAGGACATAGCAGAAACCGTGCTCGTCACGAGTGACTCTGGACGAAGGATACATTCGTCCCTTTGCATCCACGATTCCCACCCTCCTGAGCTCGGCAACAGTGTCCAAAATCCCCGAACCACATATTCCCTGGGGAGGGCTGTCACCTATCACAGATAGCTCCGGCGGGCTGTCAGGGCTGTCGAGATGTACGTGCTCTATCGCACCATCTTGTCCTCTCATACCATGAGTGATTCTTGCTCCCTCAAACGCCGGACCGGCAGCTGCGGAACAACAGACCACCTTTCGGTTGTGTGCCAACACAATCTCTGCGTTAGTACCGATGTCGATGCCCAAGACGGTACCCTCTGCTGAATCCAATCCCTGCGAGAGGATGAACCCCACTGTGTCACCTCCCACGAAGCCTGCGATGTTCGGCGCGATATATGCCTCAGCGGAACTGACAGACTTCAGGCCAAGCGATTCAGCGCTAGAAGTCACTGAATGGCGCATGAGCGGCTTGTACGGAGCAAGTCCTAGGGTTGAAACGTCCAAGCCCAACAGAAGGTGATGCATTGCAGTGTTACCGACAATCGAAAGCCGGGACACGGCTTCTGGCGAGATCGCCGCTGTTGCCAGCAGTCGCGCGACAAGCTCGTCGATGCAAGATAGTATTCTTTCTCTGAGGACCTTCCCGTCACTCTCTGCACGGGTCGCGAAGTCTATCCGCGACATGACATCCTCGCCGAAAGCGATTTGGGGGTTTAGCGTGGCGGCCTGTGTGAGTTGAACCCCTGTTTCAAGGTCCATGAAGTAGGCGACCACGGTTGTCGTGCCAAGATCGATGGCCACACCCTTCTGACCTACCAGACCCGGGTCGCGCTGGCTTCTCACCGGCTTGGACTTTCCGCTTGTGAGTATCTTCGCCTGTCCAGTCTGCAGAAGAGTGATTCGCGTTCTTCTGTCAACCACGTGCTCGCAGGCTAGACGAAGGCCCATAGCTATCTCGGATGGAGAGAGATGACGTTGATCCTTCTCCGTCGGGATAGGAACTGGTTTCAATGCAACCCTGCATTTGCCGCAGGTGCCTTGCCCACCGCAGTCTGACGGAATGAACAGACCAAGACTTCGTGCCGCCTCAAGGATAGTCGTCGTTGAATCCGCCGAAACGCTGTATCCTGATGGTTCGAAGATCACGACATGTTTGGGCACTTGTGTGTCACCTAGCCGATCTTGAAACGGGGGTGCTGACGGTCGGGGCGTATCCTCTTCTCAAGAAGAACTCCCGAAAGGGCTGTGTCAATCATTGCCACTGATGGAAACACCATGGGGGCGTGCTTGACAGGGCCATACAAGACAAAGTCGGCGCCAAGCACAACGGGCATTAGACTCGACCCAACAAGAGCTGGCATCTTGGCCTCCTTTCCGAACTTCGGAACAAGCCCACTCCACATGTTTACTGCATTATGAGCCCCACACCCGACCGGAAGCCCGTGTTTCTCTTTCAGCAGTTGCATCGCTCTGCATGCCAAGCCGAGTGTCAACAGGTCCACCACGCCTGTGTCAATCAACACGTTGGTTACTCCCGCCTTTGCGGCTTTGGCTATGAGGACATCTGCTGTTTCAACCCTCTTCATCGCAGAGGCCATGGCTTCCTTTGAGAATGCGAGAAGGACTGCGTTCTTGAGCTTGCTCTCCTTCATCTTATCGTAGATTGCGTCGCTAGTCTCAGATGCGAGTGAGTTCAGCATGACTCTGTCCAACAGGCCGGCTTCGCGCGCGAAATCGATTCCCGATAGGTTCACCTCTTCTGAACCAGAGCCATCGATGAGCAAGGGCATGTCAGTGAGATCTGCAAGCAATGACAGGTGTTTTCTGATCGCCGCTGATGATGAGGCGACGACATCCAACATGCTCGGGAGCCCAGTCTTCTCAGAGACCTCAATTAGTGCCTGAAGGGTTTTCTCGGTTTCAGACCTGTCTATCTCCCCTGTCTTGGAGTCAAGGACAAGCTTGTCCTTCGAGTAGAAGATGGAGCCAATGAGGACAGTCGGCGCAAGTCCCGGTGTCCCACCTATCTTCACGCCGCCAATCTCAAGAGTCTTCTGCTGTGTTGTGTAGTCGAACAAGCCTTGGGTCTCCAGGGCTCAGTCAGAGCATAAACAACTGAGTCACGAGGGTCAAGCGAGTGGCGTACCTCAATAATCTTTTCACAGGACCGTCCGAAATACCACGATAACACATGATTCTCGCCCGACAAGCCGATAGAGGCCCAATTTCCTTTTAAGGAACCGGACTAACGATTTTTCAACTGCAAGAGTTCCGGCCTGCCGACAGCCTCGCGGGGCCAAGGGATGTGGTTTGTTGCTCAAGATCACCTACTTCGGTCAAACATCTTTCAGACTGGAGTCCAAGGAGACCTCTGTCCTGTTGAACCCAGGAACGTGGGACGGCAAACCAGTGGTGCCCGAAAGCCACGACGTCCGAATCATTGTGGCGACAAACCAGATGGACGATGCACTCGGCAATGCGACCATAATCGCTGCGAGGTCCAAGGCATGGATACTTGGTGATGAACAGACAGTCGAAAAGGTGAAGGCACAGGGCGGCAAGCCTTGGCTTCTCCATGTTCTGAAGGGCGAGGAGCCCTATCAGATTCCAGGACTGAAGATTACACCACATTCTCTTCAGAGAAGAGACACAAAGACGGGTGACAAGATTCAGAATCTGGGTTTGTACATCGAGATGGGAGGCATGAAAGTTTCCTATCTGGGGGACACAATAGTCCGGGGTCCGTTTGAGCATTTGCAGGCAGATGTCCTCATCGTGCCTGTAGGCGATGGTGATGTGTTTGCCGTCAAAGATGCTGTAAGCCTTTGCGTCGACTCAAAGCCTCGGGTTGGCGTCCCCATGAGATGGACCACACCAGAACAGAAAAGCAAGTTCGCCAAGTATGTGGACCAGTTTGGCGGTGGGACGACTCCTGTGCTCATGGAACCAAAGCAGACCTTGGAGATCCAATGGGCCGCAGGCAACGAGTTCAGGTACAAGTTGTCCTGATCCCGTCTTGCGAGTCGAAGCAGTCCGGAGCGATATGAGCCCGAAAGGGTTGGCAGTGGGACAGGCAGGTGAGCCATGGTTGAGTCAACAGAAGACAGTCATAATCGACTTGGAAGAAACTGAGAAGAGCCGCTTGGGAGAGATGAGCGAGCTTGCATCAGCAGAGGGATCAGGTGTTCTCAGTGTCAAGAATGTCTCCGCGCAGAATCGCATATGGAACGTCAGAGTACATCTAGGTGACAGCAGGGCTGGGACCAGTATTCAAGACCAGACGCTGTCAGCTGGCGAGATCGATGCTGGTGCTAAGTGGACGACCAGCTATGGTATCACAGTCAGAGCCTCAATTCTGAAGCTTACCGAGGTTTACGACACGTGCAGCACTGTGGCAGCAGAGAAAGCACACTGGGCCTACGTGCGTGGCAAGGAAAACCCCGTCAGAATCACACTGCATGTCAAGAACGAAACTGACGGTCAGATTGACAACGTCATTCTCAACAAAGCAATCCCTCCTGAGCTCTCTAAGGTCAAGGTTGAGAGTGTGAAGTCTGGTACTGCCAAGTTCGATGAGGGAACTCGACAAGTCGTTTGGAAAGACTTCGTGATATATCCGAGAGAGGAATCCACTCTGGTGCTCGTGGCTGTCGGCAGAGCTGATGATGTGGCGCGAAGGAGCGCAGGTGAGGTCGTCATATCATATAGAGCCGAGGGTCAACAGAAGTCTTCAATCAATCCAGACATGACCGCGCTGACTGAGTTTCTCAGCGGAATAGAGACCTCCGAAACGGAGCCTAACCACTGGGACTGCACGCTTGAGTGTTCAAATGAGAGCGACCTCATGGTACGACTAGACAGGGCACAGGTGTTTCTTGCCCCCGAGAAGGGCGGCGAGAAGCGAAAAATGATTGACGAAACTCCACACATAGAGCTGAAGCCGAAGCAGTCATGGAGCTCTGCCTTCGATGTCGACAGCAAGTCTCCACCCAAGTGTACGCACGATGTGGTCTACACTCCGATGAGAGTTATCAAGAAGAGAGTTCTTGGAACAATAAGTAAGACACCTCAGATGATACCAGTCTTCAGCATCGACTACAAGAAGACCTTCGACCCGCCCGAGGTCAATAGCTTCGACAAGACTCCGGTTGAGGTCACGATTGAAGTCACTAACAATGGAACCGCGAAACTCAATGACATAGAGATCGAGGACAGCCTTCCCGATGACGTGATGCCACCAAAGAAGGAACATATCACTGTCTGGATAAGAGGGAAGGAGTACAAGGGCGGATACACAGTGACAGTCACTCCTGACGATCAAGACCCTGAGAAGCCACACAAGCTCAGGTTCAAGATTGTCGGCATGAAGGATACAGTCGGTGAATTGCAGCCCGGTGAGTCCGTGAAGGTCAACTATGCAGTAATGGCCTGGAGGAGTCGACCAGAGAAGGAGTATCCAAGCCCCATCCATTGTTGGGCAAACACGTATCCAGTGGGTATCCCCGCAGAAGCAGCCAGCGCGCCTGACGGACACAAGTTAGGCGTAGTATACAGGAAGCGGCGCATTGGCGCAAAGAAGGCAATCAACAAGGGTGCAAAGACAGGGGAGTACGTCGTCGTATTGGTCGTTGAGAACAAGGGCGAAGTCACAGTGGAGAATGTGAAGGTGGTAGACTGGGCCCCTTCAAGCTTCAAGTACATATCCACGGATCCACGCGAGGAGGAACCCAAGGTTGTCCTTGGCAAGGACGGTACCCAGATGATCTGGACTTGGGCACGGATGAACCCCGGGGACAAGAAGTCATTACGTATCACGGTCAGGGGAGAGGGCGAATACGAGCGACGTGAGCCCGAAGTGACCTCTGACTAGCCGTCCGTTTCATCTCATTTGGGTGAGAGGGGCACTTGGTCCCTCCACCCGATTCACTCTGACTCTTCTTTTTCTAGTTCACTGAGCTCTTTTCTTGTTGCCTCAAGCTCTGCATCGATGTCTTCAAGCGGTACGTAGTCTGTATCGTCATCAAGTGTGTGTGTGTCAAGCGTATAGAGGACTTTGAAACCTGCCAGAGTCTTATGCAGGGCATTTGAGATCTCTATGATTGCACTCCCGAGCTCGGACTCTGTCATATCACCGGGAGACTCGTGCTTGTAGATGAAGTCATATGCGCCCCTCACTGGGATGAAGCCCAGCCCAACCAGTTTCCCAATCACTAATGCAGGACTCGCTCCCTCACTGTTGAACCATACTGAAACTCGCGTGACGTACTTTGCCATGTCCAAGACCTCATTGAGCAGGAATACGTGGACTGCCTTTGATTTTTCCTATAACCTTTGCTCAGGATTGGACTTGAGGTCATCATGGACCAGAAGAGAAGAGTCCTCATGTTCCAGTATGTGTCGCCACAGCGGCAAACACTCACAGTCAACTCCTCCCAGATCCGCGACTTCCTGTGTCAGCGAAAACGAGCGGACTGATGCAGTCAGCACACCATCGCACTTGCCGCAGTTGTGAGTCCCCCGACCCTTTCCAGCTGCCACGGGGTCACACACCACGTTGACTGATCTTGGCAGTGATTCCCGAGACCGTCTGAGGACTTCCAGAACGGTCCAGAGCCATGGTGGTCTGTACTCGCCCCTAGACCACATCCTCTCAACCAGAGTGTACTTCTGAACATTCACAGGATTGAACGAAACTGTCGTGACGCCCATCGCTGCGGCATCTTGTGCGGTCTTGATAGAATCAAGCAGAGCATCCCTCTCTGTCAAGAAGGGCGGCTTCACCAAGACGTACGCACGTATGCCGATGCCGTGAGCGCGAGCTGTTTCCAGTGCCCTTCTGAAGTCCTCAGTCGAGAAGCCCTTGTTGATGCATATTCGGCGGATGAAGTCACTGCTGCTTTCTAGGCCCACGCCAAGCTCGATCTCACGTTCACCCAACGCATTCCGTAACTGAATCATGTTCTCGTCGGAAACGAATTCGGGCCTCGACTCGACCACAACCTGCCGGATGCGCTGGTCGTTCTTCAGGCGTGCGAGGATAGAAGCACGGGCTGACAGCGGCACCTCCTCCGGGTCCAAGAAACTGCCGCTTGTGTATAGCTTGACCGAAAGAGGACCCTGTGTGCCATCCAGCTTGGATATAGCGCGGGCGAACTGCTGCTCCAGCTGCTCCGAAGAAGGCTGCTCCCGACTACCATCGAGCAGATAGCTGCACATGGTACATCCACCTGAAGGCCCCCGGGCATGCGCACAACCCTGAGTGGCGAGTACGACTGACAATGCATTCCCGACATCAGAGGAGATGCGCGCTCGAGACGTCCAAGCCGCAGAGGGGGTTTCCTGCGCATGTGTCGGACGCCTTGCCAAGGAGTCCTTCCTAGCTCCCACTGACTCCTGAATGATAATCCGATGCAAGTTCTCCAATAGATTACTCCTGCCCAGACTTCATCCCACCTTGTGCCTCACCGACACGGCGCGGCCCCTCTCAAACTCGCACATCTCACGCCCAGACATCTCACTTCGACCCACTCCAAGAACAGCATTATCAGCGCCAATGATCACTACCTCGTCGCCCGGCCTTATCCCGGGGTCGGCCTCTCTGACTGCGACTGCAAATACGGAACCACCTTCTATGTGGTCACCGTCAAAACGGACCCAGTACCGCTTCAGGGGGGCAATGCGGCGCGCTCCCTCAATAGTGAGTGACAACGAACCTGTCGCTCCAACGAACGCACAGGTCTGCGCGCCATCAACACGACAGAGGATTGTCCCGTAGGGCTTCCCACGAAGTGCAGAGGTCTCTGTCACCAGTGCCTCGCCTGCTCCGGATCCAAACTGATAGTCGGCCGTGGCGCGAAGTATTTCTCCCAACTCATCACGAGGCCCAGCCGGAAGTGACAGTACGTCTCTCAGATCTCTCAGGGCTTCTCTCAGTCCTTCCAGAGACTGCTTGCTGGTGGCCGAGTGGCCGTCTGTCGTGTATACTATACTCTGTTCAATCCGAGACTCAGCCGCCCTCATTGCTTCCTCATACCCTTCCGCCACGTGAGCCACTACCACGACAGACCTGTCGAACTTCGCCAAGTGGGCAGCCAACGCTTCGCCTGCTATGCTGACTTCCTCGGCGTCCCAGTCACCAGTTACTGGAACGTCGTAGACAGATGCGGGGTATGCCCGCTCAAGCTCTCTCGGCACAACGCCGAGTGGAGAAGTTACCACGGCTTCGGCAGCGGAGTGCCTTGCTCTCTGAAGCCCGAAGTCAATTGCTTGCGTGAATAGCTTGTGTGACTTCGAGTCGGAGTAGGGCTTCCGGGCAGAACACGGCAGAACCACGACCAGCTTCTTGTGCTTAGGTGGAGCATACCTTGACGCAACATACTCACGGAACCGCCTCACAACAGGTGAGTTGTAGGACTCGGGACCGATGAGTGGCAGAACGCCGCCTCCAGATGTGCTGGCGAACTCCTCAAGGTAGCCATACAACCTCTTGTCAACTACTCTCAGAATGGTGGCATGCGCAGTGCTCGAGTGGGTCATGGACTCGACCAGGTACCTTAGATGGCCGGCATGGGCAGCTTGGACGCTCTCGGAGAGGAGGGACTCATACACGCCCACATTGTGACTGATGAGAGTGCTATCAGCAATCCGACTAGAAGCATCTGCCATGCTCCGCCAAGACATACACGCATGACAGGGGCAGTATCTCAGCTCACCAGACCCTGCGACGTCCTCTGATCCCATTGGCCAAAGACGAACTCTATGAAACGCAGCCCCTGCCGCTCTGCCCACATCGATGACGTCGAACCCTAGATAGCAGAGCATTGGGATTGCGCTTGGATTCACCCTTCCTAGTGCCAATGCCAGCCAGTTGCAGGGAAGACGCGCGCGCAAGGATAATGACCTCATATCCTCCGGACCCAGACTGCCGTCAATGAGAAACGCAGCGGCTCGAACACCCAGCTTTGCAAACTCAGAAACGAGCGAGTCCATGTCCTCTGGGCGAAGCCGCGGCGGGATTCTCACTATTGCATGAGGTGCGGCGAGGTCTTTTCCATGGTAATCGAGAACGCTCAACTGCTCGCGCAACAATGCCATGGCAAACTCTGGACCCAAACTGGAGGATGGTGGCAGCGATGGAAGTAAGACAGCTTCCTCAGAATTGATGCGATCGACAACACCAGAATCAATGGTTGCTAAAGAAGGGAGCACGGCTATCCTTTGCTTAGACTCTGGTTCGGCGTCCCGCCCAACGGTCCAATATGCGAGTTTCACGTCAGGTATACTAACACCTGCAATCAGTGTTGGGGTCGGTATGGACAGGGTTCCCAACTTCAGGTTGCCAAAGCGAGCAGGACCATCATGGCCACGCTCAATGAGAAACTCCATCTCTATGATCACGCTCCCTGCTAGACAATCGGTTGATATCCTGAGTATCCGGTGGTGTCGACCTTCGTTTCAGCACTGCTCAATACCTGTCTAATGCTGTCGAGTGCTCCGAGCTTGAAGAGTGGTTGATTGTTGTTACCACATTGGTAAGAATAGGTGCAAAGTGGACAGCCATCCACTGTCTTGCAGTCACAGTCAGCCAGAATCGTCTCAGCCCTTCTGAATGCCTCTTCGAGCCTAGTGAACAGGAGCTTCGATGCTCCATTGCCACCCGGACTTCCATCATAGACGAAGATGATTCCGGAATCACCCATTGATACGCCGCCTATCTCTCTGGTGCCCCCGCCCGTCAGCATGTCACTCGACTCGATTACTACATGCTCGACTGCATGGAACGTGCCCCCGTACAACTCCGGGAGGCCCATCTTCGGGCCTTCCATGCTTTCAAGTCTGCGAGTCCGATAGCCGTTGACAGACTCCAGAGGTTCCGGCATCGAAAAGGCAAAGCCACGAGTCTGGTACGTGTAGGTAAGCGGCTCTGGGAGCTCAGACTTGCTCATGATTCTCCCTGAACGAATGTCCTTCTTGACAAACCCTGTGACGGTCTGCGTCATCTCAATACTGCAGTAGACGACACCTATTCCCAAGATCTTCCTCTCCTCATGGACCTTGAGTATCCTTGGCATCGTCATGTACAGTGGGCGCGTGTAATTACTGCGATCTTGCAGAGGGATTACCTCGGCGACGCCAAGTCCTGGAGCATATCTGAAGTCCACAGACTGGTAGTTCTTTCCACCATGCAGATATGTTGCACCAGGATGGAGCTCTTGTGCGGCCATGGGCATTGAACGCTCTCCAAGGTCCTTTCCCCCTGATTTGATCTGGACTGTGTCGCCAATGCCTCTCACATTGTAGTTTCTCCATTCCTTTCGAGCTCTGTTGGCGTCCTTCACTCTCACCCTGTCACCATTCAGCACTTCCAGAAGACCTTCTTTCTCAAGGGACTCTATGATACTGCGCTGACGAGGAAACTGTGACAGCTTCAACTTCCCGCTCATTGCCGCGGCGAGAAGCTGATAGCGGCCTACGACCTCATTCTCTGGCTCCATGTATGCAGAGTCTATGTCTGTGAAGTACTTGTCAGGCTTGTGTCTGTAGAAGGATGAAATGGGGTCGTTCTCTCGCAGCGCAAGGACCGCGACACTCTCCTGGCCCTTCCGTCCGGCCCGGCCAATCCTTTGGGTTAGTCTTGTGATAGAAACTATCATGCTGACAACGCTGTCGAGGTCTCCGATGTCAATCCCAAGCTCCAAGGTCGGTGTCGACACGAGCACCGGAAGCTTCCCTGACCTGAACTGGTCCTCCACAGCACTTCTGTGAGTCTTGGACAGACCTGCTCTGTGGACCTCAGACTTGATTCCTGCCTCCTTTAGAAGCATGTTAAGCAGCTCGGCTTCAGTGTGCGTGTTGCCAAACACCAGTGTCTTATACCCGCCCCTATTGATCATCTGAACTAAGTTGACCATCATGGCGTACTTGCTGCGCTCGCCGGGGTAGTACATGAAGAAGTGGAAGGGCCCACGTCTGGCCGACTTGGACTCTATTAGCTGGACTGGTCTGTCAAAGAGCTGTTCCCCAAACTCCGCCGGGTTCGAAACGGTTGCAGATGCGCCAATGACTTGGAACCTCCCCGACTCCATCTCCAGCCGCTTCAGGATGTAGTACACGTTTGCGCCCATTGACCCTGTGTACATGTGGATCTCATCCAGCACAACATACTGAACACTCCTCAACAACGGGACTAGACGTGACTGATTCCATCCTAGATGGTAGTGCAGGATATCGGGGTTGGTCAGGAGAATGTCAGGCGGGTTCTCGTAGGTCTTCTCCCTCTGGTTCTGCGGCACGTCCCCATCAAAGATACCAGCTGTGAGTCCCGACACCTCACACATCTGCCCGATTTTGTCGAACTGGTCCCTAGCCAGAGCCTTTGTGGGATAGATCAGGAGTGCTCTGACTCCTGGACGCCCGAATGTTTCTCCCACGGTGATCAGAAGCTGTCGTACTATCGGCAAGATGAACGCCTCTGTTTTGCCTTGGCCGGTCGGGGCTACTATGACCGCGTCCTTGCCCTCTGATATGGCGGTGACTGCCTCATCTTGGAACTCGTATAGTCTTTCAATGCCCTTCTTTTGCAGCAACTCCTTCAGTCTTGCTGGAATCTTGAGGTCCCCTATGGCACATCCATATTCGGCTTCTGTCGCAGGATTGTAGCGATAGCTGACCAAGTAGTCCCGACCAATGTCAGTCAGATGACGCAGGGCCTCTGGCAGCTCGTCAACACCCCTACCTCCTGCCGCCACTAGTGTGGCGATTTCTTGCGGGGACTGTACTCTCAAGCTGCCGACTCGGGGTTTTCTCCTCTTCCCGGTTTCCTCTATCGAAGCAGTTTCAATGGCCTGTCGCTTCTTCTCTGTTTTCTGCATCGTGCCTGTTGTGAGCTCGCTCTCTCTGACAGAATCAGTATATGCCTCATACGCCTCAAGCAGATCCCGGTACCTGCCATCGATACTAGTACCGCAGTTGTCGCATCTCACGGTCCATATCTGGCCCACTCTGTATATGTCCAGCTTCGAACCGCATTTGAAACAGTGAAGGACCGGCACTGAACCACCCAAGACCCTGCACTTGGCCAGTGCAGCGCTTATCAAAGTTTGGCAGTGTAACGAGGTGGCGCATGTAAAGTGTCGCACCACATCACAACTGTTAAATGCGGTTGTGCAGGGCACATGCACAACCCCGAACTGCGGAGAGGCAGATTGATGGTCGAAGAGATAAAGGCCGAGCAGCTTGACCAGATAATCAGTGGCAGCAAGCTGGTTTTTGTCGACTGCATGGCTGTGTGGTGTCACCCATGCAAGACCCTCGGTCCAATGCTTGAGGAACTGGACGAGAAGTACAGGGGCAGAGGGTTCAAAGTTGTCAAGATAGATGTGGACAGGAACCGCGACTTCAGCATGGAGAACCAGATCAGTGGAGTACCTAGTGTCTTTGTGTACAGCGAGGGCAGACGCGTAGTGTTTGATGACGGCAGAGGCAAGAAAATGGACAGACTTGTGGGTGTAATGCCACAAGAGGTCTACACCGAGATCATTGAGAACCTGCTATCACAGCCAGCCTAGTCATTGCCGTCACTTCCTAGGCAGAGAGGACTGCAAAGAGCCCCCCATATTTGAGGGGTGCGCCCTAGAACTCAAAGACAACAAGCTTCATAATCACGAGAAAGCCGGACAAATGGTGAGTGATCCTGTTTGGTGAGCGACGTAGACCCTGCAACAATCAAGAAGGCGATCGCAGAAACAAGGCTTCTTTTCGTTGACAGTTGGGCCCCGTGGTGTGGACCCTGTGTCGCTTTGGCACCCGTGCTCGAAGCACTGAGTGAGAAGTACGCCAGCAACCCCGATGTGAAGTTCCTGAAGATCAATACTCAGAACTACCCGCAGTTTGCCGCTCAGAACAACATCAACGCAATACCATGTGTCTTGGTCTACTTCGAGGGCCAGCCCGCCCGTTTCGAGTCCCCAGATACCAGAGGTGGAAAGCGCGCCATGACTGACCGTCTCATAGGACTCAGACCTGCTGAACACTATGAGAAAGTGATTCACCATTTCCTTGGGTGATGAGCGAAAACTCATCGACCTGATGTTAGTTTAAAAGTGCGGACTATTCGTTAGAGAACCACACGAGGTGAGTCAATGCCAATCCATCCTTTTGGAGACCGCATGCCGAAAGTGGACCCAACGGCGTTCGTGAGTCCTCAAGCCACTATTGTCGGAGATGTGGAGATCGGCGCCAAGACAAGCATTTGGCCCGGCGCAGTGATACGTGGTGATCAGGCCTCCGTCAGAATAGGTGACAGTACATGTGTTCAGGACAGTGTGGTCATCCACGCCCACACAAAGAACAACCCGGCCATAATAGGCAACTTGACCATCATAGGGACTGCGTCAGTCATCCACGGTGTGTACATAGGTGACAATGTGAACATCGGAGATGGTTGTGTGATCTTCGATGGAGCAACCCTCGGTGAGGGTGTGATGCTGGCACCCGGAAGCATTGTGCCTGCTAATGTTGTGATACCTCCCAGAAGCATGAACTCTGGGGCCCCGGCTGCCCAGATACGTGAGGTTTCAAGAGAAGACGTAGGCAGGCATACAGCAAAGGCCGAAACCATCGCTCAGGTGTTCCAGAAGCTGAGGAGATGGCAGACCCAAACCTGACCTACAAGGTTTCTCTCGACACACCTGTCAGGCTCTCGCAGCCATCAGCTGTTATGAGAAGGACATCAGCTATTTTTGCGCAGCCAGCCTCCGAATCATGGACTGTCGGGTGCACAGAGAACACCATGCCCTCACGAAGGCTGGACTTGCTCTCAGGGACGATGTACGGGGGCTCATGAACGTCAAGCCCGACCGAACTGCCAATAGGTTGCATGATCTGTATCACCGGAGGACCGCTATTCACCATCTTCATCGCCTGAGTGGCGGCATCTGAGATCTTGGCATCAGGGGCCATCAGGTCTTGGACCGCCCTGCTCACAGCAAGAGCAGAGTCGAACAACTTCCGCTGTGCCGCTGACGGAGTCCCAGCATGTACAGTCCGAGCCACCTCGACAAGGTACCCCGAGTGACTCACCGTGATGTCGACAACGACCAGCTCATTGGTGTTCACTCTCGTGGCAGTTGGTTGAGCGAATGGAAAGCGAGCATGATTGCCTGCGAGAACTGCGGCCCTGATGCCGCGTAACTCAGCCCCAGCTCCTCTCATCGCTGCCTCAATCTCAATTGAACACTGGGCCTCAGTCTTGCCTGCAACCACGGTTTCCAGAGCAGTCCTGACACCAATCTCAGAGATTCTGACTGCTTGGCGAATGGCATCAATCTCGGCAGCATCTTTTATCTGTCTGAGCCGCCAGAGAGATTTTGAGAAGTCCTTGAAGCCAGCTCCAGGGAGTGCAGACTTCAGACCATCGAACTCTCTCATGGAGAGCGCGTCGTGCTGTATGCCAAGCATGGCGTTCTTCGCACCCGCCTCTTTGAGAACTTCGAACACGCAGGCCCAGAAGCCCGGTCCATGTGTGGGATACCAGTCCTCAGAAAGCACGTGGGTGAAGGATCGCACCTTGGCAATCGTCGACTCCTGAGCCATGGCTTCTCGTTGAAGACTAGATACTATGAGATACGGCTGCTGGCCTTCCACGAGAACACATCCAACAGGAAGACTGTCATTCGCGCTTCCGTAGCCAGTCAGATACTGAACGTCTGTCTTGCGCGTGACCAGCACTGCATCCACTGACTCGTGCTGCATCGCCCGATGGACTCTGTCGATTCTCTGTGGTGTAAATTGCATTGGATGCATCACTGGACCATACTGTTTCGCGATCTGGCCATGAGAGGGCTCGGCCAGTCCTCTAGCGTGCGAGTCCCGCCGCATTTAAGCTTCGCGACAGCGGATACCAGACGTTCACGTGACAGGTCTGGTTCCTTCTATGAACCGGCTGACGACCGCGGCTCTGGCTTTCCAGGAAACTGGAAACAGATGGCAGCGATGTGCTAGGCGAGAACAAGATACTGCAGGGAGATGGCGGGACCGGCCGGATTCTTTGGCCAAGAGCTGTGAGTCAGCTCCTGTGAACCGGCGACTGCCAACTCCGCAGGCTGGTGCCTTATCCAGGCTAGACTACGGCCCCATCGTTAGCCGACCAGAGTATGACTTATAGACTCTTCGTTATGCAGGGCTCGTCAACGGTCTAGTGGACAGGGGTCACAATTGCTCGACCTTTCTTCTTCGTCACTCGGAGCGTGTGGGACGCAGTCTGCAGAACAAAGCTCTCACCCTCGTCGAGGGACTGAAGGACGACCCGGCCCATCGGACCGTTCAGGTACTTCGTGAATCTTCTTGCGACCGACTCTTCTGGCGTGAGGGTTTCTTCGATTGTGCTCATGGAGGAAGCCTCAGGTCTCACAATGAGTGGTGCGGCATCTGATTTAAAGTCCGACAAGAATCTGATACAGAACAAGTGGCGGGACCGGCCGGATTCTTTGGCCAAGAGCTGTGAGTCAGCTCCTGTGAACCGGCGACTACCAACTCCGGAGGCTGGTGCCTTATCCAGACTAGACTACGGCCCCGACAAGACACTCCTAGGGCGTCCTCTTTAAAGGTTTACATTGAGTTGACTGTGGAACCTCATGAGCCCAGTATTCTCTCCCGATTCATCAGCCACCATGCGCCGCGCTTACCCTTCACGAGCCCTCTCTCGTGCTTCAGCACACGTACGCCAATGATCTTCTTTGCGCGCACGTTCAGCTTGTCGATTCTATCGAGAATTGCGCGACGAGTGAGACGCCTCCCATCCTTGCTCCGCAGACTCTCTGCAAGCTCAGGAGTCGTTGCTCCTTCGTGTTGAAGCAGATGAGCCAGAAGATTCCTATCAATGTCATCACGACACACTTGATTCTTCACTGAGTTTCTCATTCCTGCCAGATATGTACTGGTAGACTCCAGGCGCTCCAAGTGATCCACACGCATCTTGAGCTGACCAACATCATCGACGAGCTCCTTGACGACAGGTGGGATTACCTGATCGAGTTTCCAGAGAACAGCATCCCTGATGAACTTCTGACGTCCATCACTCTCCGCAAGCAGGTCGATGCGGTCTAAGATGTCTTGCTCGAAGCGGACACGAATGCTCACTTCCTTGTTCTTCGCAGTCTTGCCCATCCTCTTCCTATTCTCCTGGTAATGCTTCTCGAAGAAACTCATGCTGAGCGACAGAACCGACAGAGAAGGTCTTGCCCAAGGCTTACGGCAGTGTACCTCCGACACAGTTATAACATCAGCGACTGGCTCCACGGGCAAAACGGACGACGGTGAGATGTCCAATGGTCAACAAGGACAAGGCTGTGAAACGCGAGCTCACTAGGCTCAGAAAGACACAGAACCCCCAAGTGGTCGACTTCAGGCGCATGCGCACTCTCCGCACTGCCAAGGGCAAGTTCTGGGGATCAAAGAAGACCGTCGTAGCTCGTGCGGAAGCTGTCAAGTCGGCTGAGGAGCCCCGTAAGAAGCCAAAGCCGGCGGAAATCGAGGAGATTGAGCCAAGTCCCGAGGAAGCGATCACAGAAGAAGAAGAGGAACTTGAGGGACTGGAAGAAGAGGACAAGGAAGCTGGCGACGAGTCCTGAGCGGCTCATAATTGACACAGGACGCCCGATATCCTCTTTCAGCGTATCATGGTTCCTCTTGACTTCGTGAGCGGGGGAATGCCTTATTTTGTGGTTCCACTCTAGAGAGGCGGCGGATGGTTACTCGAAATGCGTGCTGTGGTCACTGTCACTCTCGTTCTTCTTGTAGCTTCATTGACAATCTTGCCCGCAGGTGCTGCGGCTCCTCTGGTCACATCAACGGAGAGCCAGGGCTCATTCGTCCAATCTGGGGATTTCGCAGCTGGAAGAGTACTTGCAGACGAGTCACATGTGGACCGAGGTTCTGACATGTGGACACCCGGTAATGCTTCACTATTTGGCTGGCTGTTAGGGGAGTGTGGCTATAACGTGTCCAACAACTGGGACACACCACTCGACAGCGGCATCCTGTCCAACTACGACGTCCTGAGCCTATTCTTCCCGATGGTCGCACTCACAAGTGGCGAGGTCGACGCAATCCACAGTTTTGTGGAATCCGGGGGTGGTCTTCTTCTGGTTGGAATCGACTATACCGCCAGCGGCTGGCAGTACACTCCGGCGAACCTTAACCCAATATCTGAAACCTACGGCATCACCTTCGCCATAGACAGTCTTCTGGGCAGATCCCTGCGGAGCAGTGGCGAAATCGCTAATCACAGTGTGACGCAGAACGTATCATCGCTTCATTCCAGCTGCGATCAAGTGCAGGGATGCTCGCTGACCGTCGCCAGTCCAGCCACGACTCTTGCAACCATACGCGGCAGTGCATTTCTAGCAGTTTCCGAGTCAGGTGCCGGACGAGTGGTCGCAGTTGGTGGTCCTGCCCCGTTCTTGCAGTACCGTCATGATCGAGGATGGCAGGTGAACCCCAATGACCACTTCCAGATAACTCTCAACATAGTAGACTGGCTTGCAGGCAACGCACCCAGACTGGTGGACCCTCCTGAAAAGGCTGTGATAAAGATCGGGCCCGGCCCATCGCTCAACAGCACACAGCTAGAGGAATATGTCATATTCAACGGCGCGATTCATGATCATACGACATTCAGCGACGGTGTGGATTCTCCCGAGGACATGGTCATCGCTTCACTAGAAGCGGCTCTTGACTTCTTTGTCATTTCTGACCACACACATATGAACGTTGGAACCGAGGGGATCTATGGAGCTCTGGCAGCAAAGGGGTATACCGATACATATGGACTTGACTGCCCAATCATCGTTGGCGCAGAACTGTCGAGTATCCCTCATACGGTTGGATTCCCACTGACACAACAGATCTATACGAGCGACATCCAATATGGTATTGACGCTATTCATGCGCAAGGCGGCATTGCGTCGTTGTCCCATCCCACCATGGACGCATCGTACGTTCAGGTCTGGGAGAATTTCGGAACGTATGGATATGATGCCTTCGAGGTTGTCAATGATGGTTTCTTTCATGGGCTTGGTGAGTCATGTTACTTCAGATCTTTCATAGGAGCCTCTGATGGTCATCAGGTAGCATCTGTCGGACTTGTGAGGAATGTTGTGTTCGTCAAGAACCCCACCGGGCCGAATGGCACAATCTCGGGTTCTGATCTGGCCGACGCGGTCGTCAACCGAAGATTAGTCAGTATCGACCTTCATAATGGAGTGATTCTCGGGCAGGGAGTCTGGGTAGATCGATACCTCGAGCTCTGGACCCAGGCAGAGAACGCGATTGCTGATGCGCGTGCAGAGATAGAAGCAGTCGAGGGAACGGGGACCGGTGTTGGACTCTCTAGGATGTACCTCGAGAAAGCTGAAACGGCTTTGGACTGGTGGAACCCTTCAAGGGCATTGGACGCAGCAACTGACGCCATGTCTGAAACCATCCTAGACCTTGACCTTGCTCCGACAGAGCCCAACTTGGGTGCCATCAGCCCCAAGAGTGATGCGACGCTGGCCATCAGGCTCACAAACAGACATGACCATGGGGTGCAGATGAACGGGACTCCCTTCCTCTCTACATCGCTCACCTTTGACCAAGCCTCCAGACAGATATCAGCCGGTCCGGATTCTATGACGACAACTGACTTCACCGCTACGGCAACAAACTTCGGCTATGTAAGAGTCCTTCTGAACCTTCGATCATTGAACATCACGGAGAAACCCGGTCCCCTCATTCTTGAGATGGGAGGAATCGTTTCGAACATCAGTCTCAAGACGACGTATGATGACGAAGGGATCGACGTGTCCATCAAAATCCTCATGCGTAGGGCGGACAGCCCGAGGATTGTGTCAGCACAGATCGTTTACGACGACGGCACCGGAGAACATACAGCAGACCTCGTGAACTATGGTGATGGGTATAGCATCACTCTTGGGCCCTACATTGGGGCTTTCAACATCACATTCCAGATAGTCGTCGATGATGTCCTTGGTAACACTTTCCTGATTGATGGAGGAACCCATGAGATTGGCAGAACGACAACCATGACCTGGCAAGTGGAATTGGTGATTGCCGGGGGTCTAGGAGTCGTGGCTGTTGTCGTCGTCCTATTCGCTTTGAGAAGACGAAGATGACATCTGAATGCGTTCCATCACGCATAACAGTCAAGTTATGCAAAAGGATAAGACCCAGTTCGAGGAAATGCCCCTGTCGAGTTCGAACTGCAAGAGATCTCAAGCAGACGCTCAGAGCTACTGAAACCATCCAGAAACCATTGGGGCACCGGCCATGACTACTCTTCGCGACATAGTGAAACACCTACAGACCATCGCACCCCGGGACTTCACCATCAGAGGGTTGGAGGGTCGGGTTGAGATTGGCCCCCAGACTGAGAGTGAACAGACAAGAACGACCATTGGCAGAGTCCTCGTTGCGACGTATCCTTCTGCAAGAGCCGTGACAAAGGCTTCGCAGGACAAGGCAAACCTCCTGATCACATACAGGCCGCTGTTTCCCTATCTTCTGGATAGACTCTGCGGGCTTGATCTGCTTCGGGTGAGGCTTCTCACAAAGAACTACATCTCGACCTACCTGATTGGTAGTGCTTGGGCTTCCGCCAACGGAGGCCTGACAGATGCTCTCGTAGATACCCTTGTCCTCAAGAGCATACGTGAGTTCAGGACCGCAGGTGACAACTCAGATGCGGTCCCACTCGGGAGAGTCTGCGAGCCGCCGGGTGTCTTGAATCATTCAGCTCTTGTGAACAGCCTATCAGAGAAGATGGGTGCAGACAGTGTTCTGTTTACTGGGAATCTAGACGACGATGTCAAGTCAGTTCTTGTCATTGCAGGCAGTCTCGTCGATGTGCCCGAGATCGTTGAGGCAGTAGGACAAGACATCTCAACAGTCGTGACTGGTGAGCTCTCCTCAGAAACAAGGATGATTGCGGCTGAAGAGGGTCTGAGTGCGATCGAACTGGGACCATTCCGCACGGAGGAGCTGGGCATGAAGCGCTTACGAGATCATCTAGCCCTGGAGTTCTCTGAGCTAAAGATAGACTTCATCGAGTCATCTCCATTGAGCAGGACGCTCAGGTCCTATACTCATGACATGGCATGAGTCTTCTTTCGACCCTTCAGCTGGCGATTGGTATTGCGCACCAGGACCACGTTCTTGTTGCGTGCGACGCCGACATCATGAGCGACAGGAAGACACTTGGTTCTCATGATGTAGACCACCGGGCAATTGAGCTCTATCTCTGTCAGGGACTCATAGTTGCCCATCCCCTTCGCAACCACGAGGTCGGATGAGAAGAGAAGGCGCTTGAATTCGTCTGAAACTCGGTCTAGTATGATGCCAATGGTTGGGGCTCCAGTGTCCATTACATCATCCGCGCAGGCGGCAAGACCCACCTCCTCTGCGTCCACAGACGTCGCATCATTCAAGACTGGACCGCCTCTCACCACTGCCACTACCTTGGGTCCAAGCCGCCTGATTTCTGCAATCAGCAACATATCAAGGACCACCTCACCCGAGTTGTCTAGAAGGTATGTCACGTGCTTTGCCTTGCGACAAAGCTGTCTGAAGGCGCTGATATGATCGACCTCAAGGTCAGACTCAGCCTTGGTCATAACCTCTTTCAAATCGTCAAGTCTGAAATCCCGACCAGCCACATCGAATTCGATGGCATTTGCCGCAGCTGCAACGAGTGTAGCCCTTCTGAATCTGTCTGAAGGGTTTGGCGCACTTTCAATAAACGCTTTCAGTTCAGGGAGCATTCGCATGGCAATCTGGTTGGACTCGTGCTTGAGAGCCTCGTATGGATCCACGCCCGTCATCTTCTGCACGAGCAGGTCTCTGTCCGTTCCCAAGTGACTTGGTACAGAATGCTCATCGAAGCTCTCTGCGAGGAAGCCAGTCATGGCTGCGATTACTCTCATCTGTAGGTCTGGATCAGACGTCGCCAACTGGACTTGCTTCACAGCACGTTCCATCAGACAATGTGCACACTGCGGAGTGACCTTCAACTCTCATCACCAGCTCGAACCGTCGCAAATCCTGTGAAAAACAGAGCGGAAGATACTATCTCCTAAGTGGGGCAATGAGACTCTTGAGCGCGACTTCGGGCTTGTCGGACTTCGCGACTGCTGACGCAAGGAGGACTCCCTGAGAGCCCAGCCGGATAGCCGCGACAATATCATCGCCAGTGCTGATGCCTGCTCCACACAGAATGACGACGTCACGGTTGACTGCACGTATCTTCGCAACTGTGCCCGTTATAATCTCGGGCTGAGCCTTTGAAACGGAGATTCCAGACCCTATGAGCTCAGGGGGCTCAACAGCGACTGCCGTTGGCTGGATTGATGCAGCGGCCACACTCACTGATGGGTTGTTTGTGCACACAATTGTCGATAGCTTGAGCCTATCGGCAGTTCTCACCGCTTCTTCGATGTCTGCGAGCTGCATCCTCTTTTCTGAGTGGTTTAGGAGTGTGCCCTTGCATCCTGACGCCACCAATGCCTCACCCAGTGTGTGACCAGTGAAGCGACCAGGTTCACCGGGGTCCATATGCTGTGAGAAGACGGGAATATCAACGGAGCTGGTAACCCTGTACAGGTCTGCAGTCTGTGGAGCAACGACTATCGACACACCATACTCTCTTGACGCTTTCTCGCACACCTTGGCCAGCTGAACGGCCCGCTCGCCTGTGGCCTGAGGATATGTCTTGAAGTTGATTGCTATCAATGGAGTCTGCAATCTAGTCATCAGTCTCTCTCCTATCAAAGGTGGCTTCCGGCCGTCTTGCGCTCCTCTTATGTTGCTCGGTCATCGACTGGAGTTGCCACTGCCCTAGTCCGACCGTGGAACCCAACCTGAGTAACTCAAGTTTCACGATGTTCTATCTTGCTGCACCTATAAGGAGCTTCAACAGTGGCACTCTTGCAAAGCCTCGTCTGTTGAGGGAGCTAATGTCACTGCGAAGCTCGATCTTGACGAACTTGCCCGGCTCCGCGTTTCTGTAGTACCGCATGTACGTGTCGGAGAAGTCTTTGAAAGTGACACAGGAGAGCAGCTCACTCACAGCATCGTTTGAAATACGGATGAACGCATCTTCGTCGTAAGCTGTGCCAGTCTCTATCTGTACGCCACCCATCGCCTTCTTCTCAATCTTGAACCGCTCACCCATGGCCATGAACGCAAGCAAGAATTCGTCTGTGTTCTCCATGCCGGCGACTATCCCCGAATCGCCAAACATGTACTTGAAACGGTCCGGCAGTGACTTGTGGTATGGAATCGTACCACTCTTCTCAACAACCTTGACCTCGGCCGCCTTGGTTTCTGGTACATCCGGCACTTTGACGGTTTCTTCTTTCGGGAGTTCTGGAACAGGCTCCTTGATTTCATCTTCTTCGAAGGCTTCCTCAGTCGACTCCTCGTCGCTTTCCTTCTTGCCGCGCCCGAACAGCTTACGCCTTACCATGTGCAACATTCTCCATGCTTTCAAATGATCAATGTCATTGACAGGTGTCCCAGCTGTTTCATATGCCTATAACAGTGGACCCTCTTGCTTGCGGATGACAGTGGTCCATTCCTTGAAAAACATAATTCATCTGTACGGGTCAATGACACTGGTCAATCGGGATGACCCTCTCTAAGGATGGAATCACCTTCTCAGGCTGTATCACGAGAGGATGCTGACCTGACGGCTTCTTGTCCTTCCAGAGCTCCTCCAACAATAGGTCCCGGATGGCAATGCGTATGACTTCAGAGCGGCTCGGATACATGTTCCTATGGATAAGCGTGTCCATGCCATCAACGTAGGACTCTGGCAGGCATATCGTTACTACTTTCATTTTACACCGTCCAAAGAACAGATGATGGTCCTAAAGAAGTGGTGTCATTCCCTGATGCTCATCTGCGTAATATTCACTCCCTTGTCGTCATGAACATCCCTTTGCGAGCAGTTGACAGCAAGGCAATACTCTAATAGACAGACAGTCACCAAGCCACGCAGCCGAAACCCCAAGTAGTACGGGAACCCCGGATTACATGGGGGCTGGCTTCTGTATTCGACATCGGTATTCCTGCTTTGAGGTAGAAACCTATGAGTAAGGGTAAGCCGGGTGAAATCCGTGTGAGCCACATTCTAGTGGAGAAGCAAAGTCAGGCCTTGGAGATACTCCGCAAGATAACCCAAGAGGGTGCAGACTTCGGAAAGATGGCACAGCAGTTCAGCACCTGTCCGTCAAAGAAGAACGGTGGTGACTTGGGCTGGTTCGGGAGAGGCAAGATGGTCCCAGAGTTCGAAAAAGCGGCTTTTGCTCTGACTCCGGGCCAGATGACCAAGGACCCTGTCAAGACTCAGTTTGGGTATCATTTGATCAAGCGTACTGCCTGAGCCCTGCAAGTGACAAATCAATCCATACGGTCATACAAGGAAGACCCGGGGTGCAGGGCGACTGATACTAGGCAGCGGACTTGGACCCGTCCTTCTTTGCGCCCTTCGGGCCTATCTCCTTCTCAGTGAAACGGTCCTTGTACTTGGCGAGGACCGTGGGGAGTGTTGTGTACTCCATGTCATGATCGTGCAGTCTGTGAGGCATGAACGGACCGAGGCGCCTCAGGTAATCAGCAATCTCCATTCCTCTTTGTCTCGAGATATCGAACGCAACATCGTCGAAGAGATCCACAGGCCCGACAAGCATACCGTTGCTCACCTGCAACCCAAGGGCAATCACCCTCGGTGGACCATCGAACCTTGTGCATCTTGAGTCCTTGAGGCCCACTGGCAACAGAGGACCTGAGTGAGAACCTCGCATCCATCCAGAAACCAAGTGCGGGAGAGTGAATGCCTCAAGAATCTCGCCCATCGCTGGCAGCCCTGCGTGTGCCCTCACAATCGCCACCGGGTCGTCCTTGCCCACATACTTGCCGGCGATATGGTGCAGCTTGTCAGTGCTTACCACGGCGGCAATCATTCCGTCCTTCCTGAACACTCTCTTGAGCGCATACTTACCAGTACTACCTATGAGAGCAAGAAGGTCGTACATCTCTTCCGGACATGACATCTCCAAATAGGCGGGAACATCTCTCTCCACTTCTTGGACGACAAACTTGAAACCTTGGTGAAAGTTGGGGTCAATCACGAGTCCTGCAGTGTTGAACGGGTCTGCGAAAATCTTGAACAGGGGGAAATTGTAGGCTCCTGGTTCTGTCTTGTCAGCACAGAAGACAGCTATCGGTTCTGACCTTCTCTCTTCGAATGACATCTCTGCTGAGCCCGGACCCATCCCCCTCACATTGCCGCTAAAGGTGTCGGCTAGCATATCCTGACCCGCAGCATAGATCTTCATCTCGCGAGCCTTCTCCGTACACTTCATGAATGTGTCCCAAGCGAGTCTGTGTACGTCGGCATTGCCTTCTCCCTTTTGATGCGTCATTATCAACTCAAGGTCATCACCCGCGTTAGCCACGCGGAAGTCCTTGATGATCTTCTTTTCTACGCCCTCTTTCATCGACTTCCGCGCGATTTCAAAGATGAAGTCGGGTATCATCACATGGCCGGCCAACGAGCCGACGTCAGCCTTAATCACGCTGATAGTGCTTTCAACCATCACGCCTTGCTCCTGTTCCGTCTAGACCAAAACACCGAAAGCCCTGCCGAGGGGCATCAACCTCTGCTAAGCCGTGTAATAGGTGTTTCGAGTTCATGGCAGTCCCGAAACCCTGAGTGAGTCATGTATTCTACATCCATATAATAGTTTGGGATGATGTGTACAGGCTTCGAATCCCAGAATATTGGCGGAATCGTAAGTATGCCTGACCTGACAACAGCGTCCCGAAACGGAGATAGGTCGCCGTGTCCGCTGGCCATGAAGAGTGAACAACCATGCCGGGAACAAAAGTGTCGGCGCGAAAACCTGAAACTCCAGATCGAAAGCAGTATCACATAGAAGTCAAGGAGGGTGATGTCGCACAGACAGTCATACTCCCTGGCGACCCCCAGCGAGTAGAGAGAATCAGTGCCCGTTGGGACTCCTTCCAGAGGACAGGCATGCACAGACAATTCGTCACTCATACTGGGGTATACAAGGGCGTTCCCATCTCGGCCTGCTCTACAGGTATTGGCGGGCCGGGCACGGCAATCGTTGTTGAAGAGCTCGCCAACGTGGGTGCGCGTGACTTCATCAGAGTGGGATCGTGTGCCACACTGAAGAAGGAGATTCAGATTGGGGACCTAATCATATCCACTGGCGCAGTCAGACTGGACGGAACAAGCAAGCAGTACATACGCCCGGAGTATCCTGCAGTGCCGTCGTATGAGATTGTTCTCGCCCTGATAGAGGCCGCAGAAACCTTGGGGGTGAAGTACCATCTTGGAATTTCTGCATCGACCGACTCGTTCTATCTGGGTCAGTCAAGGCCCGGGTTCGGTGGTTACGAGCAAGAGTGGAGCGCAGGCCTCATAAAAGAACTGCAGAAGGCGAACGTAATGAACTTCGAGATGGAAGCCGCCACTCTGTTCACTCTAGCATCGATCTATGGCTTCAGAGCGGGAGCCGTGTGTGCCGTCTATGCAAACCGAGTCGCCGACGAGTTTGCAGTGAAAGGCGAAGAAGCCGTCATTGACTGTGGCAATGAGGCCGCGAAGATCCTTGCTGAGATGGACGATCAGAAGACCAAGAAAGGCAAGAAAGCCTGGTCAAGAGTTGTCTTGAACTAGAACGACAATGGCCGCTACATCTTGCCTACGTAGTAGTACTCGCCAATGGCCTTCTGCTGGGAGTCGAGTTGTGAGCCCTCCTTGTTGACACGAGGACGTCCGGTCTGGGGATCGCGACGGAACGTCACACCCATCTGCTTCAGGAAGCTGTTCATACCGGCCCTCAGGGTCACTACTGAAGAGGCATGACCAGACTTCCCGGGAATCCCGTCAAACACCACAAGGTTGTCACTCAGATAGTCAGCCATGAGGAGAGAGTGTTCAACTACGAATGCTGTCTTCATGCGGGTCTGAGTCATGCGACGTATGGCGCGTGAACAAGCCAATCGTTGCTCTATGTCTAGGAAAGCAGATGGCTCATCGAGCAGGTAGATGTCAGCGTCCCGGCCCAGACAAGCGGCAATGGCCGCTCGTTGAAGCTCACCACCACTCAAGTCAGACACAGGATGGTCCAAGAGAAACTCGAGTTCCAGCTTCTTGATGACTGTTGTCTTGAACTCCGCAGTTTCTATGAACTCGCCACCTGCTTCACGAAGGTAAACACGAACAGGGCTGTCAACATCACTACTCAGGTACTGCGGCTTGTAGCTCACCTTGAGATCAGTCCCTAGCAGGGTCTTCTTGGGTGCTTGACCTTCATCCGGCTCAAGCTGCCCAGCAAGCATGCGTACGAAGGTGGTCTTTCCGATACCATTCGGACCTAAGATGCCAATGACCTGCCCCCTCGTGACACTTCCCCCAGTAACATGCAGCTCGAAGCCCTCGAACCTCTTTGTCATGTTGCCGTACTCAAGAAGCTTTTCAGCACCAGCCCAAGTGACATCCTCAGTGGTCTGACCCTTGAATGATATCACCGTGTCACGGAAGCGCATGTTATCATCGGGAATGTAGCCATCTAGGAATATGTTGATGCCGACTCTGGTCCCATGTGGATGAGAAACGATACCGTATACTCCCGGGCTGCCATAGAACATGCACACCAGATCGGAAACGTAGTCCAGTATTGACAGGTCGTGTTCCACCACAATCACTGTCTTTCCGCTATCTGATAGGTGCCTTATTGCACGTGCCACACGGAGTCTTTCCCTCACGTCGAGATATGCAGTCGGCTCATCAAAGAAGTAGATGTCCCCTTGGCGTACAATGGCAGCAGTGATCGCAACCCGTTGAAGCTCACCGCCACTGAGAAACTTGATCGGGCGATCCCATATTCCTGTCAGGCTCATGTCTTCCTTGAGCCCTTTGAGCCTACCTGATGAATCAGCACCCTCTAGGAGCTCGCTGACTGGACGCTCAGCAAGAGCTTTGACCTTTGGTAGGTCAGTTATGTTCTGCGGCTTGTGGACTGCTACAATGGAACCGGCACGCATCTTCTCAAAGAATGGTTGGAGCTCTGAACCTCGGTACTGAAGGATTATGTCATCCCATGACGGAGGTGACTGAACACGTCCTAGGTTTGGTTGTAGCTCACCCGCCAGTATCTTGACTGTTGTCGTCTTGCCCACACCGTTCGGTCCTATGAGACCGAGCACCTTGCCTTCCTTTGGTATTGGAAGTCGGAAGAGTTTGAATCCATTGACACCATATCGATGACTTGTGTCAGTCTCGAGCTCTTCGGGCAGATTCACGATGCATATCACGTGATAGGGGCACTTCTTCACGCAGATTGCCTCTCCGGAGCATAGGGACTCCGTGATCAGGGGTGGCTTGCCAAGACCGTCTGGAAACGTGACGGTCTCATCACCAGTCCTCACCCTCGGACAGAACCTCTGGCACTCGTGTGTGCAGTCCTTGGGTCTGCATCGCTGCCGGTCTAGTACGGCTACACGCATCTTGGTTTCTCAACACCTAGTTGGAACTAACGCTGGGACTTAGGACATGATATTTAGCACTTTGGCTGTGTGAGTGCAACTTTGGAAAGCCTTTTGTGCCTTGGCGGGGAGTCAATCTTGGGACAGACAGATGAAGACGATAGACAAGTTCCTTGACATTCTCAGTGGGGCGCGAAGACTGCGCGTTGATGTAGTGACACAACCAAGCGACCTCATGACCCAAATGAACCTCATACGAGCCAGGTTGTTTCTAAAGATTACAGGCAGGTCCCTAGGTTCCGTTCAGCCCGTGACCACATCAGATGCAGACAAGATTACTGAGGGTCTAGGAAAGGACCTGTCGCCTTCAAGGCGTCTTGCAAGAAGAGAGCTGTAAAAGCCTGTAGTCGAGAATCTAGGCTTGGCGACAAAGCCATCTGATGCAGGTCGTGCATGGCTTGTCGAACTAGTCCGTGGCTGCGGCTCTAGGTCTCTACCAGAAAGTCTAGCTAGGTGGGTAGCAGCTTGACACCATTTGTGTGCAACCATGCAGGTGCATGTGACATGGTCAAGGCGTGCTGCATAGAAACCGAGATGACATTGACCAAGTCTGACATCGAACGTCTGGAGGCCGTGGGTCACTCAAAGGAGAGCTTCTTGATCAGAACAACCGACGGTTTCTACCAGCTAATTAATGTGGAAGGCCACTGCTACTTCTATGACCCACAAGAGAAGACATGCATGGTCTATGCGTCGCGACCCGATGGATGCAGATTCTATCCCATCATATACGACACCCGCAGGCATAGGTGCATAGTTGACAAGGACTGTCCATCTAGAACAACTGTCACTCAGCAGGAGATACGCAAAGCCTGTCGAGATATTCGCGCTCTGGTGGAACGACTCATTGGGGAGGCACATGAGCATTAGGACTCTTGCCGACCTCCATCTGCACTCCAAGCTGTCAGACGGTCTGCACGCACCGAGCCGCCTTGTTGCGATGGCCGCAGGTATGAACCTTGGAGGCATCGCTCTCACCGACCATGACACCTTGGACGGCCTTCCAGAGTTTATGACAACTGATGGACCTGCGTGGCTAGTTCGAGTACCCGGCGTTGAGATAAGCACATACTACAAGGAAAGAGAAACCCACATTCTTGGCTATTTCGTGCCAGAACGCACCAAGAAACTCAAGAACCGACTGTTGTATCTCGAAGAGTCAAGAAAAAAGCGATTCCCGAAGATGCTGCGGAAGCTGAATGACCTCGGTATCACAATAACTCAAGATGAGATTGAGCCAGTCCTGTGTGGAGTGAAGGCACCCGGGCGCCCCCATCTTGCACGAGTCCTTGTGATGAAGGGAATCGTGAAAGACTATGTCGAGGCATTCGACACCTATCTTGGAGAGGGAAAACCTGCATACGTGGAGAGGGACATGATTGACACCAAAGAAGCAATTGCGCTTCTTCGTAATGAGGATGCAGTGCCGGTCCTAGCGCATCCTCTTACGATGGGTCTGGACAACTTGAGAGAAGTCCTCACAGACATGCGGAAAGCCGGGCTTCTGGGTGTTGAGGTGAAGTATGTCTACGACCACGTCCACATCTCCTCGGACGGGAATCGAGTTCAGGAAGCAGCTAGTGGACTCGGACTCATTGAAACAGGTGGTAGTGACCATCACGGTGATGACTCGCGATGCCTGATTGGAGAGGTTACCGTTCCTCTGGGGGTTATTGATGCCCTGAAAGAGGCATCCAAGGACCTTGGCGGAGATGCAGTCCGCGCCTGGGCTCGTCCGTGATATGAACGCGTCCCTCAACACTCAGCGGTCTTGTCTTGCGGGGAGCATCTTCTGCTTACACGGAAGTCATATCAGAAGGCAACTCCTTCCCGGACCGCAGTGATCTCATCTTGAGAGCGATTGACGCGCATGTGCACACATGGACCCATGACATGCTTAGCGAGAAGGACATTGAGGCTCGTCGCATTGCAGCTTCGAGGGCAGGGATTCAGCCTCAGCTCGATGCACCCATCAGCAAACTGAAGGAAGCCATGAAGTCTGCAGGTATTGAAAGAGCGGTCATAATGCCTATTGACAGCGGCCTCAACCAGAGGATGCCTCTGTCACTCAGAGAGAAGACCAACTGGCACGCAGACGAGATTCGCGGCGACAAGTCACTGATCACATTTGTTGGACTAGACCCGAGGAGAGGCGAGGAGGGGCTGGCAGAGCTTGAGAGGGCTGTCAAAGACAAGGGATGCCGGGGCATGAAGATGTACCCGCCGAATGGTTTCTACCCTGACGAGAAACGCTTCTATCCGTACTACAGGTTGTGCACAGAGCTCAACATTCCTCTAGTGATACATCAAGGCTTCACGTCTAGGTTCAAGTATGTCAAGTACGCAAGACCCGTCTACGTCGATAAGGTCGCAGTAGACTTCCCGGACCTGAAGATAGTGCTTGCTCATGTAGGCACTCCTTGGGTGGATGAGGCGTTGATGGTCGCGTCCAAGAACCCAAACGTGTCTGTGGACGTTTCAGGATGGCAGGCTGCGGCATCTACTGTGGCCATGAAAGTGTACCAGATGGTCGCAGATGCAAAGCTTGTTCGTGTATTTCCAAACAGGATGCTGTGGGCTAGTGACTTCCCATTGTTCGAGTATGCCATGCCTATCGGAGAGTGGGTAAGATTCTTCTCAAAGATAAGATTGCCTAACACACTCGTGGATCTTGGCTACTCTCAGATCACAGACAGCGAACTTGAACTCTGCATGTGGAAGAACGCATCACACCTTTTCTTTGGTGAATGATAATGACGACGTTTGTCGTTGACACGATGCTTGGAAAGATATGCCGCTGGCTTAGACTGCTGGGCTATGACACAGCATACTCGACCAAGAACGATGACAACCAGCTTCTACAGATAGCTGAAACAGAAGGCAGGGTCCTCCTGACATCGGACGCAGAGCTCCACAGCAGAGCTCAGGGCAAAGACATACCTTCTGTGTTGCTGAGAGGAGATGTCGACGAAGAGATAGCAGCCCTGTTCAGCAGGTTTTCCATAGACCCTAGGATAGATCCTGCGAAGTCCCGTTGTTCGAAATGCAACGGGCACCTCACAGAGATAAGCGAGGCTGAGAAAGAACGGATTAGGGGGCTAGTCTTCGAACAGACATACAATCACTATGGCAGGTTCTGGCTCTGCACGGACTGCAACAGCGTCTTCTTCCAAGGTGGACACTGGAACAACATCAACCGTTACATGGAGCACATCCGCTCACTGATGGAGCACACTCAGAAATCCGTAGAATCGAGTCACGCTACTCATTACGACCGAGGGTTTCGCCCTCAGCCACCTTGATGTCATATTCCAAAGGTACGCATTCCTTAAACGAGCGACTCAGATGGCAGTACTCCTTCATGAGATCGACGCAGTGCTCGCCAGCATCGAGATCACCTTGGCCCACAGTGACCTGCCCTGTAACCTTGATGCCCGTGATGCGATATCCTTGACCATCGAACCGGGAAGTCGCCCTTCCCTGAAGTCGCAAAGAAACCAGTACCAGCTCATATCGGCGTTGGAAGTCCAAGAAGGTGTTGTTCAGGCAGCCCAGAACTGCAGATACGAAGAGCTCATCAGGACATATACCATGGCCTCTACCCCCGTAGCTCTGTGGAGTGTCAAATGGCACCTCTTTACCCCCTCCAACTAGAGCTATGCCGCCTGTTTCGCCGTCCCAGACTGTTTCTGCACTATACTCCACAACTTCTGGATAGCGTGATTCGATTCTCATGCTGAGCCACTGATGTGCCTTGTCTCTGAAGTGGTTCATTAAGTGTTTCGTTGTAGCTTGATATAATCCAAGACAGAAGACGTGACTCTGAGTCAGTCGCATCATATCCCAGCTGCATCAGACTCAAATGTGCTGGTTACAATCTGAGCACAATGGAAACATGCATAGTATGCTCAGGTCCGACAAAAACGAAACACAATCTGGCAGTATCGCCAATCGAGGAGAGTTTAGTTGGTGGCTTCTGACAGGGACGTTATCGCGAAAAGGAAGAGTCTGCAGGCCCTCAAAAAGGAGAAACAACAAGCCCAAAGAAAAGGAAATCGACCGAAGGGCATGGAGCTCACTGATGACGAGAAGGAATTGGTTGCCGTCATAAGACAGCTTGGAGATCACTATGACGGTCTAGTGATTGTTGTTGAAGGAAGAAGTGACGAGAAGGCACTACGAACGCTTGGAATCGATGTTCCCATAGTGAGGACACAATCGAGGCTCGGCAGACCAGAACTGATAGATAAGATCGCAGAGCTTGCAGGCGATACAGGACAGGTCTTAGTAATGACCGATTTCGATCATGAGGGCAGAGAACTGTCAAGGTTTGTACAGAGAGAACTTGAAGCCCACAGAATCAAGGTAATGCATGAACTGAGACGCAGGATCAGCCGACTGATGGGAGGCCGACGGTGCATCGAGGACCTTACGACACTGTTCAAGAGAGAAGACTTGCGCGAGATGGCAAATGTGGATACTTGAGACCAGACGGATGCCAGAAACGTTAGTCCAGAGAGGCGATAGGGTACTTGGCTCTTGACATCGGCTTTGTTCAATCTACTAGACTGTGCTGCCGCAGTTCGGGCAGATGAACTTGCCAGCTGGAATCTCGTATCCGCAGACTCTGCAAGTACGCGCCTTCTGCAGCCTGATGCTGTCAACAACACGACCCTTCTGGGGTACAAGAATGAACTTGCCTTCCTCGTAACTGATCCGGAACTCCGAGGGATTTCCCGCCAGTTGAAGGAGATCAAACGGCATCGGCAGGCGCAGGTTGTTATCTAGTCGCACGATCCTAGTACTATCTAGCATGTCGAGGTCAATGCCCTCACGGTGGAAACCAGAGATGATGCCATCGCGGATTTCAACGGTGATGTCTGCCTTGGACGCCACCTGCTGGCTATGAGTCACTATGAAGAAGGATGTACCAAGCGTTTCGTTTAGCTCCTGAAAGAGCTCGAGGACTCGCTCGGCCGTTTCCGGGTCTAGGTCGCCCGTAGGCTCATCACAGAGCACTAGGCCCTTACCCTGCGTGTCAATGAGGTTCACGAGAGCACTGGCGATGGCTACCCTTGCGCGCTCCCCTCCACTGAGCGTTGTCGCCTTGCTGCGCTTGCGCTCCTCGAGACCCACCAGCTTCATCAACCTGTCGACGCGTTCCTGACGGACTTGCCGGGGCACTCCGGATATGCGAGCAGCAAGCTCAACATTCTGTTCTGCGTTTAAGTGAGGAAGCAGATTGTTGATTTGGAAGACGAAGCCGATGAAGCTGCGTCTGGCCTCGGTCAGAACCCTTTCACTAAGCTTCGTGATGTCTGAGCGAAGGTTTGCCCAGTAGACCTTGCCAACCGTTGCTTTCGTGATGCCGCCTATGACGTTTGTAAGAGTTGTCTTGCCTGAGCCACTGGGGCCAACGACGCACATTATCTTGCCCTCCAGAATCTGGAGAGAAACGCCGCTGAGAGCTACGACCTCAAGCTCATTCGTCTTGTAGATCTTGTAGCAGTTCTCAACACTGACTACAACGTCCTCTGGGTATTCGCTGAAGAGGTCAAGTTGTTCGGCGCTCGTCACAGTCGTCATGGCAGGCACGCTACCTCTCGCCCCTTTGGTGAATCTGATAAGTCTATTGGGCTACGCATGAAGTGTGGTCTCCGTTTTGTGATCTTACAGATTCCTGAGCACGACTGCAGGATTCACCGCTCCAGCTTTGAGGGCAGGAATATAGCAGGCCGCAAGCATCGCGAAGCTGTCAACCGACAAGACTAGTAGCATGACTGTGAATGGAAATGTCAATACCTCCCCCAGGGCCGGGGAGAAAGGTGCGATTCCGAAGGTCAGGAGGCTCATGCAGTATCCGAATGCGGCACCCAGAGCCAGACTGATGCACATGGCAGCAATCACCGAGCCCGCGAACTCACCAAAGACCATCGACAGCACCTGCTTCTTTGTCCCGCCAAGGGCTCTGAAGACTGCGTACTCCCAGTCGCGTTCCTTCACGGCTGAACCCAAGAAAAGGCCTATGGCTGAGATTCCCATCCCGGCACACAGTACGAAAGAGATCACCGTCAGGCCCTGAATTCCAGAGAGGAACAGGTGAACGGAGTAGGAAGTCGCAGTGTCAAAGGTCTCAGGTGTGTAGACAAAGACGTTTCTCTCTGAATCAAGGGTCTGCTGAACCAGAGCCATATCGCTGAAGCATGCAGTGTCAACGAGAAACAAGTCCGAGGTGTAGTAGTAGGTTAGCGATGACAAGAAATTGAGGTTTACAAATGCAAAGCCACCTTGGCCCACTTGAAAGCCAAACTGTGATGCAAATGATGCCGCTTGTAGTTCATATGTAGCAGCTACTCCGAAACCAGGGGCACTTCGCATAATGCCAACAATCTCAAACGATGCAATCCTTGTGGCATTGATTGTTCCAAAATAGGCAACAATGGTGTCACCCACGGTCCGATTCCAAAGCCTGCAGTAGTACTCACTTAGTATGATTCCATCATCCTTGGCGCTCAGCGCAGAAAGCACGGACTGGGCATCGCCAGTGACGAATGAATCGGTTGAGAAGTATCCAATTCGCGCATAGTTGGCCGCATCGATTCCCTCCAAGAAGAACGGGAACGCGCCAACTTGAGCCCATGTTTCCACCACAGGAGTAACGTAAGTCACACCCGGGAAGTCCGTCAGGGTGCGGTTGTAACTGAGAGGCTTTCCATCACACTCTATTCGGATGTCACATCCAATCGAGTATCTCAGTTCGTTGTTAAGCGTGGCTTCGAAGCTTCCTGCCTGGATCAACATCATAGTGGTTGTTGTCAACGTGAGTGTGAGGATGACTAGAAGAGGAATGAACTGCCCCTTTCTTCTTCTGAGGCTTTGGCTCAGATACAGGCTCTTTTCACCGAGCAGGAAGGCAGTGCCACCGGAAAGCCTCCCGGTCGCCAGACGCATTGCCCTCGAACCAAGATATGAGGCCACGAAGAGCATCAGGGTGGCGCTCAATATCTCAAGCACGGCAATACTCCCTCTTGGGGCTATGACCAAGGGCATCAGAAGAAGGACAACAAGCACTGTTGCCAGGCCCACGACGTAGCGCCACATGCCTGTATGTTCGGCTTCCTCTGAAGGCTGCCCCACAGTAGGTTGCCCCACTTCTGACACATCAATCCGCCGGGCAACATGCAGCAGGTATGCGGCGGGCAGGAATAGCGCTATCGCGGCTGCAATCGCGAAGGCAACAGGGGAAACTGTTACTCTGTTGAAGAACCTCAGATACTCATTAGGGTCGAAGACGAATAGACCTACTGATGAACCCATGAGGGGAGCCATCAAGACTGAGAAGACCAGTCCGGCGCCAAGCCCGAGCAGTGAGAGAAGAAGAGACTCCCATATGAATGTCGCAAAGACTTGGTTGAAGGAGGCCCCCTTCGATCTGAGGGCACTTATCTCGCCCTTGCGACGCGCAACGGAAGTTTCAGATGTGAAGATGCTGAGCATGAGGCTCATAATCAGGACAG
>Ga0315277_10000300_pt1 | contig 81136 bp, 81 predicted proteins | sample YL17G05_15_MG_FD_203695 | JGI IMG/M metagenome (GOLD analysis project Ga0315277, IMG submission 203695) | Sediment microbial communities from Yellowstone Lake, YNP, Wyoming, USA - YL17G05_15 | ecosystem: Environmental > Aquatic > Freshwater > Lake > Sediment | place: USA: Wyoming | collected...
CTCAGGGTTTTTATGGGAATACTCATCAGGTAAACTGAACTCAAGTTGGGATGCACTACCACCACGCTCCATAATTCCTCGCAAAAGCCATAAGTGGTGACCTCTTACCCAAGTAAATTTATACATACTATATACCTCTTCATCACTATTAAGAAACAAATCATAGGTATATAAGCCTTTTGGCAGCAGCTGGGTATATGACCACGAGCATAAAATATTAAATAACTTCTTAGAGAAACTTGCTTCTATGTCTGTTACCTTCCAGCTGCTTGATGCTGATTATTTTCTTAACGTCAACAAGCCAGTTGTTCGGCTCTTTGGCAAAACAGCATCTGGCAACTCGGTCTGCGCCTTATTCGACCAATTCCAGCCATACTTCTACATAAAGCCAAACGAAAAATCCTTAGAGAAGCTTAGTGAATTAAAAGAAATAATAAAAATAGAAGAGGTTGAAAAATTCATCCCAGTCGGCTATCAGGAAAAACCAGTCAAGCTTCTGAAATTAACCATAACCAACCCCAGAGACACCCCGGAAATAAAGGAAAAGCTGCTTCAGGAAAAAATAGCTGAGGAATGCTATGAAGCAGACATATTATTCAAGTACAGATTTCTGATAGACCATAAGCTCCATGGCATGAGATGGGTTGAAGTAGACGGAGAAAAAACCTTTACATCAACAACCAAGACTGCTGCCTATCATGCAAAAAACGTCAAGCCCTTAGAACTAACTGAGAACGCGCCACTAAGGATATTGTCCTTTGATATAGAGTGCCTGCCAACAGATGTAAGAAAGCCGCTGGATAGTAAAAAGGATCCAATAATCATGATCTCTATCGCGTTTGAGCCAAGCTTCAGAAACAAAAAAACCACTGTTCTGGTTGCTAAGCACACAAACGATGAAAACACCCAAGGTTTCACCAATGAAAAAGCAATGCTTGAAGAATTTCTAAGAACCATTGACCTCTTTGATCCAGATATAATAACAGGCTACAACTGCAATAACTTTGACCTGCCTTATCTTTTAGAAAGATTAAACAGCCACAAACTGCCAGCTAATCTGGGCAGGTGCAAAGACAAACAAGCCTACATGAAAACCTTTGGTTTGGTGCAGGACTGCACTATAACAGGTCGTGTAGTTGTTGATCCATACCAGATATTAAAAAGAGACCCGTGGGTAAAGTTTTTGCGTTATGACTTAAACAGTATATCAAAAAAACTGCTAAACTCAGAAAAGATGAGTGTTGAATATGGTGACATGCCTAAGCTATGGAACAGCGATAAAAAGCAGCTGAGCATACTTATAGAATACTGCAGAAAAGATGCAGAGTTAAATATGCGCCTGCTTTTGGAAAGAAGGCTTATGGACAAATTCTTTGAGCTCTCTAAAATATCAGGCCTTCTTCTGCAGGACACCTTTGGCGGCCAGTCATCAAGGGTAGAAACCATTATATTGCACGAATTCAAGAAAATGAATTTTGTCATGCCCTCCAAGCCATCGCAGGCAGAACTCAACAGGCGAATAAGAGAACGGGAGAAAAAAGAACTCAAGGGCGCAACAGTGCTCGAACCCAAAAAAGGACTGCATGCAGATGGCTGTATCCTGGTTTTGGATTTCAAATCACTTTATCCGTCAATAATGCGGACCTATAATGTCTCGCCAGATGCTTTGCTATTGAAAGATGAAAAAATAGAAGCTATGAAGTCGCCAATAGGCACAAGCTTTGTTGACCCCAAAATCAGGGAAGGCATATTGCCTTCTGTCCTGAGCAGGTTGCTTGATGCAAGGTCAAAAATAAAGAAGCTTATGCGCACAGCCAGCGGCGAGGAAAAAAGAATCCTTAATGCCAAGCAGCTTGCGCTAAAAGACATGTCTAACTCATTTTATGGCTATACCGGCTACATAAGAGCAAGGTTGTATATGATAGATGTGGCCAACACAGTAACAGCCTATGGCAGAGAGAACCTGTTAAAAACCAAAAAGCTCGTGGAAGAAAATTTTAAAGTTGAAGTATTATATGCAGATACTGATTCTATGTTCCTGCGCACCGATATTAAAGAGCTGGATGAAGCAAAAAAAGAAGGAGAAAAAATAGCCAAGTTCGTGACAGATAATCTTCCAGGTTTTCTTGAGCTTCAGTTTGAAAAAATCTACCGCTCCTTCCTAATATTAACCAAGAAAAGATATGCTGGCTGGAAATTCGAATCAGTTGGCGATGAATGGAAAAACGAAATAGAGATGAAGGGCATAGAAACCATAAGGCGTGACTGGTGCCAGCTTGTAACAGAAACCATGGAAAACGTAATAAACATAGTTCTGAAAGAAGGCGACCTTAAGAAAGCAATAGATGAGGTCAGGCGCGTCCTAGAACAGCTTCGCAAGAATGAAATCCCGCTTGAAAAGTTGACAGTTACCAAAGGCATAACCAAAAGCATTGACTCATATGAAGGCACGCTGCCGCATATAGAGCTTGCAAGAAAACTAACCACAAGAAACCCGCATGATCCGCCTAAAATAGGCGATAGATTAGACTTTGTCATAATAAAAGGCAATCAAATGCTGTCAAAAAGAGCAGAAGACCCAACCTATGCAAAAAAGCACAGCCTGCAGATAGATTCAGAATACTACATGGAATCGCAGCTGTTTCCGCCAATAGAAAGAATTCTGAATGCAGTAGGCATCACCAAGAGCGAACTTCTTGGTTCAGGCCGCCAGGTCAGCATCCACGACATAATGAACAAAAGCAACAAGCGTGCAAAGCCAAACATAGATTTCACTGCCAGCAAAAAACAGGAAAAGCAGACAGCAGAGAACCAAACACTAGACGGCTGGGAAAGCATAATCTGCAAAAAATGCAGCCGTCAGTACAGAAGAATGCCGTTGCAAGGTGCCTGCGAATGCGGTGGCGAGCTCCTGATAGCTAACCACGGCTCAGTTGGCAGCAAGATCATTAACAAGACATGATTTAACACTTATTCTACACCACACACCACAAAATTATTTATACTACATCGAATAATAAATACGCTATGGTTAATCGTCATATAAAAACCATTAAAGGCAGAAAATACTACTATGAATCCGTAAGAATAGGAAAAAAGGTTACATCCAAATATCTCGGCCCAGTGGACGTAAAAATAAAAACCAGAAAAACAGCAAAGAAAGAGCTGGAAGAAGACACTGAATGCAGTGAAGCACATGAAGAAGAAAGCTACATAGGTTAAATATTGAAATATAAAAATAAAATAAAAACTAAAGCAAAATAAGCAAATTGACGATGCTCCGTGCCTTTGTTTTAAATGTCCCTGCCTTTTATGGTACTTCTTCTATTGGCCTTTGCCCTCTCTATCGCCCTGTCAACTATTCTTGCAACCTCTTTGCTTAATGCATCAGCCGCATCTCCGCCAAAACTCATCTTTTTCTTTTTGGCGTATTCTCTTACCTTGCTCTTTACAACCAAAATCCCAGTCATTTAAAAACCTCCGTTTCTAAAAAGGGCGTTTTTATAGCATAAAACACCTTTAAACACCCCATTATTTAACACTAAAAAATCTATTATAAACCTTATAAAATTAACGATAAAAAGAAAATAACAGAAAAAGTAAGAACCTTATGGTCAAATAGATTTGGTAACATGTAACCAGCCAGGATTACTAAGTCTACTCTTTAATCAAATTCCCATATAAAACAAAATCGTCGGTAATATTAAGACGCCCATTAAATTACCGCGCTTTATGTCAGCAAGATTTGCAGCTATTCCTAAGCATGAGCAGATCGCAGCAAGAAACAAGCCATAAAAACCAGAAAAAATGAATATAACAACCACAAGTATTGCAATTACAGCAACGCTTATGCTGCTATAATTCACGCGCTTTATTAAATTAACAAAACCCTTAGCCAAATAAAGAGTTATAAGCGCAGCAACCCCGCATGCAACAAGACCAACAGACAATATAATCAATACCTCATTTAGTCCTATAGTCATCATTTGTTCAATAACAATAGCAGCACCGCTCCTGCTCTTTCCAATAAGCCAAAGCGAAAGAATAGACATTATAATATTCGCAGTTGTTAGCGCACCTATTGTTACAAGAAAAGAATGGTCGTTCTTACCTACGCTCACTAGTGTAGCTACCTCGCTTGAGCCAACACCCGGCAGTAATCCGGAAAAAACACCGCCAAGTGAACCAAAAACAACACCGCGGTTGATTAAACTGCGCGAAACAAACAATTCCTTCCTTCCCTGCTCAGGTAAGCTTACCTTCTTTTTTATCTGCAACAAAAGAAAGCTTATACCAAAAAGCCCTGATAATATAGGAAACAATATTAACGTATTATCAATAGGCAATCCGCTACTAAGAAATCCTATAAATCCAGCAAGCAGAAAACAAAAAAGTGCTAATAGCCTTTTACCCTTACCTTTCTCAGTCATTACCATTATCAAAACAATAAATATCAACAGCAGATATATGTAAGGTTGTGCAGTCGCGTAAAGCGCAGGTATAATAAAAACAATCAAAGGAAATAAAAGAACGCAAAATATTATACTACCAACACCGCCTATGACAGTCAATTTTATTGCCTCATAGCCCATGCCTTTCATAAGCATCTTATGACCAGGCAGAATAGAAAGCTCATTACCAGAATCAGGCGCGCCAAGCAGTATCGAGGGTATAAAATCAATTATGCTGTTGCTTATAGCCAGCGCAGTTATAAATGCTAACAATGGTAGCGCAGCCATATTCATAGCAATAAACAAGGGAAGCATAAGCACGATGAGGTTAGGGTGCAAACCAGGGGCAAGACCAAAGAATATACCAAGGCCAATGCCAAGCACAGCGAATATTAAAACCTCTATGAACATAATTATTAAAACCAGACAAAAAATATAAGGTAATAAAAGGGATTGATGCACGAAGTGTGTCAGGCGATAGCATTTTGAAGTTCTATGTTTGAAGTTCAGAACTTCGAAAGAAATCCATAAAGATGGTGGCAAAGGGGATTTCATGTTCGGAAAAATGGATCCAAAAAAGATGCAGGAAATTATGAGGAAACTCAATATAGATGTAGAGGAAATTCCAGCAGAAGAAGTAATAATAAAATGCAAGGACAAAAATATTATAATATCCCAGCCAGAGGTCATGTTAGCTGACATGATGGGCAAAGAAGTCTATCAGGTTACAGGCACCATTAGCGAGTCTACCCGCCCAAATGAACATGACATAGAAATGGTCATGAGCAAAACAGGCATGGGTCGTGAGGAAGTAGTAAAAGCTTTAGAAATCCTCAACAATGACCTGGCAGCAGCCATAGTCGAGCTGAAAAGAAGGAAATAATTAAAACAAATCCAGCATCAGCTGTGTGACAGCATACCCATTTTCTTTTTGTCCATTTGCAACTATCATGCCAGGATTGCATAAAACAATCTCTTTATAAGGTATTTTTCTGAATTCAAAATAATTTTCCACAATACCCATGCAGCGAGCTTTGTATTCTTTAGAAATATCAGGACTAAAAGCAGTTACATCATAAAATCTTTTTAGACGGTTACCACAGCACTCTTCGTCTTTGCTGCCATATGTTTTACCGAGCACATAACAAGTTCCCGAATCATCATCCAAAGAAAAAATAAACTCATGCTCTTTGTCAATCAATAAGCGAAAGTCAGAAAGCTTTACAACCTTACCATTAGGATTTATTCCAACAATCTTTTGCCCCTCAAAAAGACCATGGCGCCCATCATTCCTATCAACGAACTTAACATAAATTTCCGTTCCTGCGGGTTCAGGCATATTTAATAAGCCATCAGCAACCTATTTATTGCTTTCGCTGAGAAAATAAAAATATAGTGAAAAATATTGATAATATACTAAAAAACACCAATTCAGAATATACCAACATTTTAAATAAATTCACGATATCTTAAGATTCGATACAAAAATGTCAGGCATAGCAGGAGTATATTCTATTAACAGAAAGTTCACTGGAAATGATTTAATAGAATGGCTTTATTCTGCAGAAATTTTCAATCAGCCGAGAGGAGAAACTGGCGCAGGAGTATCAGTAGCTGACCAGTGGGGAGAAATAAAAACAGAAAAAGATTTGGGTATGGTTAGACAAGCAATATCAATAGATACTCTGAAAAAAATGAGCAACCCATCGGTTCATACTGCCATAGGCCATACAAGATATGCAAGAGAACAGCATCCAAGCATTGCCAACACACAACCAATAGAAATAGGAACAGAGCATTACAAAGCAGTTGTCGCAGCAGATAGCAAGATTGCAGGATGGCATGAAATAAATACATGGTTCGAATATCAGCCAAGAGAAACCCAAACAGGAGCTGAGGTATTAGGCAGACTATTTCTTAATGAATTGGAAAACGCAAACGGTAATTTCAAAGAAGCAGGTGAAAAATTCTTTTATAGAATGAAAGGAAAGGGATTTTATTCAGCTATGATGCTTATCAAAGAAAAAGATAGGAAAGATGTTAAACTTGTAGCAATAAGAGATCCACACGCAGGTTTACCATTTCACTTTGTTGAAAAAAATGGCACAGTTTTTCTCGGTTCAGGAACATACCCAATGGAACACGCTGGAATAGATCTAGAAGATATAAAAGAAGTGCCGCAAGGCAGTATAGTGTTAATATCAGACAACGGAACTGATATTAAAGAATATGATAAAGATAAAAAAACAACCTGTGTTTTTGAGAGAGTTTATTTTGGTTGTCCATACGATAGGGTATCGACAGAGTTAGGACCAAGGTTCTACGAACTATTTGATAAACATTATAAAACCTTAGAAATAAATCCAGACCTCAAGAAAGCACCATCAAATTATATAATAAGAAACATTTTAGGAGCCTGTCAAGCAGAGAGGCACCCAGAACTAGCAAATGAAGTAGATATATGGATACCAATTGTCTATACTGGAACCGGTGTCACATACGGACTAGCAAAGGTAACAGGAATACCGCTTGCACCAGACGCACTGTTTAAAACAGGCGCGCCAAGAACCTTCCAGATATCAGATCCAGAGCTAAGAAGAATAGAAGTGGATTTAAAGAACGCTGGTATCACTGAATTCATAAAAGGAAAAAGAAATGGTTCTGGTGACGATAGTGTGGTTAAAGGAGGCGTTGGAGGTTATTATAGCAAGAAAAAAGGAGTAATAGGACTGTTTGAACACCTAGGTGCTGAAAGCTTCCACATGGTTATTTCATATTCTTCCATGCCTTTCCCATGTATTAGAGGACTTGTGCCATATCATCTAAGAGAAAAGATGGCAGCAGAGGGATTATATTGGCTGCCTAAAGAAGAGCAAGAAAAAATAGTCGGTTCCAAACTAAGCAACGGTATAAACATACCTGTAAAATTATACTATCAAGACAACAAAGACATGTATAATATTTTTGGTTCTGATCACTGTTTTGCCTGCATGGATGGAATATACCCTTTAGATGAGCAATATATATATGATTGGGTAAAAGTCCAAAGAGACATATCGTATATGCATGCAAACAAAAAATGGGTCTGATTATTCCCACTCCATCGTGGATGGCGGTTTATTGGAAATATCATAGACTACGCGATTGACCTCACTGATCTCATTTGTGATCCTCGTGGAAATCCTTTCCAGTACATCATAAGGGACCTTTGCAAAATTTGATGTCATTGCATCTTTCGATTCTATGATTCTCACAACAATCGGGTACTTATAACTTCTTGAATCACCCTGGATGCCAACGCTCTTTATTGGCAGCAATACAGCAAAAGCCATCCACATCTTATCATATAAACCTGCTTTGTTAAGCTCTTCCTCAATTATAAAGCTAGCCCTTCTTACAATTTCTGCTTTTTCTGGTGTTACTTCCCCAATAATCCTAACAGCTATTCCTGGACCAGGAAAAACATGTCTCTTGATAATCTCATCAGGCAGTTTTAACTGCCTGGCAATTTTCTTGACCTCGTCCTTGTATAAATTTCTTAGAGGCTCATAGATCTCTAATTTCATATCATCCGGCAAGCCGCCCACATTATGATGTGATTTTATTCTTGACGAGTGCTGTGTAATGCCGCTTTCAATACGGTCAGAATAAATTGTTCCCTGGACCAGGATTTCTGCAGCTTCCTTTTCTGCAATCTCGTCAAATATATTGACAAACGCCTTTCCTATTATCTTTCTTTTTTCCTCTGGATCTGTTATATTTTTTAATGCGTCAAAAAACCTTTGCTGGGCCTTTATAATCTTTAGCTTCAGACCGAATTTAGAAAATGTTTTTTCTATAAATTCTGTTTCTTTGTGCCTCATAAGGCCGGTATCAACATAAACAGCAATTAAATTTTTGCCAATTACGCTGCTTACAAGAACAGCAGCTGTTGTTGAATCAACCCCGCCAGACAGTGCGATTATGGCTTTTCTAGCGCCTATTATTGCATTTATCTCGCTTTTAATATTATCTATAATTTTAGATGCATCCCATTCCTTTTTGGCATTGCACACACCAAAGACAAAGTTTTCTAGGATCTTATTCCCATTTTCTGTATGCATAACCTCTGGGTGAAATTGTAAGCCATATATTTTATTTTTACTGTCCTCAAAAGCAGCTACTGGAGAAATCGATGTTTTTGCAGTTATTGCATAGCAATCTGGCAGGGTTTTTACAATATCTTTATGATTCATCCAGACCTTTTGCATTCTTTGCAATCCGCCTAATAATATGCTGTTTTTCACGATTTCCAGTTCTGTGGTTCCATATTCGCCAGCTTCACCTGTTATTACCTTTCCGCCATCTAGGTAAGCTATTAATTGATGCCCATAGCATATGCCCAAAACAGGAACGCCTAAATGAATTATACCCTTATCGCATTTTGGAGAATCCCTATCATAAACGCATGCAGCCCCGCCAGAAAGTATTATTCCCTTTAATCCATCTTTTACTAATTCTTCTTTGCTGACATTGCATGGTAGAACCTCAGAATAAACACCCATATCCCTGATTCTTCTAGAAATGAGATGGCAGTACTGGCCGCCAAAATCCAATACTATAATACTATCCATAATATTTTAGCTTAATGAAATTTTTTATGCTTTTCTTTACTCTCCAACCATCTTCTCTAAGATCACGCCAAAGGCTGGTCTTGTTATAAGTACTCCGACAAGAACGCCTATCATCGTAACTATTGCGAAGCCCCGTAAAAGCCCGAAACCGAATATCATCAGCGGAAACATAGCAGCTATCATGGTTCCGCCTGAACCAAAGATTATGAAAAATGCATTGGCAATTTTTTCCCGCAAGGACCATGATTTTCTCTCGCCACGCATAGCCTCGTCAAGCATTATTATCTCGCTGTCAACACCAGTTCCTATGGCAGCAATAAGGCCAGCTATTGAAGATAAATCAATAGTCCATTTTATCAGAGCAGCTACCCCAAGGGTTATAATAAGTTCGCACAGCGACATTAATATGACACGAAACATAAAAGAAGGACGCCTGTACCTTATCAGGACAACAAAAGAAACAGCCAACAAGGCAGCACCTCCTGCAACAGCAGAAGTGCTGAGAAATCCGACCCCAAGCTTAGGTGATATGTTATCAATCTGGACAGTCTCTACAGATGTTGGCAGCGCGCCAGACTTAAGAATAGACTGCAATTTGATCATGGCCTTCTTGGTCTGATCTACTGTTTTTGCCCAACCCTCAATGCTTATACTTGTTTCAACCTTGCCCTTTAAACCAGAACGAATATTTAACTCATCTAATAAATCATTATCAAGATACAGGTATATCTTAGACTCTAAATAACGGTAAGTCTCTCCTGGTTTTGCAGGAGCTATAGCTGCATTCTGCGTTACCCATGCAAACTTTTTAGCTCCGTCAGCAGTTATCTCAACTGGGAAAGACCAGCTGTAGCCATCGCCTGATTTTTCTACCATTGATTTGCCAAAGTAAACAATTGCTATATCATTGCCGTTGTAAACAGTCGAGATAAGATTAACAGTATCAGTAATATTATTGACAAAAAACGGTATTCCAGCTAAAGTGAAGTTCTCGCCAGAACCTGCAGTAATATTATCTATTTTTATTACACCGTTTTCCACAAACACATCATATTTTTTATCCAGTTCAATAGAACTCTTATTGCTGTCTAATCTAAGAATAACCGGAATTTTTGCCTCGAAATTTCCCTGATGCTCTAAAAGCTCCTTTAACTCTTCCACATTGCCACCAGCCATGGTTATCTCTATAAACCCGGTTTTCTCATACCACATAGGCATGAAGTTGCATTCCCTTAGACCATATATATTGATCCTGGTTTGCAGTGTAGAAATCATCCTTTCCATCGTGGCATTATCCGTAATATTAAGCTTTATCAGCGCCCTTACACCGCCCTTTATATCTATCCCGAATTCTAGATTAGAAAATGGCGCATCCTCAACAGAGATACCTAGACTTCCATTAGCTGTAACATATTTTACACCCCTGCTGGTCTCTAGTTTGATATCACCATAATAATATTTTTCATTAATCTCAGTTGTTGCCTCAGCACTATCGATCTTATAAATAATATCACCAGCTGTAAGCCCGTTAACAGTCGCATTCTTTCCAATATAGTTTATCTTAACGCCAGTTGGATTGGGATTAGGGCCTATCAGGATTATTGACACTGCTACAAAAACCACCAGCAGCAATACCTTATAATTTTTAAGAAGCTCTTTCATGCCTGATCAACCACAATCTCAGTATATTCGCATTGCCCATCCACGTAACTACCATATCAACTATCACGCCAACTATCAGCACAAGCGCTATCTGCCCTAGAACAAAGGTCCCTGAAACCACGAATAAAGCAGAAAGCGCAACCAGAATAGCCAGAAACATCGTAAGGCCTGTCTTAAGACCAGTCTTTATGCAATAGCTTATTTCACCGCTTCTGACCTTAAGCATATTGGTCGTGAGCAAGATATTATCGTCTACAGAATAACCAACTATCATCATTAGCGCAGCCAATACAGGCAAAGACATGTTTATGCCAAAAATATCCATAACAGCTAAAGTTGCAATTACATCCGTCACAACTGAAAAAATGATTATACTGGAAGAAACAATATTCCTGAAAATGATGAAAAGAACCAAAGCCATCAATACAAAGGCAATTATTATAGCAAGCTGAGCCTGTTTCCAGAAAATATCTCCCAGAAACGGGCCAACTGTCTTTAAATTATGCTCTCCGCTTAAGCCGAATTTACTCAAATCATCTAAAACCTGCCCCACGCTGATATCAGGTGCAGTTTCCACAAGCAGCTCGTTCCTTATCCCGCTAATTATGCTCATCTTCGCATATGGCAGAGCATCCTGTAAAGCTGAAAAGTCAACCTGCTTATCCAGTTCCATGGTAATCCTGTTGCCGCCAACAAGCTCAACATCCCTTCCAACAAAAGAGCCAGTTCTTGCGTTGTAATCTAAGAGCACGATAGCCGAGGCTATCAGCATAATAAACGGCACCAGAAGCCAAATCTTCCACAGTTTGTCGTATTTCTCGTAAATCATAAAACCTTATTAATTTTTCATGAATAGTAATTTAAGGTTATTTAATGTACGACGTTATTGTGGTCGGCGCAGGCGTTGCAGGCTCCTATATAGCAAGCAAACTAGATGCCGACGTCTTAGTCTTGGAAAAAGACAAGGATATAGTCCTAAAGGATTCAGGCATAGTATCCCACGATTTTTTCGAATATTTCAATGAAAAGGCATTAATTCAGGACAACCTACAGCAAATGCAGTTCATCTCACCATCAGGCCTTGAATTCGTTTTAAGTGCAGATGAACCATTTGCACATATACTAAAAAGAAGACGTTTCTCTTTACACCTAAGAAAATTAGCAAGAAAAAACGCAAAGATAAGTTATGAGACAGTAAGAAAAATAAATTATCTGCATAACGCTGTCGAGGTCCACACAGACAGTTCAGTTTATGAGTGCAAACTTCTTGTTGGATCAGATGGTGCACACTCACTAGTAAGAAAGTTTTTAGGAATTTCAGATCCATTGCTGTATACAGGCATCTTCGCTAGGGCAAAACTGCCAATAGAATCAAACAAGGTAAAAATCTATCCTAATAAGTATTTTTCACCAGATTTCTTTGCCTGGATAATATCACAAAGCAACGAGTACGGCATTATAACATCAATAAGGCCGCACGAGTATTTTCAATACTTCAAAAATAAATTACATCTGCCAGAAGGGGATATCTATTCTTCATCCATTCCCATAGGGTGCACCAAATCCTATGCCAACAGGGCTCTTTTGGTCGGAGATGCCTGTGGCCAGACCAAGCCACTTACAGGTGGTGGAATAATGTTCTCCTTAATAGCAGCTGAACATGCCATAAAAATAATAAATGAAGCATGCGATAAAAAAAGATTTGATGAAGAATTTCTAGCTGATTATGAAAGTCTGTGGAAAAAAGACCTCGGTTCTGAAATCAGAAAACAGCTTTTAGCAAGAAAGATATACAGAAAATTGACTAATCAAGACATAGATAAGCTCTTTAGAGACTTCGGCCCAACCATAGAAAAAATAGAAAATTTCGAATACGATAAACCAAGCGTATTATGTAAAAAAATGCCCAAATGGAACTTATTAAAATTCTTTATCAAAATTTTGCCAAACCTGCTTTAGTGCGTTTATCTGCAGTTTTCACATAAAAACGTAAAATGGCAGCAGTATCTCCTTGGTATCCATTTAAGATACCAATGTGTATTCCACTTATAGCATTTCAGGACTTTCATGTATTTAGATAAAATTGCTGTCCATTCGCTTTCAGTTCCCATCCTCCAGTTTATCTGCCCGTGGTCATGGATACCCAGCATCATGTGAATGAGATAATACGAGTTTGGGACATGAATGATCGCAATACCCTTTTCTTTCAAGACCCTGACCATTTCACTTAATGCTTTATTCATATCCACAAAATGTTCTAAAGAACCCAGACAAACAATAATATCAAAGCAACCGTGCTTAAATCTTAATTTTTCAGCAGGGGAAACAAATAGCTTACTTTTTTTGCATCTTTTTTTGGCAATATTAATTGCATTCTTGCTGAAATCTATACCATATGTTTCAAAAAAGCGTTCAGCATACTCTAAAAAATTCCCATTACCGCAGCCAGCATCTAGTAATTTCTTATATTGGAGTCTCTTGTCATAACTCAGTATAATTTTTACTATCTTCTTTTTGAAGGCAACAGGATTCTCAAAACCCCTTTCACTGAAAACACTATCATCATAATATTTACTCGCTTCATCAAGACCAGCCCTTATTTTTTCCCGCATTAAAAGCACCAAAAACTATTTCAATATCTCTTTTACATCAATCTTCTTGCTGAGGTACATGAAAGATACCCCACCGAGGAAAATACCGTACCAGAAGGTCATGAATCTGTATAATAGCATGCCAGCTGTTGCAACAGAACCTTGTATATCAACTAAACCAAGCAAAATAATCATGACAGCATCTGTTGAGCCTATACCACCAGGCAGAGAACTCGCAACACCTATAAGTATAGATAATGCTATTATGCTTGACAAAATCAAAGGAGCTGTATCAACCCCAAAAGCCAAAAAGCAAAAATACATAGTAACACCCTCCATAACCCACGGAACAGCTGTTAACAAAAAGCAGGCAGCCAAACCCTTTTTTTCTATATCGGCCTTATAAAAACTGTCTATAAAATTCTTATCCATCCTTTTCAAGATAGGAAACCTTGAGAAAAAAGACAAGACCTTTCTGCCAAACCCCCTGCTATACAAAATAATCAATAATAAAACAATCAGGCAGCCAAAACCTGCAACACTCAAAAAACTTAAGGTATAGACCCGGGACTCCCTGCTTATTAGCTGAATAGCAGCAAAAGATAAAACTATCAATACAGCAACATCAGCAACACGCTCCCATATTATAGTCGGAAGCGATGCTGAAACAGATATACCCTTTCTCGCCTTTAGCAATAAAGCCTTGGCGGGCTCACCTAATTTACCAGGTGTTAAATTGCTTATAGTCATGCCAAACAGCTGAACAGGAAGTATTTCTAAAAACCCAACCCCCTTTAACAAAACCTTCCATTTCATGACCCTGAAAAGGACCATAAAGCTAGATACGCTGAAAGCTATTATGACATATCTCAAGTCACTTCTTGCAAAATAACCAAACAGAACAGCAGGATTCGCAGACCAGATAATAATGAAAAGTATAGCTAAGCCTATTCCTATGAGAATAAACCGCTTGCCTATGCGAAACATATAACCAATCAGTAACTAATCCTTTTTAAGTTTTTTAAACAATAAAAAATTGTTTTATGTTGTCTCTGGTAATCCCGACCTATAACGAAAAAGAAAACCTGCCCAAGCTAGTAGAAGGCATAAGCAAAGCATGCAAAGGTATGAAAATCAGAATCGTGGTGGTTGACGATAATTCTCCTGACGGAACAGGCAATGTGGCAGAAAGCCTTAAAAGGAAGTATAAAGACTTTTACATCTTGCACAGAATCGGGAAGAAAGGCTTAGGGTCAGCTATTTTGGATGGCTTTGAAAAATGCAGCGGGGATATAGTTGGTGTAATAGATGCAGATCTTAGCCATCCACCAAAAATTATACCAAAAATGATAGAAGCGTTAAAAGACAAAGATATGGTAATTGCAAGCAGGTATGTAAAAGGCGGCGGAACACACGAGTCATGGTCCCCTTTCAGAAAATTGGTCTCAAAAAGCGCCATACTTTTGATCAGACCACTAACTGATGTAAAAGACCCTATGTCAGGCTTCTTCCTTGTTAAAAAAAGTCTTATAAATAAAACAAAGCTTGAGCCGACCAGCTGCAAAATATGCCTGGAGATATTGGTAAAATGCAAAATTAAAAACTTTGAAGAAATTCCATATACCTTTATAAATAGAAAAAAAGGAAGAAGCAAGATTATGAATACAAAGGATATATCAAGATATGTTATTCATGTAATTAAGCTTTATGTCTTTAAAATAAAAAACCTAGTAAGCTGATAATTATGGTAGTCCTGTCACAGCGAATAGAAAAAAAATACAAACATGAAAAACAAAAGCTAATTCGCTTATGGAACGATAAAACCCTAAGAAAGGTTGTGTATCTGTTCCTTCTTATAAAAATTATTATTTTTACTATAGGCGTTTCATCACAATTCATACCTATAGAACTGACCCACAGGCAAATAAGATCAGATAACATATTTCTTAACCCATGGGCTCAGTATGATGCAGGCGCATATCTGGATATAGCAAAAAACGGCTATAATTCAGAATATAATAATGGAATAGGCAACTATGCCTGGTATCCGCTTTACCCACTTCTTATAAGAATATTCAGCGTTATTGGTTATGAATTAGCAGCATTTTTAATATCAAACATAGCATCGTTCTTCGCTGTAGTAATGCTCTACTTACTGATTAAAGAAGAAATGAACAAAAGAATAGCCTACAAAACCATCTTCTTTATTCTGCTGTTCCCAACATCATATATTTTTACAACCATGTATACAGAGTCATTATTCCTGCTTCTTTCAGTTCTTTGTTTCATGTCGGCAAAAAAAGGGAAATATCTAAAAGCAGGAATAGCAGGATTTCTAGCCTCTTTGACAAGGCTTCAGGGATCTCTGTTATTTCTACCAATTCTTTATTTGTATCTTTATAATAAAAAATTCAATCTGAGAAAAATAGATTTTAAAATAATTTTCACATTTCTTATACCTTTGGGCTTTCTAACGTTTTTGGCATATCATTTTATTTTAACAGGTAACGCCTTTATACAACTTCAGACGCAGGAAAAATTCTATAGAGGCTTCTCGATGCCATGGGAACCTATTTTAAATTCAACTATGATGGCATTAAATTCTAGTTTTATTCAGGACAGCTTTTATCACACCTTCAATGTAGCAATTACACTATTTTTTATAATTTTAACAGTATTATCTTTCAAATATCTAAGAAAGGATTATAGTTTATATTTAATATTCAGCCTTCTTTTGCCACTGACAACTTCGGTGCTAGATAGTATATCAAGATTCGTGCTTGTAATGTTCCCAGCCTTTATGGTAATGGCAAAAATAAGCTATGAAAAAAGAAAATTTAAGATATTTTTAGATGGCCTTTACATTATTTTTGTAGTTTTAATGATATTGTTTACTATAAGGCATGCCAACGAATGGTTTATTATCACAATCTAATTTTAATTAATCATAGCATTCATGGTTTAGACGCTTTACGAATAAGTTATTTAAGGCTTTTAAACAATTCTTCAGAAGAGGCGTAAACAGGAGATAATGCATGAATATAAAGAATTTTATATACAAGTATTGGACAGCCATAGCAATAATTATAATAATTTCCTTGGGTTTCTATGTAAGAGTTGCTGATTACCCTTTTCCATACCTTAGAAATATAGATTCTTACACCTCTTATAGATGGATGGATGAGATTGTCAAAAATAACGGTGTATTACCGAGACAAGATACACTTGTTCTTTCACCAGTCGGAGCAGAAAGAGAGCTACAAATATATCCATATCCCTATCTTGGAGCCCTTTCATATATGTTCATACACAATTTCATACCCAATTTAGAATTATGGCAATATTTGATATATTTTCCAGCCTTTTTGGCAGCCCTTGCAACTATACCCATGTACTTTATAGGTAAAATCCTTTATGATAAAAAAGCAGGAGTTCTTGCAGCCTTTTTCATAGTATTCGATATTTCAAATATGTCCCGGTCACTAGGCGGAGACCCTGATACCGATGCCATTGTAATACTGTTTCCACTTATAATAATGGCACTCTTTTTATTTACTTATAAATTTATTAATGCAACAAAAACCATTAATAAAAAAATGCTTCTTTATTCTGTGATTATTGGTATCGCCCTAGGACTCTGGGCTCATACATGGGCAGGTTATTGGTACGTAACTCAGATAATAACAGGTTTTTTAGTATTAAAAATTATGATAGATTTTATTATTACAAGAAAAATAAGACAAGTCTGGGACAATTCAAAACACATCTTGCTTAGTTTTGTTATTTTCATGCTGGTCTTAATTATTATGGTTGTTCCATTCTTTGGCTGGGTAAAGATAACATCAACCGTAACAGGACCATTAGAGTTCCAGAGTATTAAGAGCGAAGAAGGTATATCTTTCCCAAATGTTTATGTATCAGTAGCTGAGCTGCAGGAATCCGGAGGCTTTGCATCCATTATACAAAGAACAAGCGCAGTTGGTGGCATTGCTATTCTAGTATCACCCTTCTTTCTTATGGTATACGCCATTTTATACCTGATATACTCCTTTTACAAAACACAAAAGCATATGGATACTATAGTACTTCTGCTGATATGGTTCATAGGTCCGCTTCTAGCAACCATGATAGCAATTAGATTCTCTATGTTATTCTCCGCACCTATGGCTATTGGTAGCGGTATAATCTTATCAAAATTATTGAGAATGCTTACAAGAGAGGATAATAAAATAGAGGAATAAATATGAACGCTGAAATGAAAAAATATATTGCTATAGTAATAACCATCTTAGTTTCATCATACATAGTAATATTTCTAAATGTTCCCATAATAGCTTATGGTGTTGATGCAATAGCAATTGCATTAATATTTTCATTTATACTTTTCAAAACAAAGATAATTGAGAAAAAAGACGCCTACCTAATTATAGCAATAATATTTATAATAATATTTTCATATTATTTTTATTATGCGCCAAGCTACCAGATAGCCAAAGGCTCTGGTACAGTTTTATCGCCTAACTGGTTTGAGGCACTCAACTGGATAAAAAACAACACAGCAGAATGTGCAACCATTGCAACATATTGGGATCCAGGGCACTTTATCACAGGCATAGCCAATCGACCAGTAGTCTACGACGGAGCATCTCAGGGTAACTTAAGATATTTAGATATAAATGAAACAGACGGTAAACAAGGCCTAGAAACAATAGAATATGAAAAGGGTATAACCCAAATTTTTCTAAGAGAGGACGGAAAACTAACAAGAGCCAGGATGAAGGATGTAGCTATATCATTGTTTACCGACAACGAAACCCTGGCAATAGAGAACCTTAAGAACTATATAAAACCAGGATGCAATGAAATGTATTTTATTGCCTCATCAGACCTGATTAGCAAAAGCCAGTGGTGGACATATTTTGCTACATGGGCTCCAGCCAAAACAGGAAAGTGCCCCACCTTAGAAAACCCAAAAGGTGATTGCTATTTCTATAGTATGGTTAGCTTATCCAATGCAAAGCCGCAACCAGCACAAAACGCAGTTGTATATACCTATACCCTAGGTCAGAACCAGGCCTTCTTACTATATGAAATCAACAACACAATGAAGCCATATCTGCAGCAAGGCGGTCAAGTATTAACAGTAGAAAAAATATTCTATTACACCAGAGAAGGCTTAGGATATACACGCATATACCCAGATTCAGATGTAAAAGGCCTTATCTGGCTCTCACCAGACAGGCAGGTCATCATATATATCCCACCAGAGCTTGAAAATGCCCTATTTACAAGATTGTATTTTTTCAACGGTAATAATATAAATGGTCAGCCGCTCGAGCACTTCGAATTCGTTAATAACTGGGGCGGAGAAGTTAAGTTGTTTAAAGTAAAACTATGATTGTAGCAAAATCATTTTCGAAACACCTATAATATGCTTTTGCATATTGTAGTTTCGAATTGAGATGCTCAAAGATACTATGGTTGTAAAGGGCATCTCAATTTTTCATTGCTATAATTTCTATGCTGTCGCTTAACCTGAACAAAGAAAGAAGACGCATAAATATTAAGGCCAGAGGTTTTGCATAAGTATACCAGTTTTCAATAGTTCTTGAGCCTGTAATTTTTTCTTTAACATCAGCAACCTGCTGAAGAGCGGCTCCGCCCTTATAATTAATATTAATTACATCGAAACCGGTTTTTTTCAGCAGCCTTTTTATTGTACTAGCATTATAATAAAAAACATGTCCACCATTACCAGGAAATAAATTTATATAAGAAGATTTTTCCCCGAAGAGCCTTACTCCAAGGCCCTTCACATTTGGCACATCAATATATATTAACCCATTCCTTTTCATTTTTTTCCCAAGCAAAAACAAAAGTTCTATAGGGTCCGGTACATGCTCTAAAACATGATACATAGTTATAACATCCATAGAACCATTAGGAATATCCTTAATTTCTATAATTTTGTGTCCAAGCCCTTTCTGTAGCCTTATTGAAGCCAAATCTATATCATTACCATAAACATCCCAGCCCGAGTTTTTAGCAACTGCCAGAAAATTGCTATTTCCAGCACCAACATCTAGAATTTTTCCAGTCTGCTTATATTTTTCAATTTTTTCAAGCCTTTTACAACAATCCCCATATTCAATAGGGGAATCAGAGAGCATCAAAACTCTTGGCCTAGCATTTACAAGCCTTTTAATTATCCTTTCTGTTGGAATACTCTTGTGAAAAACCAGACCACACGAACACGCCCTTATTTCATTAATGTCTTTAAAAAAAGGATAAAATTCTGTAGAACCACATAAAAAGCATTTTTTCATAGGAAACCCCCTTTACTACTTAACCAAAGGCCGCCACCACCACTCATTTTGCTTATACCATTCTATTGTCTGTTTAAGAGCTTCTTCAAATTTAAATATTGGCCTCCAGCCCAGCGAATAGAGTTTTTTACAGTTCAAAGAATAGCGAAAATCATGCCCAGGCCTATCCTTAACAAAGTCTATCATATCCTTCCCAGCACCAAGTTCGTTTAAAATAAAATTTGTAACTTCTATATTCTTCTTTTCTTGACCACTTCCTATATTGTAGATTTCTTCTTTACCTTTTTGTAAAATGAAGTCTATGGCAGAACAATGATCAAGAACAAAAATCCATTCCCTTATATTTTGGCCTTTACCGTATAAAGGGACTTGTTTTCCTATCAAAAGATTTGTAATAAACCGAGGAATTAATTTTTCAGGATGCTGGAATTGACCGAAGTTGTTGCAAGAACGGGTTATCACAGCCTTTAATCCATATGTCTTTATGTAAGACCTTATCAACAAATCTGCTGCTGCCTTACTTGCAGAATAAGGATTATTCGGCTGTAATGCAGCTTCCTCATTAAACGACCCCTTGTCAATACTACCATAAACCTCATCTGTTCCTATCTGAATGAATTTTAAATCGTTTTTTCTAGCAGCCTCTAACAATACAAATGTTCCTAGAACATCAGTAATTATAAAACTCGTTGGACCAAGAATTGAGCGGTCAACATGAGTTTCCGCAGCATAATTTATTATGACATCTGCACCATTTGCTAATTCATCAACAATTTTATCATCAGCTATATCACCCTTGACAAACCCATATCTCTTATTTTTTTCAACATCCCTGAGATTGTTCAGATTTCCAGCATAAGTAAGCTTATCCAGATTTACTATTTCATAATCTCTATGTTTGTTAAGATTATGTCTAATAAAATTAGACCCCATGAAACCCGCGCCGCCAGTCACAAGAATCTTCATAGCACTATCCACCACTTTTAACATATCTTGGCCATTTAAAAGAGATATCTTTACTGTTCCACGGCAAACGAAATTCATCAGGCGAGACGTATTTGTATGGCAGAGTTGGAATATTTATTATCCTAATCTCCTTACTAATTGCAGTAAATCCGTGAACTACGCCTGGCGGTATTTTAACAAGTATATTTTTTTTGCAATCTGGCGGAGCACAAAGAATAAATTTCATAACCTCACCAAAGGTCGGTGAATTTTTACGCATATCGTACAGAACAACAAGCGCCTTGCCAAACACGCATACAAAATTATCTGTCTGTTTTTTATGATAATGCCATGCCTTAGCAAAACCATGCTTGCATGAAGTTATATAAACCTGGCCGAATTTTTCGAATATACTGTCATCGCACCTTAAAAGCTCCATCAGGAAACCGCGCTCATCAGGTATAAACCTCAATTTTTTTGTTTTTATATGAATCATAATACCGAATAGAAATTATCATAGAATGTTTAAATAAGTAAATATGTTAATAAAATATTATAGAAAAAAAAAGGTTTGTAGAATGATTCTGGTAACAGGTGTAGAAGGGCTTTTGGGAGCAAGAATTTTTGAATTAGCAAAAGACGATGTTGTTGGTACATATCACAACCCCTGCGATATTGCGGGTAATCTATTAAGGATGGACATAACTAACAGAAAAAGCGTTTTTGATACTGTAAAAAGTTATAAACCAGAGTTTATAATACACTGTGCAGCCCTAACAGACGTAGACATGTGTGAAATAGAAAAAGAAAAAGCCTGGGATATTAATGTTAATGGAACAAAAAACATAGCAGATGCATGCAAAGCAATTAACGCAAAAATGGTTTATATTTCTACAGATTATATATTCGACGGCAAAAAAGGCATGTATCAAGAGGATGACCAACCAAATCCCCTGAGCTACTATGCCAAAACAAAGCTTGCGGGAGAATATGAAGTAAGAAAACTAGAAGCCTTTATTATAGCAAGAACAAGCGTAATATACGGTAACGGAAAAAACAACTTTGCTTCTTGGGTCATGCAATCCTTGAAGGATAACCTCAATATAAATGTTGTAAAAGACCAGTTCAATTCACCCACCCTTAACACTAACCTTGCAGAAGCCTTGCTCGAAATGTGCAAAAAAGACCTTAATGGCATCTATAACTGCTCAGGCTCTGAAAGAATCTCAAGATTTAACTTTGCGAAAAAAATAGCTGATATTTTTGAATTGGACGAAAGACTGATAAATTCAATAAAAACAGAACAGTTAAAACAAAAAGCAAAACGTCCAATTGATTCTTCTCTGGACATTAGCAAAATAAGAAAAGAGATTAAGATTAAAATGTTAGATGTCAAAGAAGGATTGACAAGGATGAAGAAAGAAACCGAACATAGTAATAGGCGGTACTGATGAAAGGAGTGATCTTAGCAGGAGGAACGGGCAGCAGGCTGCACCCATGCACCAAAGTAACTAACAAACATCTTCTTCCAGTGTTCGATAAACCAATGATATTCTACCCTATGGAAACCATGATAAATGCAGGCATAAAAAAAGCCCTGATAGTTACAGGCCATGAGAACGCAGGAGATTTCATGAAGCTTTTGGGTTCTGGCAAGGATTTTGGCGCTGAGTTCACATACAAAATACAAGATGAGTCAGGCGGCATAGCGCAAGCACTTTCACTGGCTAAGGACTTTGTTGGCAATGAAAAGTTTATTGTTATTTTAGGCGACAATATAATAGAAGATAATCTGAAAGAAGCAGTTGAAAAATTCGAAAAAAACAGCCATGAGGCAATGATCTTTCTCAAAGAAGTTGAAGATCCTGCAAGATTTGGTGTTGCCGAAGTTAAAGGCGATAAAATAATTTCAATAGAAGAAAAACCAAAGCACCCAAAGAGCAGACTTGTTGTAACAGGAGTTTATATGTATTCCCCTTCTGTTTTTGATATAATTAAAACCCTAAGGCCATCAGCGCGTGGAGAATATGAAATCACAGATATTAACAACGAATATATAAAAAGAGGAAAACTATCATGGTCACTCTTGAAAGGCTTCTGGAGTGATGCTGGAACCTTTACATCACTCTACAGAGCTGCCCAGCTGGTTAAAAACAAGAAAAAAACAGTCAAATAAAAGCTTAAACCACAAAGCCTTTTAAGTATAATAACTAATCTTAAAAGATGAATAAAAAAAGAAAAACGCCTAATGCATTTAAAATAGCACTCGCAATTATATTCATCTTAGCCCTATCTCTAAGGCTCTACGGCCTTAATACTATAATCTTTATGGAAGAAACTACATGGGCATGGCTTTCTGGGGGAAACTTCGAAAAGCTAGGCTTGGATTATCCAACAGCATGGGGAGATAGCATATGGCCACACCCGCCAGCCGCCCCTCTGCTCTATAAGGTTTCAGCTAATTTATTTGGTTTGCAAACCATGGCACTTCGTCTGGTCCCGCTAATTTTCGGTATGCTTAGCATTTTTATGGTTTATAAAATATGTAAAAAATATTATAATATAAAGACTGCCTTGCTTGCAACAGGCCTAATGGCTCTTAGTTACTGGCATATCCTAGCTTCTCTGCAGATAGATGTGGATGGTGGAATTCTGACCTTCTTATTCTTGTTATTCATATACTCGTTCCTAGAGTTCGATATCAGCAAATCCAAAAAATGGCTAGCCTTTACAGGCGTTGTTTTCGGTTTATCACTTCTTGTCAAATATTCATCAGTGCTTATATTTATTGTTGCTATTCTATTCTGCCTAACCAAGAAAAAATTTGATTTTGAAAATGTAAAAAACCTATCCCTCATATTTATTATAGGAGTAGCACTTTTCTCTATATTTCCGTTATTATCCTTAAGCAACCCAGAAACATTTTCAGCTACAACAAGCCATGCAAGCGGATATGGCAGCATACACCCATCTATAAGGCCTATTATTTATCTTTTAGTTTTCGGAACACCGCTTTACATAGGCTTAACTATTATCTCCATGAAAAATATTAATAAAAAAAATGTAATTTTTTTGTTATGGATATTTTTCATTCTTATTATGTATACGCTGTTTTTAGGACCATATAACGCAGAAGGACCATTTGCCAGATACCTTATGGTTATAATACCTCCACTTTGTATCCTCGGTGGTGATTTTCTAAGCAGAATAAAATTTGATAAAAAAGACATATATTTGTTATCTATTTTGTTTGTTATATCATTTTTATCCATATTTTTAATAAATATTATGAACGCACGTTATTTGGATCATAACATTCAGAAATACATCGAAGAAGCAGCTAATCTAAGATGGGACTATAACTTTCCGATTATGGCAAACTCAGAACCAGGTTTTTGGATAAATTTTAACTCCCTAGCAGCCGTTTCAATAATTTCAATTACTATAATAGTAATATTATTACTATTAAAAAACACAAATACACGCCCATTTAAAATATTATTAATAATCTTCATAGCTATAACCCTTGCTTTTAACATTTTCTTTGTTCAGGAATTTTTGTTTCACACGACTCACCCAGATATAACAAAGGTAACGTATGAAATGGTTGATTACTATGAGCAGAAAGGCTTTACAGGGCCTATATGTACAAACGCGTTATCCTTTTCATTTTATCTAGACAAAAAAAACACAGGAAAAACAGAATTATATCTGCTCTTTGGCAACGAGACAAACGATGAACTACAGCTCAAGCCAGCAATAGAAAACAATGCCACACTTATGATTACTGAATATTACCCGACAATTGCAAAAAACAGCAGGACATGGGAGCTTATAAATCAGTGCGAACTGCTTAAAAAATTTGATGATAAGAATGTAACAATGGGTTATATCTTTTCATGTTAAAGTGGTTATGCGAATGAAAATACTTTTAGTAAAACTATCAGATAAATTATTTTATAAAAAAGCAAAGGTCAAGGGAGCTGTGCCTTCGGCACCGTCGCTTACAATAGCTACCTTGGCAGCAGCTTTGAAAGATCATCATGTTGAAGCATTCGATTTTAACTTATATGATGATAATCAATTCATTAAAAAAATAAACGAATTCAAGCCAGATGTAGTTGGAATTACCTTCGTAACAACGCCATTCTACGATGAAATGAACAGAGTTGCAAAAATTGTAAAAAACTTCAATAAAAACACACTCTTAATATCAGGAGGGCCGCATGTTACATGTTTTCCAGAAGATTGCTTGGATTATATAGATATTGCTGTTGTCGGTGAAGGCGATTTTACACTTCCTGACGCACTGAATAATTTAAATGATTTGGAAAAAGTCAATGGCATTGTTTTTAAAGTTAAAAATAAAATAATAAAAACAAAACCAAGGAAGTATACGGAAGATCTTAACACCTTACCAATACCTGATTGGAGCATTTTTGATCTGAAAATGTACAAATGCAATAAAATACTTGCCAAGAAAAACCCTGTAGGCTGGATAGAAACAAGCAGGGGCTGTGTATATGGTTGCATTTATTGTAATAAAAACATATTCGGCAGAACCTTCAGAACCAAATCCCCAGAGAGGGTTGTCGATGAGATAGAAAGTATGTTAAATATGGGTTTCAAGGAAATACACATAGCAGATGATGGTTTTACAACAGACATGGAGAGATCAGAAAAGATATGTGACATGATAATAGAAAGAGGTCTTAAATTTTATTGGGCGACAGTAACAGGAATAAGAGCGGACAAAGTTAATGAAACGCTTCTAGAAAAAATGAAGAAAGCCGGATGCTACAGGGTTTATTTCGGTTTTGAATCAGGAAACCAGAAGATCCTAGACAGAATAAGAAAAGGTGTTACTTTAAAACAATATGAAGATGCAGTAAAATTATCAAAAAAAGCCGGCTTGGAGGTATACGGCTTTTTCATGATAGGGCTGCCTGACGAGACAGAAGAAACAATGAAAGATACAATAGAATTTGCAAAGAAGCTTGATTTGGACGCAGCAAAGATGAGCATAATGATACCACTTCCAGGAACACCAATATACAGTGAATTGAATGAAAAAGGCCTCATAAAAACAAAAAAATGGTCGCAGTTCAATTTTTATTCACCGCCAAAAGATGTTTTTGATCATCCAAATTTAGGTTGGGATATTATTGAAAAATATTATAACAGATTCTACAAAGAATTTTATTTCAGACCTAAATTTATTACGAAAAGACTAATAAGAAGTTTGATAAACAGGTCATTGCTAACCGATATAAAAACATTTTTGAACACAGAATGGTAGGTATTTCAAAATAACAGAGACGATATATATGTGGAAAGATAAAAAAGTAAGTGTTATATTTCCGACTTACAATGAAAAAGAATCTATATACAGTACAATTCAAGATTTCTTTGCTTCTAGCTATGTAGATGAGATAATAGTTGTTAATAATAATGCAGCACCAGGAACAACAGAAGAGGTAAGAAAAACCAAAGCCAAATTAGTTTTCGAGAAAAAACAAGGCTATGGTTTCGCCATTCAAAAAGGCCTTAAACAGGCAAAAGGCGATATTATAATAATTTCAGAGCCAGACGGCACCTTTTTAGGAAAGGATGTTCTAAAGTTCTTGTCATACTCCGATGACTTTGATGTTGTTTTTGGCACAAGAACAACATCTGCACTTATAGGAGAAGGTGCGAACATGGGGTTCTTTCTTAAATGGGGAAACTGGTTTACTGCAAAGGTATTAGAGCTCCTATTTAATACCACACACCTCAGTGATGTGGGCTGTACCTACAAGCTTTTCAAGAAAAACGCCTTGAAAAAAATTCAAAGCCAGTTCAGCACAGGTGGCTCATCCTTCGGATTGGAAATGACGATACTAACTATTCTGAGCAGAGCAAAATTTGTTGAAATACCTGTTAACTACAGAGAAAGGGTTGGAAAATCAACAGTAACAGGCAGTAAATATAAGGCTTTTTTACTTGGATTACAGATGTTAGCCATGATTTTTAGATATAGATTCTTGCACAAAAGAAGCTAATCAATTAACAACCGCTTCATATACCTCAGCCATTCTCTTTACTATTTTATCCCAGTCATAAAGTTCAGCAGTCTTCCTACCATTTTTTTCGAACGTTTTTCTTATTTTTTTATCATGAAGAACATTTTTTATCTTCACACTTAACTCGTTTATGTTATTAATTCCTACTAGCGAACCATTTTCCCCATCTTTTATATAATCCCTTGGCCCTTCCGTCTCAGTCGATATTACAGCAGTCCTGCAACACATCGCCTCAAGAGGCACAATGCCAAAACATTCCCTTACAGACGGAAGAATCACAGCAGTCGCCTTTTTCATCTCACGGATAACGCTATCATGATTTTTTAAAGAGCCTAAAAACTCCACCCTGTTAGCAATCCCTAAAGCTTCAGCAAGGCCTTTTAGTTTAGGAAGTTCGCTACCACTGCCAACAATTCTAAGTTCTGCATCAACTATTCGTGAAAACGCCCTTAACAAAACATCAACACCTTTTTGCGGCACAAGCCTACCTACATATAAAACCGTATTTTTTCCCTTCCTCCCGCACCTTACCTTGTCTATATAACTTACATCTATTCCACTGGGTACAACTTCTATCTTTTTTTTCTCCATACCCATCATGTTTATCATTCTCCTTTTCAGGGACGAATTAAGAGTAAGGACCTTGTCATAAGGCATCTTACAAAACAATAGCTCAAAAGGCAAGCCAAAAACCGCACCAAAACCGTTATACATCCTCAACCACTGATTAAGGTAAAGGTCATGGATAGTAGCAACAACAGGCTTTCTCCTGCTCATAGCAGCCAGCGAACATGGCATTAGCGCCAAGTGCCCGTTAGCATCAATAATATCATAATCATCTTTCAGAAGCTCCTTGTAGAGATTAAGCATATATTCCATGCAGTAAATATAATTCCGTTTCGGTGGCCTTGTTATTGTCGTATGGCTTACATGTTTAATAGCTATATCAGGCAGTTCCTTCGGCGAAGAAGACGTGTAGACAGTCACATCAAAGCCGTATTTTGGTAGTCGTTTAGCCATCTCATATACACGCTTCTCTACCCCATAAATAGGATACAGTATTTCTGTACAGAGAGCGATCTTCATGATCTATTTAAAATCTTAAGCTTTTTTATATCTTTAGAGTAGCATGAAAATCGTATTAATAGACCCCAAAGGGCTAACACTAGGTTTGAACTCGGGCCTAGGCTATTTAGCCTCTTCTCTGAAAAACAGAGGGCATATTGTAAATGTAATAGACTTCAATAACAGGCCAGGCAACGAGAAAAAAAGGCTAGCAGTTATCAAGGATGCTCAATATGTAGGCATATCAATAAAATCCTTTACCTTAGAAGAATCAATCAAACTAGCCAAACTAACCAGAAAAATAAACAGCAAAGCAATAATTATTGCAGGAGGGCCTCACATCACAACTGATGGATATAATTTCCTGAATGAAAACGATTGTTTTGATTTGGCTGTTATCGGTGAGGGTGAAAAGACAATTTTGGATATTGCCAACAAAAAAAACTATGATAAAATAAACAATCTTATATATAGAAAAGAAGATGAAATAAGAGTAAATTCAAGAGATAAATGGATAAAAGATCTTGATACCTTATCTTTTCCAGATTATACATGCTTTGATTCCAAGATGGAAGCATACCCATTAGTTACATCACGCGGCTGCCCATACCAATGCACCTACTGTAGCATTAAAGACATTATGGGCTATAAATGGCGTGCAAGAAAACCAGAAAAAATTATTGAAGAACTAAAACAGACAAATAAGAAACACAAAATCAACGAATTCAAAATACTTGACGACAATTTCACGCTTGATACGGATCGAGCAAAAAAGTTCTGTAAGCTACTAATAAAAAATAACATAAATATGAAATGGAGCTGCCCAAACGGTATAAGGGCTGACAGATTAGACAAAGAATTAATAGAATTAATGAAAAAAGCTGGCTGTTATTCTATTTCAATAGGTATTGAGAGCCTGCACCCAGAAGTCTTTAAGAAAATAAACAAAGGAGAAAGTCTGGATGATGTTAAAAGAGCCATAAAAATGATAAAGCTCGCAGGAATTAAGGTCGAAGGCTTCTTTATCATAGGCCTGCCAGGCAGCACCTATAAAAAAGACAAATTCGCTATAAAAGAATCCAAAAAGCTAGGTCTTAGCGCAGCCTCTTGGGGCATACTTGTTCCTTACCCCGGAACCAAGGTATGGGATTGGCTGAATCGAGAAATAAAAAGAGGCAATGCAAAGATGTTAAGAAACTGGAAAAAAGGCTTTCATATAGGATTTTTTCCAAAGCCTGTTTTTGAAACTACTCAGTATAAAGCCAGAGAAATGTTAAAAGCATACTATCTTGCAAATATAAATACAATGGGCTGGAAAATAATACCAAATGCCTTTAAATTGGTCTTAAAGAGGCTTGAAATATGAAAAAATTAAATTTGCTCTTTCTGTTTATTCTGATCATAGGAGCATCTATAAGGTTATATGATCTGAACTGGGAAACCTTTGGTGATGGTGAAATAGAAATATATCAGGCAGCAACAGAATTTTTAAAAGGCAATTTCATCAATAATTTTTATATTTTTAGTGAGGCGCCCCTGGGAAAATATTTGTTTACAGCATTTTCTTTAATTACCCCGGTAGAATTCGGCATGAGGTTAATATCAGTAATCTTTGGCATAGCAACCATAATAGCTGTTTTTTATCTTACAAAAAGGCTTTATGACGATAAATGGATGCCATTGCTGGCATCATTATTTACAGCATTTTCCATAATACACATCCAATTCAGTAGATATGTGCAATTAGAAACCATGCTTTCATTTTTTTATGTTATTACCTTTTATTTATTTTTTGAGTTTTTGAAAAAAAGAACCAACAGAAATGCTATTTTACTGGGCATAGTATCTGCCTTAGGACTTTTGATTAAGTTTGCCTTTATTTATGCACTTTTGACACTTTTTATTTTTTTTATTACTGAAAGACTGATATCCTTTAAGAAAAACCATAGATCATCTATATCCATAGACAACAAGCTCATAAAAACCTTTTTTGCCTTCATCCTGACCTTCTTTTTGATATGGCCAAATTCTTTATACCCATTGAATACACATTTTACAGTTTATGTCGAAGATAGTTTTGACACGCATAAAATAGATAGAGGCATTCCTGTGCTTCTTCTCACCCTTGGCTACCGATTTACAGAATTAGGTACAGCCATAACGGATAACGTTTTTTTGAATCTACCAATAATAGGAAACCTATTCTTTTTTATGGTTAAGGAAAGCATGATCTTTATATTACTTTTCTTTGTAGGCCTATTAGCGATTCTTAAAAAACCCAAAGAAAAAGATTTTTACGTTTTAATAATACTTGCAGTCTTCTTCGTTCTTGTATGGCTTCAGGACCTGAGATATACCTGCAGGTATCTTACGATTATAATACCTTTTTTAGCTATAGTCTCAGCGAGATCTATACTTTTAATCAAAAAATACATCCCGCCACAAATAGTTTTTTGCATTATTTTTATAATAATGTTTGCTTATACACTTATTGCACAACCAAACTACGCCTTATTTTATAATGAGCTTCAACCAACCCTGAAAATACCTGAGTCTGAAACACGGTATGGGGAAGGCATCAGAGACTTAGTTAATGATATAGCTAATTGTAGCTCAGTCTTAATATCCAAAGCCTATATCTTCAAAATAGAATATCATTACCCAGGACTAGCAAACTATAATACCACGCATGCCGATTGCGTTGTCACAGACGAAACAGACAAAACAATAGATGATTACATAAAACAAAGAATTTGCAATCTTACAAATACTATTACAAAAAAAGGAAAGGACTTATTTAAGATATATAGTTGCTAAGTTCATTTTCTAACAATAACAAAGATTTCATCCCTAAAAGGCAGTTTTACAATCAAATCGCCGAAAAGTTTTTTAATAATATTGAATATTTTTTTTGTTTTTCTGGCCATGAAAGTAGAGCTGTAAGAAAGCAGAGATAAATTCCTATAAGGTGAATAACTGTTTATTGTAATTATTTTAAAGCCGTTTTTTTCAACCATCCTGCCTAGCGTCTTTTCGTTGAAATAAAAGAGATGCTCATTAGGCTTGATCTGAAATTTTCTTGCAAGCCAGCTTGATATGTTAGGTGTTGATATAGTCAAAACACCACCCTTCTTTAGCTTCTTAAAAACTGTTTTAAGCAAACCATCAGGATCTTTGACGTGTTCTATAACATCACCCAGATTTATCCATTCAAAATATTCATTTCTGAATAAATTGTTTTTCGGAGCCCCAGACTTTATATGCAATCTCTTATTTGAAAGTTTTATTTTACATTCATTAACAGAATTTTTGTTTATTTCTACGCCGTAAACGTTCCAACCACTTTTATAAGCCAATAACAGAAAATTACCTGTTCCGCAGCCAATATCCAGAACCCTGCCAGCCTTTTTGAATTTTTCAACTCCCCTGAAAATCTGAGAAAAATTTCTATTATCAGTCTTTTCAAGCCTTTTGTAGTAGTCGGTCGGAGAAAATAAGCCTTCGTTATAAGATCTTTCAATTTCCTTTTCAGATGGTTGAGGATGGGTAAATATCAAACCGCAATTTTCACATCTAACTATACCATTATCAGGAAATATCCTTTCAAATTTTGCACCGTCGCATAGATTACATTTCATAAAGAACTCCAATACTTTCTCTTAAGCAATGAAATCAGCATATTAAAAGAATTCATAATTCTAGACTTGCTCTCCAGATCATGCCGCCAGATCACACCAACCTCTTTTATTTTATATCCATGCTCCTTTATGCGCCATAAAAGCTCTACATCAAATTCGAAACCATTTATTTTTAATTCGTTTCTGATATTTTCATATACATACCTTTTCATAAATTTGGCACCGCACTGTGTATCCTTTATATTAAGCCTAAAGATAAGATTCACCACCACCTTGTTAAATATCTGGCTTAGCAGGCGCATAGAAAAAACCCATAGCCTTGATTTAGGCGGTATAAGCATAATAGCATTTTCCACTCTTCTCGATGCTATGACGCAATCAACACCTTCAATATTATCGATGAGCTTCTTGAATTCCTCAGGTCTTACAGCATTGTCAGCATCAACAAAACCTATAGTGTCGCCAGAACACTTAGAAAAACCATAGTGTACACCGCCACCCTTGCCTAATCTTTGCGGCAGTACAAAAAGCCTTATTTTTTCATTATGACTAAATTTTTTTACAACATCTACAGTTCTATCAGTGCACCCATCACATATAACTATTATCTCATAATTAATTTTATTTTTATTAAGAAAACTAATGTAGCTATGAATGGTAGGGCCAACCCTCCTTTCTTCATTGTAAGCAGGTATAACTATAGAATACATTTTAAAATAATTGGGAACAAGAGATATAAAGTTACCTTACAAATTTTGTCATGCCTAATAAAGATTTTGCAAGAATTTTTGTAAGCCTAGATTCAAGTCTGTGCCTTTTCCACATACCTCTATAATAATAGCCAAACAGTTTCAATGGGTATCTTAAAGGCTTAACTCCGATGAATTTTTCAATACGCTTGCCATCTATTATCTTTGAAATTAACATAAGGCTGTTAAGCAGATCTTGGTTGTTTTTGACCCAAGGCGTTTCATTATGTTGCCTGTCAAATTTTGACCATTCCTCTAGGCTTTTAGGCGGAACAAAACCCTCTTTTACAGCCAGATCGAATACCTCAGTTCCTGGATATGGTACTAAAATATAGAATCCTGCTATCTCTGCCTTTTCATTTTCATCCATAAGCTTTAATGAAAAATCAACTGTGTCTTTGATATCTTCATAGGTTTCAGTAGGGAAGCCAACCATAAAATTATAAACAGGTATTATATCGGTCTTTGCTAACCTCTGGTTAGCAAGTTCCATATCCCTTTTGGTTTCACCCTTTTTGATAAGCTTCAGTATTCTATCTGAACCCGATTCTATGCCAGGCTGTACCATCCTCAAACCCATTTTATCCAGCTTTTTTATGTTAATCCTAGATATTGCATCCATCCTGCCCTGTATGCTCCAGCTGAACTTATTGTTTATAAGGCAAGCTATTTTCATAGCCCTGTCAGGATTTGCCAGGAAGTTTTCATCATAAAATACGATCCCATCAAGATCATAATCATCAACCATGCGTTTTATTCTCTCGTATGTCTTGTCCGCGCCAAGCGGTCTCCATCGTCGTCTTGACAGTTTTGGGTTGCAGCAAAAAGTGCATTGGTAAGGGCATCCCCTGCTGGAGATAAAAGGCAAGACCCTGTTCACATCATCGGTTATCATAGATTTGCTATTGACATAAGCCTCTATATCAACCAGCTCATATGCAATCTCAGGCATTTCATTTATATCAGCCACTTCTCTTTCACGAGTTTTTATTATCCTGCCATCACTCTTGTAATATATTCCTCTTATTTTGGAAAGTTCGCCCCTTCTGGCAAGGGTAAACACAAGTTCCCTGAAAGTAAACTCACCTTCACCTGTTACAAGAATATCTATGTTCTTGTTTTCAATCGTTTGCTCAGGTAAAAGAGTCCCGTGTATACCACCCCACACAACTTTGGTTTTTGTATCATTTTCAGCTGCATAATCCTTTATCATCTCAGCAGCCCTCAGTCCATAGCCTATCTGACTTCCTGTCATAGATGATATACCAACACATAAAGGGGTTTTCTCAAGTTCAGCTAGCAACATTCGCTTCCATTTATTCTCTACCCTCTGGTCTATTATCTTGATATTAAAATCATCCTTGATCACTGACGCAACAGTTAGCAGTGAAAGCGGCATATCAGTAGTTTTTTTTAGGTCAAAACCCGTCTTAGGATAAACCAGAACAACATCATGCATTGTTATTATTTGGATTTTAATTTTTAATCCTTTTAACCAATAGGATATTCATGGACATTTTATTGGTATTTCCACCTATAACTATAAAGGAAAGGTACGGTGGAACATCATCTGGTAGCGAAGGTCATTTGCCACCACTAGGCATAGCCTATATAGCAGGGTATTTAGAGAGCAAAGGCCTAAAAGTCGGTTTAATAGACGCACCAGCCCTCAATTATACCATTGATGATATACTAGAGCAGGTTGAAAAACAAAAACCAGCAATGATAGGAATATCTTCCATTACCTCAACCTTTCACAGGGCAGTTCTTCTAGCCAAAAAAATAAAAGAAAAACACCCAGAAATACCGATTGTTCTGGGCGGTCAGCATGCGACAATAATGAAAGAAAAAATACACAAAGAAAATGACTGCTTTGATATAGTTGTCTATGGCGAAGGGGAAACAACTACATATGAGATAGTTAAGATAAATAAAGAAGGTAATCTTAAAAGCGAATATCTAAAAAAAGTTAAAGGAATACTATTCAATGATAAAAATAAAATTATAATAACAGAACCAAGACCGCCTATAGAAGATTTAGATTCATTACCATACCCTGCTAGGCATTTGTTGCCAATAAAAAAATACGTGCCATTGCCAAACCAATATAAAAGAAAGCCAGTTGTTCATATGATAATGATACGCGGTTGTCCTTTTAGTTGTTCTTTCTGTTCGGCAAGTGCAGTATTTGGCAAGAAAATAAGATACCCTTCACCCGAGAGAGCAGTCGAGGAAATAAAACATGTTATTGGAAAATACGGCGCAAAGGAAATATCCTTCTGGGATGATATGATAACAGTAAACAAAGAGTGGCTTGATAGATTTTGTAGCCTTATAATACAAAACAAACTTGATATAGTCTGGTCATGCTATGCAAGGGTAGATTCCGTTAATCTAGAAATGCTAAAAAAAATGAGGCAAGCAGGCTGCTGGAATATTTTCTACGGTATAGAAGCAGGCGACCAGCAGCTCTTGAACAATATAAATAAAGGTATAACTCTAGAGCAAAGCAAAAATGCTGTAGCATGGGCCAAAGAAGCATGTATAGAAGTCAGGGGTTCCTTTATGCTTTGTTTACCAGGAGAAACGCCAGAATTGGCTAAAAAGACCATAGCCTTTGCAGAAGAGTTAAATCCAGATTATGCCCAGTTCTCTTTAACAACACCCTACCCTGGAACCAAGTTATATGAAGAAGCAGAAAAATATGGAAGATTGACAACAGATTTTAAAGAATATCATGGATGGTCAGCTGTATTTATACCATACGGATATAAAAGCAAAGAAGAGGCGCTTAAAATATACAAAGAAGCCTTTAGAAGCTTCTATATGAGGCCGAAATATGTTTTAGGCAGAATAATAAAGATAAACTCCATAAGTGACATAAAGAGATATTTAAATGGGTTTAAATTTCTTTTCGGATTTTTTAAGTAAAAAGCACAATAATTAAAAAACATGTGAATTAAAATGAAAGCATCAGTCGGAATAGTAACCTATAACAGGCCTGAAACAATGAAAATGGTATTAGATAATTTAAAAATACAGACCAAAAAGCCATTAGAAATAATAGTTGTTGATAGCAGCGAAAACAACGAAACTGAGAAGCTTACCAAGAAATATAAAAAAATAAAATATATCCGCACAAAAAAAAGGCTTTATCAACCGCAAGCAAGAAATATAATACTTAAAAAATGCAGAGGAGACATAATAGCTTTTCTTGACGACGATGCAATCCCAAAAAAAGATTGGATGAAAAACATCCTTAAAGGTTTCGAATATGAAAATGCAGTAGGCGTTACCGGGCCAGCTATAACTTGCAACAAAAAGCTTAAGCCTACAATGAAAATTCTACGTACAGATAAAAATCAAAACTATTTTACCTCCTATGGTGACATGCGTTCTGAGTCAAGAAGATGGGTCCCGCCAAAACCTGTTTTTTGTTCATTGATGCTAGGAGCCAATATGTCCTTTCTCTTGAAGCCGCTGGAAGAAATAGGATTTGACGAATTCTACAGCCACGATGCAGCAGTTCGCGAAGAAACAGATCCTCAGATAGCCCTAATCAAAAAAGGCTTTCGCTTTATCTATATGCCTAAAGCGTTCGTGTATCATCTCAAATCAGAAATAGGTGGCATACGCACAAATAATAAAAAAGACTACTATTATTGGGCAGGCGTTCACCACAAATATCTATGTGACAAATATTTTCCGAAATGGAAAACTAGATTAGCATGGCTTTTCGTTTCCAAAAATCCGCCATGTTTGCCCTTGTGTATAATCTTATCGCTAATCCGAAAAGATTTAAACATTCTGAAATGGATAAAAGGTCTTTGGCTTTAATTTACTTTTAAGAATTTAAACATATACTACAGATAAAAGAGCAACAAGATGATTTTTATGTATTACCTTGGCATCACAACCCCGATAGGATGGGGGCACGATACTGCTGCATGTTTGGTTAAAGATAACAAAATAATAGCCTTTGCAGAAGAAGAGCGGTTTATAAGATACAAACATGCCTATAATGTTTTTTTCCCAACGAGAGCTATAAAATTTTGTCTGCAATATGCAGGAATAACCATAAAGGATGTCGAAATCGGCTTTACTATTGACCCCAAAGCATACTGGAAAAAAGCTTATACACCAAAAAAGATGCTTTCTGCCTACCTAGATAAGAGATATTTTTCAGATACTGAAAAACTCGTAAGATATTATTTCGGTTATGAGCCAAAGTCAAGGTATATAGAACACCATGTAGCCCACGCATACTCCTCCTTTCCAATATCAGGTTTTAATAAAGGAATTTCATTTAATCTAGATGCTGTTGGTCAGAGAACATCAAGCATGATAGGAAGTTTTAATAAAACCGAATTTAAAGAATTAGATAGGACCATAAGCTCTCTGGGTTACTTCTATGGAAGATTTACACAATGGCTAGGTTTTGAGTCAGCTGCTGATGAAGGAAAAGTCATGGGTCTGGCCTCTTACGGCGAGCCTAAATATGACTTGTCCAAGTTTGTTAATTTTTCGCAAAAACCATTTCATACAAGTTTAGAACCCCATGAAATAGAAAAAATGTTTGGCCCAAGGAGATATGGCGAAATTCAGCAAATCCATAAGGATGTTGCTGCATCAGTTCAATATACCTTAGAAAAAGTATTGCTGCATCTTGTTGATTTATACAAACCTGATAATTTATGCCTAGCAGGAGGCGTTGCCTTGAATTGTGTTGCCAACGGCAAGCTTATAACATCAGGAAAAATAAAAGACATATTTATACAGCCTTCTGCAAGCGACGCAGGAGCAGCTATAGGAGCAGCAATAAAAATGGCAATGGATGATGGTCATAAATTCAACTGGAAGATGGATCATATATATTATGGTCCAGAATTTACAAACGAGCAGATAGAAAAGTCCATTAAGCTTTGCAAACTTGAATACGAATATCACGACGATATAACAGGACTTGCAGCAGATCTCATTTCCAGAGGCAAGATAATTGGTTGGCTTCAAGGCAGAATGGAAGGCGGGCCAAGGGCATTGGGCAATCGAAGCATATTAGCTGACCCAAGGAACCCCAAAATGAAAGACAAATTGAATAACGAAGTAAAGCACAGAGAGCCATGGAGACCTTTTTGTCCATCCATCCTTAATGAAGATAGGGCTAAGTATTTTGATTTTGATCATGAATCGCCATTCATGATACTAGCCTTTGATGTCAAAGAAGAAAAAAGAGAAGAAATACCAGCAGTTGTTCATGTTGATGGAACAGCCAGGCCACAAACAGTCACAAAGGAGCAGAATCCTGTTTATTATAAGCTGCTAAAAGCTTTCAAGCAACAAACAGGTGTTCCAGTTCTTATAAACACTTCTTTTAACATAAAAGGAGAGCCTATAGTATGTACACCAGAAGACGCAATAAGATGCTTCTTCGGTACAGGTATAGATGCCCTAATCATGGGCAACTATCTACTTAAAAAGAAGAAAAAATAATTCTCATATCCAGCAAATCTTAACTTTTTAACATTTGCACGAAATATATTTTTTGGTGAAAAAATGAATATAATGGTAACAGGCGGGGCAGGATGCATAGGCTCTGAACTAGTTGGCAGATTGTTGAAAGAAGAAAGTAATGTAGTTGTCTATGACAACCTGAGCAGCGGTAAGCTTGAACATATCTCGCCATTTATGAAAAATAAAAAATTCAAATTTATAGAAGCAGACGTCTTGGATAAAAATACACTGCTAAAGTCAATGAAGGGTATAGATATAGTATTTCATCTTGCAGCAAATCCAGATATAAAATTTTCAGCTGGGGATGCAACAGACAAAGATATGAAACAGAATACCATCGCAACCTACAATGTCCTTGAAGCTATGAGGCTGAATGATATTAAAAAAATCGTTTTTTCTTCTACTTCTGCGGTTTATGGTGAAGCAGAAAAAATACCAACACCAGAGAACTATGCGCCGCTGATCCCGATATCCCTTTATGGCGCATCAAAACTGGCATGTGAAGCCCTTATCTCCGCATTCTGCCACATGTTCGGCATACAGGCATGGATCCTGCGCTTTGCAAATATAGTAGGTGGAAAAAGCAGAAAAACAGGCACAACAGTTATCTCTGACTTTATATTGAAGCTTAAAAAAAATCCAAAGGCTCTGGAAATACTCGGAAACGGCAAACAAAGCAAACCATACCTTCTCAATGAAGAGTGTGTGGAAGCTATTTTATTTGCAGTAAAAAACGCTAGTAAGCAGGTAAACCTTTTTAACCTGGGTCCGGGTGACTCTGTTTCTGTAAATGAAATAGCAGAGATAGTTGTTAAAGAGCTTGGACTAAAAAATGTTAAATTTGTCTACACAGGCGGCGTAAGAGGCTGGAAAGGCGATGTGCCGAGAGGTTTGTTGGAAGTTTCTAAGATAAACAAATTAGGATGGAAGGCAAAAAAAAGCAGCAAAGAAGCTGTTAAAATTGCAGCAACTGCCTTGATAAGCCATCATTAATTATGTGATATATATGAAAATAGGCATTCTAGGCGGAGGTCTGACAGGACTATCACTCGGATATTTTCTGCAAGAAAAAGGGATTGCTTTCGAAATATTAGAAAAGGAGAATGAATGCAGCGGTCTTTGTAAAACCATTCAAGAAGATGGCTTTACCTTTGATTGTCATGGCGGTCATATCATATTTTCAAAAGATAAGGAAATTATGGATTTTATGCTCATGTTATTAGGAAAAAACAAAAGCCAGCACAAAAGAAATGCAAAAATTTTATATAAAGACAATTTTGTCAAATACCCCTTTGAAAACGGATTAAATGATCTCTCGAAAGAAGAAAACTACGAGTGTTTGATCGGGTTTATTAAAACACTGAACGTAAAAGACAAACCAAAAAACTTTAGAGAATGGATCTTACAGACTTTTGGCAGAGGCATAGCTGAAAAATACCTTATACCATACAACGAAAAGATATGGAATTTTCCAACAGAAAACATGGCAACCTTTTGGGTTGCTGACAGGGTTCCTAAACCGCCTATAGAAGATGTAATAAAATCAGCCTTAGGCATAACAACAGAAGGATATACACATCAGCTTTATTTTTACTACCCGAAAGAAGGCGGTATACAGTCATTGACTAATTCCATATTTGAAAAAATCAGCACAAAAGTAACAACAGGCTTTGAAGTCAGATCAATCAGAAAGAATGATAAATGGACTGTCTCAGATGGCAGCAATGAAAAAATATTCGACGTTCTGATTTCCACAATTCCTATTTTAGATTTGGTTAGATCAATAGATTATGATATACAAAAAGAAATATTAGATGCAGTTAATGGCCTTAAATTCAACTCATTAATGACAATATTACTGGGATTTGATTATACTTCTGATAATGATAAACATTGGCTATATCTTCCAGACACAGAAATTCTGTCCCACAGAACAATATTCCTAAATAACTACTCAGCTGAAGCTGTACCTGAAGGCAAGTCATCAATTATAGCTGAAATAACATACAACGAAGGAGACAAAGTGTCTAAGATGAGCGATAAAGAGATAATAGATCACGTCTTAGATGGTCTGCAAGAAAGGAATTTAGCCAACAAAAACAAGATATGCTACAGTAAGGTCATGCGGGCAAAATACGCATATGTCGTCTACGATCTGGCTTATGAGCAAAACATAAAAACTATTTATGTTTATTTCAAAAAAATAGGAATATTGTTATGCGGCAGATTCTCAGAATTTAAATACATGAACATGGATGCTTGTATTAGAAGCGCCAAAAACACGGCAGAAAAAATAAAAACTGATAAGAAAGGTGGTTAAAATCAAAACCAGATTGGATATAATACTGTCATATACTAATAAAAGATATGAATAGGTAATAAATAGAATTGGGTGAAAAAATTGAAAATTAAAAAATATATAAATGGCTGTAAGTTCTTATCAGATTGCCTAAAAAAAAATATGATGAAAAAACTTAATATGAGGCAAATCAAAAAAATTCATGTTGGTGTAACATATAGATGCAATTCTAGATGCATATCTTGTAATATATGGAAGGAAAAAAAGGATGTATCAAAAGAGATATCGCTTAAAGATTTTACAAGAATATCGAGAAGTGATTGTATAAAAAGTGTGGAAGAGATTTCACTTTGTGGCGGAGAAGTATTTTTAAGAGATGATATTGTAGATATTGTGAAAATATTTTCAGATAACACGAACGCAAAAATTAACTTTATAACTAACGGATTACTACCAAATACAGTAAAATATAAAGTTAAAGAAATGAAAGATTTAGGACTAAATTTAGGTCAACTAGGAGTTTCACTTAATGGAAATGAAAAAACACATGATTTGACAAGGGGCATCAAAGGAAGTTTCAAGAAGGTAATAAAAACTGTAAATATTATAAAAAAGTTGGATATTAAAACAGGTTTAGGTTTTACAATAACACCATTAAATTATAATCAGATAGAATGGGCATATAAATTTGCAAAGAAAAATGAAATTGAAATAATGTTCTTACCTGCAATCTATTCCAAAGCATTTTTCAATCAGAATAGTACAATACTCAACCTAGATAATGAGAAAAAGACAGTAATTATATCTCAACTAAAAAAGATATATAATGAAAAGAAAGACTATTTTATTGATGATGGCTTATTACTATATACTGAAAAAGTATTTCAAAATAAAAAAGTATGTAATTGCTACGCTGGATTTTGGGACATAACTGTCTTTTGGGATGGAAATGTATACCCATGTTTAGTTGCATCAAAAGAAATGTTACTCGGAAACATAAGAACCCAGACACTAGATGAAATTTGGAATAGTAAAAAAACGAATAGGATGTTAGATTTTATAGCAAAAAATGGCTGTCAACCATGTTATTTGATCTGCGAAATTGTCCCATCCTTATATAATGAGTTTTTTCCTGTGCTTGAGTATACGATTAAAAGAAGGTTGATCAACAAATGAAAAAAATAAAATTGGATATAGGCTGCGGATCAGACAAAGTTAAAGGCTGCGTAGGTATTGATAAATTTCCAATACATGGTATTGTGGATGTAGTTGCTGATTTGGAAAAGGGGTTACCGATGTTTAAAGATAATACAGTCGATGAAATATATTGTTATCATACATTAGAACATCTCGATGATGTAGAATTTATGATGGAAGAATTTTACAGAGTACTAAAAAATAACGGAAAGGTTTTTATCAAAGTCCCGCATTTTTCAAGCAGAATAGCACATGACATACAACATAAAAGATTTTTTTATTTTTGTAGTTTTGATTATCTAGATGATGATACATGGGTAGGAAAAAAGTTTTCTTATAGAACTAAAGTTAAATTCAAAATTAAAAACAGGAAAATAATTCTATGGAAATCATACGTTCTTATATATACGTATTTCTTCTCTTTAATAGCAAAAAAGTTTCCTAACTTTTATGAACAAATGTTTTCATATATTTCTCCTGCTAGCGAACTATATTTTGAATTAGAGGCAATAAAGAGATAAGACAACTAAGGAACTTAAAAAAGAAACAGGTATAATTATATGTTTATAGGTAGATATAAATTTAATAAGAAAAAAATACAAAATTTTGTCAGATTATTTACACAGCAAAATAAAAAAATTGATTTAGACAAGAATAAATTTGACATTACATATCACCTAACTGCTATGAGAAAAGGAGAATTTATAGAGTTAAATTTTTATGGTGTGAAAGCATCAACGGCAGCAGATGTGAAGAAATTAGCAGATGAGAATTTGGATATTTATGAATGATAACAGTTATAACTAAAACTTCTTTTAATTAAACTTTTTCTAAAATATACAATGCAGCTACAGGTAATTTATTTTTCAGAAAACTGCCTTTGCATATCCTGTGGAGATGTAAATTAAAAAAATTTGATACATAAGATTTTGATATAATTACAAATCCTGCATCAGAGAAAAGTTTTCCCCACTTTTTATCTTTCCACAGTTGCATTTCATCAAGAATAGTTACATCTTGTAAGCCACCGTCCCAATTAAGACTCTTACCATGTGCAAACATGTCTAAAAAACTCTTAATAGGGTGTCTCAAAAGTTCTGGGCGTTTCAATAATAGCAAGAAATAAGTAAAATAATTTCTAATGTAAAAAATACGTCCATAATACCAGCTTCTTACAGGAACAGCGATAATAACTTTTCCACCATATTTTAAAGATCTGTACATTTCCTTCAAGTATTTATCTGGATATCCTAAATGCTCTAAAACGTACAGTGATATGAAAACGTCAACAGATTTTTTCTTAAACGAAAGTGCGTAACCATCAGCCAATATATCAGGTTTTGATCCACCATATATACTTGCATCAGAGCAGATTACGTCAGGTATCTTTATACCCATATCTTTAGAAAGCTGAACCAAGTTGTAGTCACCACACCCGTTATCAACAATAACCTTATTTTTAAATTTTGGCAAGATTTCCAATACTTTTACAGATGTCAGTTTGTCACCTATACGTTTTTTATATTCCATTTATATCACCATTAGTATACAAAGAGATAATAAATAAAGTAAATTTAAATAAATTTAAATGCATTGAAAAAGGTTTAGTATTATGAAAAAAAAAGCAAGAAATATAAAAATAGCATCAATATGTCCAGGAAGTGGATACATAAATAGGGGTGCTGAAAGAACAATAGAACAGGTAGAGAAAAGCCTTACAAAAAAGGGTCATATTATAGATATATATGGATCTGGAAATCTTAGAGGATTAAAAAGACACGATCCATTTACCATAACATGGGGAAATATTCTAGAAAAAACAAAATTAATCTATCTTATTTCATATATACCACTTCCAATAGATGAGTGGAGCTCTGCCAGTTTCTGGTTTTTTGTTCACATCTTATTCAACAGAAAAAAATATGATCTGCTATGGATTCATACAGGATATTCCGGGGTTTTTTATGCAAGAATATTTAGATTTTTATTTAAATTACCCTTCGTTGTAACATGCCATTGCGGTGGCAAGACAGAAATATCAAACTTTATAATGAAGCCAAATGGCATGGTAACCCAGGAGCCATTTACATATGAATTATTGAAAAGGCAGTCAAAAGACATCATCATAGCTTTCATCCCAAGCGGTGTTGATACCAAGATTTTTACTTCGAGTGGAAGTAAATTCTCCTTTAAAGAACTTGAAAGAATGGCCCATAAGCCAAAAAGAAAAATCGAAAGGCCTATAATCCTATCAACAACAGCCCACGTGAAACACAAGAGAATAGATTTGCTTATAAAAGCAGCAGCAAAAATGAAGAAAGGAACCCTTATTTTGACAAGTGATGGCGATCAAAAAGATTATTTACTAAAATTAGGAGAAGAATTGCTAGGAAATAGGTTTTTATATGTTGGCATTTTATCTAATGAAGCTTTGGCAAAGCTTTACCGGACCTGTGATGTTTTTTCTCTTCCGTCAGGCTATGAGCCCTTCGGTCTTGTTCTTTTAGAAGCAATGGCATCAGGAAAGCCGGTAGTGACACAGGACGATAAAATAAGACGGTGGGTTGTTGGTAATAGTGGTATATTGTTAGATTTAACCGATATCAATGAATATGCAAAAGCTATTGAAAAAGCATACAGACAAAAATGGGGAAATAGACCAAGAAGACAGGCAGAAAAATTCAGCTGGGACAAAGCCGCACAGAAATATGAAAAGTTTTTCCTGAGAGTGATAAATCAATGGAAAAAGTGTCAGTAATTATTCAGAACTGGAATGGGGAACAGTATCTTGATGAGTGTTTAGCTTCTATATTTAGGCAGAGCTATAAAAATATAGAGACAATCGTCGTAGATTCTGCCAGCAAAGATAATTCAGTTAGATTTATAAGAAAAAAATTCCCAAGGGTCAAGGTAATTGCCTTAAAAAAAGATAAGGGAGCGCCTTATGCAAACAATCTTGGCTGTATGAAATCCAGCGGAAAATATGTAATGTTTTTAAATAACGATACAAAACTTCAGAAAAATACAATAAAAAAATTAGTAGATAAGATTAAAAATGAAAAAACAGATATTGTTGTAAGCCCAGTACAATTAGACATGGAAGGTAAGGCTATAACAGGAGCAGGATGCCCCCATTATTGGATAGGTGGCGATCTTTACAAGTTATTCAGAATGAAAGGACAGAGTCCATTCTACCTCGCAATAGCGTGCTGTATGTTATCAAAAGATATATTTAATAAAAATAAATTTAATGAAAATCTTTTTTTCTATGAAGAAGTAGAATGGTCTTGGCGTCTTTTACTAAAAAACGTAAAACTTGATGTTATAAAAGATTCATTCTTTCATCATAAAATGGGAGGAACATCAAGTTCACCGAAAGTGGCATTTAACATGGGAAAAAGTATTACTGCCACGCACTTCCTTTGTTTTAAACTACATTCATTTTTGTTTTTTTTACCGTTAATATTTTATAATTATTTGAGAGTAGCGATAGTTGATACATATAGAAACAGAAGCCCTCTTTTTATACAGCAACTTTTTTACGGCATTGGATCCGTTATTAAAAATTTAAGTTTATTTGTAAAAGATAGAAGAGATATCCAGAAAAAAAGATATATCGGAGATACTGAAATAATAAAGAAGATGATAAAGAGCGTTGATTATACAAAAAAAATGTTAAAATAAAAGTGATAATATGAAAATATGTCATATCCTGACAGCAGATCCCAATAACGAAATAGGCGGAACACCTTCAGCAGTTAGATCCCTTCAAAACAGTATAATGTCAACTAAAGAGATTATATCAGACGTAAAGTATGGTAAAGGGTTTGGATTAATTAAAACCATAATATACCCTTTATTAAATTCATTATTTATGATCAAGAATGATTATGATATAATACACATACACGACTCACAGGGATACTGGTACACCTTCGTTCCAAAAATATTTAGAAAAAAGATTATTTACACATCACACGGAGAAACAACTTATTATTATGAAATAATGAAACCGAAAGGATTTTTTAAGGAAGCTAAGGCACGGATAGCAATAAAAATACAGAAGAGACTAATAGAAAAGGCAGACATAGTTGTTGCAGTTTCAGAATATGTAAAAAAATGTATAATAAAATATTATAAAACCGATCCTAAAAAAATAGTAGTTATATATAACGGAGTTGATACCGATAAGTTCAAGCCATTAAAAAAAAATAAAAGTAGAAATAAGGTAGCTATATGGGTTGGTACAGATCCATACCTAAAGGGGCTTAAAAAAGCAATACGATATGTTACCAGAAAAAATATGAAGTTGATCGTAGTTGGTATTGATCAACTAGATAATCTAAACAATAAAAATAACATTGAAGTCAAAGGTAAAATCTCATACGAACAGATGCCAGAAGTATACAACATGGCAGATACCTTACTATTTTTCAGCAAAGGTGAAGGCCATCCTTTGGTGCCATTAGAAGCCATGGCATGCGGCCTGAATATAGTTGCAAGCAAAGAGTCTCATATCGAAATAATTCCAATAAAAGGAAAAAATTATTTTATTGACTCAAAAAAAGCAAGAAAAATTGCAAAAAAATATGATTGGAAAAAACAAACAAAAAAATATATAAAATTATATAAAAGTATAACGGGTTGATTAGAAATGAGAGTAGCCCTTGTTTATCCAAGAGTAAAAGACAGGGATCTTACTCAACCTTTAGGTCTGGCAACAGTAGCCACTTATGTTAGAGAATATGGTGGCTTTAATGACATTAAAATATTCGATAATAATTTTGATGATATCCACACTGTTATAGACTATAAGCCAGACATAATAGGAATAACAGCCATGACCATTGATTATAATAGGGCCAAAGAATTAGCTGCATATTTTAAACAAAAATCAGACGCTCATATTTTAATTGGTGGTGTCCACATATCTACTTTGCCAACTTCGCTTGCAAAATGTTTCGATCTGGGTATTGTTGGTGAAGGTGAGCAAACCTTCTTAGAGGTACTGCAATTCTTTGAGGCTAAAGGAGGATTTGAGAAAGGTATTGGTAAAATAAAAGGTCTTGTTTTAAGAGAAAATAGAAAAATTAAAATAACTAAAACAAGAGAACTTATAGAACCATTGGATAAAATACCGATAATAGACAGAGACTTTCTTAACATTGAATATTTCAAAAAGAAAATGATACCTCATATGGGCAGACATGGCATCGAAGGCTCAATCTTAACGGCAAGAGGTTGTCCGTATAGATGCGTTTTTTGTTCTACAGCAGCCTTTTGGAAAAGAGTAAGGTTCCATTCCGCAGAGCGTGTATACAGTGAAATCAAAATGCTGATAGAAAAATATGGAGCAGACCATATTACAATTTGGGATGATTTATTTACAGCGAATATTTCAAGACTAAAAGAGCTTGCAGAATTTATAAGGAAAGACGATGTTACAAATGGAATAACAATATCTTGTCAGGCAAGAGCAAACCAGATTAATGATAGTTTATGTGGGGTATTGAAAAACCTAAATGTAAAGCAGGTAGGTTTTGGATTTGAAAGTGGTAGTGAAAGAATATTGAATTTCCTCAAGCGAGGAACAGTAACACTCGAGCAAAATAAAAATGCAATAATAACGTGTAAAAAACACGGCATAAGGGTTTATGGCAGCCTAATCTTTGGTAGCCCAGGAGAAAAAATTGAGGATATGAAAAAAACAATAGATTTCATAAGATTTGCCAAAAAGCATGGAGCAGATGCAATATGGATATTTGTAATGACACCCTTTCCTGCTACAGACATATGGGATATAGCAAAGGAAAGAAAAAAGGTTTCAGATGATATGAATTGGGACAAGCTGAGCCATCAAAACATTGAAGATGCTATGCTACTCGACCCAGATATAGATAAAGAGGAATTTAAAAAAACCTTTCTTCTGGCAAGAGAAGAACTGAATTACTTCAGAATAAAATACATCAAAGAAAATATTAGAAATAATCTCTTAGAAACCCTTAAAACTGCTGTAACTAACCCGCACGATACAATGGAAACAGTTTTAGGGGTTTTATCTAAGAACAGAAGATCATTTCAGAGATGATTAAAATAGATTTAAAAATTTAAAGAACTCCTTTATTTTAAGAACATTGAATACTACTGTTTTCAGCCAGTAGATGAAAACAATGTTCTTGAAAGAGATGCATAAGGATACCATGGACTTTAGTCCATGGTTGCATAGGGCATCTCATCTTAAATTATTATAATAATACGGGTTGCTTAGAAATGAAAATATTATTGATAAATCCACCATGGTATAGGTTTTTTGATGAAGAGTTAGCAGCATATCCGATAGGTCTTTCTTATATAGCTGGAGTTATGGAAAAAAATGGGTTTAATGTTATAGTTTATAACGCTGACCACGAAACACAAAAGAAAACCAGCCTTTTTATTTCACCAGGATCTAAAATGCTTTCAAGGCATGAACAATACCAGGCAATTCTAAAAGATATGAATCATGTGATATGGCAAGATATCAGAGAAACAATTGAAAAGCACAGCCCAGATGTAATAGGTTTATCTGTAATGACACCAAAATATGGGGCTGCATTGAACGTAGCAAGACTCGCAAAGAAAATCAACACAAATACTATAATCGTTTTAGGCGGAATCCATCCAACAATAATGTCAGAAGAGACTATAAAAAACGAATGTGTAGATTTTGTTGTTCGTGGAGAGGGCGAATATACCTTTCTCGAATTGATGAAAAAAATAAAAAATGGGAAAAAGGATTTTGAAAATGTTTTAGGGATATCATACAAAAAAGAAGAAAAGCCTTTTCACAATCCAGACAGACCTTTAATCGAGAATTTAGATGATTTGCCAAACCCGTCCAGGCACCTCTTGTTAGATAAAGAGACATATCATCCGAATGCCTTTTCTAAAATATTTTCTACACGAGGATGTCCATATCAGTGCACGTTCTGCGGATCAAACAAAATATGGAAAAGAAAAGTTAGGTTCAGAAGCCCTGAAAAGGTTGTAGATGAAATAATTTCAGTTAAAGATGATTACGGATCAAAACACTTTGTTTTTGAGGATGATTCATTTACAATAGATAAAAACTTTGTTAATTCTGTATGTGACCTGTTAATAGAGCAAAAAGCTAATGTTGAATGGAGCTGTGAAACAAGGGCGAATCTTGTGACAGATGAACTAATTAAAAAAATGAAGAAAGCAGGGTGCACAGGCATAGTAATTGGCGTAGAATCAGGAAGCCCACGGATATTGAAAAAAATAAAGAAAGGTGTTACAATAGAAGAGATAGAAAATGCAGCTAGAATAATAAAGAAAAACAGCTTGTTATTCTCAGCCTTCTTTATGATAGGGTTTCCAGATGAAACAGAGGACGATATAAATAAAACAATAGAACTTATGAAAAAAATAAAACCCTTTACAGCAGTACTTAGCATCTTCACACCATATCCAGATACAGAAGCATACGGAGAGTGCTTAAATTATGGCCTAATACCAGATAATATAAACTGGAGTACTTTTTATCACCAGTCACCTGAAATGCATTTCGTAAAAAATATAACAAAAGAAAGATTTAATGAAATCGTTAGACACACAGAAAAAATATTTGATGAGCATAACAAGCTTCAGAGACGTTCACTTGTTATGAAGCATCCCATATATACGATAAGAAGAATAATTAAGAATAAGTATTATACACCTAAAAACATGCTAAGGCTGTTTAAGATGATAAGATAAATAAAGGACGATGATAAATGGACAGTATAAAAATTGGTATCGTAACAACAACATTCTTCGGAAAAGAATGTTCATCAGGTCTGGCGAATAATATATTTTTACTTTCAAAGGAACTAGCAAATAAATATGGGGTTGATGTCTCTATTTTCACCCCTATGCATAAAGGCTTGACTAAAACACATGGTGCATATAGAAATTTGCCAAAGAAAGAAACAGGTGACGGTATTCATGTTAATCGTATACCTAAGAGTATTATTGATGATTATAAATTTTCTCCAGGCTTAATTACAGCACTTTTAAAGGAAAAGTTTGACCTTATACATTCATCCCATTACGGTTACTTTCCGGCAACAGCAGGCTTCATAGCAGCAAAGGCCAAACATATTCCACACATATTTACGGCAACATACCATCCTATACAACTTACGAAATTTAAATCATTTTTAATGCAATTATATCACATATCACAGGGACGTATTATTTTAAAAAAATCTAACAAGGTTTTACCTTATAATTACAATGAAATGGAAGAACTTAAAAAAATAACTAACTTTAGATATAAGATTGTTCCATGTCCTATAAATAATAGAATTTTTTATTCAAAAAAAGTTAACAAGGAAAAACTGACCATCAGCTATATTGGAACTTTATTGCCATGGAAAGGCGCGGGCATAGCATTTGATATTTGCAAGGAGATAGAAAAGGAAAGAAAAGATGTGAGATTTGTATTTGTAGGTTCAGGTTACATGGAAAAAGAATTAAAAAGAAAAGCAAGCAAGAGATTTACATTCCTAAAAAACATATCAAACCAGGAATTAGCCAAGCAATATAACTTAGCAGATGTAATTTTATACCCAACAAAGTATGAATCCTTTGGCCGTGTTCTGGCAGAAGCAATGTCATGTGGAACTCCTATTGTTTCAACAAAAGTTGGAGCTGTTCCTGAAACCGTTGGACCTGGTGGTATGCTTGTTGATTATGGAGAATGGAATAAAATGAGAGATTATGTGCTTCAAATCTTGGATGATAATGAGCTCAGAAAGAAACTGGGCAAAAGAGCTTTTAAGCATTCCAGGCAATATAGAGATGATATTGTAGCTAAAAAAATCTTTGATGTATATAAAAATATTTTAGAGCAGTGAAAAAATGAAAAAAGCAATGATAACAGGCTGCGGTGGCTTCATAGGATCACATATAGCAGACTTTCTTTTAACAAAGAATATGGATATTTACGGCATAGTATACGAAAAAAAATCAGTAAATATAGCCCACCTGAAAAATAAAATAAAAACCATGAATTTAGACATGAAAAATAAAAAAATGGTTGAAGAAATTGTAAATAAAATCAAGCCAGATTATGTATTTCACATGGCTGCACAGAGCTTTGTCATACCATCATGGAAAGATCCTGAAGAAACCTTCGTATCCAATATCTTAGGAACCTTCTATCTGCTTGATGCCATAAGAAAAGCAAAAATAAACCCGATAATTATAATAGCTTGCAGCTCTGCTGAATACGGGCTAACACAAAAAGATGAAATACCAATAAACGAGAAAAAGGAATTCAGACCATCGTCACCTTATGCTGTAAGCAAAGTAGGCACAGATATGCTCGCTTATCTTTACTGGCAGGCGTACCAGATGAAAATAATTAGAATAAGATACTTCAACATAACAGGAACCAGAAAAACCTTTGATGCATGTTCAGATTTTGCAAAAAGAATAGTTGAAATAGAAAAAGGCAAACAAACCGCCCTAAATGTAGGTAATCTTGAAGGTATAAGAGATATAACAGACGTAAGAGATGCTATCAAGGCAACATGGCTTTTGACAGAAAAGGGTAATTTCGGCGACGTTTATAACATATGTTCTAGTAAAAGCTATAAGATAAAGGATATTCTCAATACATTGATTTCACTTTCAAACAAAAAAATTGTTGTAAAAAAGGATAAAAATAAATTACGTATACTAGACGATCCTATATTTATTGGCGACAATTCTAAAATAAAAAAGCTTGGTTGGAAACCAGAGATACCGTTAGAAAAAACACTATGCGATATTCTAGATTATTGGAGAAAAACCATAAAGTGAAAACAAATGGCAAAAGCAAAAAATTATGCTGAACATCTAGCAAAAGGTAGTTTGTTAGCCTCGGTCCTTTTTTTGATAGGAACTATTATTGGATATGGTCTAAGAATCTATCTATCAAGAAGCCTCAGCACAAGCGACTATGGCTTGATTTATGCTATCTTAGCCTTTGTGGGTTTTTTTACTGTATTCAGAGAGCTAGGCTTGAATTCAACAATAGCCATATTTATACCAAAATTTTTACATAAAAAAGAGTTTTGGAGAATAAAATCATCGCTTTATTTTGTAATTTTAGTCCAGACCTTTGTTTCGTTGATCGTAATACTCCCAATATTTATGCTTTCAGATGAAATTGCAATAATCTTTTTCAAAACATCGTTAGCTAGTCTACCACTAAAATTAATATGTATATCCTTCATGGCAAGCATACCATTTGATGCCATTAGATGTGCTTATCAGGGCATGCAGGATATTAAAATATTCTCAATAATAGAACCATTGAGATTATCTATTCTATTTATAGTATCTGTAATATTGATATCACTTAATGTCGTCGGTGTTGCATACGGTTATGCTATAGCAGCAATAATATGCAGCATCGTATTTTTTATGTTGTTTGCCAAAAGATACTCAAAAATTTTTAATGAAAAACTAAATTTTTCTAAAAGCAAAGAGATATTAAAATTTGGTAGTATAATCCTATCAGGATCAGTTTTTGGTGCTGTTTTATCATATATTGATACCATTCTTCTAACGTTCTTTCATACCTCAGTAGATGTAGGTCTTTATCAGGTCGCGCTGCCTACAGCACAACTAATACCATTTTTGGTTACACCACTATCAGTTGTTCTACTCCCTTTTATATCAGAACTTTGGTCCAAAAAAGCAAAAAAAGTTTTAAATAATACAATAACTTTCATATCAAAATTTTCATTTGTAGTTATAATACCAGAAATAATAATAATGATTTCATTTCCAGATATAATTATAAGAATGATTTTTGGTGAAAAATTTGTATTAGAATCAGCGATATACACATTACAGATCTTAAGTATAGGAATGCTATTTTTTACGTTAGTATCTATACTGAGATTAGTTTTTAATGGCATTGAAAAACCAATGTTAAACACAAAACTAATGTCTATAATAAGCATTGCCAACCTAGCTATTAATTTATTGCTGATTCCTATATTTGGAATAATAGGAGCAGCTACAGCCTTTTTAATATCCTATTTAGCAGGTTTATTGATTTCACTTCATTACATGAAAAGATATGTTAAATGGTCTCTGCAACCTAAAAACATATTTAAGACAGTGATAGGAAGCATAATAACATTTATTTTGATTTATTATACAAAGCTAATACTGAATATAGACCCCTGGTTCGAGCTTATAGTATCTTTAACAATAGGCTTTGTTTTCTACTTTATTTTTATTTTCCAAGCAGGTATTATAAACAAACATGATATTAAAATATTGCTAGCCACTAAGATACATATTCCTAAGAAATTTACAAACTTTATAATGAAAATAGCCAAAGACTGATAATGTGAATAACTATGAAAATTGCAATATTACACGACTATTTCGATAAGCGAGGCGGAGGAGAGCGCCTAGTTTTGAATCTAGCCAAATCCATTGATGCAGACATATACACAGGATTTATAGATTATAAAAAAACTTTTGATGCCAACGGATTAAAAATAATAAGCCTAGAAGTTAGCAAAAAATGGCCGCAACTAATTAGAAATTTTTTGATAGCACGAAAATTCTACAAATACAACTTTCCATATTATGATGCATTTATAATTTCTGGAGTATGGTGCATATCAGCATCAAAAAACCACCCATCAATTCTGTACTGCCATACCCCACCAAGATTCATGTATGATCTTAAGGAATATTTCCTTAATAATGCAAACCCATTGGGAAGATTCATCCTTAAAAAATTCATAAAATATTGGAAACCAAAAAACCATTATTATATGAAGCAGTTTGACAAGATATGCCCAAATTCTGACAATGTGAAAAAAAGAATACTGAGTTTTTACGGAAAAGAATTGTACGATAAATGCGAAGTAGTATATACAGGCATAGAAACCAAAAGATTCTGCTATAAAAAAGCAGAGGATTTCTACCTATCTACCTCAAGGCTAGATTCCCTAAAAAGAATAAATTTAATAATAAACGCGTTCAAAAAAATGTCAGACAAAAAACTCCTAATAACAGGCACAGGACCAGAGGAGAAAAAACTGAAAAACATGGCCAAAGGCTATAACAATATAATATTCTTGGGTTCTGTCAGTGAAAAAGAACTTTTAGGTTTGTATGCAAGATGCAAAGCAGTAATCGCAGCTAACGTAGATGAAGACCTTGGTTTATCACCAATAGAAAGCCACGCAGCTGGCAAACCAGCCATAGTTGTAAGAGAAGGTGGCTTTTTAGAAACAGTAAACAGCCAAACAGGAGTATTCTTCAGCCCTAATACAAATTCTCTGATGAACGCAATAAAAAAATGCGAAAAGAAAAAATGGAATCATAAATTAATTCAGAAAAGCGCCAGGCAATTTGACATAAAAGTATTTACAAAGAAAATGATGAAGATAGTCAAAAAAAATATTAATTAGCCGCTATTACAGCTTTTATACCTTCTTCCAAATTATATCTAGGTTCATACCCAAGCATGCGCTTTGCCTTGGATATGTCAGCAAGCTGAGTATTTATATAATTCTTTACAGGCATTTCAATATATTTAGGCTTTATGCTTTTGCCAAGCATCTTATTTAGAATATCAATAAGCTTGTTAAGGCTAGTTGCCTTGCCAGTTCCAACATTAAATATTTCACCACATTTTTTATATTTCATTGCTAATAAATTAGCAGCTACCACATCCATGACAAATACAAAATCCCTCGTTTGCGCGCCGTCCCCATAAATAACAGGCTGTTCATTTTTTTGCATAGTCCACAAGAACTGTGACACAAGATTTGCAAAAATGCCCTTGCCCTTTTCACGCGGGCCATAAACACTCATATATCTTAACCCAATAGTAATTGTACCATACTCCTCGAAGTATATCCTCGCAAGGTCCTCACCAGCAACCTTTGTCGCTGCATAGAAATTCGGTGATACTACCTTCATGTCCTCCCTTAGCGGTGGCGGGTTATTGCCATACATAGAAGACGTAGATGCATAAATCACGCCTGCGTCATTCTGCCTAGCTGCGTTAAGCACGTTTATAAAACCATCTATGTTAACAGCCACAGACCCTCTTAAATCCTTCATAAACATGGGTGATGAAGAAGCAGCAGCCTCGTTAAAAATATAGTCAGCACCCCTAGCCGCATCCATTACAGTCTTTTCATCCCTTATGTCACCCTTTATTACAGTTATCTTGTCTTTTACAGAAGCAATATTATTCATAGATCCAAGAGAAAAGTTATCAAGTATAACTACCTCGTTGCCCAGTTTCACAAGCTCCTCAACTACATTGCTGCCTATAAATCCAGCCCCACCTGTTACAAGTATTTTCATTTTCGAAACACCTTAGTTGATACTACAGTATTCATACTGTTTTGAATTGAGATGCATAAAGATATCATGAACTTTAGTCCATGGTTGCATTGACATCTCATTTTAGGAACCCCACGTTTCTGAAATTAAGTAAACGAAGTTTACTTTTCAATAGTCCTCACCTGAAAAGCTTCCTGTATTCTTCAACAACATCCTCTGAAAACTTGATTACACCCTCAACAGTCTTGGGATGGTTTATCATATCAACCAAAACATTAAAAGGTATAGTGGAAATATGAGCGCCTGCTTCTGCAACCTCCCTTACCTGCCTTGCATTCCTCAGGGATGCAGCAATGACCTCGCATTTTATATTATAATTCCTGAATATGTTCACAGTTTTTCTTACAAGGTCTACACCACTGAATATGCCATTATCGCTGACTATAGAGCCAGCCTTGCTTATACCCTCTGCAGGAAAATAATCACCCTTGCCAAAACCCATGCCAACATTCTTTCTTATAAAATCATCTATCCTGCCTGCAAACGGCGAAACGAATTTAGCACCCATCTTTGCAGCAAGAAAAGCCTGCTCAGGCGTCATTGCAAGTGTTGCATTAACAGGTATGCCTTTCTGGCTTAAACTCTTTATAGCAGTAAGCCCTTCAAAATGATTTTCTCCTTCTGTCGATGAGCTTATTGGAATCTTAACAACAACATTACCAGCAAAATTGAATTTATCGTAAAGAATTTCACCCTCCCTTATCATGTTCTTTGCATCCAGGTTTATGACCTCAAGGCTGACAGGTTTTCCCTTCCCAACAGCTCTGCATATATTTCTTATATATTCCTCCATATCCATGCCTTCATCCAATGCAGCCTTTAACAATGAAGGATTAGTCGTAACACCATCTATCAGAAAAGCAAACTTCTCTATTTCCCATATTTTTGCGCTGTCAATAAATATCTTCATACCATCACCTCATCTTCTCGATTTCGTTAGCTATGCCATTACTATCAAGGCCGTATTTCCTAAACAATTCATTTGCAGGACCAGATTCACCAAACCCCTCCATTCCTATTATCCTCATCTTTGTTGGATAATTGCTAGAAAGAACCTCAGCAACAGCAGAACCAAGGCCGCCAAAAATACTATGGTCTTCACAGGTGACAATCATGCCAGTCTTTTTCGCAGCCTTTACAATACACTCCTTGTCAATAGGCTTTATAGTATGCATGTTAATAACCCCCGCATCAATACCCTTTTCCTTTAAAATCTCAGCAGCCTTCATAGCCTCACTCACCATTATGCCGCAGGCTATAATATAAATATCACTGCCATCTCTCATTATTTCCCCTTTGTATAATTTAAAATTATAATCCTCCCCAAAAAGAACAGGAACCTTTGATCTAGGAAGCCTGAAATAAAAAGGACCGCATTCATCTAGGGAAGCTATTATGGCTTTTTCAGTTTCTATGGCATCTGCAGGAACAACCACCCTCATATTGCCTATAGCCCTCATAAGAGCAATATCTTCTATGCACTGGTGAGAAACACCATCCTCACCTACGCTTAATCCAGCATGTGTTGCAACTATCCGCACATTAAGATTTGAATATGCAATAGTATTCCTAACCTGCTCCCATGCCCTGCCACTTGCAAATATTGCAAAAGTAGAAGCAAAAGGTATCTTGCCGCATGATGCAAACCCAGCTGCAGCACCCATCATGTCCTGCTCAGAAACACCAAAATTAAAGAAGCGTTCAGGATACTTCTCAGCAAACTTGCACGTCTTTGTGCTTTTTGAAAGGTCAGCATCAAGCACAACTATGCGTTTATCACCGCCAACTTTAATAAGTGTATCACCGTAAGCATCCCTAAGACATCTCATATTATCTATCCCCTCAGCAATTCTATAGCAGATTTAGGATCTTCGCTTTTCTGTATATAGCTCGCAGCATAAAGCATGTTAGCACCAGCCTTCCTGCATAATACAGCTGTATCTTTATTAATTCCGCCATCAACAGCAATCCAGAATTCATATTTATCTCTCATTTTGGCAAGATCCCTTATCTTATCAGTCTTGTCAATAAATCCTTGTTCAGCAAAGCCAGTATTTACAGTCATTACAAGAACCCTGTCCAAACTATCAAGATAAGGAAACACTAAGTTAACCGGAGTATCAGGTTCTATTGCTATACCAGCCTGCATCCCACAAGAATTTATTTCTTCTATTGTTTTTTCTATAAATTCAGGCATGTTTCTGTAAGCCTCAGCATGAAAAACAACTATATCACAACCAGCATCGCCAAATGCTTTTACATATTTTATAGGATCCTCTGTCATAAGATGAGCCATGAAAGGAAGTTCACTTACCTTCCTGAGATCTTTTATAACAAGGGGTCCCTGATAATCCCAATTATTTTCACCATCATTGTATTTGCCATCTATAACATCAAAATGGATCTCATCTACCCCACAAGCCTCAAATCTCTTTATCTTCTCAGCTAACAGATATGTTTTCATCTCTTCGTTGTTCTTTGAAAGCAAAGATACACCAACCACCGTATAAGAATCATAAATTTCCATTATTCTTCTTTGATGCCTTCCGCCATCAAAACTGGCTTTCAGCCAGATATCAGTTATACTATTAGCCTTATTGTAATCTTCTTTCTTAACAAATTTTTCAGCAGCAAAAACAAGGATATTGCTATCGTTATGATTTCTACATCTTTTAGCATCCTCAACATCATCACAGATAACAGCCCTTACTTCAACCTCCTTGTTTGCAACAATATCCATTCCCATACCACTGCCACAAACAAGAACACCCCTGTCATATCTGCCAGCTGCCACAGCCTTTGCAACCCTTTTTGCAAAAACAGTATAATCACAAGACCTAGTGTTATAAGTGCCAAAGTCTTTTACAGAATAGCCGAACCTAAAGAGATATTTCTTTACTCTTTCCTTTAGCTCATATCCCCTGTGATCAGCACCAATTGCTATCCTCATTAAAACACCCTATTCGATGCCAAGCTCCCTTAGCGCAAGCTCTGCCTCTTCCGGCGTTGGCACTTTTCCATGGAAATCCACGTTATGCTCCATGAAAGAAACACCCTTGCCCTTTATTGTATTAGCGATTATCATTTTTGGCTTTTCAGTTTTTTTATCTAGTGCAGTTATAAGTTCCTCAAAGTTATGGCCATCAACCTCAATCACATCCCAGCCAAACGCCCTCCACTTGTCAGCTAACGGCTCAAGCCCCATTATATCCTCAGTTTTTCCATCTATCTGTAGTCCATTCCGATCAAGTATAGCAGTCAGGTTATCTAGCTTGTAATGAGCAGCAGTCATAGCAGCCTCCCATATCTGTCCTTCTTGGCTTTCACCATCACCTATCAGGACATAAACATGATAATCCTTTTTATCAACCTTTCCTGCAAGAGCCATGCCATTTGCAACAGAAAGCCCCTGACCAAGTGAGCCTGAGCATATCTCAACACCAGGAGTTATTACACTAGGATGTCCCTGCAGTATGCTGTCAATTCTTCTAAAATTTTTTAATTCGTTTACCGGAAAGAAACTAGCTTCAGCCAAAGCAGCATATAAAGCAGGAGCAGCATGACCCTTTGATAGAACAAACCTGTCCCTGTTTTCCCATTTTGGATTTTTAGGATCATACCGCATCTTCCTGAAGTATAGAGTTGCTATTATATCTGCGCATGAAAGCGACCCGCCCGGATGACCAGACCCTGCCTCTGCAGACATGCGTATGATATTTTTTCTTATAATACCTGCTTTTTTCTTCAATTCCCTTATACTCTCAGTCCTTATCTTTTCATCAACCATTTTCAGTCTTTCCATTGTTCCTATATCCTTTATGAATTCATCAGTAACATAACCATAAACATTACCCTTTTCAATATATTTAAAAATAAAATCCCGGTCTAGATCGAATCTGCCTTCGGGCATATCCCTTAGAACAGAAGGCTCAATAACATAAACAGAAGATTTTGATAAATTGGAAGGTATAGTATCATTAGGCTTTTTATAAAGCTTCAAAACCCTTCCATCATCATCTATAGAAACAAGATCACTGTCATGCGGATGATCTGTCTTATGTAGAACCATGGTTATGACTGCATTATTTTTCTTATGGAATTCTATGAAATTTTTAATATTCATATCAATAATTTCATCGCCATAAAAAACAAGAAAAGTATTATCCAAAAACCGTTCAGCATTCTTTATTGCCCCGCCTGTGCCTAAAGGCGATTCTTCATAGCAGTAGTCTATCCTAACACCAAAATTTTCCCCATTCTTAAAATATTTCTTAATTTCATCAAAAAGATAATGACCGCAAATTATTATGTCTCTGATTCCAGTTTTCCGTAGTAATTCTATCTGCCGCTGCAGTATTGGTTTGCCATCTATCAGAAGCATAGGCTTAGGCACCTTGTCAGTTAACGGTCTTAGTCGCTCACCTCGGCCGCCAGCAAGAATAATACATTTAATTTTTTCTGCTTCTATGCTTTTAATTAGCTTGGCAGCATCAAAAAGAGTATCGCAAACATAATCAGCAGTGACGTTATACTTATTGTCTTCACCAGCACGGCCAGTCTTTACAAGAACAGTTTTACAGCCAGCATCCATACCGGTCTTTATATCAACCGTCCTGTCACCTATCATGAAAGAAGAGCTAAGATCAATATCAAAATCTTTGGCAGCCTGTAATAACATCCCGATTTTAGGCTTTCTGCATTCACAATCAATTTTATATTTAGGGTTTTCATCAGGAAATCCCTTCTCAGGGTGGTGCGGGCAATAATATATTGCATCTATTCTCGCTCCTTTTTCAGCCAGTCTTTTTCTTATCGCTTCATTGATCGATCTAACATCATCTTCGCTGCACCTTCCCTTAGCAACATTAGGCTGATTAGTTGCAACTATTACCCTGAAACCAAGTTCATTTAGAAGCTTAATTGCCTTGTCAACATTATCAATTATTTTTAGGCCTTCTATCCTGCGTAGCACATCAACCTCATCGTTTATTACACCATCCCTGTCAAGAAAAACTGCCATGTTCATTAAGGTTCCTCCCATGTTTGCAAACCATTGAAATCAAATGAAAAAGGAATATTTTTAGCACCTTTTTTCTCCAAGGCCTTCTTTACAAGCTCTGCTTTACCAGGTCTGCAGAACCAGAAACCACAGCCACCGCCACCTGCACCAGATATCTTTCCGCCATATGCACCATTTTCTACTGCAATTCGATAAACCACCTCGATAAATGGATTTGTAACCCCTCCAAACAGCTTCTTGTATTCCCAGACCTTTGCCATAATATCTCCGAATAATTCCAGGTCACCGTTTTCCAATGCCTCCTTTGCCTTTTTGCCAAGCTCCTTAGTCTTCTTGAAGCCTTCTTTTGCATCATTGCTTCTGGCAAAAGAGCCTGTTTGGTTAGCAATAGTCTCACCAGCTGTTTTCACCCTTTCAGCAATATAAAACAAAAGAAGATTTTTCTCTAAATCCAGAAGCGTATCATTTTTTATCTTTAATGGGATTACAACGACACCCATGTCCTTTTCAAATTCCATATAATTTAAGCCACCAAACGCAGCTGCATATTGATCCTGCTTGCCTACCGTGTTTTTTAGTTTCTCTCTCTCCAGCTTAAAGGCAAGCTCTGCTATCTCTTTTTTGCTCATATTTTTTTTATAATAATGATTAAACAAGCCTATTGTAGCAGTATACGCAGCAGAGGATGCACCCAAACCAGAATGAGACGGAACATCCGTTGAAAGAACAATATCAAAACCCCTATCTACATGAAACTCTTCTAAAACGCTTTTTATCAAATCCAATCTTCCATCATACATTATTCTCCCTTTAGCATTTATTTCAATTTTATCTCTTTTGTCTTGCATTATTGAGGTTATTGATATTATACCATCATTTCTTTCTTTCAGTGACCCGTAAACATATTTGCTTATTGCTACTGAAGTTACACAGCCACCTATTTCTCTGGCTATTTCTGGAAGGTCTGTTCCACCGCCTGCAAAAGATATTCTTGTCGGCGCCATACTTTTAATCATGTTATCGCCTGATGAAAACTATTTGACCTCAAGGCATTTTATAACATTTTCAACCTTTTCAAGAATATGAATATCAAAGAATCTCTCTGACGTTAAAAAATGGCCAAACTCATCCATATTTATAAGAGCAGGATATAGATCATTCTCCATAGAGAATTCCCCTTTATTTATTATGTTCAGTGCCTCTTTCTTAAACATACTCACGCCAGCATCCACATGCGTGAAATGCGGAGCACCAGCTCTTTTGTATTCTACCACCCTGTCATCCCTAAGAAAAACATTATTCTTCGCTATTTTATGCCTGTTATCATAAATAGTTATCATCCCTAGCTTTTTAGACTCCTGGAATTTTCCTATTAGTTCTTCGTAATCTATCGGAAGATAAGTATCCCCGTTAAGAACAATAAAATCTTCTCCAAGAAGATGAGAAGCATTCTTTATTGCCCCGCCGGTGCCTAGCTGTTTATCAACTGAGTAAGCTATATTTACGCCAAAAGCAGAGCCGTCTTTGAAGTAGTCTTTTATTTTATCACCAAGATAACCGATAAGAAGAACAATATCCTTTATACCCTGCTCCCTAAGGCTCAAAATATGATGCTCTAAAAAAGGCCTTCCATATATATTGAGCATCAACTTTGGTGTAACATGTGTCAAAGGTCTTAACCTCATCCCCAGACCACCTGCTAGTATAACAGCCTGCATCCTATCACCTAAGCAATTCCAATAAGATTTAGTTTTATATTAAGGTAAAGTTTTATTATATGACTTATTATGAGATGAACATCCTCTATCCGTTCCATGTTATGACTATTTACAACAATACACTCCTTTGCCGTATTCTTTAGCAAACCGCCGCCGCATCCGCTAAACCCTATAGTTGTAGCACCACAAGAATTAGCATATTTCATAGCATTTATTATATTCATTGAATTGCCGCTTCCGCTCATACCTATTACAACATCACCCTCGCCTACAAGATTCAGCAGCTGCTCCCTGAAGACTTGAGAATAATCTATATCATTTGTCCATGCAGTCATTAAAGGTATGTTATCCGACAATCCTGCAACCCTGAACCTCTTGTCACCAGGAGAAACCGGCCATATAGTACCTTTAGCCAGATCGCATACCATGTGAGAAGCTGTTGCAGCAGACCCGCCATTGCCCATTATGTAAACATACTTGCCTTTTTCATAAGCCACTAAAAGAATATCTGCAATCCTGTCTATTTTTTCCAGCGGTAATTCATCCAGTACATCCTTCAGTTTGTGTATATAGTCCTTTATGAGCTCTTTAGGAAGGTTATCCGTATTATCCTTTAGGTGTTTTATATGCAAGTCTGCTAAGACCTTTAGATCAGATTTCATACTAATTCATACTTTGTTAATCTTTAAATAATTTGTCATACTTCTTCATACTATGGTCGAAAGGGTAACCATTACCATAAAGGAAGAGACGCTAAAAGAGATCGACAGCATGATAGACGGCCACGACATCAGAAACCGATCTCATGCCATAGAAAGCCTGATCATGCAGTCCCTAGGCAAATTAGATACCATTCTTCTTCTAGGCGGCGGTACTAAAAAGAATGAGACGCCGAAACCAATGATAAAAATCCACGGAAAAACAATTCTGGAGCATCAAATAAACATGCTGAAAAAATATAATATAAATAAAATAATTCTTTCTGTTGGCAACAAGGAAATAAAGGATTATTTTGGCAATGGCAGCAAATTTGGTGTTAGTATAGATTATATAATTGAAGCAAAGCCGCAAGGAACAGTCTGGCCTTTACACATGGTTAAGAGCAAAAACGCCTTTGCTGTTATGAATATAGATACGCTAATGAACCCGAACATACCAGAAATATCAATTTTTCATAGAAAAAATAAAGCCCTTGCAACCATGTTATTGGTAACAACAGAAGATACAACCAAATCAGGTGTTGTAGTAATGCGCGGCAACAATATAGTAGACTTTACGGAAAAGCCGCCATCATCAGAATCCAAGCTGGTTAACGCAGGCTTCTATATCTTCGAACCAGCTGTAATTCCTATGCTTCCAAAAAAAGGCTTGATTGAAAACACTATCTTTCCAAAACTTGCCAGAGAAGGCCGCCTCTTCGGCTTCGTTCACGATGGCATGATATTCGATGTTGGCAAAGCAGAAGAATATTCAAAAGCCATAAAGAAATGGAAAGATGCATGAAAAAATATGTTAGCAGAATTTCTGCATACTGCTTCTAAACCCTTTCTCTCCAGTAGTTTAGAAGATCTTTCATGGTTTTCTCAAATTTTATCTCAGGTTTCCAGCCTGTTTTAGCCATAAACTTTGAACAGTCTCCTTTTAGAATAGGAACATCCGAAGGTCTCAAACGAGAAGGATCCACCACAACAGCTATCTTTTTATCACTAAACGAGATCAGCAGATCTAGAACATCCTTTATTTTCCTAGGCATACCAGAACAGATGTTATAAACCTCTCCAGGAGTGCCTTTCTCCACCGCCAGAAGATAAGCCCTTACAATGTCTCTTACATCTGTAAAGTCCCTCTTTGCCTCAAGGTTCCCAACCTTTATCACAGAAGCTTTCCCTTTCTCTATTTCAGCTATCTGTTTCGCAAAGGTCGAGGTGACAAACACATCCCCCCTCCTGGGACCTGTATGGTTAAATGCTCTCGTAATTACTATTTTCATCCCATAAGTTTTGTTATATTGAAAACCAAGCATATCCTCAGCTACCTTGCTGACACCATAAGGAGACATAGGTCTCAAAGGATTTTTTTCTGTTATAGGAATCTCATTTTCATATACAAGCCCGTACTCTTCGCTGCTCCCAGCGATATGTATTACAGGATCAATCTTATGATGCCTCACAGCTTCTAAAACGTTTATAGTTCCTGAAACGTTCGTATTTATTGTCTCCTGCGGCGAGTGCCAAGAAGTCGGCACAAAGCTCTGGGCAGCCAGATGAAAAATATAATCAGGCTTGCTCTCACTGATTACCCTATCAACGCTATGAGCATCCCTTATATCAGTCTCTATCAGTTTTATCCTGTCCAATATACCCTGTATGTTATCCAACCTGCTTCTCCACCTTATAGTACCAAAAACTTCAAACTGCTTTTCAAGCAAATATTCAGCCAGATGTGAACCAACGAATCCGCTTATACCCGTGATAAGAGCTTTCATATGATCACAATAATTTATAGTTTTTAAATAACTAACCCTTTCTATAAATTCTCTGTTTCCTTAGCTACATTTATTCATGAACAAAACTATTATCAACTAGACACTGGAAAGACATAAGTTGATTAGAAAATAACTTAAATAACCAGAATAAACTATATAACATGAGAATAGTAAAAAATCTTATAGACAAAAACGAAAAAACCCAGCTAGTTTCTGCTATTTTTGATGAATGTTTAAAGGAGATGAATTACCAGTTCTTCAATAAGATAGAGTTTCACCTGCAAAAAGAAGATGAAATAAAATTAGATTTTCCAGATGCTTATATATACATGAATTATAGTAACCCCTTCATACAAAGCAGCGACAAAAAAGCCATTAAGATAATACTACTCAAGCAGTTAATCTGCTTAGCAATTATGTCCAAAAACCCAGACAAAAAAATACCTGACTTTATAATGGAAATATTAACCAACAGAGAGATAATAAGAAAAGGCCACGGTAAAGATCTTTTTTATTATTACTACTTGCTGCTAATACAGTACGAATCGCCTAAGATACAAGAACTAAGCACCTTCCTGAAAATAAATACCCCATGGCTTAGCTTTTTCAGCCTGGATAATTACGATTCCAAATTCTTAAAGAAATTTATGGATAGGTTCGAGTATACAAAAGCATTTGAATCCGCAACAAGAGACTTGTTTCTTGCTGTTAAAGAAGACCTTCTGAAAGGTAAGCGGCTCGATAAGGCAATAGAAGCCTATAATATCATGAAAAATACAGCCAAAAGGTAGGTGTTTTTTTGCAAATAGTAAAGTACAGATGGGAGAATTGGGAGCCTTTCTTTACAATAATAACACAGGGCAAAGTAAATAAAATACGCCTGCTAGAGCAAGAAATATCTGTAAGAACCGGCAGTAAGCACTGCATAGGCTTCTTCCAGGAAGGAAGGCATTTTTCATGCCCTGATAATAAGGCAATAACCAATGGCTGGTACTGTAACTCCTGCAAAGCGAAAGATGATTTCTTCCTCTGCATTAAGTGCGATGGTAGTGAATGCATAAATCCAAAGCAACGAGACTGCTGCAAAGCAAACAATTATTATGTCTACCTAGCTGCTTTCGATTCCATATTAAAGGTAGGAATCTCTTACGAGCACAGGCTGCTTGAAAGATTAGTCGAGCAAGGGGCAGATTTTGGAGCCAAAATAGCCTTTGTAAAAGACGGCAAAAAAGTCAGAAACATAGAACAAAATATAAAAACCACCTTAGGCGCAGTTGACAGAATGGGAGGAGATGAGAAACACGCAACCCTCTTTGCCAACCCCAACAATTCAGCCAAAATTATATACAGGGCAATTCTAAAGCTGAGAAATAATGGTCTTGACTGCCTGATTAATCCAGAGATATATGACATGAGAAAATACTACAAGCTGAACAACGTGCCAGTAAAACCAGACAAATTTGAGATAACAAACGGCATGGACATCAAAGGGAGGATAATAGCAGCCAAAGGTAATATGCTGGTTCTTAAAAACAGCGACAACTTCTTTTTACTCAACGCCCATAGGATGATAGGCTTTGATATAGAAAACCTGAAACCATAAAAGACCTATCATAATTTAAAATTTCACAGCATACTGTTATAAGTAATATGATATACCGACGACCAATATTTTAGATAAGTCGTCTTCATATTACCGATCAATTATAGGGTGTGGTTAGTGCAGATATGTAAAGGCGTTATTCTATTGGCAGGAGTTGGCTACGATTCCAACGTGTATATAATCGACGATGAGCTGATTATAGACACAGGAACAGGCGTATTCTTCCAGCAGATGAAGGAAAAAATGGAGAAAATGTTTGATATCAGTAAAATAAAAACAATTGTTAATACGCATTGCCATTTTGATCATACAGGTGGCGACAAAAAATTCCGTGATTGGCTAAAAGCTGAAATAGCCATTCACGAAGCTGATAAGCATTCAGTAGAAACAGGCAAGAATACCATTGCAGAAGTATTCGGAGAAACAGCTAAAACAGTAACAGTTGATGTTGATAATGTCTTAAAAAATGGCAGCCTTGTAAAAACTACGAATTTCTCTTTCGAGGTAATCTCAACCCCAGGTCATACACCAGGTTCTATATGCCTGTATGAAAAAAATAAGAAAATCCTGGTATCTGGCGATACCTTATTCGAGGATGGCGTAGGCAGAACAGACTATCCAGGCGGAGATAAGAACCAGCTATTGAAATCCCTAAAAAAGCTATCAAGACATAGCATAAACTATCTCCTGCCAGGCCATGGCATGCCAAAAACAAGCGGCGTTAATTTCCTGATAAAACAGATGCTAGCATCTGAAGCATTCAAGGAAGATATATGAGCATCCAAAATCTAGATATAGTTCCTGTAGGCGCATTAAAAGTAGGACATATAGAAATAACAGAATAAAGAGGAATACATGCATATCTTCATGGACCATTTGGTGCTATGGGCCATGTTATGAATGATGCCTATAGAAGATTTTTAGAAATAGGAGATAATGAAAAATATCGCGCAAGAAAATTAGGTATGATAACTGAAACAGAACCATGCAAGCTTAAACCACCTGCAGCTAAATTATTCATAGGCTTTTACGACCCTAATCCTTAGCCACCAAACCTTAAAATCATTTTCTATTGCATAATAATTATCGGTGTTTTTATGGCCAAAAAAAAGAAAAAGGATTTTGCGTTCTTCTGGGAAGAACCTGTTGAAAAAGCAAAAAATGCAGTAGAAGAGTCGCTTAAGCTCGAGCCCTTTGAATTCAAATTCACCATACCTAAATTTCCGGTTCCGGAAATGAGGATAACAAGACCTATTCCAGTAAACATCAGCACAACTGACCAAGAGCTCGTCATCCAGGCAGAATTACCAGGCTTCAAAAAAGACGAAATAAGCCTCAATGTAACAGAAAGCTTTGTAGAAATATCAGCACATAAAAAACAGGAAAAAATAGAAAGAACAGAAAAACTCTTTAGGCAGGAGATGAGTTCAGGATCAGTGAAGCGCGCCTTCACCCTGCCAGACAAAGTCGACCCAGACAATTCCAAAGCCAAGCTCGAAGACGGTTTATTAACCATACTTCTCCCAAAGCTCACCATAGGCAAAAAGAAGCGCAAGAAGATTGAGATAGTGTAAAACAAAGGTAAAAAGAAAACACAACAAATGCTTTCTACATTATTCTAATTAATTTAGCCAAATCCTTTGAGAGCTTCGCTAATTATAGATAATCCAATGAAAGCTATTATTATACTTATTATAATTGTTATGATAGATGATTGACCTTTCAAGTTTTCTACCCTCCTCATTGAACATTTAAAACAAATCATTTTTAAAACTATGTATTTTATCATATATTTTATATATTATATGATATTTTTTACAACCTCAGAAAAACAGAAATCTACTGAGCTACGCACTTAATTATCTTATTATCTTCATCCACGCTAAACTTCACAGGCAAAAACTTTTCAACAACCCAGATATTAGTCCGTGCATGCTCAGTGATCTCAAGAACCTTTACAGCACTTTCCTTTTTGTCATTTATTGCACCAAATGCCATATAAGGAATTATCTGGTCAGCCATATGCCTGTCTAAGCACGCGTCAGAATTATGTATCTCTCTTAGCTCATCCAACGCCTCTTTGGCTACTTTTTCAGCACGCTTTCCAGGATCTCCTATGGCATTAGCGCCCATAACAGAGTTTTCATAAACAGCAAGTATATCAATGCCGCATCCAGGGCTCTCGCTCTGCACGTACTCTGTTTTTATCTTAGGAGATAACTGGAACTCGCGGAAAACGCCCTGCCGTGCTATCTTCTGCATCCTTTCAGCAACCTTTGCTTCCTGCAGATCAGTACTTGCTAAGCAAAGCCCGCTTATCTCAAGGACCTTTCCGCTCTTGATCCATTGCATAGCATGTATATTGCTTGGCTCTATCCTTGCTTCAACCAAGCCGCCACCTTTAGGATAAAAGCCGTGTTTATGAAGAACTATATTACCAATATATCCAATCTTTCTGAGCAGCAATAATGTAATATTATTTAGATAATAAACAGAAGGCGCCCATTTGTTCAGCGTCCCGCCTGTAATCTTTATATCCAGAGTCTTTTCGCAGTGCATAGCTGCCATCATTATTGCCTGCAGAACCAGTGCAGTTGATCCAGCAGTTCCAACATTCAGCGAGAGCGATCCGCCTTTTATTCCATGCGGAATGAACTCTATCTCAGTTGAGCCTAATTCATTGCCTTTTATTTCAGCGTCACATAGCTTGCCAATCGCGTTAACAGCAGTCAGATGCTGCGCCTGCAAGCCAGGGTTCCGCCTCTTAACCCTTATATTAAATATCCTACATGGCTTTCTGCTCACAGCAGCCAGCGCTATAGCAGTGCGTATTATCTGCCCTCCACCCTCGCCATAGTTGCCGTCTATTTCTATGATATCAGCCATACTCTACTATAATCAGGCAACAAGCTTTTAAGGATTTTCGACATTGGAATAGAAAGAAATTGTTTTAGAAAACCGAACTAGATCTTAACAATCTCACCGTTCTTCGGCGCGTAAGCAGGTATGCCCAAACCTTCTTCGATGCCCTTTGCAAATTTTTCAGTTTCCTCACCGTGCACGCATATTATCTGCTCAGGCTTTACGCGGTCTATTATCTCCAGTAGCCCTGATCTATCAGCATGCGCGCTTAATTCAAATTGCTCTAACTGGCATTGCACATGGAACTTCTCCTCTACAGTCTGGAAAATATTTGTTCTTATAAGATTTCTTCCAGGGCTGTCCTCAACAAGAAAGCCTGTGAATATTACCTTGCTTTCTGCCCTTTTCTGTATTCCCCTTAGATAATGTATAGCAGGTCCGCCCCCAAGCATGCCAGCAGATGTAACTATTATAGGATATAGCCTGAGTGCCTTTTCCCTTTCCTCCTGTGTTCTTATCCAGTGAACGTGCTTTAGTATACTCCTTAATTTCTTAGCATCCCTGAGATAAGCATCATAATAAGAAATAAGGTCGCTTGCAGTTTTAGCCATCCCATCCAAAGCAATTTTCTTAGCATAGTTCTCAAGTATAAGCAGTATCTCCTGTGCCCTGCCTACAGCAAATACAGGTATTAATGCAATCTCCTCCCTAGCAAGAACATCATTTATAGACTGAAGAAACAGCTTCTCATCATTTTCCCTTTCCGCTCTCTGCCGGTTGCCATAAGTGCTCTCTGTTATAAGAACATCAACCTTCTCCGGCAGCCTGCAGCCACGCAGCAATCTCGTATCCTCTGTTTGAATATCACCTGTGTAAAATATCTTCTTTCCATTATCAAGCAATATTCCAGCTGAACCAGGTATATGCCCTGCATCATAAAGCTGGCATGAGAATTTGCCAATTTTAAAATGCTCGTTATAGTGTACCAGTTTTGTATTCTTTGTCATTATCTTAAGGTCATTTTTTGTGAAAGGCACGCCAAATCCCTGTTTTTTTGCAACCCTCAGGCTATCCATTATAAGCAGGGTAGCTAGATCAAAAGTAGCATCTGTCATAAAGCACGGATACTTCCACTTCTTGTAAAGAATTGGCAAGCCACCGCTATGGTCCAGATGAGCATGTGATAATATCACAGCATCCAGCTTTTTCGGCCTTAGCGGATACGTAGGCGGCTCTGGCTGTATTTTTACCCCGTAATCCAGAAGCAGCTTGGTCTTGTCATCGCTAACAACTATTGCGCTCTTGCCTACCTCCTGCCCAGAACCAAGAATTTCTACTTCCATTTCAAAACATCCTTTATTCGATATCTCTATTATCTTGTGTAGCTGAGTATTAATTCTTTAAAACTCCAATTATAAATTTTAAATCACCCAATGAGAATAGTAGATACAGAGGCATTAAGATGGACATCGAAACGCGCTTCCAGTTAGTGAAGTCTGTAGGCGAGGAGATTATAACCGATCAGGAGCTTCGCGAGCTCTTGCAGACCAAGGATCATCCAATAGCTTACGATGGGTTTGAGCCTAGCGGTTTAGCTCACCTGCCGTTCGGTATATTTCGACCACTGCTGCTTAAAGACCTCATAAAAGCAGGCATTCATTTTAAGCTCTGGCTAGCTGACTCCTTTGCTTGGATCAACAACAAGATGGGTGGCGATTTGGAAAAAATAAGAAAAGTCGGCGAGTATTTCATAGAGGTCTGGCGCGCAGCAGGCGTTGACATGAAAAAAGTCGATGTCCTCTGGGCAACTGACGCCTTCTCTGACAAGGACTACTGGAAAAAAGTAATACTTATTGCAAAGAACACCACAGTGAAGCGCGCAACCCGCGCCTTAACAATAATGGGCCGCAAAGAAGGCGAGCTCGCAGAAACAGCACAATACTTCTATCCTATGATGCAGACAGCAGATATCTTCCATCTGAAAGCAGACATCTGCCAGTTAGGCTTAGACCAGAGGCGTGCTAACATAATTGCACGCGAAGTTGGTCCAAAGCTCGGTTTCTGGAAACCTGTTGTTGTCAGCCATCACATGCTCATGGGCCTAGAAGGAGTAAAACAGCCAGATGGTTTTGAAGAATCCCATGATATGGATGTAGAAATAAGCAGCAAAATGAGCAAATCCAAGCCAAATACCTGCATATACGTGCATGACAGCAAAGCAGAAATAGCGAAAAAAATAGCTGCAGCCTACTGTGCACAGAAAGAAATAGCCAACAACCCGATGCTGGATTACTCAAAGCACATAATCTTCCGTGCCTTCAGTTCAATGAAAGTCGAAAGGCCAGAAAAATTCGGTGGCGACATAGAATTTGCCAGCTATGACGAACTGGAAAAAGCCTTTGCTAAAGGCGATTTACATCCAGCTGACCTAAAAGCCTCAGTAGCAGTTCATTTAGACGAAATGATAAAACCTGTAAGAGAGCACTTCGAAAAAGGCAAAGCCAGAGAGCTTTACGATTTTGTCAAAAAACAGGAAATCACACGCTGAACACGTAGAAATATTTCTTATCTACCCTATTATTCTTTATTTTTATTTTATCCCCTTTCAGTAATTTTATTTTTTTGCCGATTCCCTTACTATAGCCACCGATCGAGCCATCAGCCTTAATTACCTTATAACAAGGATACCTCACAGGATCTTTATTGTTCTTCATGATCATACCTATAGCACGAGGCGAAGTCCTGCATGCACGCGCCAGCTCGCCATAGCTTACCACCCTACCCCTAGGCATTTTTCTTAGCAGTAGAAGAGCCTTATGCACCATTTTCAAAACACCTAATATACTTCGTATATTGTAGTTTCGAAAAGTCATCTTCGGATGTCATTTCCGAAACCTGTGGTTTTGGAAAGTCAATCTTGATTGACATTTTCAAAACACCTCATAAACTTCTGTTTTGAATTGAGATGCGATAAAAACCTACTCCGCACCTCATAATTAATTTTTAAAAGACAAGAATAAAAATAGAGAATAATAACTAATAAAAGGCGGTTCAATGCTCGACATAAGGCTTATTCGGGAAAAACCAGAGCTGGTGGAAGAAAATCTCAAGAGAAGGCATAACCCTGAAAAGCTAAAGCAGCTCGAGGATCTCATTAAATACGATAAAGAGTATAGAGAAACATTACAGAAGCTCGAGGACCTTAAACACAAAAAGAACCTTGTCACAAGGGAAATAGCCAAAACCAAAGACAAAAAGAAGATAGCTGAAATGAAAAAGGTTTCTGAAGAAATTACCACGCTTGATAAAAAGCAAGAAGAGCTTAAGCAGAAAGTTGATTCTTTGTTATTAACAGTACCCAATCTTCTTCACGAAAACGTGCCTTATGGCAAAGACGAGAACGATAATAAGGAAATAAGAACATGGGGCAAACCACCAAAGTTTTCGTTCAAGCCAAAAAATCACTTAGAGCTTTTACAAGACCTTGGTTTAGTAGATGCAGACCGTGCAGCCAAAGTCGCAGGCCATGGCTTCTTTTACTTCAAAAACGACTTGGTTCTTTTGGATTATGCCCTCATGAAATTTACCATAGATTTCATGCTCAAGCGCGGTTACGTATTAATTAACCCGCCTTATATGCTGCATGAAAAGCCTTATCAAGGAGTGACAGATCTGGCCTTCTTCAAGGATCAGTTATACAAGATACAGGATGAAGACCTCTATCTCATAGCAACATCCGAGCATGCAATAGCAGCAATGCTTATGGACGAGGTAATAGAAAAAAAAGACCTCCCCCTTAAGTTCGTAGGCATTAGCCCATGCTTCCGTAAAGAAGTGGGTGCTCATGGTAAATACACCAAAGGCCTTTTCAGGATGCACCAGTTCAATAAAATCGAGCAGTTCATCTTCTGCCTGCCAGAACAGTCATGGCAGCTGCATGAGGAATTGGAGAAAAACTCAGAAGACCTATACAAGGCACTTGAGCTTCCGTTCCGCGTAGTCAATGTCTGCACAGGCGACATCGGCGACATAGCAGCCAAGAAGTATGACATAGAATTATGGATGGCTGACGAAAAATATCGTGAAGCAGGCTCCAACAGCAATTGTACAGATTACCAAGCCAGACGCTTAAATGTCAAATACCGAGAAAAAGAAGGTGCAGCACCAGCAGGCTTTATCCACACCCTGAATAACACAGCCATAGCAACAAGCAGGACCATGCTTGCTATTCTTGAGGTCCATCAACAGCATGATGGCTCAGTCAAGATACCCAAAGCACTTCAGCCTTACATGGGCAAAACAGAAATAAGAAACAATGCCAAAAACTAATTTATTATCAGGATGTGGTTGTAGTAGTTGTGTTTACTGGTAAAGTAGTCGTTGGTGCAGTGGTTGTTGTTTCTAGCATACTTGTTGTAGTCGTAGTTTCTATGATTGTAGTTGTTGTGACAGATGTTGTAGTGGTTATTGAAGAAGTTGTAGTTGATGTCGTAGTAGTTGTCTGCTTGCATTCATTCCCTATGCAAGTTTCATTTTCATCACAATCCGCATCCACCGTACATTCAGTCTCGTTAACATCAACATCCTTTCCAGCAACACCGCTCTTAGCTATGACAGGAAGCAGGTTGTACTCCAGGTTATTACCTTTTTTCACAACATTTATGTCAAATACGAACTTGGTAGTCTCATTCGGCTTTATTTCAAACTGCTTTGTTATCTGAAGCTTGTTGCTCGGCACCTTGACATCAGCCTCGGTTCCGTTAACAGTCCCATTGACAGCAGAAACATGAAGCTCAACCTTAGAATAAACCCCAACATCTAAATTTACGTTTAATACAGATATGGCCTTCTCACCAACTACCTGCGTAATATCAACAGACGCATTAATATCCATCTCAAAAAAGCCCGGCTCAGTATCATTACCCTCCATGAAAACCCTGGCTTTTGACAAGTCAACAATCAATTTGTCAAAATCTTCTATATCTGCCTGTGCATCAGATATCATTAGGTTAAAACCACCCTTTTCAACTATTGGTGCTGTAGTGGTTGTTGTTTCCTGAACCGTTGTAGTAGTCACAGCACCAGGCAGGGTAGTAGTTTCCATGGCAGTTGTTGTCGTTTCCTCAAGACACAGATTCTTCGCTTCGCAATAATCCTCTGCCATAGCAGCCTTGCAAGCATCGCTCATATACTCAGGACCAACAATATTGCAAGTGATATAACTGCCATTACCTTTTATTATGTCGAAACCCCTACCAAGAAGCGAATACACAACCTTTAGCGAATTATCCTTGCAGTTGTATACACCAACAACATCATCCTTTAGGCAGTATTGCACATGCCTCTCAACACATCCAGATATCAAGATTATAGCAGCAAGCAACGCAATAAAAGCAATTCTTTTAACCATACAAAATATTAATACATAAAAATTTAAAAAACTATAGTGAAACCTATTTATTAATCAAAAATAATAATTAAACAGTGGTTTTATGGTACTAAGCTATATGGAAGAAATGATATCTAAATTTTACAAAGCACAAGGTTACACCGTATCTTTTCATGTGATATACAAGGTACCTGATGATAAGACAGTTAAAGATATTGAGATACTGGCAATGAACAACAAAGAAACTGTTATAATAGAATGCAGGCCATATACAGGCCATATAGAAATAACAGACATGACCAAAGCAACCATACAGGACTTTGTTTCTTCTGAAAAAGCCATCAAAGAAGTCCCAATGATAAAAGGCAAAAAAATAACAAAAACCCTTGTAGTAGAAGAGCCAATCGAAAAAACAGACAAGGAATTAGAAAAAAAGGGCATAACTGTATATTTACTAGAAGACCTAATGGTAGATTTCCTTGCCCTGCTTTTAAAAAAGCATAAAGGCAAGCGGTTTGAAAACAGGGCAGCTGACATGATAAGGAACCTGATATTCTCGATAATCGAGGAAAGAGTCTGAATCCTGCTTAATTAAGCGCATTTAAAACTTCTCTTACTATATTATATGAAATCTTCAGAATTGTCAGGAGTTTATTATGACTGTAATTATGATTGCTGAAAAGCCGAATGCAGCCAGCGCCATAGCTGAAGCCCTAGCAGACAAAGGAACCCTTAAAACCAATGCCAATGAAGAAGGCGTTAAATATTACGAATTCATGAAAAATAACAAAAAGCATATCGTTGTTGCAGCTGTTGGCCATTTGTTCACTCTAAAACAATCAGGCAAAGGATGGGAATATCCAGTATTTGATGTCGAATGGATACCGTCTTTTAAGGCATCTCACACAGCAGCCTTTAGCAAGAAGTATTTTGATGTTGTCCAGAGCATAACAGCCAAAGCTGGAGATGATTATATTGTCTGCTGCGACTATGACGAAGAAGGCTCTGTTATTGGCTATAACATATTGCGCTTTCTATACAACCGCACAGATGCAAAGAGAATGAAATTTTCAACCATGACCAAAGAAGAGCTGTTAGACAGCTATGAAAATGCAATGAAGCATCTGGACGCAGGGCAAGTGGAAGCAGGTCTTACCCGCCATTATTTAGATTACATGTGGGGCATATCATTAACAAGAGCACTGACCCTTGCTATAAAAAGCGCAGCCAAGCGCTTCCGCATTTTATCAACAGGCCGTGTTCAAGGCCCGGTTCTGCACATGCTTGCAAAGCACGAAAAGAAAATAAAAGCCTTCAAACCCAAACCCTTCTGGCAAATCGAAATAGAAATCAAAGCAGGCAAGCAGCTCCTGAAAGCAGCTTACTGTAAAGACAAGATCTGGAGCAAGGACGAGGCAGATAAAATTCTCAAAAAAGCAGATGTTAAAGAAGCCATTGTAAAAAACCTAACCAAAAAAATTATAAGCCAAAGCCCACCAAAGCCTTACAACACAACATCACTGCTCGCAGATATCTACCGCTATTTCGGCTATTCGCCTCAGCAAGGCATGTATATTGCAGAGTCCCTCTATCAGGACGGGCTTATATCCTATCCAAGAACATCATCAGAGAAATTGCCGCCTGACATAAATTACAAGAAAATACTGACAGATCTTTCCAAACATGAAAAATACAGCAAGCTTTCAGCATCGCTGTTGTCTAAAGCAGGGCTAAAACCAACAGAAGGAAGCAAAACAGACTCAGCGCATCCAGCCATATATCCAACAGGTGTTATCAAAAAGATCGGCGACAAGCAGCAAAAGGTTTATGATCTTATTGTTCATCGCTTCCTCGCAGTTTTTGGAGACCCAGCTAAGCGCGAGTCGCAGAAAATAACCCTCTCTGTAGGCGGTGAGTTATTCTTCCTTTATGGCAAGCGAACCTTAGAGCCAGGCTGGACAGAACTTTATGGCAGATATGCAGCCCGGGATGAAGTCTTGCTTCCTGATATTAAAGTTAGTGACAAGCTTCCGGTAAAAAAAATAGACCAGCTGGCAAAAGAAACAACACCCCCGCCAAGATTCTCGCAAGGCTCTGTGCTCAAGGAAATGGAATCACAAGGTTTAGGAACTAAAGCAACTAGATCACAAATCCTCCAGATCCTCTATAACCGAGGCTACCTGATCGGAAAAAGCATAGAGGTCACAGAATTAGGCATGCAGCTATCAGACATACTAGAAGCCAACATACCTGATGTTATCTCTGAAAAGCTCACAAGGCATTTCGAGGAAGAGTGTGATGCAATAGAAAGCGGCAAATTAAAGCGCGAGCAGGTTATTGATGAGGCCAAACAGCGGCTGATAAAAATATCCAATGCCTTCAGAAAAAAGGAACTAAAGATAGGCAAAGAGCTGACAGAAGCAGTAATTGCAACCCAGGACAAGCAGAATATTTTAGGCACATGCCCTAAGTGCGGCGGCACGCTTAAAGTCCACAAGCTATGGAGAACAGGCAAGCGTTTTGTCGGTTGCAGTGGCTACAAAAAAGGCTGTAGATACGGCATGCCCTTACCAAGAGAAGGCATAATTATGAGTACTGAAAAAGTATGCGACCAGTGCAAAACACCAATTATCCAGGTCTATCGTCAGGGCGCCCGTCCATTTAGAATGTGCATTGACATAAATTGCCCGACCAAAAAAGACTGGCTAGACAAGAATAAGCTAAAAAAAGCAAGAGCAGAAAGCAGAGCAGCCACGCGCATAGCAGAGCAGCTCACATGCGATATCTGCAAAAAGACCTTCACAAGCAAGCGCGCCCTTACCCTGCATAAAAAGACCCACGAAAAATAATCTTTTATCCTTACCTGAATTATTTTTAATCATGAAACAACTTTTAATAATTCTATTTACATCTTTAATCTTAATATCCGGTTGCGTTAGTGAAAGTAGTGTTCAAGTTATAAGCCAGAAAATAGACGTAGTAGCAGCCTGCAAACAATTATGCCAACAAGAGAAGGCCAAACGCGATTTAAGCAACGGCCCATGCCTTAGCAATGCAATAGCAGAAGATTGGGTCTGTGACGTCGCGCATTCGCCGCGCATAGAGGCAGACAATAATCCAGCAAATCAGTGTTCATCATATGGAAAAGAAGCACACCATTTCGTGGAATTGGATACTGACTGTAATTTCATAAGGGAGTATTAGACATGTGGAACAAAAAGAATCTTTTAAGTGTAGACCAGCTCTCCAGAGCAGATATCGAGTTCATTCTTAATTGTGCAAAAATACTAGAACCCTTATCAGGACGTGGAAATAAATTAAATATCTGCAAAGGAGAGATACTCGCAGAAATATTCTTTGAGCCATCCACAAGAACAGAAAAGAGCTTTCAGGCAGCTATGTATACCCTCGGAGGAGACGTAATTACGCACAAGAATATTGGTTCATCGGTTGAAAAAGGCGAAACCAAAGCAGACACAGTAAAGATAATGGAACAGTATTCAGACATAATCGCGGTAAGAGATCCTGAGGAGCTTACTGTCAAAAAATATGCAGACCTTGTGAATATACCTTTAATAAATGCAGGTGATGGCTCCAACGAGCATCCGTCTCAGGCATTGCTGGATCTTTACACCATTAATAAAGAAATAGGAAAGCTGGATGATATAACAATAGTCTTTATGGCAGACCTGAAATATGGCCGTGCTGTTCATTCGCTTATAAAAGCACTTAGAAAATTTAGTAGCAACAAAATATACGGCATATCACCAAAAGGTCTTGAGCTTCCTGGCATAGAAACAATAAGCATAGAAGAACTGAAAAAAATCAGGCCAGACATACTTTATGTAACAAGAATACAAAGAGAGCGGATACCGCCTGAAGAAAAGGATAAATTCTCTTTCAGAGTCGATTCAAGAGTACTAAACATGTTACCAAACAATACAAAAGTAATGCATGTCATGCCAAGGATTGACGAAATGGATCCAGCACTTGACAACGATAAAAGAATCATACTCTTTAAACAAGCCCGCCATGGTTTGCATACACGAATGGCTATTATTTCTATACTAATGGGCCATGAAGATGAAGTATTAGCGATTAAAGATATCCACAAGAAAAATTAATGACATTATTAACGAGCCATAGAAAAAGCCCTGCTCTATATTTCTCAGAAGCAAACTTAGTATAACGAATGATAGAAAAAAGCCAAACAACATCAAGCCTGTTACACCCCTTGGCAACACTAACGAAACAGCAGACAATACAACAACCAGGACAATAGAAACAACAATTAGGTTATTTACTACCATGTTCAGTAGGTACATGCATATAACTATGAATAAGACCAATGCCCCTACTATTGTCGCATGTGATATCTTTTCAAGGGTTAGATACACATAGCTCATTGAATCCTAAGAATTTAAAGCAATCCCACCTAATGGGTACTCAGTGCGCTAATAAGCTAGGAATCCCCTTGAAAACCAGAATAACCGCTATTAATATCCTAAGAAAATCAGGCAGCGGTAATGCAAACCAAACCAGAAGTGCAACCAATATGTCAACCACCCCATATATTTTGCAAATCAGGTCACCTGCAATGCTAGGTATCCCTTTTACCAGCATTATAAAAACAATTAACATCTTTATGAGATCAGGTATACCATATACCCCGAAGAAAATAATTATGGCAGAAAGAAGGTCAGTAATGCCATAAATCTTGCAAATCATAATATCTGATAAATCAAAAATTTAAATAGCTATCTAAAAGAAACCAAGCTTGCCAACTTCCTTAAGCTCACGCTCCTTAATCTCAAATTCTATATTCTTACCTTCAGCTATGGATCTGTGTTTTCTTACTATTGCAATTCTATGGTTTGAACGCTCAGCCCTCTTTAATTCTATGAGCGCCTTGGACCAGTATTTTGCAATAGCCCTCGACGTGAGCTCAATCTTCTCATCCCCGTTTTCTTTGTAACCGTATACCTGATTAGTAACTAATACAGGTATCTTGTATTTTCTTGTTATCATAGAAAGAATTGAATATTGTGTTGCCAACTGCTTGTTTATTTTCTGGAAATTCTCGCTATCTAATTCAAGTCTATATAATGCAACAAGGCTATCTATAATGATTAAAGCTATTCGTTCCTTTTCCACAATTCTTTCAATCCTCTGAATCTCCCTATGCTGATCCTCCCAGCTGTGAACATCGAAAAATATTATATTCTTTAGATTATTTTCGTTGCCTCCCAATTGCCTGAATCTTTCAGCAGAAAACGACCCTTCAGTATCCATATACAGTATTTTTTTATCATTAGAAGTCTCAATAGTAACTGCAAGCGCAATATTAGTTTTGCCAGATCCGGCAGGTCCGTATATGTTAGTTATGGCATCGCATTCAATACCACCGTTAAGCAGTTTATCCAGCGGCGAATTCGTTTTTAGTCGGTTCTCCATGCTTAAGCTATGCCGAAAAGATTTATAAAATGTATTTTCTATTTTCAAAACACCTAATATGCATTCGCATATTGTAGTTTCGGAAAGTCATCTTCGGATGACATTTTCAAAACACCTTAGTTGATACTACAGTATTCATACGGTTTTGAATTGAGATGCACATAGATACCATGGACTTTAGTCCATGGTTGCAAAGGACATCTCATTTAAAGCTTTGAATTTAAATCTAATAGAATAAACTAAGAGCGTGATCCCGATGCCAGAACCAGACAAACCCTTTTCATTCAGAGTAGATAAACCACCTATTTTCGCTGATGAAGTCTTTATTTCTAACCGCATAAAGGTATCCAAAACCAAGCGTGCAGCTGGCGTTGTAAGGCTTCAGTTCACAGACATGCTCACCAAAGTCGTAGTAGCCGATATAATAATAGACTCTGTTACATGTGAAGGCCTGATCAGGGTTTTGCAAAACAAATTAAAGGAAATGGACAAGGTAATGAAAAGCAGCGACCCTGTTAAGGAAATAAAGAAACTCTCCAAGCAGCAGCCAGCCAAAGCCACCAACAAGGAAGAGGTTGGATATACTGGATAGAGATAAGAGTTTATCAACAGTCTGATTTTACCACCCAATTTCATGCCTTTAAAAACATTTCTATGACTATGGTATGCCAAAGGAATAACCCTAAAAAGGCTATTCCTTGTTAGGCGTTGCCTAATAAAATAAAAGGAGTTAATGAAAATGAGTTTTGATAGAGGACCACGAGAAATGCATAAAGCAGTTTGTGCAAAATGTGGTAAAGAATGCGAAGTACCTTTTCAGCCACAGGAAGGAAGACCTGTGTATTGTAAAGAATGCTTTGTTCCAAAGAAAAGATGGTAGATATAGACTTTTAGTTTATATATAACCAAGTTTATTTGTTTTTTTGTAATTAATTTTTATATTTACAGTCAATGGCGGTCTCGGAATGAGTCAGCACGATGTCTTAATGATACTGAAAAAGCAGCCTAATAAAGAATTCACCATAGAAGAATTAGCAGAAAAACTTGGGGTTAAAAAGAGTTTGGCCAATGTCTGGGTGCTTAAGCTGGATAAATGGGGCAACCAGGTTGAATGCAGAACAGTCTGCAGGGAGAGATTCGTAAAACTTTGCCAGAAGAAGTGATTTTATTCTTAGTTGTTTTTCGGCAACAGTAGATGAGAATGTCAAAATATGCCAATGAAAATCAAAATTAGAAAGAAACTATTTTTTGGAAATACCGTAAGCCCTTTGAATCCCTTTTTCCATTGCTTCAGCAATTAATCCGGGATCAAAGCACATCTGTTGATAACCTGTTGCCCCACCACCGAAATAATACATAAGCTCCTCAAAAGATCTGTGATATAAAACAACTACTGGTAAATCTGGTCTTGTTTTCCTTATTTGTTCAAATTGTTCATCCCTAGTTTTCCCGTCATCTAATGATCCTCTAAAAGAAGCTGTTTCAGGCAGAGTTTCTAGCAATACTACATCATATTTTCCAAGATCAGCTTGCGAAATTTCAGGGCGATCAATAAGATCAAATGTATAACCAAGAGCTACCATGCGATCAGCTATCCCTCTTTGAATGCTCCTCCTTCTATCATAATTAGAATTAGAAAAAACAGACTCTAAACGAAAAACCCCTAAGATTCTTGGTTTTGACCCTTCTGACATTTTATTTCCCTTGTCTATAGCATATCAAAAATCTTTTTAAATTCATTTTTATCAGTCGCTCTGGGACACCTTTCCTTTTTCATTCATAGATGGGACACCGCCCGACCAATAAATTTAAATACTTTTAGTGTTATACTAAACACTAAAAACACGAGCGGATAATTATATGAGAATAGAAATCCATAAAAAAGGCCTCCGGCAAGTCGTGATAATAACCTTCCATACCCGCTCTGAACGCTTCAGTTCCGATTATGAAAGAAATAAGTTCTTCCGCGGCCTTCATGGCTGGAAGCAGATAATACCCGGAGAGAATAAGCAGTATTCGTACAAGCGTGCAGGCCTGCTCGATGAGATACCACATGCAAAAATAGCAGATTCCGTAT
>Ga0315277_10000301_pt1 | contig 80706 bp, 70 predicted proteins | sample YL17G05_15_MG_FD_203695 | JGI IMG/M metagenome (GOLD analysis project Ga0315277, IMG submission 203695) | Sediment microbial communities from Yellowstone Lake, YNP, Wyoming, USA - YL17G05_15 | ecosystem: Environmental > Aquatic > Freshwater > Lake > Sediment | place: USA: Wyoming | collected...
CGATCATGGCTGCCACCAGCACCACCGAGGCGACTTCAAAGGGAAGGACGAAGGGGTCCAGCAGCGCCTCCCCTATGGCCGACGCCGTCTGCGAGAACGGCCCCCGGTCGGACACCGCCCACTCCGTGCGAGTGGCGATGAGGCCGATTGTGGTCGCCATCAGTCCCGCCAGGACCAGGGCCGGCGCCCAGAAGATGCCATCGGCGTTGTCGCGGGCCGCCCGCGGCGTCAGCATGATGGCGAAGAGCATGAGAACAGCGATGGCGCCCGCGTAGATGAGCACCTGCACCACCGCCACGAAGTCGGCCGAGAGCGTTATATAGAGTCCTGCCACCCCAACGAAGCTCAGCACCAGGAAGAGGACGGCGTGCAGCAGGTTACGCACGGCCGCCACCATCACAGCCGAGCCCACGGCAGTGACTGTGAGCACCCAGAAGGCCGCTACTACTCCCGGTTCGTCCATCGAGGCTTCCTCGTCACCAAGCGGCGGACTCTGGTCCGCCGTTGCCTTGCTCCTCCCCCGCGTGAACGTCCATCGCTAAGCGGCGCCGCCAGCGGGCGCCCCGGGAGCTACCACGGGTATGTCGTGCACCAGCCGGGCCCGCGACGGCAGCCGGTGGAAGGGGAAGGCCATGAACCGCATCCAGCCGACTACCAGCAACACCGCCAGGCTCAGGTTCACCACCGAGAACACGGGCAGTACCAAGCCAGCGCTCAGGTCGTACTCCACCCAGAGGAGCACCTCCAGCGCGCCCACCATGATGTTTACCAGCGCCAGGGGAAGCAAGAACTTCCAGGCGAAGGCCATGAGCTGGTCGATACGCAGACGCGGCAGCGTGCCTCGCAGCCAGATGAGCAAGAAGTAGATCAAGTAGACCTTGCCGATGAAGATCATCCAGCCGGGTATCCAGCGGTCAAGCCCAAAGAGCCACCAGCCCCCGAAGAAGAGAGTGGCGGCGATGGCCCCCAGGGCCATGGCGTTTACGAGCTCCACAGCGTAGAAGAGCCCGAACTGAATGCCCGAGTACTCGGTGTGGTAGCCGGCTACGATCTCCGACTCGGCCTCGGCGATGTCGGTGGGTGTGCGGTTGATCTCGGCGGTGGCGCAGATGAAGTAGATGACGAAGGCCAGGGGCTGGACAAGGAAGAGCCAGATGCGCATGTCGTGTTGCCAGGCCACGATACCGCTCAGGCTCATGGTGCCGGCGAAGAGCACCACCCCCAGCAGGGCCAGCACCAGGGGTACCTCGTAGCTGAGGAGCATAGCGATGACCCGGATGGCCCCCAAAAGCGAGTACTTGTTGTTCGAGGACCAGCCCGCCATGAAGAGGACTATGGTCGTCACCGAGGTGACGGCGATGATGTACAGCACCCCCACATTGAGGTCAACGAAGGTCATCCCCTTTCCAAAGGGGAAGACGCCCCAGACCAGCAGTGCCGGCCCGAAGGCCAGGATGGGCGCGAGCAGGAAGACCACGGGGTCGCCCGCCCGAGGGAGCAGAGCCTCCTTCTGCATCAGCTTGGTCATGTCAGCTATGGGCTGGAGGAGACCCCAGGGGCCGGCTCGGTTGGGGCCTCGACGGACCTGAATCCGGGCCACCACCCGGCGCTCCACCCAGATGTTGGCGACCGCCGTCGCCGCGACAAAGAGGAAGATGGCCGTGCCGCCTATCACGGCGCTGACCACGTAGACCAGCCAGTCGGGGCCGATGTCGCTCAGCCAGCTCAGCAGCCGCTCGACGGCGTTAGAGAGGTCCCGGAAGTCGTACCAGGGGGCCAGGGGGCCAGGGAACGTCATTAGCGGTCCACCTCCCCCAGGTTGATGTCGATGCTACCCAGGGTGACGACGAGATCAGCCACCGTCTGCCCCACCGTCATCTCCTTCAGAGGCGTCAGGTTGAGCAGGGAAGGCGAGCGCACGTGGAAACGATAGGGCGTTGGGCCACCGTCGCTCACCAGGTAGAAGCCCAGTTCCCCCTTGGGCGACTCGATGCGGGCGTACGCCTCGCCGACGGGAGGCCTGAGAGCCAGCGGAATGTCTGTCTTGAATGGCCCCGGGGGCAGTTGTTCCAGGGCTTGGCGGATGATGCGCACGCTCTGGCGCATCTCCTCCATGCGCACCAGGAGGCGATCGTAGTTGTCCCCCTGGTAGCCCACAGCGATGTCGAACTCCATGCGGTCGTACACGCAGTAGGGGTCGGCCTTGCGAATGTCCCAGGCGACGCCGGTACTGCGCAGGACAGGGCCGCTGACAGAGCTGGCAATGGCCAGATCGGCTGGCAGTATCCCCGTGTCGCGGGCGCGGGCCTGGAGGATCTCGTTCTCCAGCAGGAGCCCCTCGTACTCGGCGATGCGGTCGGGCAGCTCCTCGACCAGGGCCGTCGCCTGGGGCATGAACTCCTTGGGGATATCGAAGCTCACGCCGCCGATGCGCATGTAGTTGGTGGTCAGACGCGCCCCGCACGTCATCTCGAAGAGGTCCAGGATCTTCTCGCGCTCGCGCAGCATGTACATGACGGGGGTCTGCCAGGCCCCGCAGTCGTTCAGGAAGATGCCGATGGCCATGCCGTGGTTGGCGATGCGCTGGAGCTCGGCGAAGATCACCCGAAGATACTGGGCTCGCTCCGGCACTTCGATGCCGGCCAGCTTCTCCGCCGCCAGGCAGTAGGCGAGGTTGCCCGTCATTGCCGAAAGGTAGTCCATGCGGTCGGTGAAGGGGATGTTCTGGGTGTAGGTGCGCTCTTCGGCCAGCTTCTCCATGCTGCGGTGGAGGTAGCCCATCGCCATCTCCACGTCCACGACCCGCTCCCCATCGAGGACGACGCGCATACGGAAGACGCCGTGGGTGCTCGGGTGCTGGGGTCCGAAGTTGACGACCAGGGGTTCGGTGCGCAGCTCTGGCACGGTTACTCCTTCGGGAAGTGAGCCAGCCCGGGCTTTTGGCCGCCGGGCAGGGCCAGGAAGTCCTTCCGCAACGGGTGGCCGGCGAAGCCTTCCCAGAGGAAGATGCGCTTCAGGAATGGGTGGCCGCTGAAGCGGATACCCATGAGGTCATAGATCTCGCGCTCCTGGGGGTGGGCCCCATACCAGACCGGCACGACCGAGGGCGCCTCGGGCGCTTCGTGATCGAGGGCGCGGGTCTTCAGGATGAGCATGTGGTTCCGTTGTAGGGAGCTCAGATAGTAGACCAGCTCAAAGTGGTCCAGGCGGTCCACCGCTGTGATCGCGGTGGGATAGCGGCAGTCGAGGACAGGGTCGTCGCGGAGAAAAGTGGCGACGGCCACCAGGTGAGGCGCATCCACCACCACCCAGTCGGCGGCCTCTTCGAGCGCGGCGTCCGGGAGGGCGGCTCGGATGCGGGCAGCCGTCTCAGAGCCGGGGATGAGCTTCGTCACAGCCTAGGCCAGTCCAGGGAGGGCCTCTTTGCCCTCCATCGCTAGTGCCACTCCAGTGCCCGCTTCCGCCAGGCGTACAGGTAGCCTACCACCAGGATGACGACGAAGATGAGCGCCTCCACAAACCCAAACAGCTTCACCTGCCGAAAGGCCACCGCCCAGGGATACAGGAACACAGCCTCGACATCAAAGATGACGAAGACCAGGGCGAAGAAGTAGTAGCGAAAGTTGAACTGCACCCACGTGTTCCCCTCGGTCTCCATCCCACACTCGTAGGTGTCACTCTTGATGGGATCGGGCGCGCTGGGCCGGACACGCAGCAGGCCCAGGAGCACCGATATCAGCAGAGGAGTGATAGGGAAGGCGAAGGCGAACAGGAGGAGAATCCCGGCCCGACCATACTGTTCCAGCAAGGTCTGCCCCCGCTTGTAGATCCCGTTCCCTTAGATCGGCGAAGTATAGCACGCGCCCCAGGTGCGAGCAAGGCGGTGTGCTGGCGCGGGCATGACGGGGCCACTCAGGGGCTCTCCGGGACCTCCTCGAGGAGTAGCAGGCCTAGCGTGGCGGCCTCCTCCATCTGATGCGGCTGCACTCGGTCTGCGGTGTCCTGGGGCGTGTGCAGGAGGTTGTCGGTGACCCGAAACACCCAGATAGCGGGGAGGCCGGCGTCGATGAAGCTCTGGTGGTCGCTGCCCAGGCCCGGCGGCTGCTCCGATGGCCTCGCTTCAATGCCGGCGCCTGCGGCGACCTGGGCACCCAGGGCCACAAGCTCTGGCGACCCGATGAGCAGCCACGACTCACCCACTCCCGTCATGTCGAAGTCGAGCATGGCGCGCAGTTCACTGCGCTGCACCTCATCCAGGGTCTCGACAAAGTGGCGGCTTCCCAGCATGCCCAACTCCTCGGCACCGAAGAGAACGAAGCAGTGGTCGCCCGGCAGTCGGCGAGCGGCGACGGTGCGGGCCAGCTCCAGGACGGTTGCCGTGCCGGAGGCGTTGTCGCTGGCCCCGGGCGCTTGAGGCACGGAGTCGAAGTGGCCGCCGGAGACGGTCTCGCAGCGGCCGCTGGCCGGGCGGGCGACGACGTTCCGGGAGGTGGTTTCCACTGCCGGGCCGACTTCCACGGACACCTCCACCGGCGCCTGTTCCAAGAGGGCCAGGAGGTGCTCTCCATCCTCGCCACTGATGGAGACAACCGCGATGGCGCTTTCAGCCCCAATGGCTCCCTCAAAAAAGTCGGGGCTGTCGTTGAAGATGACGGCGGCGCTGGCACCAGCCTCGACGGCGTTGCGCACCTTGTCCGCAAAGTAGAGCTCTCCCCGTCGGAGCAGGGCGACACCGCCCTGGAGCCCTCCAGGTGGGAACTCCTCGGGGCGTCCCAGCCCGGCGAAGACCAGCTTCCCGTCTACGTGGCCGACGGCGGAGCCGGTGAAGGCACTGGACTCCAGAACCTGGGTCTCTGGGACAAGGACCTGGAGGGAGGACTCGCGGCCCAGCTCTGAAGTGAGCTCGAACGTCTGCTCTTCGACGACGTAGCCGTAACTGCGAAGCTGGTCGCCAATGTAGCGGGCCGCCTCGATCTCGGCGTCGCTGCCTGCCGGCCGGGGGCCGATGTCCACGGCCAGGGCCTCCACGTGCTGGAAGGCCAGCTCGCCGCTCGGCTCCGTTGCTCCGACGAAGGAGCCGGCGCCAGCCGTAGGCGCGGGTACGGTCAGGGTTGGGGGAGAGCTTGGGGTCGGCGCTGGCGCCGCGGCGCCGCCGCAGGCCGCCAGGGTCAGGGCGACGAGGGCCAGCAGCAGGGCTAGAGTGCGGTCAAGTCTTCTCAGCATGGGTGAGCGGCGGGCGTTGGGGCAGCCACTTCGGGCCGATGCCCGGCCAGGAGGTGTTCCCCAGTATCGAGTAGCGGACGATGCAAGGGATCGTTCAGCGGCCGCGGCTCCGGCGCTGGAGCCAGTGGCGCAGGCGGCTGCCCAGGCTTGGCTCCGAGAGATCGATAACCTCGCCGCGCCAGCGCCTCTCGTAGCGAGAGCGGCCGCCTAGCAGGGAAAGGCCGAAAACAGAGAAGAAGAGGATGAGCCCTCCGATGATGGCCCAGCGGGCCAGGGTGGGGCTGGCACTGCGGAAAAGGAAGGCCACGACCACCAGGATCAGCGAGGCCAGCATCACCTGGCCCAGAGAGATGTGGGAAAGACGCGCCAGCAGCGTGTGCCACAAGTCGGAGGCGGCCTGGCCCAATCTCCGCCGGGCGCGAGCCAGCCGACCCTCCTCCGGCACGAACTTGTCGAGCTTTCGGAGGATCTCCTCGACCTCGCGTTCTATGTTGTCGGACACGCCGGGCCTCCGCCACCAGGGAGGAAGACAAGCTAGCGAGCAGTATCCATTCTACATGTGGAGGGCAAGGGGGTCTACACGGCCGAAGCGGCGCTGTAAGGTCTGGCGTTGGGGACATGTCGGCGGCCCGATGGCGAGCACATTGCGAGAGGTCACATTTTACAGTGTCTTTACCGCCACTTCGCCGACGTCTTGCCTGAGCCCTCTATGCTCGTTGCTGACGGGTAATGATCCCACTGAGTGGGTAAGGAGGAGTTGCCGTGACGAGATGGACGAAGGCCGTGCTGGGGGTGCTAGTCGTGGGGATACTGCCCCTGGGAGGCGTGGCCGGTCACGCCCTGGCCCAGGCCGGATCCGAGGAGGAAGCAGGCCAGCCGCGACAGGAGGAGTTCCTGAGCAGCGTCGCCGCCAAGCTAGACGTGCCGGTGGACCAACTGAAGGGGGCGATCCAGTCCACGGAGCTGGAGATGCTGGACGAGGCCGTTGAGCAGGGGAAGGTTCGACCCGAGGTCGCTGAGCGCCTGCGCCAGCGCATCGAGGAGGGGCGCCTCCTGCCGTCTCTGTCAGGAGGACAGCTCAGGCAGGGGCAGCTAAACCCAGGTCAGCGACTGGTGCTGCACTCCGCCGCCGAGGTTCTCGACATAACGCCGGCGGAGCTGGTTCGGGAGCTGCGCGATTCAGGGAAGAGCCTGGCCCAGGTGGCCGAGGAGAAGGGCGTCTCCCGCGACGAGCTCAAGAGCGGCATCCTCGCCGACGTAGAGAAGCATTTCGACGAGGGCCTGGGGCGCCTGCGCGAGAACATCGACAGCGTCATCGACCGGACTTCGGGCCAGCCAGCGGCTCCCTCCACCCAGTAGCCCGTCAAGGGGAGCCGTGACCTGCCTGCCGGCAGGCAGGGGAGGAGGCCGGGCCCCAGTAGCCCGGCCTCCTGACATGTCTTGTCGTGGGGTAGCAGTGTTAGCCGCTGGCCCGCCCGCCTTGCCCCAGCCCCTCGTTCATGCTGCCGGAGCGGAACCCGGCCAGGTCCAGGGTGACGTACAGGTAGCCCAAGGAGCGCAGGTGGTCCACCACCCGCTCGCGGTTTCCGTCGCGCATCAGCAGGTCCATGCCCTCCCGGTCCACCTCGATGCGGGCGAGCTCGCCGTGGTGGCGGACGCGTAGCTGTCGCAGTCCCAAGGAGCGCAGGAAGGCCTCGGCAGCGCCGATCTGGTCCAGCATCTCGACGCTGATGGCGGTGCCGTAGGGCACGCGGGAGGCCAGGCAGGCCATGGCTGGCTTGTCCCAGGTGGGGAGGTCGCGGGCCCTCGATAGGGCGCGAATCTCCTCCTTGTTCAGCTCAGCTTCGATGAGGGGGCTGCGGACGCCGTGCTCCGAGGCGGCGCGGCGGCCGGGACGGTGGTCGCCCAGGTCGTCGACGTTGCACCCGTCCACGACCCAGGCGATGCCCCGCTGGTGGGCCAGGGCCCGCAGGCGGCTGAAGATCTCGTCCTTGCAGAAGTAGCAGCGCTGAGGTGAGTTCTCCACATAGCCGGGCCGGTCCATCTCTCGGGTCTCGATAGTCTCGTGGCGGATGCCGATCTGAAGGGCGAGGCGGCGCGCCTCCTCCACCTCCAAGGTCGGAATGGACGGCGAGACGCTGGTGACGGCCAGGGCCGCCTCGCCCAGGGCGTCGCGGGCCACAGCCGCCAGGAAGGTGCTATCGACGCCGCCCGAGAAGGCAACCAGCACCGACCCCATATCGCGGAGGACGTTCTTGAGCCGGGTCAGCTTGCGCTCTAACTTCGCACTGTTCATTGTCTCCAGACCTGGCAGCCATAGACCAATCATGATAGCATGGCAGCTTCATTGACAGCCAGGCGTGTGGTGTTTCGGGACATGTGAGACAGAGAGGGGGTGAACGAAGGCCGGGCCGGAACACGTAGGGGCAGGGCTCACCCCTGCCCTTGGAGGGGCACCCACGAGGGCTGCCCCTACGGCGGCCCGCTGCAGTCGAGCCCTACCGCAGCCGCCGCCTCCGGGCGTACCACGCGCCTGCGGCTGCGGCGAGGACGGCTGCCGCCAGCCCGCCAGCCAAGGCGTAATCGCCAGCCGACCAGCCGGTTCCCTCGGCGGGCGCACCAGCCTCCTCAGGCGAGGCGCTGGCTATGTCCGGAAGTTCCGCTATGCCGCCGACGGCAACAGACTCGCAGCTGAGGCCCACGTCCAGGTTCGTCACGGGTGGTGGGACCGACACCGCCTCGCTGGTCGCCGGCGAGCACCCGGCGATGCTCACCTCGACCAAGTACTGCCCGGCCACTACGTTCCAGGCATAGCGACCATCGCTGCCGGTGGTCTGCGGGTTCACCTCTGGCTCGAACATGCCAGCGTGGAGGGTGGGGCTCATCTCGACGTAGGTGGATTGCGCCGGGTTCAGGCGCTTCAGAGTGACGGTGGCCCCGGCGATGGGCGTGCCGGTGTCGGCGTCGAACACGACGCCGCTGGGGTCGATGAGGAAGACGCCGGCCACCTGGCAGCCGTCGTCGTGCTCACCATCGCCATCGGTATCGACACACATAGTCACACTGGTCATCGATTGCGGCGGCCATTCATAGGGAGAAGCGTAGCTGAACTCCCAGGCGCTGCCGGCGCCGCCAGACGCGTCGGTCATCAATCCCTGCACGACGGGGGGTACGCCGTCAACCTGAGCGACGGTGATCTGGACGCTGACGGCGGTGACAGCTTTCGTGACGGTGATCGGCCAGCCGCGGATTCCAGCCGTCGTCCCATCGGGCATCGATCCCCAGAATCCCGTATTGATTGTCACGTCCGCGGGCGGCGGCCCGCCAACGCAGCCCTGGTCAGCGGCGTCAACCAGCGTGTCAAGGTCGTTGTCAATCGTGTCCGTGCAGGTGCCGGCGACGGAGGTGTGCTCCGGGCGGCTGCCGTTGACCAGCGGGTCCGACGCGAGGTTGCGCTCCTCGCGGTCGGAGAAGCCGTCGCCGTCGGTATCCGCCAACAGCGGGCTCGTGCCGATGCTGACCTCAAAGCCGTCGTTCAGGCCGTCATCGTCGGTATCCGGGTCCAGGGGGTCGGTGCCGTAGACCGACGTCTCGTCGCTGTCGCTCAGGCCATCGTTATCGTCATCGGGATCGACGCCGTCGCACAAGGTGTCGCCGTCGTTGTCGGGGCATGGCGTGGCGGTGGGGGTAGGCGTGCCCGTTGGAGTACGTGTGGGGGTGGCTGTGCGCGTAGGCGTTGGTGTACACACTTCCGGAGGGCAGGGGGTAGGCGGAGGGGACTTGCACTTGCCTGCGCTCCCTGCGTTGTAGATGGCCTGGATCTCGCTGGACGAGAGGGCGCGGTTGAGGATCTCCACCTCGTCAATGCGGCCGTACATGAACGACTGCTGCGGATAATAGCCGATCAGTACGTCTGCCGAATCCGTGTCTACGAACGACGAAAGAGGCTTCGAGTCCTCCAGGACCCCGTTAACATAAATGAAGATTCCCTGAGAGCTCTTTACACCGGCCACGTGATACCATGCGCCCGGGGCCAGCATTGTGGTACTCCGCACTGTTGTCGCGACCCCGGCACCGCATCCGTTGCTTGGGAGTCCCAGGCAGAACCAAAAACGGTTGTCTGACTGCTTCAGCAGTCTCCAACCGTCACGGTTTGGAGGAAAGGAAGTGCTCGTCACCATCTTGTTGACGACAGACATGTCGCACCCCGGTCCGAAACAGGGGCCTGAAGGGGAGCCGGGCGGCGAGAGCAGCGAGTCGAAGTTGACCCAGGCATCCACCGTGAAATCGCTGGTCGACAGGTGCAGGTTGGCCGGGTTTCCGACGCTAACGAAATCATCGAAGCCGTCGAGGCTAAAGCCCTGATCGACGACCCCGGTGCCAAAGCCGGCCCCGCCCGTGGGCGTGCCATCGTTCCCGTCCTCAATATCCTGGGCGTCGCCGTCACCCGGCCACCAGCTCACTAAGTCCGAGGGAGGTGAAAGGCAAGGATGACTCGTCGCTGTGGGTGTCGGCGTGGGCGTGTCGGTGCTCTCCTGGGCGCCCACCGGGGCCGATCCCTCGTCGGGCGGGAGGACGATTGCGAGAGCAACAAGTGTGATCAGAGCGGGAGCGGCAAGCCACTTGAGAAGCGATCGCGTAGCCATGTGGGGCCTCCTTCGGCGGGGCTAGGGCCATTCGGCGGGGATCAGCACCTTTCCGCTGCAAATCTTACCACGCCTGTCAATACGGTGGGCGAGTAGAACATTGGAACAATGGAGCTTTGGAACAGTCCAGCCCCAGGCCAGCTTCAGTTGTTCCACTGTCCAACGTTCCAATGTTCCAAGGGGGCCCGCCGCCTCCCGACGTGCTAGAATCGGGCGTGGCATGACCGCTCGCATCGTCTTCATGGGCTCGCCCGACTTCGCTCTGCCCGTGCTGGGCCGTCTGCTGGGGAGCGAGCCTGCCCGTCCGGCAGGCGGGCACGAGGTCGTCGCCGTCTACACTCAGCCCGACCGGCCGGCGGGCCGCGGTCGTGCCCTGCAAGCACCCCCTGCCAAGACCCTGGCCCTGGCCCACGGTGTGCCCGTCCTCCAGCCGGCCCGCGTAAGCGCCGCCGACTCCGTGCAGGAGCTGGCGAGGCTGGCGCCGGACCTCATCGTCATCGCCGCCTACGGCCAGATCCTGAAGCAGCCGGTGCTCGACGTACCGCGGCGGGGGGTCCTCAACGTCCACGCGTCGCTGCTGCCCCGCCACCGAGGGGCAGCGCCCGTGGCAGCGGCCATCCTGGCGGGCGACGAAGAGGCAGGCGTGACCATCATGCAGACGGAGCTCGCGCTGGACGCGGGACCTATCCTCGCCCAGCGCCGGGTGCCCATCTCGCCGCACGATACGACCGGCACCCTGACCGAAAGGCTGGCCGAGAAAGGGGCAGACCTCCTGATGGAGGTCTTGCCCGCCTGGCTGGATGGGAGCCTGGCGCCCACGCCCCAGGACGCGTCGAGGGCCACCTACGCGCCTACCCTCCGCAAGGAGGACGGGCGGGTGGACTGGGGGCTCACGGCCGAAGACATCTGGCGGCGGGTGCGCGCCTTCACGCCCTGGCCGGGCGCCTTCACCTACCTGGACGGCCAGCCCTTGCGCCTGCTCGACACCTGGCCCCTGGCCGTCGGGGATGAGGGGCAGCAAGCGGGCCTGCCCGTCCGGCAGGCAGGAACCGTCGTCCCCTGCCCACCGGGAGCGGCCCTTGCTAGCCAGGCGGGGTTCGCCGTCGTCAGCGGACGGGGGCTCCTGGCGATCATGCGCCTGCAACTGGCGGGCCGGCGCGCCCTTCTCGCCACCGACTTCCTGCGCGGCCAGCGGGGCCTGATGGGAAAGCGCCTCGGGTAGCCCCGTCCCGTAGACACAGGACGAGGCGCCCGCAGCGGGGCGCCTCGTTTCGGTCTGAGGCTTTCGATAGCAGGAGGGCTAGTCCTTGTTCTCCTCGGCGGCCTCTCCCGCCTCTTCCTTGGCCCCCTCTTCCGCCGCCGCGACGGCCTCCTCCGCCGCCTCCGCAGCCACCTCTTCCTCCTCCGCTGCCACCAGGCGCGGCGCCGCCACCTTGGCTACCACCAGCTCGGCGTCGGTCATCACGTACACCTTGGTGGCATCGATGGGTAGCTCACGCACGTGCACGGCGTCGTCGAGCTGCGTCAGCGCGCTGACGTCCACCTCCACGTGGGCCGGGATGTCGCCGGGCAGCGCCTCTACCGCGATACTGTTCAGGCTCTGGAGAAGGATGCCGCCGAATTCGGCCACCGCTGGCGCTTCGCCGACTAGGATCAGGGGCACCTCAGTTCGCATCTTCTGGGTGAGCGACACCTGGTAGAAGTCGACGTGGAGAAGCCTGCTTGTGGCGGGCTCACGCTGAACGGCGCGCAACATCACCGGCCGGGGCAAGTCCTCGCCCTCGATGTGCAGGTCGATGATGACGTTGCGGCCCGCTGAGCGCAGCAGGTGGGTGAGGACCACGGTCTCCACCTCCACCGCCTTCGACTCCAGGTTGCGGCCGTACACGTTGGCCGGCGTGACGCCCTGCCGCCGTAAGGCCGCCACCTTCTTCCCCAGTACGCGGCGAGGCTTGACGGAAAGCTCAATATCAGCCATGGATGGACTCCTGATTCGAAAGATTAGGGGTGCTTCAGGAGCCGCCCGGCCAGCCGCACGACCCGTCGGCCGAAGAAGAACCCCAGGCCCAGGGCGAAGGCAGCGCGGGGTGTAAACACCGCCTGCACGTTCCCGCTCACCGAAGGCGAGCAGAGAAACACCGTGCGGCAGTTCTCCGCCGAGACGTGCGCACCCATGGCGCCCAGGGCCGCGCACCGTCGCAGCGAGACATCGTTGCCTCTGACCCGGAGCACCGCGCTCTGCTCGATGGTTACGCTTTCGCCGGCCAGCCGCTGCACGGCCGACTGGTGGAGATTGGCGCGGGCCGCGTTAACGGAACGGACAGCGCTCTGCGATACCTCCACGCTTTCGCCCGTGACACTGTTGATCAAGGCGCGGCGGGCTCTGGTGAAAACGTCGGAGCCGTCTCCGGAGAAGCGGGATTCACTCATGGCGCACCCCCTTTGGCAGGTTAGCAGAGGGGGTAGGCGGGGTCAAGGAAAGAACGGCTTTGACACGTATGGTGCCGCTATCTTACCACATGCCCGCTCTTGCTTGGGAGGTGTGCCGAATTCTAAAGCATCTCTCGGCTCAGACCGATACTCACACGGGCGGAGTTCCAGGGCTGTTGTCTCAGAGGGGTCATGGCTGGCATCTCTAAAGGTAACGTTCTACTTCAGTTCGCTGCTCTCAGCCTCGTCGTCGTAGCGGCTTTAGGGGCTGCTCTCGGTTTCCTGGGTCAGCGCATCATAGCCGAGAGGATCCAAGACGGCGCGGCCAGCACAGCGACCAACACCATCCGTCCGCCGTTGGAGGCCAGTTTGGCCGGCGTCGCCGCCTCTGCCCCCCTGAGCAGCACGGCTCACGACCGTCTCGATGAAGCCACAGCCGGCCTGATCTCCGACCAGACCCTTCTCATTCGTCTCTGGAACCGCGAAGGTCTCACCGTCTTCTCCACCAGAGAAGGCGACGCCGGAAGCGGCTTCTTGGGTCAGAATGAGCTTCAGCGCGCCTTCGATGGCGAAACCGTCCACGTGGTGGCCCGCAGTGTGGGGATGCCTGGTGATGCGCCGGCGCCGGAGCAGGTCCTGCGCGTCTTCAGCCTGGTGGGAACAGCCGATGGCACATCGGAGGCGGTGCTGGAGATAGTCCAGGACTACACGCCTACCGCCGAGCTGATAGGGAGGGCGAGGACGGCCTTCTTTGGGGCGTTAAGCGGCGGGTTGCTCCTCGCCTGGCTGGCGCTTCAGGGCGTCGCCTGGTGGTCCACGAAGAACGTCAGCCGCCTGTACGCGCGTCTCGCTTACCTCTTTCGGATCGGCCAGCATCTTCGCTCTTCTCTCGACCTCTCAGAGGTTGTGGCTCAGACCGCCCGCGACGCCGCCATCCTGGGACAGGGCCAGTACGGCTTTGTTTGCCTGCTGGAGGGCGAAAGCCAGGAACTGGTCCTGAAGGCCACCTATGATCACGAGAAGGGCTCCATCGGCTACCACAACCGGAAGGTCGACGAAAGCTACCTTCTCCGGACCGCCGCCACCGGCGAGGCCGTATCGGCCCGGCTGCCTGAGCGTCCCTTCCGAGCCGTCTTCGGCATCCGCGCGTCCGAGGGGCCGGCTGCCCTGGCCAGCGTTCCCATGCGCATTCGCGACCGGGTCATCGGTGTGGCGGCCGCCGTCCGGCACCCCAACGTCCGAGCTTTCTCACCCGCTGAACTGGCGCCCCTTCAGGAGCTGGCGGACCAGGCGGCCATGGCCATAGAGCAGGCGAGCCTCTTCGCCAAGGTGCGCTCCTACGCCAGCGATCTCGAGACAAGCTACGATACCACCCTGCGCGCCCTCATGGCCGCCCTCGACACCAAGGATGCCGCCACCGAAGGGCACTCGGAGCGGGTGTCCCGCCTGACCGTGGCCGTGGCCCGCGAGATGGGTGTGCCTGAGGAACGCATGCTGGATATCGAAAGAGGCGCCCTCCTCCACGACGTGGGCAAGATTGGTGTTCCCGATTCCGTCCTGCGCAAGCCGAAGAATCTCAACAGGAAGGAGTGGGAGGCCATGCAGAAGCACCCCCTCCTGGCCGGCCTCATGGTCTCCAAGGTCGGCTTTCTGGAAGGGGCCATGCCCATCCTTCTCTACCACCACGAGCGCTACGACGGCAGCGGCTACCCCTTCGGTCTCGCTCAGGACAGGATCCCCCTGGAGGCGCGGATCTTCGCCGTCGTGGACGCCTACGACGCCATGACCTCCGAACGGCCCTATCGCAAGGCCGTACCCCCAGAGGAAGCGCTGCAGGAGATCAGGGCCAACGCGGGGATTCAGTTTGACCCCCAAGTGGCGGAGGCCTTTGAGGGTGTGATCCACCGCCTGCTGATGGTGGGGGAGGACGTCCAGGCTGCCTAGCCTGCCGCATTCTCCTTTCAACGACGACACCCGCGGGGAAATGCTGCGGCTCTGGTTCCGGATACTAGACCTGCTCGCCCAGTAGACGATGCGCCTTCAGATATGCACTCGGTTTGCTGAGCTGGCCGAACAACCTCACAACCTGCCGCCCTATTTCGGACTTCAACCACTCCCTGGGGATGACACCATTGCGTACCAGGCGGCGATAGATGCTTGGGATGGCGAGACCCGTCTCGCGGTAGAGCCTGGCTATCTGTTCGTAGAACTGTGGCAGAGGCAGCCGAGGTGGGGGGTACGTCGCGTGAAGGAAATCCAGGAGGGAATGGGGAATATCGGACACCTTGACGCCTTTGCGCTGTTGTAGCTGGGCGGCGAGCACTGTGCCGGGAAGAACAGTTAGCACTGTGTACTGAAGAAGGGCCATCCTCTGCTGTATGACGAATTCCCTTAGGTCATCGAAGTCTTTCTCTCTCCACTCGGGGTTGATGATGAAGCACCCCCAGGGCTCAACAGCGTGCCGGCGCATTATCGCCAGAGCTTGGACCGCGTCGTTGACAGTGGTGCGTTTATTGTGCAGGCTGCGGAGCTCCCCTTTCTTTAAGGACTCGATACCCACCAGCAGTACCTTGAGGCCGACTTTCGCCCATCGTTCTACCAAGTCTGGCCGCCGCGCGATGTCGTCCGAGCGTACCTGCGCCCAGTAGTTCCAGCCGCTGCCTCTCCAACCGGCCCGGTTGCGTTCGTCAATCAGGGTCGCGATCTCCAGGGCGCGGCTAGCGTCAACCCAGAATTCGTCATCCACAAAAGCAGCTATCTGAATTCCGTCTGGCAGCCGTTCCAGTTCGGCGATTACACGACGTGGGCTCTTCTTGCGATATCGCCGCTGATTGAACACCCAGACCGAGCAGAAGCTGCAGTTGTGGGGGCAGCCGCGACTGGATTCAACGCAACCCACTGTTCCCATCACGCCCAAGTAGTAGTACGGCTGATAACGGGCCACCAGGTCCCAGGATGGGAAGGGAAGGGTGTCCAGGTCGGCGATCTGCGGTCGGGGCGGCGTGAGCACCGTCTGCGCGTCCCTTCGGAAGGCGATACCCGCAATCCCGTCATAAGGGCCGCCGCGGGCGATGGCTTCGATTAGCTCCGGGAAGGTTGCCTCTCCCTCGCCTCGGACGGCGAAATCCACACACGGCTCGCTCAGGACATCGTCTAAGGCCATGGTGGCGTGGTAACCGCCCCAAACAATGGGCACGTTAGGCAGCACTTGCTTTGCCCGCTGCGCCAAGGCTTTGGCTGCGTCCGCTTCGGCACTGTAGGCCGTTAGACCGATGACGTTCGGGTGGAAATCCCGCAGCGCCTCCTCAAACGCGCTGTTCTTCTCCAAGCGCATGTCGAGGATTCGACACTCGTGTTCGGGCACCGAGCCTGCCACCATGAGAAGCCCCATTGGAGCCACTCGCGCCAGGGAAGAGAAACCCACCGAGACCCCCGATATGTCGGGATTGACCAGCAGTATCTTCAACCCCCTCTCCTTCCTCTAGTCCTCCGTCAAGCTGCTAATGAGCCCTTCTCGTCTCAATTCTATACAACAAGCACATGCCAGTTGTGAAGTTGGCAAAAGGGCGCCTGGCTGTCAATTGTAGTGTTTCAAGACACGTGAGAGATCCGGGCTCGGGGCAGGCGCTGCAGAGCATACGTCATCGGCGCCGTGTAGCCCAGAGCGCTGTGTAGCCGTCTGCGGTTGTAGAAGCGCAGGTAGTCCTGCAGGCCTCGCTCCCACTCCTCCACCGGCCCTGGGCCCACCCCATCCCAGTACTCCTCTTGGACGGTGCGCTGCGCCCGCTCCACCTTGCCGTTGACGTGAGGGGAGCAGGGCCGGATGCGAGCATGACGGATGCCCAGGCGGCGGAGGAGGAAGGTGAGGGCGCGGCCGAACTCGGAGCCGTTGTCGGCCTGGATGCAGCGGAAGGAGAAAGGGAAGGCACGGAGGAGTCGGGGCACCACACTACAGACGGCGGCGGCCAGAAGGCGACTACAGTCATCCACCAGGGTGAGCTGGTAGCGTCCTTCGGGCAGGTACATGAGGTCCATCTGGCCTCGCTCTCCCGGGAGAGCCTTGGCGTAGCGGGGCCACACCGGCTTGGGCTTGCGGGGATGGAGGACGAGGGCGCCGGCCCGCTTGAGGACGCGGTAGACGCTGCTCAGGCTGCAAGAGATGAGGCCGGCCTGGATGAGGTAGGCGTGGAGGCTGCGGACGCCGAGGCCGAGCTGTCGGTGAACCTGGCGGATGATGTCCAGTACGCGGCCCTGGAGAGCGGTCGGGCGGTGCCGCGGGCGTTTGGGGCGGTCAGGGAGACCTCGCTTCCCCTGCCGACGCCAGGCCGCCCACCAGCGGGCGAAGGCGGCGTAAGGCATGTCCGCGGCTTCACAGAAGCGGCAGGCGCTCAGGCGAGGCTGCCGACGGTGCAGCTCCTCGAAGGCGACGATGTAGCTGACCCCTGTGGCAAAGAGCCAGAGTGTGCCAGGCTTGTGCCTGGTCGGGCCTCCTGTAGCAGTAGGATCGTTTTCTGTCTGCCTACCCTACAGCGGGCCCGGCCTTCGTTCACGCGCTGCCTGTCGCACATGTCCTGAGACACCACCCCTCTTGCCTCAGGGCGGCTTCACGCCTATCCTGGTCGCGGTGGACCTGCCTGCCGGCAGGCAGGAAAAGGAGATCTCCTTTGAAGCTGGGTACCCTTCTGGCGGCGAGCCTTCTCTTGACCCTCGCGGCGGTCGCCTGCGGGAAGGCGGAGGCCCCCTCGCCTGAGGCCACGCCCACCGCTCAGCTCACCGCTCTCCCTTCGCCCGCAGTGACGCCGGCCGGGCCATCGCCGACGCCGGCGGCCACCGCGGTCCCCGACGTCTGCAAGACCAACCCCAGCCCTGTCAACCCCGCCGACCCCAACATCATCGTGCGGTCGCCGGAGCAGGGGGCGGTGGTGACGAGCCCCCTCCGCATCAGCGGCCAGGCGCGCGTCTTCGAGGCCCAGTTCAACGTCACCCTCTACGGCGAGCTCGGCGGCGTCATCGCCGAGACAACGGGGATGACGGAACAGGGGCAGGTGCTTTCCCCCTTCCAGGTGGAGCTAACCTTCGCCGTGAGCCGGGAGCAGCCCGCCTGCCTCTGGGTCTACGACCTCAGCGCGAAGGACGGCAGCCGCATGGACGTGGTGCAGGTGCCGATAGCCCTGGCCCCGTCGCCTTAGCCGACCCCCTCCCTGACCAGCACGCCGGCGCCGACATCCACTCCCAGTCGGTAGGCGGCGCTTCCCCCTCGACAGGCCACCTCAAGGTAGCCGGCGCTGCCCACCAGGGCCTTCAGATCGGGCCCCTCCTCGTATGTGCGGGCTAGCCCCTCGATGCGCTGCCCGCCGATGGAGACCTCGATCCGGCCCGCCAGCAGGTCTTCAGCGCGCACGTCTGTCACCAGGTTCCCGAAGCGGTCGACGTGGAGCACGCGTCCCTCCAGCGCCCCGTCAGGCCGGCGGCGGGCTCGGAAGGGCGGCAGCGCTTGGACCCTCCTTACGGCTGACCCCAGGGCCTCCAGCTCCATCCCCAGGGAGAGGTAGGCCGCCGCCGGCGCGAAGACGTCGCGGCCGTGGAAGGTAGCGCTGACCGGCTTCCGCATGTAGCGCCGTCGCCTGAGAGCGACCGCGCAATAGCCCTCCGCGAGCTCGACGCCCCTGGGATCAGGCCCGGGAAGCGCCCGGCGCCGGGTCTCCTCGGGCAGCGCGGCCGAGAGGACGCCGTTGTCCGGTCCTACCAGCAGCATCTCCGGCGTGGCCAGGGCCAGCGCCTGCCGTGCTGTGCCCACCCCTGGGTCCACAACGATCACGTGGATCGTCCCGCGCGGGAAGTAGGGCAGGGCCTGCCCCAGGAGGAAGGCCGCCTGGGCTACCTGCTGGGGTCGCACCTGGTGGGTGATGTCCACGATGGTGGCGGCCGGGTTGAGTGAGAGGATGACGCCCTTCATGGCGGCCACATAGGGGTCGGCCAGGCCAAAGTCAGTGGTCAGGGTGATGATGGGAGAGCGATTCACGGGGTTACCCGCAATCGGGGGCGCCGCCGGCACTCAACGCCCGCGCCCTTCAAACATGGGCCCTCGCCCGGGCTCAGCTGCTCCTGACGCTCCAGGCGGACATGAGGATGAAGACGACGACGAGGACGATGGTGAGCTGGAACAGGGTCTTCTCGGCGCCACGGCGGGTGCGAAAGAAGGTGGAGCTACCCCCCAGGGCGCCGCCGAAGCCCGAACCTCGGGCCTGGAGAAGGACAACAAGGATGAGGGAGACGGAGACGATAATCTGGGCCAGGTTCAGATAGTTGGCAAAGGACACGGGCAGGAACCTCTCTCGTGGATGTACATTACATAACGATGGCGCTCTCCGTCCGCGACTCCTCGGCCAGGGCCTCTGTCTCGGGCCGCTGGTAGTAGAGGCGGATGAGGGTGTCGGCGAGCTTCTTAGGATCGTGGTGGTAGCGGTTCTCGACGCTCACTACGTCGGCGGTCATGACGCGGGCGCCGTCGAGGCTGAGGTCGTCCACCCGCACCGGCTCGGAGTGCCAGACATCGGGCAGGGGCTCATGCACGTTGCTATTGGCCAGGACGTAGTCGAACAGGTTACGGCCGGTGTGCGCCATCAGAGCGCGGAAGTGGTCGCTCACCGCGAACGAGTCTGTCTCGCCGTGCTGCGTGGCCACGTTGCAGACGTAGACCTTAAGGGCGGAGGAAACAGCGATGGCCTGGCGGATGCCCTCTACCAGCAGGTTCGGCAGGACGCTGGTGAAGAGGCTTCCCGGCCCGACGACGATGAGGTCGGCGTTGAGGATGGCGCGGATGACCTCAGGGTTGGCCTGAACGTTGCCAGGCTGCAGGTACACCTCGCGGATGGCGCCGCCCCGCTCGGTGATGTTGGACTCGCCGTGGATGGTCTCTTCGTCTTCGGTGCGGGCAGACAGGGTAACGTTAGCCAGCGTGGAGGGCAGGATCTGGCCCCGCACAGCGAGGACGCGGCTTGTGGCGCGGACCGCCTCCTCAAAGCTGCCGGTGACGCCGGACATGGCGACAATGAAGAGGTTACCGAAGCTGTGCCCCTCTAGGCCGGAGCCCTCGCTGAAGCGGTACTGGAAGAGGCTGGTCATCAGGGGCTCGGCGTCGGCGAGGGCGGCGATGCAGTTGCGCACGTCGCCGGGGGGCAGGACCCCCAGCTCACGGCGCAGGCGGCCCGAGCTGCCGCCGTCGTCGGCCACCGTCACCACCGCCGTCAGGTTCGCCGTGTGCTCCTTGAGGCCCCGCAGGAGGATGGAAAGGCCCGTGCCGCCGCCGATGGCCACGATGCGCGGACCCCGACTCAGGTAGCGGTAGTTGTAGATGATGTTCACCAGGCTCTCCTCCCGCCCCGGCCGGATGAAGGCCGAGAGGAGGGAGCTGTTGAGCTTCCAGATCGCGAAGAGCATGAGCCCCGTGCTGCCGGTGATGAAGAGGGCGCCCCTCGCGTAGCGCGGCAGGAACTGGATGGTCAGGTAATAGACGAACCCGGGGAATGTGTAGGAAACGTAGACCTCTCGCAGCATGTAGGAAAGGCCGAGACCCATGGCGGCGACGCCCAGCAGCAGCAGGAGCAGCCACCGCTTGATGTGCATGCCGAAGTAGAGCCACTTTATGAAGTCAGGGTCTTTTAGGGCACGCATTTGGCCGGATTATACCACCTGCTCTGGATAAGGGAATACTTCTCTAAGCAATTCCCTGCTTACCGGTCCAGACGCTCGCGCAGGAGCTGCTGGACGACTCCGGCATTGGCCCGGCCGCGGGTCTCCCGCATGACCTGGCCCACCAGGAACTTGACGGCCTCCTGTTTGCCGCCACGGTAGTCGGCCACGGCCTTGGGGTTCTCCACCAGCACCTTTTCGACGACGGCCGTGATTTCGTCGGCGGCGCTGATCTGGGTGAGGCCCCGCTCCTCGACCACCTGCCCGGGCCCCTTGCCCGTGGCAAACATCTCCTCGAAGACGGCCTTGGCGGCGGTGCCGGTGATAGTGCCGTCCTCGACCAGGCGGATCATATCATAAAGCTGCTCGGGATGGACCTTGGCCTCCGTGATTTCGGTCTCGGTGGCGTTGAGGAGGCGAGCGAAGTCGCCCACCATCCAGTTGGCCACCGCCTTGGCCCGCTGGTGCAGGAGAGGCTTCTCTTCCTCCTTTGCCGGCGCCAGGCAGGCCTCGAAGTAGTCGGCGCGATCACGAGCCTCTGTCAGCAGGCCGGCCTCATAGGGTATGAGCCCATACTGCTCGATGAAGCGGTCGCGCTTGGCGTCAGGCAGCTCGGGCAGGCGGGCGCGGATGCTCTCCACGTACTCCCGGCTGAAGGTCATGACCGGCAGGTCGGGCTCCGGGAAGTAGCGATAATCGTGGGCGTATTCCTTGCTGCGTTGGGACACCGTCTGCCCAAGGTCCTCGCGCCAGCCCCGCGTCTCCTGAACCACGCGCCCTCCCGACTCCAGGACCTCCATCTGGCGGCGCACCTCGTACTCCAGGGCGCGATAGACGGCGCGGAAGCTGTTGATGTTCTTCAGTTCCACCTTGGTGCCGAACTTGTCGCTGCCCACGGGTCTAAGGCTGATGTTGGGCTCGCAGCGGAAGCTGCCCTCCTCCATGTCGGCGGTGCCGACGCCGATGTAGCGGAGGATCTGGCGCAGCCTGACGGCATACTGCCGTGCCTCCTCCGCTGAGCGCACGTCGGGCTCGGAGACGATCTCCATCAGGGGGACACCGGCCCGGTTGACGTCCACCAGGCTGTAGGCCTGGCCTGACTCATCGACGCGGTGGACGAGGCGGGCCGTGTCTTCCTCCAGGTGGACGCGGGTGATGCCGATACGCTTGCGTTCGCCGTCAACCTCGATGTCCAGCCAGCCGTTGCGGGAGAAGGGCATGTCATATTGGGAGATCTGGTAACCCTTCATCAGGTCCGGGTAGGGGTAGTTCTTGCGGTCAAATTTGGAGCGATCGGGGATGGTGCAGTGGAGGGCCAGGGCGGTCATGATGGTGTACTCGACGGCCTGCTGGTTGATGACGGGCAGGACGCCGGGCATGCCCAGGCAGACGGGACAGACGTAGGTGTTGGCGGGGGCGGAGGCGTAGTCGGCGCTGCACCGACAGAACATCTTGCTGTGGGTGGTGAGCTGCGCGTGCACCTCCACGCCGATGATTATCTCGTATTTGGCGGCGACCGTGGTGGTCATGAGCTTCGCCTAGTATAGCAACCGCCCCTGAGATCGGCAAACGGAGGGCTACGAAGCACCGAAGGCCAGGCTTACCTGCCCGCCGGCAGGCGGGAGCCTGGCCTTCGGCTGTTGGCGATGCGCCCTCTCCTACGGCACCCCGGTGCAGGCAAGCCCAATCTGCCCCAGCACCGCCAGCACGTCCTGGAAGTTCACGGCACCGCTGGGCGGCCCGGCGTCGTTGGGCGGGTTCGGTGGTGGACTGGGCGATCGGTCATAGTCCCGACCAGCCTTCGTCCCCGCACCCATCTTCGGGCTGTCGTAGTCCACCCCATTGAGGTTAGCCGGCCCACCCTCGTAGGTGCCCACGTAGGCCAGAACCGCCAGCACGTCCTGGAAGTTGACGGCCTTGTTCTTCGTGCCGTTGGCCTGGGGGTCCGGCCTGACTGGCACCGGCACGTCGTAGAAGTCGTACGGGTCCAGCGGGTCATAGGCGCCGGTGGAGCCCGGCTTGGGACTCGGTGCGCCTGCGGCCTCCTCGGTGTCGGCGCAGCCATCCCCGTCGCTGTCCCCGGGCGCCACGGCCCCGCAGGTTAGGGTCCCGCAGTGCAGCACCTTCAAGTCGCCCCCGGTGTCGTCGTAGTAGCTGACCACTGGGTAACCGCTGATGTCCAGGGCCAGGGAGCTGTACTTGCCGACCTCGTTCAACGTGTCGGGGGACGTGACGCTTTCGGCGCCGTTCACCGCGCTATCGCAGTTCGGGTCGTTGCAGTGCAGCACGTTCAGGGCCGTCGTAGTGGCGTCGTAGAAGCTGACCACCGGGTAGCCGTTGCTGTCCAGGGCCAGCGAGCTGTAGAAGCCCTGGTCATCCTGATCCGGCATGAGGGGCCTGCGGATGCTCTCAGCACCGTTCACGCTGGGGTCGCAGTTGGGGTCGTTGCAGTGCATGACCTTCAGGGTAGGCTCTTGCCCCTCATCGTAGTAGCTGATCACCGGCCTGCCGAGGCTGTCCAGCGCCAGCGATGTGTGCCCCCCGACGTCGCCGCTCGAGTCAGGCGTCTTGATGATGTTCCCGCTGGTGCAGTTGGCATTGCCGCAGTGCAGCACCTTGAGGTTCCTATTGGCGTAGTCGTGATAGCTGACCACCGGTTTGCCTAAGCTGTCCAGGGCCAGCGAGTTGAAGTGCCCGACCTGGCCCCCCGCATCGACGGTTGTGATCCAGTTCGTGCCTGAAAAAAAGCAATCGGGATCACCGCAGTGCAGGACCTTGAGGCTCTGGTTCGTGACGTCGAGGTAGCTGACCACGGGCCGATTGTTGATGTCGAGCGCCAGCGAGGTGTACATGCCGACCCTGCCCCCCGAGTCGGGGGTGGTGATGCTCTCTTGACCGTTCACGCCAGGGTCGCAGGCAACGTCGTTGCAGTGCAGCACCTTCAGGTCCCCGTTTGTGAAGTCGTAGTAGCTGACCACGGGGTAACCGCTGGTGTCCAGGGCCAGGGAGCTGTAAGTGCCAGCGTCGCCCCCCCGGTAGGGGAAATTGATGCTCTTGCTGGTGCAGTTGACGTCGTTGCAGCGCAGCACCTTTAGACCGCCCCCGCTGGAGCGGTAGTAGCTGACCACGGGCATGCCCCCGGCACCCAGGGCCAGCGAGGTGTGCGCTCCCACATCCAACCCCCCATCGGGCGAGGCGATGGTGTTGCCGGAGGTGCAGCCGGCGTTGCCGCAGCGCAGCACCTTCAGGACCCCGCCGTTGGAGCGGTAGTAACTGACCACGGGATTGCTGCTCCCGTCGAGGGCTAGCGAGGTGTACCAGCCCACATTGATTCCCGGGTCGGGCGAGCTGATATGGGAAAGTTCGTCCCCGGCGCAATTGGGGTCGTCGCAGTGTAGCACCTTCAGGTCTGTATCCCAATAGCTGACCACGGGGTTGCCGCCGCCGTCCAGGGCCAGCGAAATGAACACGTCCGAGGCCACATCCGGTGCCGGGCTGGTGACGCTCTCCTGACCATTCACCGCGCTGGAGCACTCGATGTCGTTGCAGTGCAGGACTTTCACGCGATGACTGGTGGCGTCGAAGTAGCTGACCACAGGGAAGCCATTAGTGTCCAGGGCCAGCGACGTGTATAAGCCGGAGTCATCCTCGGGCGGCCTGTCGGGCTGGTGGACGGTTTCAGCACCATTCACGCTGGGGTCGCAGTTGGGGTCGTTGCAGTGCAGCACCTTCAGGTCCCCGTTTGTGAAGTCGTAGTAGCTGACCACGGGGTTGACGCCGCCCTCCAGGGCCAGAGCGCTGTACTGGCCGACATCGTGGTCGGAGGGGCCGCCCCTATCCGGAGAGCGGATGTTGCCGCTCTCGTCCCCTTCGCAGTAGGGGTCGTCGCAGTGGAGCACCTTGAGGTCCCCGTTTGTGGCGTCGTAGTAGCTGACCACCGGCCTGCCGAGGCCGTCCAGGGCCAGTGAGGTGTACCGGCCCACATCGCCCGCCGTGTCGACAGAGTAGCCCCCATCGCCTAAGCAGTTGGCGGTGACGCAGTGCATCACCTTCAGGTCGCCGCTGGTGGCGTCGTAGTAGCTCACCACCGGCCTGCCGAGGCCGTCCAGTACCAACGAGCTGTAGCTGCCGACATCGTGGTCGGCCGAACCCACGGTGGCGATGATGTTCCCCAAGGTGCAGGTGGCGTTGCCGCAGCGCAGGACCTTCAGGTCCCCGTTGGTGGCGTCGTAGTAACTGACCACGGGGTAGCCGCTGGCGGGCAGGGCCAGCGAGGTGTACTTGCCAGCATCGGCACCGGCGTCGACAGTGATGATGCTGTTCGCGGCGTGCGCGGTCCTCGTGCTCGGGGAGAGCGCCGCCAGCGCCACCAGCGCCGCCACCAAAAGCACCCGCTTCCAGAGATGTCGCATCATCGCGCTCCTCCTCTCGGCCGCAGGCTGCAGCCCACTCTGCGGGATAAATCCCGCAGCCTATGGTGACGTGCTACCTGCGAAGGTGCGGGCTTATGGCCATTGATCGAATAGGCCGACATGATTGGCCACCCGTAGGGACAAAGCTTTAGCTCTGTCCTGGGCCGAGCTCATCGGCGGGGAGTTGGGCGCCGCATCGCTCCACCCGCCAGCCGGTGGAGCCAAGGTGCACCTGATAACGGGTGAGCTGCGGCGGGGTCACCGGATAGATGGCCCCGACCCTTCCGCGGTCGGGGCCTACCGTGCTAAGGTAGGTGGGCCGACCCTGGCCGCGTCGGGGCTCGGCACCTGGGGCCGTCGGTGATGTCACCGGCGGTCCCTTGTGTGTGCGGTCGCAAACTACTCCTACATCAGAGACTTGTCAAGAAGGGCGCCAAGCAATACTGCGATTGGCCGCTTCGAAAAGCGCCGCTGAGCAGCCGCCGCAGCCCCAGGGCAGCGCTCAACTGGCTCATGCCAGGCCGAGGCCTGGCCTTCGGAGCTGGGAGTTCGCGAGGGTCTGAAGACCCCCGCCTACTCTCCCCCGAAGGCCGACCTTTAGGCTGGCTCACAGCAGACCGAGGCCTGGCCTTCGCAGCTGGGAGTTCGCGAGGGTCTGAAGACCCCCGCCTACTCTCCCCCGAAGGCCGACCTTGAGACTGGCTCACAGCAGGCCGAGGCCTGGCCTTCGGAGCTGGGAGTTCGCGCCCGTAGGGGCAGGGCTCGCCCCTGCCCTCACGAGGGCGCCCGCGAGGGGCGCCCCTACCGTCGCTCGTGCCAGGCCGAGGCCTGGCCTTCGGAGCTGGGAGTTCGCGAGGGTCTGAAGACCCCCGCCTACTCTCCCCCGAAGGCCGGCCTTTAGGCTGGCACGGCAGCCAGGCTCAAGCCTGGCCTTCAGTGTTGCCAATGGTGGCCGCAGTAGGTTTCGCAGGGCTACAGTTCGGAGTGAAACTGCGTGCGTACGCACTTGAAAGCAAGCGCGGCGCGGCCTAAAATAGGAAAACACGCACTTGGGAGGCGGCCCATGGCTATCTCCAGCGCGGCTGAAATGGCTCCCCTTCCGCGGGGCAAGCATGCCAAGGACCAACGCCAGCGGGCGCTCATCGAGGCGGCGACCACCGTTTTCGCCGAGCACGGCTACGATGCCGCCACGACCCGCAAGGTGGCGGAAAAAGCGGGCTGCTCGGAAGGACTGATCCACCGCTACTTCGGCGGCAAGCGGGGGCTTCTCCTAGCAATCGTGGAGGGAAGGGTCGCAAAGGCCGTGGAGGCCATCAGGTCCGGGCTACCGGAGTGCGGCACGGTTGAGGAGGAGATCAACCAGATCATCTTGTTCCACCTCACGGCACTGTGGGAGCACCGGGACCTAATGCGCGTCGCCGTCTCGCAGGCAATAGTCGACCCCGAACTAGGGCGTAGCATCACCGACGGCATCAACAGCCAGCGCGTTGGCTTCATCAGGGACAGATTACGGCGACATCAAGAGGCCGGCCACCTTCGCGACGATGTCGACCTCGAGGCGGTCGCGCAGGCCGTCGCCGGGCTGGGCTTTCTATTCGGTTTTGTGGCCCAGATTGCCTTCGCCATGGATCGCAAGTATGTGCGTCGGCTTGCCATCCGCACCGGCGCCATGCTCAGCCGGGGCATGGTCGGCCCGTCGCCCTCGTCAAGTGATAGCCGTTGCCTTCACAGGAAAGGAGACCCCGCGTGATCGGGCGGCTGGAATACAAGTGGCGTGTGGCCATTGTGTTTCTCTTCGGGCTCTTCATGGCCCTGCTCGACCAGACGATAGTGAATGTCGCGCTCCCCACCTTCGCCAAGGAGTTCGCGGCCCCGCCCACCACCATCGAGTGGGTGGTGACCGCTTATCTACTGAGCCTGGCTGTCTTCATCCCCGTGAGCGGGTGGGCCGGCGACCGGTTCGGCACGAAGCGCATCTTCATGTTCGCCCTCATTACGTTCACACTGGGCTCGGCGCTCTGTGTCTCTGCCTGGAGTATCCACAGCTTGATCGCCTTTCGGGTGTTCCAGGGCGTGGGTGGCGGCATGCTGACGCCCGTGGGTATGGCCATGCTCTTCAGGGCATTCCCCCCCTCGGAGCGGGCGCAAGCCGGGGCGGTGCTTGCCATACCCATGGTGGTGGCACCGGCCAGCGGCCCGGTGCTGGGCGGCTACCTGGTGGAGTACCAGTCCTGGCACTGGATCTTCGCGATCAACATCCCCATCGGCATCGTGGCTCTCTTGGTGGCGGGGCTCCTGCTGCGCGAGGAGAGACAGAAGAACCCCGGTCGCCTCGACATGCCAGGTTTCGTGCTCGCTTCCGCTGGCCTCGCCACCCTCATGTACGCCCTGGCCGAGGCGGGCACGCGCGGGCTGGGCGACACCCGAGTGCTCCTGGTCGGTCTGGTCGGCGTCGCTATCCTCAGTGTCTTTGCCGCCGTCGAACTGCGGACTGAGCAGCCCATGGTCGACCTCCGCCTGTTCCGCGACAAGCTATTCAGGGCAGCGAATACCGTCTCGTACGTGAGCTTTGGCGGCTTCGCTGGTGCGCTGTTCCTGCTGCCGCTCCTTCTCCAGGCGGAGATGGGGCTCAGCCCGCTACAGTCGGGCCTCACCACCTTCCCGCAGGCCATCGGCGTGGCCATGATGGCGCAGCCCGCCGGGCGGCTCTACCGCCACATTGGGCCGCGTCGCATGATGACGCTCGGCCTGACCGGCGCGACCCTGGCTACGATCGCCTTCCTTTCAATCGACCTGAACACGAGCCAGTGGTGGATCCGGGGCATCATGCTCTTTCGCGGCTGGTCGTTCGCTTTCACGATGATCCCGCTCCAGGTGGCGGTCTTCGCCACCATCCGCTCCGAAGACACCGGCCGGGCGACCGCTATTTTCAACGCCGGCCAGCAGGTCGCTGCGAGCTTTGGCGTCGCCATCCTGGCGACGGCGCTGAGCAATCGCCTTCTCCACTATGGGGCCGCTCTTGGCAGTCCAGCCACGCGGGGTGGAGCCGTGCTGGCTTTCCACGACGCCTTCGTACCTGCCATAGCACTGGCCGTCCTCGGCGTTGCCGCCGCCGTACTCCTGATCGACGACAAGGAGGCGATCGGCACGATGCGCCAGGTGGCGGTGCCCGCCACCAGCGAAGAGCCCGCTGCCGTGGGCATACAGGGAGCGGATGCGCAGATCAGGGGAGCGGCGCAGCCGTCGCCGGCTGACCCCCCAGAATAAGCGCATCCCCCACCCTTCACGCCGCGTCGTCCCGACTGGCGGGATACACGCGCGCCAGGGCCTCCCTCAGGCGGGGGACGGTGCGGTAGCGCCCTAGAGCGCCCGGCCTCACCCACCGCGCCTCAGTGTGCTCCCAGTCGATGGCGATGGCCGCTCCCGGCCGCACCCGGAAGAGGAAGGGGTGCACCGTCCAGCATGTGTCCAGTTCCGGGTCTTCGAAGGTGAGGGGATCGCCAGCCCGCACGAGCTCGATGTCAGCGGACGAGAGCCCCGTCTCCTCCTGAACCTCGCGCCGGGCCTGTTCTTCTGCCGTCAGAGGCGTGCCTTCCAGGTAGCCGCTGACGCCCGCCCAGCGGCCCCGGTAGGTGCGGACGCGGCCGCTGCGGCGGAGGATGAGCACCTCGTCATGGCCGTGCGGGCCAGTGCGGAGGAGGAAGCAGGTCACGACAGGTGTTTCGCGCACGGGATCGAGATGCTCCTTCCGAGCGGTCGCCTCTGCCGGCAAGCCGGGCCGCGGTGCCGGCGCGGAGCGCGTCGACAGTGTAGACCACGTCTAGGGAAGAAGGAAACGTCTGGCTCGTGGATGCCCGGAGCGAGCCTTGACAGGCGCTGTCAGAGAACCTATACTGGCAGAGAATCGTTCGTAATAAGTATCTGGTTGCCATAACATGCCACGCATTGAGGGTCGAGCGGAAGAGCTGGTGACAGCGCTGAGGGCGAACGGGCACCGCCTTACCCCTCAGCGCCTCGCCGTCCTCCGCATCCTGGCCGATAGTTCTGACCATCCCAGCGTCGAGCAGATCTATGACAAGGTGCGGCGCCAATACCCCATGATGAGTCGAGCCACCGTCTACAAGACCGTGGAGACCCTCAAGGGGATGGCGCAGGTGCTGGAGATGGAGTTCAGCGGGGCTGGCAATCGCTACGATGGCAGGCGGGTCGAGCCCCATCCTCACCTCTTCTGTCGGGGCTGTGGACGCATCCAGGACCTGGAGCTCCCAGCCCTGATGCGAGAGGCCACGGAGGCGGCCGAGAAGACGGGCTATGAGCTGCTCGGCCATCGTCTGGACTTCTACGGGCTCTGCCCAGAGTGCCGGGGGTCTGGCCGGACATAGCGGACTCAGGAGCAGAAGGAGGGACCTACCATGGCCAAGAGCCTGAAAGCGACGAAGAGTCTGGAGAACCTGAAGGCGGCTTTTGCGGGTGAGGCGCAGGCCAACCGCCGCTACCTCTATTTCGCCCGCCTGGCCGACATCGAGGGGTATGCTGACATCGGCGGTCTCTTCAGGGACACGGCGGAGGCCGAGACGGGGCACGCCTTCGGGCACCTCGACTTCCTGAAGGAGGTCGGCGACCCTGTGACCGACGTGCCCATCGGGACGACGGAGAATAACCTGCGCTCCGGCATCGAGGGCGAGACCTACGAGTACACCCAGATGTACCCCGGCTTCGCCAGGACGGCCCGGGACGAGGGCTTCGAGGAGCTGGCCGAGTGGTTCGAGACTCTGGCCAAGGCGGAGCGCTCCCACGCCGGTCGCTTCACGAAGGGTCTGGAGGCCGTGGCCGGCAAGGAGCCCGCGGAGGCCATCTAGACCAGCCGCCGCCGCATTGCGTATCGTGAGGGCGCCCCGGCTGGCACTCAGCGGGGGCCCTCGTTGTCCGGACCCCGCCGGCGAGCCTGGTCATATGCGGGAGGGAGCGATCGGAGGTGAGCGATGATCGTTGACCCCGTGTCCGAGGCCTACTGGGATGAGGGCACCTACGAGGCCGAATCGCGCCGCGTCTTTGAGGTCTGCCACGGCTGCCGCCTGTGCGTGACCATCTGTCCTGCCTTCCCGGCCTTGATGGACCTGACGGACGGCGTCGACGGCGAAATGAGCAAGCTCAGCGCCCGCGACTGGACTCGGGTCATCGACCTCTGCTACCAGTGCAAGCTGTGCTATGTCCGCTGCCCCTACACGCCCCCGCACGAGTGGCAGGTGGATTTCCCCAGGCTCATGATGCGCGGTCAGGCCATCGAGGCGCGGCGGCGGGGCGTGAAGCTCCAGGATCGCATCATGGGCAACACCGACCTGCTGGGTCGGGTGGGGGGCCTGACGGCTCCCCTGGCCAACGTGGCCAATCGCATGGCCCCTACCAGGTTCGTGCTGGAGAAGGCCCTCGGTGTGCACCGGCAGCGCCTCCTCCCTCGCTTCCACTCCCACACGTTTGCGGGCTGGTTTCGGGGGCGCAAGCCCGGACAGGTGTCGGCGGGGGAACGAAAGGTCGCCCTCTTCTACACCTGCTACGTCAACTACAACGACCCCCAGGTCGGGAAAGCCTGCGTCGAGGTGCTTGAGCGCAGCGGCGTCGCCGTCTCCTGTCCCGAGCAGCAGTGCTGCGGGATGCCATTCCTAGACGGCGGCGACGTGCGGGCGGCCCAAGAGAAGGCCCGCTTCAACCTGCGCTCTCTTCTCAAGGCCGTGGCAGAGGGCTGCGATATTGTCGTGCCCGGGCCTACCTGCGGCTACACCCTCAAGCAGGAGTACCCTCGCCTCCTGGGTCCTGAGGCGGAAACGATATCGTCCCACACCTACGACATGTGCGAGTACCTCATGCGCCTGCACGGGCAGGGGGCGCTCAATACTGACTTCGGCAGCAGCCCGGGCAAGATCGTGTACCACCTCCCATGCCACCTGAAGGCGCAGAACATCGGCTACAAGTCGAGAGACCTGATGCAGCTCATCCCAGGAGCCTCGGTGGAGGTGGTGGACCGCTGCTCCGGCCACGACGGCACTTGGAGCGCGAAGAAGGAGTACTTCGAGCTCTCCCTGAAGGTCGGGCGCCGCCTCTTCGAGGACGTGCGCGAGGCCCAGCCGGCCCTGGTTGCCACCGACTGCCCGCTGGCCGGTATTCAGATTGAACAAGCCACCGGCACGCGGCCGGTGCACCCTGTCCAGGTGCTCCAGGCCGCCTACAAGCCGGAGAGATCGGGGTGAAGTATGGAGAAGATAACTCTGGCAGACGTTAAGAGGTTGCCCGAATACGAAGCGATGCGCGACGCCATGCGCACCCACGTCATCGACCTCAAGAAGCGGCGGCGGGTGCCCCTGGGCGACCGCATCAGTCTGGTCTTCGAGAACCGCGAGACCGTGCTCTTCCAGGTCCAGGAGATGGTGAGGGCGGAGCGCATGACCTCTGCCGACGCCATTCAGGCCGAGATCGACGTCTATGGGCGCTCCGTCCCCGAGCGCGACGAACTCAGCGCTACCATGTTCATCGAGATCACGGAGCGGGACGCAATACGCCCGGAGCTCGACCGGCTCATTGGTGTCAACGAACGGCTGCGTCTGCGTATAGGAGAGCGCCACGCTGTCCCAGGCGTGTTCGAGCCCGGCTGGAGCCGGGAGGACCGCATCGCCGCCGTACAGTACGTGAAGTTCCCTCTTACGCCGGAGCAGGCGGAGGCCTTCAAGGGTGGGCGCGAGCCCGTCTTCATCGAGGTCGACCACCCCAACTACCGGGCCAGTACCCGGATGGAGGAAGCGGCCCGGCAGGAGCTGGCGCGAGAACTGGAATAGCCCTCAATTGGCCGCGGGCGGGGCTTCGTGACCATGAACCATTTGATTTGCCACAGATTCACACAGACAGGACACAGATTTGCAGATCATCCCAATGCAATTCGCCATCAGTGCTAATCTGTGTCAATCTGTGGCAGTTAGGTTGTTTTGTTGATGACGGTCTAGCCCCGCCGTCTCTACGTGCCCGTGGAGCCGTGACCGCCGCTGCCCCGCGTCGTGGGTGAAAGCTCCTCTGCCTCCACTACCGGCAGCTCCGCCAGCCGGCTGAGGACGAGCTGGGCTATGCGGTCGCCGTGGCGGATACGGAAGGTGTCCTGGGACCCGAAGACGTACATGGTGACCAGGATCTCGCCCCGGTAGTCGCTGTCGATGGTGCCCAGGGTGACGCCCACGCCTCGCGCCGAGAGGCCGGAGCGCGGCCGGATCTGGGCGTCGAAGCCGGGCGGGATCTCCAGGGCGATGCCGGTGGGGACCAGGACGGGGTCGCGTCCCAGGAGGAGGCCCTCCGCATCCTCCAGGCAGGCGAAGAGGTCAAGGCCGGATGAGCCGGCAGTAGCGCGCACCGGCAGCCGGGCGCTGGGGCGAAGGCGCTGGACCTTGAGGATGGCATCCTGGGACATAGGCACGGGCCCTACCTAGCAGGGTGCTGAGAAAGTCGCCGCTCGCCCTTCGATGAACTCAGGACATGCCCTTCGACAGGCTCAGGGTGAGCGTTTCCGGATTCCGTTCGTGGTGAGCCTGTCGAACCACGTACGGCCCACTTGGATTTGCCGGCACCTTGCTAGGCGCAGCTCTCCGCCAGCGGGGGCGCTGCCGCCGCCTCCACCTCCGGCGTGAGGTCATAGCCGTCGATCGGCTGGCCGTCGGCCGTGACGATCCTCGACCCCTCGAAGCGCAGGCGGTCATCGGCAAAGGCGCGCAAAGTGGCCACAATGAGGGGCAGCTCGCGGGTCGCCCCCTGACGGCGGATCTCCTTGAACAGCGGGTTCTCCTCTCCCTCCGCTGCCTTGATCTCGTGCACCGAGCGGCCCTCTACCTGGCGCCAGAGAGGGTCCAGGGTCGGCCCGCGCAGGGGGTAGGTGCAGTAGGTCACGGTCGGGCCCCGGTCCAGGTTGGTGGTGCAGAGGAAGATGGTGATGCCCGACCTGTCGGCGCGGCTGGCGATGAGCTCCCAGATGACCTCCTGCCAGATGCCGACCGGCCCGCCGGGAGCGGCCGGGTGCAGGTTGAGGAGGGGCCACCGCTGGCAGATGACGTCGGTGAAGATGAGCATGAAGCCGGCCAGCATCCCCAGATCGAACGGGTAGGGTTCGATGAGGCGGGCCACCTCGCGGTCGTAGTCCCAGCGCCAGGGGAGCAGGGGCTCGCCGAGCCGGACGACCGGGAGGTTGCGCTCCCGCCGGTAGCGGCTGTAGGAGAGGGTGACCAGGGGCAAGCCGTAGGACTGCACCAGGTCGAAGAAGCGGTCGGTGGGCTCGGCCTCGCCGCGCTCGCGGTTGCAGAAGACGAAGGCGATCTCGGCCTTGAGGTCGCCCTTCTGTATAGCGTCCATGGCGGCTCTGAGGAGCCCCTTCGACCCCTCGCCGCGGCCCGTAGAGAACCAGCCGATACGGAGCATGGTGCTACCCTCAGGAAGTGTACGTCGGCCTGAGCCCCAGGCGCCAGCGGAACTTGGCCAGGGTGCTGATGACGTGCACCAGGGGGTTGGCCGGCCGCCCCACGATGCGCCCCTGCCGTAGGGCCTCCAGGAACTCCTGCGGCCCTTCGAAGTCCGGCATCTCGACGTAGGTGGTGCCCAGCTCCCAGGGCGAGTGGGCGTCGCTGCCGGCGCCCATGGGCAGCCCCAACTCCTCGGCCAGGCGGCGCGCCCGCTCGTTGTCACTCCGAAAGGTGGTGCGGGAGTTGAACACCTCTATGACGTCCAGGTGGGACAGGATGCGCTCCCGCGCCTGGTCGCGGAGGGGCTCCCGCCGGATGCGGTCGAAGGGGTGCGGCAGCGATACCAGGCCCCCCTGGGCCTTTATCCGCTCGATGGTCTCTTCCGGCGTCAGGCCAGGAGGGATGGTCTCCTTCAGGAAGAGCCCGGTCAGCTCGCCGTCCCTGGTCTTGACCTCCTCGGCAATGATGACCTTGAAGGGGGCGATGCGCTGGACGGCCAGGGCCCCCTCGATGTTGTTGTGCTCGGTGACGGCGAGGCAGTTGATGCCCAGCTTCAGGCAGCGGCTCACGCACCGTTCGGGCGTGATGATGCAGTCCCGCGAGTAGTGGGTGTGAGTGTGGAGGTCGGCCTTCAGCAAGGCTCCTCTCCCGGCTCCTCGGGCTCCGGAGGCGCGGCGTAGGCGGCGAAGGCCTCCTTGAGGCGGGTGACCTTGAGCTCGGCGCCGTCCAGGATCTCCTGGCAGCGCCGGGCCAGGTTCATGCCCTCCTCGTAGAGGGCCAGGGTGTCGTCCAGGCTGAGGCCGCCCGCCTCCAGCTTGGCCACCGTCTCCTCCAGCCGCTGGTAGAGCTCCTCGAAGGTCTGTTGGTCCTTGCTTGGGGACACGGGCGTCATCCTCCGTAGCTACGGGTCGAGCATGAGGAGGGGCTGCACGCCCTCCCCGCGCTTCTCGCCCCTGCGCGTCCGTCGGGTGGACGGACGGGTGCCGGCCGCCTTCTCGACCCGCACCGGGAAGCCGCCGTCCTTGACCCGCACGGAGAGCCGCTCGCCGCCCGTGACCTCGGCCACGCTGCTGACAACGTGGCCGTCGCGCTGGACCAGGGCGTAGCCGCGGGCCAGGGTGGCCTTGGGGTCCAGGGAGCGGAGCTGGCCGGCGAACCCCGAGAGGCGCTCGCGCCAGCGCCGCAGGAGGGCCTCCAGGGAGGCGTTGGCCTGGCGCCAGAGGTCGTCCAAGCGCTGGCGCTCGCGGGCCAGGTCGGGTATCAGGCGCTCCATGCGGATCACCGCCTGGCTCACGCTGGCTTGCCGGCCCTCGAGCTCACCGCGGCAGCTCGTGAGGAGAGAGGCGGCCAGGACGCCCAGGCGCACCGTCACCTCCAGGCGCTCAGGCGCGACCAGCTCGGCGGCGGCCGAGGGCGTGGGCGCCCGCAGGTCGGCCACGAAGTCGGCGATCGTGTAGTCGGTCTCGTGGCCGATGGCGGAGACGACGGGGACGCGGCTGGCGTAGATGGCGCGGGCCACGGGCTCCTCGTTGAAAGCCCAGAGCTCCTCCAGCGAGCCGCCGCCGCGGGCGACGATGATGACTTCGATGCTCGCCTCATCGTTGAGGGCGGCGAGCGCGGAGACGACGCCGGACGCAGCCTCTGGGCCCTGGACGGCGGTGGGGGCGAGGACGACCTCGGCCAGGGGCCAGCGCCGTCCCAGGATGTTGCAGATATCGTGGAAGACGGCGCCCACGGGCGAGGTGACGACGCCGATGCGGCGCGGGAAGCGGGGCAGAGGCCGCTTGCGGGCCTCGTCGAAGAGGCCCTCCTCCTCCAGTTGGGCCTTGAGACGCTCGAACTGGGCGTGGAGGACGCCGACCCCCTCCGGCTGCACGAAGTCGACATAAAACTGGAGGTCGCCGCGCACCTCGTAGAGTGAGACACGGCCGTGGGCGACCACCTGCATTCCCTGGTCCAGGGGCGCGCCCATGTTGGGGCGGCGGAAGAAGACGCAGCGGAGCTGGGCGTTCTCGTCCTTCAGTGTGAAGTAGACGTGGCCGGCGGGAGAACGGTTGAGGTTGGAGACCTCGCCGCTGACCCAGAGGTCGGCCAGGTGGGGGGTGGCCTCCAGCAGCTCCCGCAGGTAGGTGGTAACCTCAGAGATGGAGTAGACCTGCATCGATCCGGATTGTACTCTGGTTGCCTCCCCTCCCCCAAGAGGCTTCACCCGACCCACCCGGTTTCATTGAGATCGAGGGGGCAGGAGCCCCCTCGATCTCCCCAGGCCCGAAAACCTGGGCTCACTTGTTGTGGTGCTTTCTGGGTGGTTGCTGACCGGCGTGTCGCCTAGCTGCTCACCCGCTCCAGGTACTGGCCGCTGCGGGTGTCGACCTTGATCATGTCGCCGGTGTTGATGAAGAGGGGCACGTGGACGGTGATGCCCGTCTCCATTCGGGCGGGCTTGGTGCCGCCCTGGGCCGTGTCGCCCTTCACCCAGGGGTCCGTCTGCGCCACGGCCAGCTCCACGGCCGCCGGCAGCTCCACGCCGATGGGCTGGTCGCCGTGGAGAAGCACCTCGCAGGTGGCGTTCTCGCGCAGGTACTGACGGGCGTCGCCGAGCTGGTCGGAGTTGAGGGCAATCTGGTCGTAGGTCTCGGTGTTCATGAAGTGGTGGACGTTTCCGTCGGCGTAGAGGTACTGGGCAGACTGGCGCAGGAGGCGGGCGCGGGCGAACTTCTCACCGGCCTGGAAGGTGCGCTCGATCGTGTGGCCGGCCTTGACGTCGCGGAGCTTGAGGCGTACCTGGGCGCTGCCCCGGCCCATCTTGATGTGCGAGAAGTCCACTATGGTGTAGAGGGTGCCCTCCAGCTCGATGGTGATGCCCTTCTTCAGGTCGCCGGTACTGATCATGTCGTGCTGCCCTCGCTACTCTACAACCTGAGGTGCGGAATCGGATGTGTCACCGTTACCCGTAGCGGCGATCTTCAGGTCGCCACGTGCTTCACCCCCCGAGAAGCTCATGGCGAGCTTCCGCCTTCGCCTGAGGCGAATCCGCCTCTGGCGGAAGAGGCGGACCCGCCTGCGGCGGGGAAGCTCGCCCCTACCTCTTGAGGTCGCCGGTGCTGATCACGTCGTGCCGCCCTCTCGGTCTATACCCTGAGGTGGGGGTAGAGCTGAACGAAGCCAGGGGCCTCCCTCTCGCCGATGCTCCAGCTATCGTGCAGCGGATCGCTAACGCTCTCGCGGTAGAGGATACGCCGATACCTGCGCCTGGCGAAAGGCCTCTCGAACGTCCCCACTCGCTGTGGTAGGTGGATAAAAATGTACTGGTTGCAGTTCGGGCAGCGGACGCGGCTGAGGGCGCCGCCGACCTCCTTGGTCCCGATCTCAAGGGGCTGCAATGTCCTGATCACGGCTAACCTCCTCCCGCCCCCAGGAGCTTGGGGGCATGGGTCATGACCCGCGCCCTGCCGTTCTGAATGACCACCATGTCCTCGATGCGGACGCCGCCCCAGCCCGTGACGTAGATGCCGGGCTCGATGGTGACGACCATGCCGTCGGCGAGGACGTCCTCCGATGTCTTGGCCAGGCGGGGCGACTCGTGGACGGCCAGGCCCACGCCGTGGCCCAGCCCGTGGCCGAAGTTCTCGCCGTAGCCCGCCTCCTCGATGACCCGATGGGCCAGGTTGTGCGCCTCCTCGCCGGTCATGCCGGCCTGCGCCAACTCCTCGGCGATGAGCTGTGCCCCCAGGACGATATCGTACACCTTCTTGAACTGGTCGTCTGGCTTTCCCAGGAAGAGGGTACGGGTGAGGTCTGAGCAGTAGCCGTTCAGTCGTACCCCCATGTCGATGACCACCATCTCGCCCTGCTCCAGGGCGCGGTCACGGGGGTAGGCGTGGGGCATAGCGCCCCAGGGCCCGCCGGCGACGATGGTGTCGAAGGAGACGGCCTCGCCGCCGTGCTCCCGCATGTGCTTCTCGATCTCCCAGGCGGCCTGCTTCTCCGTCCAGCCCGGCTCCATGCGCTCCGCGACGTCCTGGAGGGCGGCGTCGGCCAGGTCGACGGCGGCCTGGATGGCCGTCAGCTCCTCGGGCTCCTTGACGGCGCGCAGGTCCTCCACCAGGTTGATTGTGGCGGTCAGCCTGGGCCGCTGGCCGGCAGGCAGGCCCCCCACGGCCTTGCGGAGGGTCCGGTAGAGGAGGAAGGTGAGGTCGGCCGACTCGAAGCCGAGGCGCTTCCCGCCCAGGTCTCCGGCAGCGGTCAGCAGGCCGGGCAGCCAGTCCTCCATGGGGCCTGTAGCCTGGTAGAGGCGGAACTCGGGCGCCTGCTGGGCCGCCTGCTCGTAGTAGCGGAAGTCGGTAGCGATGACGGCCTCGTCAGCGGTGATGAGGAGGTGGCCGGCGGAGCCGGTGAAGCCCGAGAGGTAGCGCCGGTTCTGGGGCTGAGAGATGAAAATGGCGTCCAGCCCCTGCTCCTCCATGCGGCGGCGGAGCTTGTCGATTCGCTGGTTCATTGGCCTACCACGAGCAGGCATCATGGTCTTCGAGCATCTCTCAGCGGTCGTAGGGGCGGAGCTTTAGGGTCTGTTGAAAAACCGTCCTGTTCTGTCACCCTGAGCGAAGCGAAGGGTCCGGCCAAACCGGATTCTTCGTCCGCCACTGGCGGACTCAGAATGACAGATCCCGGCGGAGGATGTTTCTCAACAAGCCCTTCAGGCTGGCACGGCAGCCAGGCTCAAGCCCGGCCTTCGGAAATTAGCTCGCCCGATGTGTCGGCTATTATCTCAATGACCCAAGGTCGACCCCTACGATCCCTTCTCCCGGGCTACTTCTACCACGGCCTCCAGGGCCAGCAGGTAGCCCCGCCAGCCGAGTCCGGCGATGAGCCCCGTCGACACCTCGGCGGTGACGGAGCGGCGGCGGAAGATCTCACGCGTGTAGATGTTGGAGATGTGCACCTCGACGATGGGCAGCCGGCAGGCGGCCAGGGCGTCGCGCAGGGAGAGGCTGTAGTGGGTGAGGGCGCCCGGGTTGATGATGATGCCGTCGGCGCCGGGCGATTCCGCCTGGACGAAGTCTATGATGGCACCCTCGTGGTTGGACTGAAAGGCCAGCACCTCGGCGCCCAGGGCGCGGGCGCGCTCGCTGACGCGGGCCACGATCTCATCGAGGGTGACGGTGCCGTAGATGTCGGGGTCGCGGCTCCCCAGGAGATTCAGGTTGGGTCCGTTGATGAGGAGGATTCTCATGGCTCTTCCTCGCCTTCCGCCTCGTCGGCTCTATGGGGCGAGGCGCGGCCCGGGGACTCGCCGGCCTCAGCCGGTGCCGGCCCACGCCTGGCCCGCTCCTCGTGCACCCGCTCCAACTGCTTCGCGATGCCGTCCAGGCTGGCCTCGATGGTGCGGCGCTTGGCCTGCTCGGTGACGTGGGTGTAGATCTGCGTCGAGTTGATGCTGGCGTGTCCCAGGAGCTCTTGCAGCACCCTAAGGTCGGCGCCGCCCTCCAGCATGTGGGTGGCGAAGGTGTGGCGCAAGAGGTGGGGAAAGATGCGCTGGTCCAGGCCGGCGGCCAGGGCGTACTTGCGCACCAGCCCCTCCACTCCTCGCGCTGACAAACGGCCACCCTTGTAGTTGAGGAAGAGCGCGGCCTCGGCACCGACGGCCAGACGGGGCCGGCCCGCCCGCAGGTAGGCGGCCAGGGCGCGGCGGGCTGGCCTGCCGATGAGCACCACCCGCTCCTTGCGACCCTTGCCGCGCACCCGCAGCACGCCGTCACTGAGGTTCGCGTCGACGGTGTTCAGGCCCACCAGCTCGCTAACGCGGATGCCAGCAGCGTAGAGAAGCTCCATCAGGGCGCGGTCGCGCAGGCCGAGAGGAGTGTCGGTCTCCGGGGCGGCAACCAGGGCCGAAACGTCCTCGTTGCTGAGGAAGGAGGGCAGCCGCCGAGGGCGCCGGGGTCCACGTACGCCCTGGAATGGGCTGACCTCCAGGTGCCCGGCTAGCTCAAGGTAGCGGTAGAAGCCGCGGATGGTGCTCACCTTGCGGGTGAGGCTGCCCGAAGCGACACCAGCCTCCATGAGCCGGGCCAGGTGACGGCGCAGCGTGTGGCGGTCCACCTGAAGAGGGTCGCCACCTTCCTCCTCGACGAAGTCGAGGAAGGCGCGGAGGTCGGTGGCGTAGTTGCGCAGGGTGTAGGGGGAGAGGTTCTTCTCCGCCCGCAGCGCCCGGAGGTAGTCGTCCAGCAGCGCCTCCGTGCGCTGTCGCCAGGGAGCTTCCCGCGTCGCCGTGGCGTCCTTCGGGGTGACCATGGCTACCCTAACCTGAACCGCCGACTGCGCTTCCTGCCCCTGCGCCGGACGGACCAGCAGCCACCGGCACGGGCGGAGCGCCTCGCCAGGAGCAGCTCAGGCAGCGGGCAAGCTCGCGGGCCGCCGCTACCAGGAGGTCGCCGCAGTTGGGGCAGGGCTCCGCCAGGGGGCGCGACCAGGTCACAAACCGGCAGCGGGGGTAGTTGGCACAGCCGTAGAAGGTGCGTCCCCGGCGAGTACGCCGGGCCACCAGGTCGCCGCGACAGCGGGGGCAGGCCACGCCCACCTTGGTGCGCAAGGGTCGCGTACCCTTGCACTCCGGGTAGCGGGAGCAGGCCAGGAAGCGCCCATAGCGGCCGTTGCGCACCACCATGGGGGCGTCGCAGAGGTCGCAGTGTTCGTCCGTGACCTCGGGCTCCTCTTCGCCGGGCACAGGGCGCGCCGACCGGCACTCGGGGAAGCCGCTACAGGCCAGGAAGCGCCCGAAGCGCCCCCAGCGCACGACCATGGGCCGGCCGCACACCTGGCAGCGCTCGTCCGTGGGCTCCTCGGCCCGGGGCGCCTGCGCCGCTTGGGCCAGGGCTTCCTCCAGGGGCAGGTAGAAATGCTCCACCACCGGCTGCCACGCCTTCTGGCCACGGGCGATCTCGTCCAGCTCCTCCTCCATGGCGGCGGTGAAGCGGAGGTCCACCACGCCAGGGACGAAGTTCACCAGCAGGTCATTGACGACGCAGCCCAGGTCGGTGGGCTTCAGTTGGCGGCCTTCACGGCTCACGTAGCCCCGGTCCTGGATGGTGGAGAGGATAGGGGCATAGGTGCTGGGTCGCCCGATGCCGTTCTCCTCCAGGGCGCGCACCAGCGTCGCCTCCGTGTAGCGAGGTGGCGGCTCTGTGAAGTGCTGCTCCGGGAGGAGAGCCAGCAGGGTCAGCCCCTGTCCTGCCGAAAGGGTGGGCAGCCGTGGTTGCTCCTCCTCGGGCGACCCGTTGTCGCCGGACTCCTGGTAGAGCTGGCGGTAACCGGGGAAGCGAAGAACGTTCTCGGTGGCCCGGAAGAGGTAGACGTCGCGGCCGGTCGGGGGCGTCGCCTCCACGTCGATGGTCAGGCTGTCGTAGAGGGCGTCCGCCATCTGACTGGCCAGCATGCGCTGCCAGACGAGGCTGTAGAGCCGGTACTGGTCGGGCGTCAGGGAGCGGCGGAGGGCGGCAGGCTCCCTGCGGATCGACGTGGGTCGGATGGCCTCGTGGGCCTCCTGGGCGCCGGGGGCCTTGCGCCGGTAGACGCGCGGCGCCGGCGGCAGGAACTCGGCGCCGAAGCGCTCGCCGATGTAGGCGCGCGCCTCCGCCCTCGCCGCCTCCGAGACGTGGGTGGAGTCGGTGCGCATGTAGGTGATGAGCCCCACCTGACGACCGCCCGGCCGGCGGGCGGAGCCGCCGTCTTTCTTGGAAGACGGACCCGCCGCCGGGAGCGACAGCCCCTCGTAGAGCTGCTGGGCTACGGCCATGGTGCGCTTGGCCGAAAAGCCGAAGCGCCGCGAGGCCTCCTGCTGAAGGGTGCTGGTGGTGAAAGGCGGCGGCGGGCGACGGGGCTGCCTGCGCTGCTTGACCTCCGCCACCCGGTAGGCAGCCTTCTCCAGGAGGGCGACGAGGCGGGCCGATTCCTCGGCGTTCGGGACCTCCAGCTTCTTGCTCCGGCCTCCGCCATGTGCGAAGCCCGCCAGGCGGGCCGTGAAGGAGTCCTCTCCCGGCGAGGCGGAGCCAGCCAGAGAGAGGCGGGCGTCGATCGTCCAGTACTCGCGGGGAACGAAGCCCTCAATCTCCCGCTCGCGGTCCACCACCATGCGCACGGCCACCGACTGCACGCGCCCCGCCGAGAGGCCGCGGCGCACCTTCTTCCAGAGCAAGGGGCTGACCTTGTAGCCCACCAGCCGGTCGACGACGCGACGGGCCTGCTGGGCATCGACCAGCCGCATATCGATATCGCGGGGGTGGCGGAAGGCCTGTCGCACCGCCTCAGGCGTTACCTCGTGGAAGACGACGCGGTAATACGGGCGCTGGCCGAGTTCAGCGGCCTCCACCAGGTGCCAGGAGATGGCCTCGCCCTCACGGTCGGGGTCGGTGGCCAGGTAGACGGTGTCGGCGTCCTGGGCCGCCTCCTTCAGCCTGCGCACCACCTCCCGCTTCTCGCGGGGCACCACGTAGCGGGGGGCGAAGCCCTCCTCTACAGCGACGCCCAGGCGGGAGCGGGGAAGGTCGCGCACGTGCCCGATGGAGGCACGGACATCGTAGCCCGGGCCCAGGAAACCGGCCAGGGTGCGGGCCTTGGCCGGCGACTCGACGATGACCAGGTTACGCTTCTTCTTCTCCACTCTACTGCTTTGTCTAGGCGGTCTCCCGGACCCGCACGTAGTTCATGCCTCCGACCTGGCGGACCTTGCCCTTGAGCTCAAGCATGGCCAAGGCGCTGCTGACGGCAGTGATAGGCAGTCCACAGGAGCGCCTCACCTCGTCTATATGTGTCGGCTGCGCGGACAGATACTTCAGGAGGGCCGCCTCGGCCTCATCGACGGGCACCAGCTCCTTCATCTCCATCTGGTAGGTGGCCATGGTCAGGTTCAGCTCTACCAGGATGTCCTGGATGCCGGCCACCAGCTTCGCCTCACCGTCCTGGATGAGCTTATTGGTGCCCCGGCAGCCCGGAGAGTAGATGCTGCCCGGCACGGCGAAGACCTCGCGGTTCTGGTCCAGGGCCTGGCGAGCCGTGATGAGGGCACCGCTGGTCACACCGCCTTCGACCACCAGGACGCCCAGGCTGATACCGCTCATGATACGGTTGCGACGCGGGAAGTACTCGCTCCGGGGCTGCGTCCCCAGCGGATAGTCGCTGATGAGAGCGCCGCTCTCCGTGATCTCCTGGGCCAGGCGTAGGTGCTCCGGCGGATAGACGAGGTCTAGCCCGCAGGCCAGCACGGCGATCGTGCGGCCTCCGGCCTGGAGCACCGCCCGGTGGGCGATAGAATCGATGCCCCGCGCCAGCCCGCTGACGACGGTCACCCGGTTGCGGGCCAGGCCGCTCGCAAACTCCTCAGCCGCCTGGCGGCCGTAGACCGAGGCCCGCCGCGTCCCCACAACGGCCACCGCCCACTCGTCGACGGGGGTGAGCTGGCCGCGGACGTACAGGACGGGCGGCAGGTCATAGATCTCCTTCAGCTTAGGCGGGTAGGCCGGGGCGTGCCAGGTGAGGGCCTGCACGCCGGCGCGGGCCAGGTGCTCCATCTCCAGGTCGGGCGAGATGCGGGCCCGTTCGGCGACGATGGTGGTGATGGTGGCCGCGTCGAGGCCGGCCGCCCTCAGGTCGGCGGTGCCGGCCTGCCAGGCCTCGGCAAGCCGCCCGAAGTGACGCTCGAGCAGCATGATGCGCGCCCGCCCGACGCGCGGCATGCGGGCGAAGGCCACCCAGTACTTCAGCTCGCTGGCATCGTAATCTGCCATCGGACGGCAATTGTAGCACAGCCGTTTCTTGGGCAACAAACGGGGGTGCCTCAGGCGCGCTCGTGGGATTCGCCGGCGGCCGGCTCCGGGGAAGAGGGCTCGCGGACGACGCGCACCTTCTTGATGCGCCGGCCGAGGACGCTAAGGACGCGGAGGCGGAGGCCATCGGCGGAGACCTCGTCGCCGGGGATGGGGACTCTGCCCAGGAGGTGGTAGACGAAGCCGCCCACGGTGTCGAAGTCCTCGCCCTCGATGGCGAGGCCGAAGATCTCGTTCAGGTCGTCGATGCTTACCCGGGCGTCCAGGATAGCCTCGTTGGGGCCGAGGCGCTCCACGGTCACCTCGCTGCGGTCGTACTCATCCTCGATCTCACCCACTATCTCCTCCAGCAGGTCCTCGATGGTCACGAGGCCGGCCGTGCCGCCATACTCGTCGACGACGATAGCCATGTGGACGCGGTTCAGACGCATCTCGGCCAGGAGCTCGTCTACCTTCTTGGACTCCGGGATGAAGTAGGGCGGCCGGGCGATGTCCTTGAGGTTGGGCGGGTGAGCGCCGCGGGCTAGATAGCGCAAAAAGTCCTTGGCGTAGAGGACGCCCACCACGTTGTCGATGGTGCCCTCGTAGAGGGGGATGCGGCTGTAGCCGCGCTCCATGATGAGGGCCATCACTTCTTCGACGGTAGCGTCGGTGTCCACAGCCACTATGTCGATGCGGGGCACCATGATCTCGCGGGTGGCGGTCTCCACGAGCTTGATAATGCCCCGGATCATGGCCCGTTCCTCGGCTTCGATGCCGCCGTTGGCCTCCTCCATCTCCATCAGGTGGAGGATGGAGTCGTCCTCCTCAGGGGCCTCCTCGGCTCGACCTTCGACCGGGCGCGGAGGCAGCAGGGCATGCCCAGACCGGACCAGGGCCAGGGCGGGCAGCCCGAAGATGAGCCGGAAGACCCGGATAAGGGGAGAAAGGCGTCGCCCCCAGCGCTCCGGGCTCTGGTTCACCAGGGAGCGGACCGCGGCCTCCAGCAGGGCCAGGAGCGCCAGGCTCCCGGCCACGGCTATACCGACGGCCCCCCAGGTGCTGCCGATGACCCGGGAGACAAGGAAGAAGGCGAGGGCGCTGGCAGCGACCACCGCCAGGCTGCGCGCCAGGGCCAGCGAACCCAGGATGGTCTCGCGCTCCCTGTGGGCATCTGCCTGCGCCCAGGCATGCGGAAGCTGGCCGCGGGTACCGCCCTTGCCTGCCAGGAGATGGAGGCGGGCCTGAGTCAGAGAGATGCCCGCGTCGGCGGCGGCCACGGAGACGAGAAGGGCGAGAGCGCCCACCAGCAAGACCAGCCCAAGCCAGCTATGGCCGTCCAAAGAGGCTCACGCTCCCTTGCTGCGGCGGCCTCGGCGGGGCCGGATACGGGCCGGCGCTCCAACGGCCAGGCTGTCGGGGGGCACGTTGCGGTTCACCACGGAGCCGGCGCCCGTGGCTGACCGCTCTCCCACCTCCACCGGTGCCACCAGCATGGTGTCGCTGCCGATGAAGGCCCTGTCGCCGATGATGGTGCGGTGCTTGCGTGTCCCGTCGAAGTTACAGGTGATGGCCCCGGCGCCGATGTTCACGTCCCTGCCTACCTGGGCGTCGCCGATGTAGCTGAAGTGGCCCATCCTGGTGCGGCGGCCCAGCCGTGCGTTCTTCACCTCGGCGAAGTTGCCGATGTGTACTCCTTGCTCTATGTACGACCCCGGCCGCAGGTGGCTGAAGGGCCCCACCTCCACGTCATCCTCCAGCACAGCGCCCTCGAGCACCGAGGAGATGACGCGGCAGCGAGCGCCCACCCGGCTATCGGCCAGGAAGGTATCGGGGCCGAGCACGCAGTCCCGGCCGACACGCGTCGAGCCCGTCAGGTAAGTGTTCGGCCAGAGAACGGTGTCCTCGCCGATCTCCACGTCGGCATCGACGTACACGGCAGAGGGCTCGACCATGGTGACGCCGGCCAGGAGATGCCGGCGGCGAATGCGCTCACGCATGATGGCCTCGGCGCGGGCCAGTTGGAGGCGGTCGTTGATGCCGATGGCCTCTTCCGGCTCGGGGGCGGCTACGGCCTCCAGGCGGTCGCCGTCGCGGGCGGCGCTGGCGATGAGCTCCGTCAGGTAGTACTCGCCGCTGCCGCTGCGGGGGAGCCGTCGCAGGCGCGGCCAGAGCCAGGAGCCCCGGAAGCAGTAGACGCCCACGTTGATCTCGGCCGGGCCGCTGGCGGGGCCCTGGCAGTCCGCCTCCTCAACGACAGCTACAGGCCGCCCGTCGTCGTCCCTCTGGAGGCGGCCGAGGCCTCTCGGTTCCTCCACGTGGGCCGTCAGGAAAGTGAGGTCAGCGCCGTTCTCCCGGTGGCGCGCCGCCAGGGCCGATACCGTCTCGGCCGAGACGAGAGGGATATCGCCGTTCAGGACCAGGACGTGGGCGGCAGCGCTGGCCAGGGGCTCGGCCTGGCGGAGAGCGTGACCTGTGCCCAGGCGCCGGCGCTGGTCGACGTAGAGGAAGCCATCGCCCAGGGCCTCCCGCACCTCGGCGCCGCCCTGTCCCACCACGACGATGGGTCGCTCGAAGCCCGCCGTTTGCAGGGCCTCAGCCACGTAGCGGATCATGGGCCGCCCGGCCAGGGTGTGCAGCACCTTGGGCCGGGAGGAGCGCATGCGCTTGCCCTGCCCCGCCGCCAGAATGACCGCCATCCAGTCGTTCACGTTTCCAGCCGTCCTCTTGAACATGAGGCCGGTCGCAGGCTGCCGCAGCAGGTGCGGTAGCCAGACGACCGTGATCAATCAGCTTTCAAAGGAATCACGGGAGGGGAGTCCCCAGTGCAGGCAAGAGCACGCGGCCGTGCTCGAACCGCTGTGAGAAGCCGTGGCTGACGGGGCAGGAGGGTTCTATGGCTGCCGTCGCTATCCGGCGGAGGATCTTCGTCTGTCGATGACAAAGAGGATACCTTTAGTCCGGTCTTCCCAGAGCCTTGCCGCCGCAGTGTCTCGCACCGGACCGCTTCCATACTAGATAGGCTCCTCGGAAGCTGTCAAGAGCAAACTCTCGCTCCCCAAGTGATTGACGATCTGGAGGTCGCGTGTTATAGTTAGGCACCATCAGGGGGTATGAATCTGGTTGTAGGTCTTCCGTGAGGGTGCAGGGATAGCTCGAGAACTCCGCACCAACGAGCACATTCGGGCTCGCGAAGTCCTACTCATTGGAGGAAACGGCGAACGCCTGGGCGTCATGCCTGTCGCCCAGGCGCTTGATATCGCCCGCCAGGCCGACCTCGATCTTGTAGAGGTCGCCCCTAACGTCGACCCTCCCGTCTGCCGCGTCCTGGACTACGGCAAGTACAAGTACGCGCAGTCCAAGAAGGAGCGCGATGCTCGCAAGCACCAGCATCATGTGGTGCTGCGCGAGGTCAGGTTCAAGCCCAAGATCGATACCCACGATGTAGACTTCAAGGCGCGCACCGCCGAGAAACTCTTGCGTGAGGGCGACAAGGTCAAGGTCTCCGTGATGTTTCGGGGGCGGGAGCTCACCCACCCCCAGATCGGGCGGGACCTGCTGGATCGGATCTACGATAAGCTGAAGGAGATCGCCATCCTCGAGAGGCCGCCGACCATGGAAGGTCGCTTCATGAGCATGATCTTGACCCCGGTCCCCCCCAAGCAGCCGGCCAGGCAGCCGAAGGAGCCCGGAGCGGAGGGGCAGGTGCCGGTGGCCAGCACGGAGACCTAAGCTTGCCGAAACTCAAGACTCACAAGGGAGCCAAGCGCCGCTTCCACGTCACGGGAAGCGGGAAGATAATGCAGACCAAGGGGAACAAGAGCCATCTGCGTCGCCGCAAGTCGCGCCGGGCCAAGGCCCTCTTCAGTGAGATGATAGAGGTCCACCCGACGGTCCGCCAGCGCCTGCGTCGGCTTCTGCCCTACAAGCTGCGCTAACCGGCGAGAGTGAGGAATCGTCCTTGAGCCGCGTCAAACGGGGCGTCACCGCCCGACGCCATCACAAGAAGATCATCGCCCTGGCCAAGGGCCACAAGGGCCTCCGCCACCGCATCTTCCGGCGCGCCAACGAGTCAGTCCTGCATGCCCTGGACTACACCTACCGTCACCGCCGGGAGCGCAAGGGTGACATGCGCCGCCTCTGGATCACCCGCATCAACGCCGCAGCCCGTCTCAACGGCCTCAGCTACTCCCATCTCATCCAAGGGCTGACCAAGGCCGGCGTGCAGGTGGACCGCAAGATGCTGGCCGACCTCGCCGTCCGCAACGCCGACACCTTCTCCTCCCTGGCGGCCACCGCTCGGGGCGCCCTGGGCATGGCTGGCTAGCGACCCCCTCCGAGACCGCAGTGAAGGCCTCCGCTGAGACGGAGGCCTTCTGTTCCTGAGAAGTTGGTGGATCTGCTGGCCGGGCAGCGGCTATCCCCGCAGCGCGGCGCCCAACTGCCGCTTGAGCCGCTCGACGATGCTGCGATGGGCGCGGGCCACCTCGGCTCATCCAGAAGGCCAGGCTTCAGCCTGGCGATGTCGGAATCACCAGCATCGCCTGCCGGCCTGAAGCCCGGCCTTCGGTTCATGATGTCTGGGGCGTGATGTCAGGTGATGACGAGGCCGGGGCGTGCCAGCGGCTACCCCCGCAGTTCCGCGCCCAACTGGCGCTTGAGCCGCTCGACGATGCCGCGGTGGGCGCGGGCCACCTCGGCTCATCCAGAAGGCCAGGCTTCAGCCTGGCTGCCGTGCCAGCCTGAAGGCTGGCCTTCGGTTTATGGTATGCAAGTGTAATGCCGGGCGGTGATGAGGTATTCGTCGGCTAGCGGCTATCCCCGCAGCGCGGCGCCCAGCTGCCGCTTGAGCCGCTCGACGATGCCGCGATGGGCGCGGGCCACCTCGGCTCATCCAGAAGGCCAGGCTTCAGCCTGGCGATGTCGGAATCACCAGCATCGCCTGCCGGGCTGAAGCCCGGCCTTCGGTTGTTGGTGTCTGGGAGGGGATATCGCGTGATGATGAGTCAGTGGCTTGCCGGGTAGAGGCTAGCCCCGCAGCGCGGCGCCCAACTGCCGCTTGAGCCGCTCGACGATGCCGCGGTGGGCGCGGGCCACCTCCTCGTCGGTCAGGGTGTGGTCCGGCGACTGGTAGGTGACGGAGAAGGCGAGCGACTTCTTGCCCGCCGGCACCGGCTCCCCCGTGTACACGTCGAAGAGTTGCGCCCGCCGCACCAGCGCTGCCGCTTCGATGATGGACTGCACCTGCGCCGCCGTCACCGCCTCATCCATGACGACGGCCAGGTCCTGGACCACGGGCGGGAAGCGGGGCACCGGCTCGTAGCGATGCGCCTCCCTGCCTGAGAGAACTGCCAGCACCTCGTCCAGCACCAGCTCGAACAGGAAAACGTCCCCATCGATGTCGAACCCGGCGGCCACCCGCGGGTCCACCTGGCCCAGCACCCCCACGGCTCGCTCGCCGAGCATGATGCGGGCCGTACGGCCGGGCACCAGGGCGTACTCCTCCCCTTCCTCGAAGGCTGGCGTCACTCCCAGACGGGCAAAGAGGTGCTCCAGGTATCCCTTGGCGTCGAAGAAGTCCAGCTCCTCCTCCGTAACGTGGCCCCAGCGGTCCAGCCGCCTCCCGCTGACGACGCCAGCAGCGTGCTCCGGCTCCCGTGGCAGATCCTGACCCTGGCTCAGGTAGACCCTCGCCACCTCGTAGAGGGCGAGGGACCCTTCGCGCTGGCGCTGGTTAGCGGCCAGCGTACGCAGCAGACTGGCCCGCAGGCTAGGCCGGAGCCACTCATGCTCGGAGCTCATGGGGTTGGCCACGCCCAGGGGCGGGCCGGCGGCCAGCGCCTCCGGGGAGATGACCCGTTGGATGGCCTCCAGCGTGGTGAGGGAGTAGGTGATCACCTCCTGCATGCCGGCGTCAGCCAGGGCGTCCCTTACCTGCTCCCGCAGCTCCCGCAAGGCCTGAGGCGGCGCCGGTGGGATAGCGCCTCGCACCAGACCCACCGGGATCTCGTCGTAGCCGATGATGCGACCCACCTCCTCTACCACGTCATCGGGGATACGAACGTCGGTGCGCCAGTACGGCACGCGCACCTGGTAGGTGTCCGGGGGCTGCCAGCGGCAGCCGAAGCCCAGGGAAGTAAGGACGCTGCGCACTCGGGAAGTGGGCGGGTCGATGCCGAGCACCTGCCGGATGCGGCTGCGGCGCACCTCGATGCGGGTCTCGGGGGCCTTGCCGGGGTAGACGTCCAGGATACCGTGGGCGGCGCGGCCGCCAGCCAGCTCCACAATGAGCTTGGTGGCCCGGCGGGCGGCGAAGGCGGAGAGCTCGGGGCTGAGGCCCTTGTCGAAGCGGGAGGAGGCCTCGCTCTTCATCTTGAGGGCATTGCTCGTGCGGCGGATGCTGATGTTGTTAAAGTTGGCCGATTCGAGCAGGACGTTTGTCGTAGCCTCCGATACCTCGCTCTCGGCGCCGCCCATGACCCCCGCCAGGGCCACCGGCTCCGTGGCATCGGCGATGACCAGCATCTCAGGCTCCAGGCGCCGCCGGACGCCGTCCAGCGTGGTGAGCGGCTCCCCCGGTCGGGGCCGGCGCACGACGATCTTCCCGCCACCGATGCGGTCGAAGTCAAAGGCGTGGAGGGGCTGCCCCATCTCCATCATCACGTAGTTGGTGATGTCGACGATGTTGTTGATGGGGCGCATGCCGGCGGCGACGATGCGCTCCTGCATCCAGGCCGGCGAGGGCCCCACCTTCACCCCTTCGATGAGGGTCGCCACATAGCGATAGCAGAGGTCCGGGTCGGCGATCTCCACCGACGCCCGCTCCTCTATGGGCGGCCCCTCTTCTGCATAGATATAGGGCGGCTCCCGCACTGAGCCACCCGTAAGGGCGGCTACCTCCCTGGCCACGCCCAGCACGGAGAGGCAATCAGGCCGGTTGGGGGTGATGTCCAGGTCGAGGATGGTATCGCCCAGATACTCGGCCAGGGGGGTGCCCACGGGCGCGTCTCCCGGCAGCACCAAGATGCCTTCATGGTAATCGGAGAGGCCCAGCTCTTTCTCCGAGCAGACCATGCCCGCCGACTCTACCCCCCGGATGCGGGCGGCGCGCAGCACGGTGAGCTCTCCCGTATGCCCGTCGATGAGCCGGGCGCCGGTGCGGGCGAAGGCCACCTTCTGGCCGACGGCCACGTTGGGCGCCCCGCAGACCACAGTCATGCGCTCGCCGCCGCCGAGGTTGACCGTGGTCAGGGTAAGGCGGTCGGCGTTAGGGTGCCGCTCCACGGCCATCACCTGCGCGACAGAGATAAGGTCCCACTCGCCCCCGGCGGAGAGGATGGCATCGACCTCGGTACCGGACATGGTGAGCCGGTGCGCCAGCTCCCTGGCCGGCAGCGGCAGGTCCACGTAGTCGGCCAGCCACTTCAGGGAGACTCTCATCGTACGTGGTCAGAACTGCTCTAGAAAACGCAGATCGTTGCTGTAGAAGAGCCGGATATCTTCGATGCCGTGGCGGAGCATGCAAATGCGCTCGATGCCCATGCCAGCGGCAAAGCCCGTGTAGCGGTCGCTGTCATAGCCCATGTTGGTCAGGATCTCGGGGTGCACCATGCCCGCGCCCATTATCTCGATCCATCCCGTTCCGCCGCAGGTGCGGCAGCCCTCGCCGCGACAGAGGAAGCAATCGATGGCCATGTCCACGCCCGGTTCGACGAAGGGGAAGTAGTCGCAGCGAAAGCGCACCTGGCGCTCCCGGCCAAAGAGGCGGCGGGCGAACTCGAAGAGAGTGCCCTTCAGTTCCGCCATGCTGATCCCCTCATCGACAGCCAGCACCTCTATCTGGTGCATCATCCACTCGTGCGTAGGGTCGGTGGCCTCATAGCGGTAGCAGCGGCCGGGCACCACCACCCGGATGGGCGGCTGGCACTGCTCCATGACCCGCACCTGGTTGGGCGAGGTGTGGGTGCGCAAGAGCATCTCGTACTCGCCGTTGCGGCGGACGTCCACCCAGAGGGTGGCGAACATGTCGCGGGCCGGGTGGCCCTTGGGGATGCGCAGGGCCTCGAAGTTGTAGCGGTCCCACTCCACCTCCGGCCCCTCGGCGATGTAGAAGCCCATGGCGACGAAGGCGTCCAGCGCCTCCCGCAGCGTCTGCGTCACCGGGTGGAGGCGCCCCGTTGGGATGAGGCGTCCGGGGAGGGTAACGTCCAGCCGCCCCTTCTCGATGGTGGCGGCGACCCGTCGGTGCAGGACCTCCTCTCGCCTGGCCTTGAAGGCTTCCTCCAGGCTGTCCCTCAGGCGATTGGCGGCTGCCCCCACCTGCCGGCGCTCTTCGATGGGCAGCGCGGTCAGTCCGCGCAGGACCAGGGTCAGGCGGCCCTTTCGGCCCAGGTAGGCGATGCGCCACGCCTCGAGAGCCGCCTCGTCGGCGGCGGCCGCCAGCGCGGCGGCCGCTTCTCGCCCCAGTTGCTCTATGTCCCGTGGCGTATCCGGCATAGCTCTCTCTGCTTCGGACGCCATTATGGGCGACCACGGAAGGAGGGTCAACGGGCGGGCGCGGGGCTTGACACTCTGTGGGCCTGGCGTATCATCGGCCTGGGTGTACCACGAGAGCACGAGTGGGAGGTATGGAGAACATGTCGGTGCGGGGCTATGTCCTCATCGAAGCGGATGTGGGGAAGGCGAAGGCCGTGGGTGAAGCGGTCAAGGCCCTCGAACACACGGACGCCCAGGTGGTGTCAGCGGACACCGTCACCGGCCCCTTCGACGTCATCGTCCAACTAGAGGCCGAAGACCTGGACAAACTGGGCACCTGCATCACTGACTGCATCCAGCGGATAGATGGTGTCCAGCGCACCACCACCTGCCTCTCCGTAAGGCTGGGCTAGGCCAGCACATCCGAGAGCGGGACTGCTAGAGGCCCGTCCAAGACAGGGCGGGCCTCTTCATGGCTGCGACAAGCCAGCGCTTCCTAGACCGGCAGCGGCCCGCCGGCGTCTGACAGCAGCTTCTGGTGCATCAGCGACACCACGCCCTGCTCCGCTGCTGCCAGGTCGTGCTCCTGTTGGGGATCCGCCTCCATATCGAAGAGCTGCGCGTCTGTCCCATCGTTGCGGGTGATGTACACGCGGCGGCCGTCCCGGCACCAGGAATAGTCGTTGTAGCCGCAGGAGACATGCTCACGCGGCCGGATACGGTCAGCGGCCATCTGGAGCAGGTCCACGCCTTCCAGGTCGACGCGCGGGGTCGCGCCGAGGGCTGCGAGCACCGTCGGCACGATGTCGTGATGCTGGGCGAAGCTCTCCACCCGCTTGCCGGCGTCGATACCGTCGGGACGGCGGATGATGAGGGGCACGTCAACCAGCTCGTGCCAGAGGCCCCGCGCTACCTTGCCCGTCAGGCCGTGCTCGCCGAGCTGGTGACCGTGGTCGGAGGTGACGACCAGAAGGGTGTCCTCCAGCAGGCCGAGCTCGCGGGCACGGGCCAGGAAGAGACCCAGCCAGTGGTCTACCATGGTCACCTCGGCAGCGTAGCGGGCCCCCATGTGCTGGAGCTGCGCCTCGGTGAGGTTCTCGCTAGAGCCGTACCGGGGGTCCATGATGGACGGCCCCTGGTAATCAGGGTCGGCGTAGAGGCGGAGGTACTTCTCTGGCGGGTCCCAGGGCTCATGGGGATCAAACACGTCGACCAGGAGGAAGAACCTCTCGGCCTTCCGATTCTCCTCAAGCCACGCCATCGCCTCCCGAAACACGCGGGGTGCCTGGTAGTCCTCCTCCCTTTCCCGGCCGGCCTGGTTGGCAAGGTGCTGGGCGACGATGAGGCTCCGAAGGTAGGCCTCAGTGCCCGGGAGGCCGGGCGGGATGAGGGCCCGTACCTCCTCGGGATCGACGTTCAGGGTGGAGCGCCAGAGGTCCATCTCCTGGCCTCGCACCCAGACGAACTGCTTGAAGCCGCGGTGAAAGTTCTTGGAGGGGCCAAAGTAGTGATAGGTATCGGTGATGAAGGCGGTCTGGTAGCCCTCCTGGATCAAGGTCTCGGCAAGCGTGACCTGGTCTTCTGGAATGCGCTGCCAGCCCCAGGTGGGGACAAAGTCGCCCCTGTCAGGCACCCAGTAGCGCACAGGCCAGGTGCGCAGCCCCGTATGCAGGGTCCGGCGCATGGGGATGGTGGTAAGAACTTCGGGGAAGGCGCGTGTGAAGACGATGCTCTCGCCAGCCAGGGCATCCAGAGACGGCGTCTTTATCCAGTCGTTGCCGTAGGCGCCCACGTGGTCGGCGCGCAGGCTGTCCATGACGACGATGATGGCGCTGGCGGCGATGGCCCCGTTCGGCCTCAAGACTGACGCTGCCTCAGAGGTCGTGCCCGCAGTCCCCGTGGCCCTCGGCTTCTCATCAGCACCGGGACCCTTCTCATCGCCGCCGCAGGCCGCCGCCAGGCCGAGAGCGCCCACGGCAGCCGATTTCAGGAGCGCCCGCCTCGACACCCGCTCCGCCGCCAACCGCCGCCATTGCCTGGGCTCTTCCATGGTTCGCTCCTCCTGAGGTCTGTACCCGGCCACCCTCTAACCCGGCCGTGCAGCCAGGCACCCGCATTCGTTGTATCATGGGGATGCCAGCTAAGCCAGAGGCGAGGGTCCCGCCATGATCAGCGTCGAAGAAGCGCTGGAGCGCATCCTCAGCTACGTCAGCGTCCTGGAGCCCGAGGACAAGCCCATCCTCGATGCCCTGGGCCAGGTGCTGGCCGAGGACGTCACCTCAGACATCGACATCCCGCCCCTGGACAACACCGCCATGGACGGCTACGCCGTCCGCGCCGCCGATACCGCTGGCGCTACAGCGGAGAGCCCTATCCGCTTGCAGGTCCTGGGCGAGCTGGCGGCCGGCTACCTCTACGAGGGTGAGGTGGGGCCCGGCACCGCCGTCCGCATCATGACCGGGGCGCCGCTGCCGCCCGGCGCCGACGCCGTCGTGCCCTTCGAGGACACCCACGAGTCCGGCTCCCACGCCTTTGGGCGCTTCAGCAAGGCCATGGACTCGGTGCTCGTCTGCAAGGCCGCCCGGCCGGGGGCCAACGTCCGTCGAGCCGGGGAAGACGTGAGCCGCGGGTCTCTAGCCATGAGTCGGGGCACCATCCTGCGGCCGGCCCAGGTAGGCGTCCTGGCCTCTCTGGGTCGAGCGACGGTGCGCGTCATCCGCCGGCCGGTGGTGGCCGTCCTCTCCACCGGCGACGAACTGGTGGAGGTGGGCCAGCCCCTGCGACCAGGCGCCATCTATGACAGCAACACCTACAGCGTCGCCGCCATGGTCCTCCAGAACGGCGGCATACCGCGCATCCTGGGCATCGCCCGGGACACAGTGGAGGACCTGACGGCCAAGATCCGCCGGGGGCTGGACGCCGACATGCTCATCACCTCCGCCGGCGTCTCTCGCGGCGACTACGACGTGGTGAAGGACGTGCTGGCCCGCGAGGGGGAGGTGGACTTCTGGACGGTGCGCATGAAGCCGGGCAAGCCCCTGGCCTTCGGTGCTTTCACCAGCGGCGAGCGCCGCGTGCCCCACATCGGCCTGCCGGGCAATCCTGTGAGCTCCATGGTGACCTTCGAGCTCTTCGGCCGGCCGGCCCTCTTCAAGATGATGGGCAAGAGCCGCTGGCAGCGCCCGACCATCCGCGCCATCTCCGAAGACCGCATCACCAATAGGGATGGACGGCGGGTCTTCGCCCGCGCCGTCGTCAGCCAGCGCGACGGCCGCTACTACGTCTCTCTGACCGGTCCCCAGGGCTCCGGCGTCCTCACCTCCATGTCCCTGGCCAATGCCCTGGCAGTGGTCCCCGAGGACGTGTCCGCCGTGGAGCCCGGCGACGAGGTCTCCGTCATCATGCTGGACTGGACACAGGGCGAAAGCTGACGAGGAGGGAGAGATGCCTCCTGTAGTCTGCGTGGTAGGGCGAGACGGGTCCGGCAAGACCCGCATCATAGAGGGCATCGCCCGGGAGATGAAGGCCCGCGGCTATCGAGTGGCGACGGTGGCCCACAGCGTCGAAGGGCCGGCCCTGGCGTCCGTCACCAAAGACGCCGAACGCTATGCCTCCGCCGGCAGCGACGCCATCGTCGTCGGGTCGCCGGACGCCGTCACCTGCGTGCGCCGGGTAGAGGAGGAGGCGTCGCTGGACGAGCTCATCTGGACGGTGGGTGAGGAGTACGACCTGATCCTGGCCGAGGGCTTTCGGGAGTGCGGCTTCCCCAAGATCGAGGTTCACCGGGCGGCCGTGGGCGGCGGCCTCATCTGCCGCAAGGACGAGCTCCTCGCGCTGGCGAGTGATACGCCTTTCGACATCGACGTGCCCCAGTTCGGGCTGGACGCCGCCGCCGGCCTGGCCGACCTCATCGAGGCGGAGGTCCTGCCCACCGTCCTGCCCGAGGACGCCTCGGTCTACGTCGACGGCGTCCACCTGCCCATCGCCCTCTTCGTGCGCAAGATGGTGGCCAGCACCATCATTGGTATGCTGCGCAACCTGAAAGGCGTCAGCCAGCCGCGCAGCCTGCGGGTGGACGTGCGGCTGCGTCGCGAGGGGCGGCGCTAGCAGCGCGAAGCCAAATGTAGCGGCGAGCTTCTTCGCCAAGGGCGAACCCGCCTCTGGCGGGAGCTCGCCACGTCAACGCACCAGGGCAGGACAGTGGAGGCCTGAAGGCCTCCGCTACATATCGCCAGGCGGGATGCCCTAGAACCGGACCTCGAAGGTGGTGTGACCGCGGGGCTCGTCGGACCAGGAGGTCTGCACGTCGTCCACGCGCGCCCCATAGGGGCCCTGGCGGAGGAGTTCCAAGAGCTGCTCCAGGGCTTCGGACGGGCCCTCAGCCTCCACTTCGACGCTGCGGCCGTCGTCGCCGTTGCGCACCCAGCCCGCCAGACCAAGGCGGGCGCCCCGCGACCAGACGAACTGGCGGAAGCCGACGGCCTGCACGCGGCCCCGCACCAGGGCGTAGAGGCACCGGGGCGCCTGGCGGCCAGCGTCGGCGGGCTGCGGCTCACCCACGGCGATCCCCTGGCTTTTCAGCCACGCCGCAGGCCAGGCGCACCACCTGCCGGACCAGGGTAGGCGGCACGTCGTCGCGGAGGACAGGGCGTCCCACGTCCTCCAGCAGCACCCAGCGCACGGCCCGACCGCTGATCTTCTTGTCCAGGGCCAGAGCCGCCAGAGCGCGCTCGGGGTCGATGCCCGGCGTCTGCCACGGCAGGCCGAAGGAGGCGAGTACGGCGGCCTGCCGCTCGGCCAGGGCCGGCGGCGTCACCCCCAGCCGCTGCCCGATCTCGGCCGCCGCCGCCATGCCGATGGCGACGGCTTCGCCGTGGAGGAGAGCCTCGTAGTCGCTGGCCGCTTCCAAGCCGTGAGCCACCGTGTGGCCGTAGTTGAGGATGGTGCGCCGCCCCGTCGTCTCCCGCTCGTCCTCGCTCACCACCTGCGCCTTGAGCTCGACGTTGCGGCGGACGACGGCCGTCGTCACCTCCGGCTCCAGCCGGCGGAGGTCGGCGACACGAGCCTCCAGGGTCGAAAGGAGGTCGGGGTCCATGATGAGGGCCTGCTTCACCACCTCGGCCCAGCCGGAGGTGAGCTCGCGGGCTGGCAGCGTGGTGAGGGCAGAGACGTCGGTCACCACTAGGCGCGGCTGGTAGAAGGCGCCTACCAGGTTCTTGGCCTCGCTCAGGTCCACCGCCACCTTGCCGCCGATGGAGGCGTCGACCATGGCCAGGAGGCTGGTGGGGACGTGCACCAGGGGCAGGCCACGCAGGTAGGTGGCGGCGGTGAAGCCGGCCAGGTCGCCCACCATGCCGCCGCCCAGGGCGACGACGGCGTGGCCCCGCTCGGCGCGGCGGGAGGCCAGCCACTCGTAGAGGAGAGAGGCGGTGGTCAGGGACTTGCTGGCCTCGCCGGCGGGCACGACGTAGCTGTTGGCCTCGAAGCCGGCCTGCCGCAGCGAGGCCAGGGCAGCCTCGCCGTAGTGGTGCCAGACGTGGTCGTCGCTGATGACGTGGGCCGCGCCCGAGAGGCCCGCCTCGCGCAGGCGCTCGCCCAGGCGAGCCAGGGCGCCCCACTCGACGTAGACGGGATAGCGGGCGGACTCGGCGTTCACCCAGCAGGCGGCTTCAGCCGTCGTCGCGCCCACCGGCTCGCCCGACAGCCTGTCCGGGTTGCGAACCGCCCGCGCCGAGAGGCGGCGCCAGGCACGGATCACCTCCTCGGCCACCTGGGGCAGGCCGAGGTCATCGGTGTGGACCGTGTAGTCGGCCAGGGCGTAGAAGGGCTGGCGCCGCGCCTTCAGGGCCCGGATGCGGCCCAAGGGGTCGGGGCCAGACAACAGCGGCCTCTCGGTGGCCGAGCCGCCGGCCTCGCGGATGCGCTGCCAGAGCACCTCCGGCTGGCCCTCCAGGCAGACGACGAAGCCGCCGTCGGCCATGAGGCGCCGGTTGGCCACCGACTGGACGATGCCGCCGCCCGTGGCCACCACCACGTCAACCCGGCCGGCGGCCTCTCGCAGGGCCTCCGTCTCCAGCTCCCGGAAGCGCGCCTCGCCGTCGCGGGCGAAGATGTCAGGGATGGAGCGCCCGGAGCGCTGCTCGATGATGTCGTCCGTGTCCAGGGCGCGCCAGCCCAGGGCAGCGGCCACCAGCGCCGCCACCGCGGACTTGCCGGAGCCCGAGAAGCCGGTGAGGAAGATGCGACGGGGACGGTGCATTCTCATGCGGTCATGGATCCCCACCCCGCGGCCATGTGGTCCCGAGGTACGCCTCCCAGTTGCGTCGGGTCTCCTCCAGGTGGTCGCCGCCGAACTTCTCCAGCAGCGCCTGCGCCATGACAATGCAGACCATGGCCTCGGCGATGACGCCGGCCGCGGGCACGACGCAGACGTCGGCTCGCTCGTAGTGGGCCGGCACCTGCTCGCCGGTGGCGAGGTCGGCCGAGGGCAGAGCCCTGGGAATCGTGGAGATGGGCTTGAGGGAGGCCCGCGCCACCACCGGCTCGCCGTTGGTCATGCCGCCCTCGGTGCCGCCGGCGCGGTTGCTGGCCCGCCGCCAGGGGCGCTCGCCCCACTGATCGGCGGGCAGGATAACGTCTTGAACCTGTGAGCCCCGCTGGCGAGCCAAACCGAAACCACCACCGATCTCCACACCCTTCACCGACTGGATGCTCATCAGCGCCTGCGCCAGCAGACCGTCGATCCTGCGGTCCCAGTGGACGTGGCTCCCCAGGCCGATAGGCACGCCGGTGGCCCACACCTCCAGCACACCACCCAGGCTGTCGCCGTCGTTGCGGGCGGCGTCGATGGCCTCGATCATGGCCTTCGCCGCCGCCGGGTCGGCGCAGCGCACCGGCGACCGCTCGACCGCCTCCCAGTCGGGCTCGCCGCCCGCGTGCGCCTCCACGCCGCCGATGGCGACGGTGTGACTGTGCACCCGCACGCCGAGCTCCTCCAGCAGGCGCCGGCAGACGGCGCCCACGGCAACGCGGGTGGCCGTCTCGCGCGCGCTGGCCCGCTCCAGCACGGGCCGCACGTCGTCCTGAAGGTACTTGATGACGCCGGGCAGGTCGGCGTGGCCGGGACGCAGGCGCGTGACCTTCTCGACCGGTCCCGGCGCCGGCTCGACAGCCATGACCTCCTGCCAGTTCGCCCAGTCGCGGTTCTCGATGCTGAGGGCGATGGGGCTGCCCAGGGTGAGGCCGTAGCGCACGCCGGAGATGATCTGCGCCCGGTCCTGCTCGATCTCCTGGCGCTGGCCGCGGCCGTAGCCCGCCTGCCGCCGACGCAGGTCGGCGGCGATGTACTCTTCGGAGAGAGGCAGCCCCGCCGGCATGCCCTCGACGATAGCCGTGAGGGCCCTGCCGTGGGACTCGCCCGCAGTGAGGAAGCGCAGCATCCCCATCCTCCTAGCCTCCCGCTCTAACCGGCCAGCGCCTTCCGGGCGGCCTGGAACATGACCTCCACCGGCGCCTCGAGGCCCGTCCAGAGACGGAAGGAGGCCGCCCCCTGGTACACCAGCATGGCCAGTCCGCCTGCCGTGCGCGCTCCCCGCGACCGCGCCGCCTGCAAGAAGGGCGTCTCCTCCGGGTTGTACACCAGGTCGAAGGCCAGGCAGCCCGCCGGTATGAGCTCCGCTGCCACCGGCAACTGCCCCTCGGCAGGGCCGAAGCGCGTGCCCACGGGTGTACAGTTTACCAGAAGCTCGCACTCGCGGAGCGAGCGCTGGAAGGCGTCATCGCCCCAGTGCGCCCAGGTGACAGTGGTCCCCGACGAAGCCAGCGCCGTCAGGTCGCTGGCCAGGGCCTCCGCGCGCTCCGGAACCGCGTCGGAGAGCGAGATTACGCCGGCCTCACCCTCGATGAGGACCAGGCTCACAGCCCGGGCGGCGCCGCCGGCGCCGAGTACGGCGGCACGTACGTCGCGAACGTTGAAGCCGGCTCCGGTGAGGGCGCGGGCGAAGCCCGCCACGTCGGTGTTGTGGCCGATGAGCCGTCCCTCCCGCCGGACGATGGTGTTCACGGCCCCCGCCCTGGCGGCCACGGTGTCCAGCTCGTCCAGGAAGGGGATAACGGCCTGCTTGTGGGGAACGGTCACGTTCGCCCCCAGGCAGTCCTCGTCGCGTAGCGAGGTCACACGCTGCTCGACCTCGTCGGGTTGGGTGTCCCAGAGCTCATAGCGGGCGTCGAGGCCGAGGTGGTCCAGGGCCGCCTGCTGCACGGCCGCCGACAGGGAGTGCTTCAGCCCCTGCCCGATGAGCCCGATGCGTTTCATCCCTCTACCTCAGGGCTGGTACTCCTCGACGTTGCGGAGGTGCTCCTCCAAAGTCTCGGCGAAGACGTGGCTGCCGTCCTGCTTGGCCACGAAGTAGAGGTAGCTGGTCTCCGTCGGGTGAGCGACCGCCTCCAGCGAGGCCAGACCGGGGTTGGCGATCGGCCCCGGCGGCAGGCCGCCGTTCACGTACGTATTATAGGGCGAGTCCACTTCCAGGTCTTCCGTCGTCAGCCCCTGCTTCCAGAACCCGAAGCGTTCGACGCTGGCGGGGTCGTTGGCGAGCGCGTACTGGACAGTGGGGTCAGCGCCCAGGGGCATGCCCAGGCGCAGTCGGTTGAGGAAGACGCCAGCGATGAGGGGCCGCTCCTCAGGCCGCACAGCCTCACGCTCAACGATGGAGGCCAGGGTGACGGCCTCGTGCAGGGTGAGGTCGGAGGCCTGCATCGCCTGGCGCAGCTCCGGCGTCACCTGGGTATCGAAGGCGGCGAGCATCCGGCGCACCACCTCCTCCGCCGTCACGCCGCGGGAGAAGCCGTAGGTGGCCGGGAACAGGTAGCCCTCCAGGCCAGCGCCGCCCGGCCGCTCGGCGAGGAAGGCGAAGTCGTATGCCTCAGAGGCCAGGGCACGCCGGAAGTCCTCGGCGGCCACGATACCCTCCCGTTCCATCACCAGCGCCACCTCCTCGGAGCGCAGGCCCTCGGGCACCGTCACCGTCAGGGGCATGGTGATGCCCTGCCGCAGGCGGCCGATGACCTGGAGGGTGGGCATGCCGCGGTCGAACTCGTATCGGCCGGCCACCATCTCGTCCTCGACGCCCATGAGGGCCACCAGGATGCGGAAGAGGCGGGCGCTCTCGATGACGCCGGCCTCCTCCAGCCGCCGGCTGATGTCGCCCGCGCTCTCGCCCGGCGCCACCTCGACGCTGACGGCGTCCGTGCCGGAGGGTGTGGGGAGCACGGGCAGGGAGGGCTCATCCTGGAGGACGGCGCTGGGGGTGCCGGAGACTATCCAGGCTACCAGGCCCACTGCGGCCAGGGCAGCGGCAGCGATAGCCAGAGGGAGCAGCCGGCTGCGGCCCATCACCCCTGCGCCGAGACGGCCGGCCGCCGGTGACTGTCCAGGTAGGCCTGGAGGATGAGGGTGGCAGCCAGGGCGTCCCGGGCTTCCTGGCGACGCTCGGGCGGCCGCCGCCGCTCGCCGGCGCGAAGGCGGCGCCCCCGCCTGCCGGGCGGGCCGGGAGGCGACAGAGCTCGCTCGGCGGCGACGGTGCTCAACCGTTCGTCCCACATCTCCAGCGGCCGCGAGACGGCCTCCGCCACGCGGCGAGCGAACTCCTGCGTGCGCTCCGCCTGCGGCCCGACGCTGCCGTCCAGGGAGAGAGGAAGACCCACCACCACGGCCTGGACGCTCTCCCGCTCCACCAGTTCGGCCAGGGCGCGCAGGTCGGCGTCCTCGTCGCGGCGCTCAAGGGTTTCGAGGGGGACGGCTACGCGGCCTTCGGGGTCAGAGATGGCGAGGCCGATGCGGCGCTCGCCGACGTCCAGCGCCAGCACTCGCATGCTAGCGGCCCTTCCCTGCCCGCCCTCCGCCGGAAGCGGATCCGCCCTTGGCGGAGGCAGGCGGGGAGGGAGGGCCCTTCTCCGGGGGAAGGGCGGACAGGCTCTCCCGGGCCAGCTTGCGGGCCAGGCCCAGGGCCTCCTCCAGCCGGCCGGGGTCCTTGCCGCCGGCCTGGGCCATCTCCGGCCGACCGCCGCCGCCACCGCCGGTGACGGCCGCCACCCGCTTCACCAGCTCGCCCGCGTGAAGGCCGCGGGCCGTCAGGTCGGGGGTGATCATGGCCACGAAGTTGGGCCGCTCGCCGAAGACGGCGCCCAGCACCAGCACGGCGCTGCCCAGCCGGTCGCGGAGCCAGTCACCCGCCTCCCGCATGACCTCGAAGCTGGCCGCCGGCACCTGCCCGGCCACCACGGCCACGCTGTCGATGCCTGCCTGCCGGACAGGCAGGCGCTCGGCGCCGGCCAGGAGAGCCTCGGCGGCGCGCCGGGCAGCGTCGCGCTCCAGGGCCTGGGCCCGCCGCCGCTCCGCCTCCATCTCCTCCAGCAGCGACGCCACCTTGGTCTCCAGATCGGCGGGGGTGACGCCGACGCGGCGGCTCAGGCGCTCCAAGAGGTCACGCTGGGCCTGCACGTACTCCTCGGCGCCGCGGCCGGTGACGGCCTCGATGCGGCGCAGGCCGGCCCCGATGCTCTCCTCCCGCACGATGATGAAGCTGCCGATCTCGCCCGTGGAGCGGCAGTGGGTGCCGCCGCAGAGCTCCATGCTGTAGCGGCCGCTAGCCTTATCCGCCTGCTCCTCCGTGTCGGGCCGGCCGGCTATCTCGACCACCCGCACGCGGTCGGCGTACTTCTCGCCGAAGAAGGCGAGGGCGCCACCGGCGATAGCCTCCTCGTAGCCCCTCTCCTCGGGGTGGACCTCGATGTCGTCGCGGATCTTCTCGTTCACCAGGCGCTGGACGGCCGCGATCTCTTCCGGCTTAAGCGCCTCCATGTGCGTGAAATCGAAGCGCAGGCGGTCGGGGGCCACCAGCGACCCCGACTGGCGGACGTGAGTGCCCAGGACGCGGCGCAGGGCCGCCTGGAGGAGGTGGGTGGCCGTGTGGTTGCGCATGGTGTCGCGCCGCTTCTCGGCGTCCACCTGCGCCACCACGGCGTCGTTGACGGCGATGCGCCCCTCTACGACGCGGCCGCGGTGGACGATGAGGCCCTGGGGCGCCCGCTGCGTGTCCTCCACCTCGAACCTCGAAGCTCGAGACTCGAGGCTCGAGCCTCGAACTTCGATGACGCCCTGGTCGCCCACCTGGCCGCCGCCCTCGGCGTAGAAGGGAGTCTCGTGGAGGACGAGTCCCACTTCGTCACCCTCCTGGGCTGCCTCCACCACCTGGGAGCCGGCGATGATAGCGGCGACGGTGCTCTCGTGGCGCAGGGTGTCATAGCCGACGAAGCGGGTTCCTGACCCGCCAAGGGCCTCAATGGGGATCTTGGCTTCCGTTTGCACCTGCTTCAAGGCCTCGAAATGAATTGTGGCGGTGGCTCGCACGACCTTCCTAGGTTGGGCAGCACGGGCTCGATGGCGCTGCTTCTCCATCTCGACCTGGAAGCCGGCCTCGTCGATGGTGAAGCCGCGCTCGCCAGCGATCTCGCGAGTCAACTCCACAGGCAAGCCATAGGTGTCATGCAGGAGGAAGGCATCGTCGCCGCGCACGATCCGCGCCCGCCGCTGTCTTGCGAGAGCTTGCTCCAGGATCTCCAGGCCCCGGCTCAGAGTCTCATCGAACCGATTCTCCTCGGGGGAAAGGATGTCACCCACAAACCCCCGTTGGCTCTCCAACTCCGGATAGGCCGAGCGCATCGTCTGCACGGCGGCATCGGCCACGTCAGTTAGGAATGGCTGTTCCACCCCTAGGTGACGGCGGCCAAAGTAGGCCGCCCGCCGCATGATCCGCCGCAGCACATAGCCGCGGCCCTCGTTCGAGGGCATGACGCCGTCGGCGATGAGGAAGGCGGCGGCGCGGGCGTGCTCGGCCACGATGCGCATGGCGCGGTCCGTGGCCGCGTCTTCTCCGTACTTCCGCCCCGATAGCTCCTCCACCTTGTCAATGATGGGCCGAAAGAGATCCGTATCGTAGACGGAGGCGCGGCGCTCCGGGTTCTGGAGCACGGCGGCCCAGCGGTCCAGGCCAGCGCCGGTGTCGATGTTCTTGCCCGGCAGCTCGGTGCGGGAGCCGTCCTCGTGCCGGAAGTAGGTCATGAAGACCAGGTTCCAGAGCTCCAGGAAGCGACCGACGCCGTGCTCGTCGCGGCAGTCCACCTGAGGGTGGCAGGTGCCCTTGTCGCACTCCGGGCAGCCGGGCGTGCGGCCGAAGTCGTAGTAGATCTCGCTGCACGGCCCGCAGGGGCCGATGTCGCCGGAGAACCAGTAGTTATCCTCCTCGCCGTAGCGCATGATGCGCTCGGCCGGCACCCCCACCTTCCGCCAGAGGTCGAAGGCCTCGTCGTCATCCAGGAAGACCGCCGCCCAGAGGCGCTCCTTGGGGAGGCCGATGACCTCCGTCACCAGTTCCCAGGCCCAGGGGATGGCCCCCTCCTTGAAGTAGCTCTGTCCTGAGCTTGTCGAAGGGCCTTGCCCTGAGCCTGCCGAAGGGTCGCCGACGCTGAAGTTGCCCAGCATCTCGAAGAAGGTGAGGTGGCTGGCGTCGCCCACGCTGTCGATGTCCGAGGTGCGGAAGCACTTCTGGACGGTGGTCAGCCGGCGCGAGGGCGGCTGGGCACGGCCCTCGAAGTAGGGCTTGAACTGCACCATGCCCGCCGTCGTGAAGAGGAGCGTGGGGTCGCCGAAGGGCACCAGGGGCGCGCTGGGCACGACCTTATGCCCCCGCTCCTCGAAGAAGCGGAGGAAGGTCTTGCGGATGCGGTCGGCGCTCCACTCGCCCGCCTTTGTGGCAGGGGCGGAGGCCCTTCTCTTGGCCATAATGATACAGCCCCTCTGTCGGCCCGCCTCTGGCGGGTCCGGGGGCAGCCTCACTGAATTGTAGGCTGCGCTCAAAGGGCGGGTCAAGGATTGGGCGAGGTCATCCCGTAGGGGCCGAGCTGAAGCTCGGCCCTGGACAGAGCTGAAGCTCTGTCCCTACGGGTGGCTGCCCGGTTCACGCCGCAGATGGCCTAGAGCAAGATCAGGAGGGGATCGCCCTGCTCGACGCGCTGCCCCACGGAGACGTAGACGGCCTTCACGGTGCCGGCGTGGCGGGCACGCAGCTCGTTCTGCATCTTCATGGCCTCGATGACCACGACGACGGCGCCCGCCTTCACCTCGTCCCCCGGAGACACGTGCAGGTCCTGGACGACGCCCGACATGGGGGAGGTGAGGACCCACTCACCGCCGAGAGCGGGCGCTTCAGGCGCCTCCGGCCTCCCGCGGGCCGCCGCAGAGACCTTTTCGGGCAGCGTCGTCACGGCGTAGGTGCGGGAGCCGATGATGATGTGATAGCCGTGAGAGGTCTCCTCGGCGAACAGGTCGTAGGGGCGGTTGTCAACGATGATGGAGTAGTGGGCGGACTCGCTGATACACTCCAGGCTGACCGGGAATGAGACGCCGTCCAGCCTGAGGTGGAAGACCCCACCCCCCTTCTCCTCCACCTCTACCTCGGCCTCGCGGTCGCCCACCCTCAACTGATACTTCGACGCCATCCAGTACCTCCGCCGCGCCCCCCGAAGGCGGCCGAGCGCCCGGCCGCGCGCCAGGGGCTGCGATCACCGGCGGGCGCCACCGGCAGGGGGCCCGCCTGTCCCTTCAGATAGGTAAGGAGGGCAGTGGCCAGGAGGGCCACCTCCTCGCTGGTGCTGTCGCCGCGCGGTGCAAGTGAGAACTCCTTCTCCAGGAAGGCGGTGGAGATATCGCCCGCCAGGAAGCGGGCGTCCTCCAGAATCTGGACGTGAAATGGGATGTTGGTCTCGATGCCGACGATCACAAACTCGCGCAGGGCGCGCCGCATGCGCTGGATCGCTTCCTCGCGGCTGCGTCCCCAGGTGATGAGCTTGGCCACCATCGGGTCGTAGTGGTAGGGGAGTTCGACGCCGGAGAAGAGGGCGCTGTCCACCCGCACGCCTGGCCCGCTGGGCTCCGCCACATAGTCGATGCAGCCCAGCGAGGGCAGGAAGTTGTTGAACGGGTCCTCGGCGGTGACGCGGCATTCCAGGGCCCAGCCCGCGAGAGCCACGTCCTCCTGCCGGAAGGAGACCCTTTCGCCAGCGGCGATGCGGATCTGCTCTATCACAAGGTCGGCGCCCGTCACCATCTCTGTCACCGGGTGCTCCACCTGGAGGCGGGTGTTCATCTCTATGAAGAAGAAGCGGCGGTCCCGGTCCATGAGGAACTCAACGGTGCCGGCGTTCCGGTAGCCAACAGCCCTGGCTGTCGCCACCGCCGCCCGGCAGAGCTGCTCCCGGAGCTCGGCGTCCACGGCCGTGGAGGGAGACTCTTCGATGAGCTTCTGATAGCGGCGCTGGATGGAACACTCGCGCTCCCCCAGGGCGACCACGTTGCCGTGGTCGTCAGCCAGAACCTGCACCTCGATGTGACGCACCGGCTCCATGAACTTCTCGATGTAGACGGCGTTCTCCCCGAAGGCGGAGAGCGCCTCGCCGCCGGCGACGCGAAGGGCGGCCTGCACCTCGGCGGGGTCCTTGACGAGGCGGATGCCCTTGCCGCCGCCGCCGGCCACAGCCTTGATGAGGACAGGGAAGCCGATGTCGACGGCGGCCGCTGCTGCCTGGGCCAGGTCGTACATGACGTCGGTGCCGGCAACGACGGGCACGCCGGCCTCTCCTACCATGCGCCGGGCCGCCACCTTGTCGCCCATGCGCCGGATAGCCTCGGGCGGCGGCCCGATCCAGACCAGGCCGGCCTTCTGGCAGGCCTCCGCGAAATCGGCGTTCTCGGCCAGGAAGCCGTAGCCGGGGTGGACGGCCTCGGCGCCGGACCGGCGGGCCACCTCGATGATCTTCTCGATGTTCAGGTAGCTCTCGCGTGCAGGTGCGGGCCCCAGGAGGTGGGCCTCGTCGGCGTAGCGGACGTGGAGGGCGTTGCGGTCGACGTCGGAGTACACCGCCACAGGGGAGACGCCTATCTCACGACAGGCGCGTATCACCCGCACGGCGATCTCGCCCCGGTTGGCGACCAGGAGCTTCTTGAACACGGAGCTTTTCTCCGGTGGGAGAACCCAGACAGGCCCTGAGCGAGGGCCTGGCAGGTCCTTTGTAACACACGCGGGGTAGGGATACAAGCGAAGGTGAGCCCTACCCCCGGTTCGCCACCTCGTCCTTGAGGCGGTCAATGACCTGGTAGAGGGGCAGAGGGCCCAGGTCCTCACCGCTGCGGCAGCGGAGGGCCACCGCCTCGGCCTCCACTTCCTTGTCGCCCACCACCAGCATGTAGGGGATCTTCTGGAGCTGGGCGTCGCGGATCTTAGCCTGCATGCGCTCGCCGCGCTCGTCCACCTCCACGCGCAGTCCTTCGGCGCGCAGGTCGTCGGCCACGCGACGGGCATACTCGACGTGGCGGTCGGCGATGGGGATCACCGTCGCCTGCACCGGCGCCAGCCAGAGGGGGAAGGCGCCGCCGTAGTGCTCCACCAGCACGCCCAGGAAGCGCTCCATCGAGCCCAGGAGGGCCCGGTGCACCATGTAGGGCCGGCGCTCGCGGCCGTCATCGCCGACGAACGCCAGGTCGAAGCGCTCCGGCAGGTTGAAGTCGAACTGGATGGTGGTGCACTGCCAATCGCGGCCCAGCACGTCCTTGATCTTGATGTCGATCTTGGGCCCGTAGAAGACGCCACCTCCCTCGTCCACCTCATAGGGCAGCTTTGCGGCCTCGATGGCGCGGCGGAGGGCGTCCTCGGCCATCTCCCAGTCCTCCACGGTGCCCACGTACTTGTCGGGTCGCGTGGACAGGTACACCTGGAAGTCCTGGAAGCCGAAGGTGCGCAGGAAGAAGAGGGCGAAGTCCACGCAGCGCACGATCTCGTCCTCCACCTGGTCCGGGCGGCAGAAGATGTGCGCGTCGTCCTGGGTGAAGCCGCGGACTCGCATGAGGCCGTGGAGGACGCCGCTGCGCTCGTAGCGATAGACCGTGCCCAGCTCGGCCAGGCGCATAGGCAGGTCGCGGTAGCTGCGCGTGCTCGACCGGTACATCTGGATGTGGAAGGGGCAGTTCATGGGCTTGATGAAGTACTCCTGCCCGTCCACGTCCATGGGCGAGTACATGCTCTCCTGGTAGAAGTCCAGGTGGCCACTGGTCTGCCAGAGCGTCGACTTGCCGATGTGGGGCGAGTAGACCAGCTCGTAGCCGGCGGCGTAGTGCTCCTGGCGCCACAGGTCCTCGATGATGGTGCGGATGCGCCCGCCCTTGGGGTGCCAGTAGACCAGGCCGGGCCCGAACTCCTCGTGGAAGCTGAAGAGGTCCAGCTCGCGGCCCAGGCGGCGATGGTCGCGGCGTTGCGCCTCCTCCAGGCGGTGCAGGTGGGCGTCCATCTCCTCCTCGGTCTCGAAGAGGGCACCGTAGATGCGCTGGAGCATGGGGTTGCGCTCGTCGCCGCGCCAGTAGGCGCCGGCGATGCCTGTGAGCTTGAAGGCCTTCACCTGGCCCGTGCTCTCCACGTGGGGCCCCTCGCAGAGGTCCAGGAAGGGGCCGTGGCGGTAGAGGCTGACCTCCTCGTCCTCGATGCCGTCGATGAGCTCCAGCTTGTAGGGCTGGCCGGCGAAGAGGCGGCGCGCCTCCTCCTTGGGCACCCGGGTGTGCTCGAAGGGGACGTCGGCGGCGATAGACTGGCGCATGCGCTCCTCAATGACCACCAGGTCGTCGAGAGTGAGGCTGCGAGGCAGCTCGAAGTCGTAGTAGAACCCGTTCTCGATGGGTGGGCCGATGGCGAACTTGGTCTCGGGGAACATGGCGAGGACGGCCTCGGCCATGACGTGGGAGGCGGAGTGCCGCATGCGGTACACGCGGTCCTCCTTCGCTTCTGCCTTGCTTTGTCGCGCCATGGCACTTCCTCCCTTGATAATCATAAGGCCTCCCTGTCCCTCGCGGGACGGGAGGCCCAGCCTCTCGTGGTTCCACCCACGTTCTCCGCCTTGAGGCGGACTCGTTAGGCCGCTAACGGGTGCCTCCGGGGCCGGCTACCGTGGGAGGAACCTGGACAGGCACAGGGGCCTGCCCCTACGGGGTGGCGGTGGGGCCTGGTTCCCAGTTCCTGGTTCCCGATTCCTCCGTCGTTCGCCGGTCCAGCTCTGAGGTGGTCTTCGCGGTCGAATCGGCGAGGGGGCTTCCAGCCTGCGACCCCCCTCTCTGTCACCTACCGGCCGCTACTCGTCCTCGTCCCTGCTGTTGCCTGGAGGCTGGAGGCCCTCACCTCCAGCCTCACCTTCGCTTCTTTCAGGTGGTGGGCGGTACTTCCGCCAGGGGCGGACCCGCCTCCGGCTTCGCAAGACGTACACGTGGTGCACGTCGCCGTCACTCGTTAGGGTGGTGGGCGGTACTGGACTTGAACCAGTGACCTCCGCGATGTCAACGCGGCGCTCTAACCAACTGAGCTAACCACCCGCAGCCGGAATGTTAGCAAATCGGTGGTGGCAAGTCAACGTAAGTACAGCCCCAGCCGAGCCAGACGGGGAGAGGCCCTGGGGATCGCCGGCTCGCTCTTGACTTTGGCTCGGGCCTGTGCTAACTCCTGGCTGGGCAGCGGTATCGGTTGCCGACCAAGGCCGGTCCTCCATAAGGAAGGGCGGCGTTCGTTGCACTAGGCGTCAACAAGGAACCTATAATACAATGCAGGTGTGGGCCGCTAGCTCAATTGGTAGAGCAGCTGACTCTTAATCAGCAGGTTCCAGGTTCGAGGCCTGGGCGGCTCACCAGAGGGGAAGTGTCGGAACTGGTAGACGAGCATGATTTAGGATCATGTGCCGCAAGGCGTAGGAGTTCGAGTCTCCTCTTCCCCACCATCGGCGTTCAGTTTGCGTCCAGCCGCCTCGAGGCCTGCCAGCGAAGGGTAGCGGCGGCGGCTGAGTTGACATAAGATTCAACCGGGATCCCACGCGATCCTGGGCAACGGCCCGGGAGGAGCGATGGCTACTCTGCTCCAGGTCAAGGACCTGCGCACCCACTTCTTCACCGATGAAGGAGTGGTCAGGGCGGTAGATGGCATTAGCTATGATGTCCAAGAAGGCGAGACCATGGGCCTGGTGGGGGAGAGCGGCTGCGGCAAGTCGGTTAGCGCCCTCTCTATCCTCCGCCTCATCCCCAGTCCCCCGGGCAAGATCGTGGGAGGGGAGGTCTGGTTCGACGGCCAGGACCTCCTGAAGGTGGACGAGGACGAGATCCGACACGTCCGGGGCAACCGAATCGCCATGATCTTCCAGGAGCCCATGACCTCCCTGAATCCCGTCCTGACCATCGGGCGCCAGATTACGGAGGCCCTGGAGCTTCACCTGAAGATGAACCGGAACGCGGCCAACCGCCGGGCCGTCGAGCTCCTAGAGCTGGTGGGTATTCCGGAGGCCCATACCCGCCTCAACGACTACCCCCACCAGTTCTCCGGCGGCATGCGACAGAGGGTCATGATCGCCATGGCCCTCTCCTGTAACCCCAAACTCCTCCTGGCCGATGAGCCCACCACCGCCCTCGATGTCACCATTCAGGCGCAGATCCTCGAGATCATGGCCCGCCTCAGCTCAGAGTTCGGGACGGCGGTCATCATCATCACCCACAACCTGGGCGTGGTGGCACGGTACGCCAACCGCGTTAACGTGATGTACGCGGGCAAGATCGTGGAGTCAGGCAGCGCCCGTGAGATCTACGGCCGACCGCGACACCCCTATACGTTGGGGCTGCTGCGCTCGGTACCGCGGCTGGACGAGGCCCGGCGGGACAAGCTGGTCCCCATCGAGGGTCTGCCTCCGGACCTGGCGAACATACCCCCGGGTTGCTCTTTCTACCCCCGCTGCTCGTATCGCATCGACCGCTGCCGCCAGGAGGAGCCGCCCTTGATGCTGGTCGACGCGAAGCACTACGCTGCCTGCTGGGTGGATGTCAGGCAGGGGAGGCCCAACGCCGATGACTCTTGAAGCGGACTCCACCGGCATCACGTCCACCGGCCAGACGAATAATGTCTTGCTGGACATCCGCGATCTGAAGATGTACTTCCCCGTTACGGCGGGCATCATCTTCCAGCGCAAGATCGCGGACGTGAAGGCCGTCGACGGCATCAGTTTCTCCGTCCGGCGGGGCGAGACGCTGGGCCTGGTAGGGGAAAGCGGCTGCGGCAAGTCCACCACCGGCCGCTGCATTCTCCAGCTCTACCGTCCCACCGGCGGCCAGATCCTCTTCGGCGGCCGGGACCTGACAAGGGTCAAGGGCGGGGAGCTACGTGCCTTCCGGCGCAAGATGCAGATGATCTTCCAAGACCCCTACGCCTCCCTCAATCCCCGCATGTCGGTGGGGAGCATCATCGGCGAGCCCCTGGCCATCCACAGCCTGGCCCGTGGTCGCGCCCGCAAGGAGCGGGTGGCGGACCTGATGCGCATCGTTGGTCTCAACCCCTTTTACGCCAACCGCTATCCTCACGAGTTCAGCGGTGGGCAGCGCCAGCGCATCGGCGTGGCGCGTGCCCTGGCCGTAGAGCCTGACTTCATCGTCTGCGATGAGCCCGTCTCCGCCCTGGACGTGTCCATCCAGGCCCAGATCATCAACCTGCTGATGGACCTCCAGCACCAGTTCACCCTCACGTACCTGTTCATTGCCCATGACCTGTCGGTAGTGCGCCACATCAGCGATCGGGTGGCGGTGATGTACCTGGGCAAGCTCATGGAGCTCTCGGACCGCGCTGAGCTCTACGAGAACCCCCTGCATCCCTACACGAAGGCGCTCCTCTCGGCGGTGCCCATCCCGGACCCGGAGGTAGAGGCCAAGCGAGAGCGCGTGATCCTGACGGGGGACGTGCCCAGCCCGCTGCGGCCGCCGCCGGGCTGCGTTTTCCACACCCGCTGCCCCATCGCCATCGAGGAGTGCCGAGTACACATCCCGGAGTGGCGAGAGGTGTCCCGGGGCCACTGGGTAGCCTGCCACCGGGTGTGACGAGAGGGGGCAGGAAGAGGACAAAGAGCAGAGGGCAAAGAGCAAAGAAAAGGGAATGGGGAAAGGGCGGCCGGGCCAGTGAGCCGCCTACTTACTGGGGGACAGTGATACTTAGTATCAATAACACAACCTCGAGGTTCTATCATGAGGCACCTTCCAGAGTTCCCGCCTCGTAGCAGGCTTCCCCTCCTTGTTATCCTGACCGCGCTCCTCCTGGCGGCTGCCGCACTGGCCGCCGCCTGCGGCGGGAAGGGAGGACAGACGTCCCCGAAGGCCGGCCCTAAGGTGGTCACCAGCATCGAGCTCTTCGCCGACCTCATCCGGCAGGTGGGTGGTGAGCGAGCGCAGGTCACCGCCCTCGTGCCCGCCAGCGCCGACCCCCACACCTACGAGCCGGTCCCCTCCAAGGTCGTCGATATCAGCAAGGCAGACCTGGTGCTCATCAACGGGGTCGGCCTGGAGGAGACGCTTATGGACGTCATCAAGAACAACGTCCGAAGCGGCGTCCCCATCGTCGAGATGTCCGCCGGGCTGCCGGTGCTGGAAGCTGGGGACCAGGGCACCGGGAATCCCCACCTCTGGCTCAACGTCCGCAACGGCATGCACTACGTCGAGGCCGCGCGCGACGCCCTAATCCAGGTGGACCCGGCGGGTGAAGCGGAATACGGCGCCAATGCCCAGAAGTATCTCGCCGAGCTGGAGGACCTGGACAGCCAGGTGGAACAAAGCATCGCCTCCATCCCGGCCGAGCGCCGCAAGCTCGTCACCTTCCACGATGCCTTCCCCTACCTGGCCGAGCGCTACGGGCTCGAGCTGGTGGGTGTCGTCGTGCGCTCGCCGGGGCAGGAGCCCAGCGCCGGCGAGGTGGCGGATCTGGCGAGAACGATCAGGGCAGAGAGCGTGCCCGCCGTGTTCAAGGAGCCCCAGTTCAGCGCCCGCGTCCTGGAGCTGGCGGCCGAGGACGCCGGCGTGGAGGTCTGCAGCCTCTACAGCGACGCCTTCCAGGGCGAGGTGGACAGCTACGTCAAGCTGATGCAGTTCGACGCCAGCGAGCTGGTGCGCTGTCTGGGCCAGTAGCCCTTCCTCTCGTTGAGGCCCCCGCAACCCTATGCTACGATGGCTCTTGCATGGACCAGGCCCGTATCCGCAACTTCTGCATCATTGCCCACATCGACCACGGCAAGTCCACCCTGGCCGACCGTCTCCTAGAGGCCACCGGCACCCTGGCCGCCCGCGAGATGGGCGAGCAGGTGCTGGACCAGATGGACCTGGAGCGGGAGAAGGGCGTCACCATCAAGGCCAAGGCCGTCCGCATGCTCTACCACGCCCGCGACGGCCTGGACTACGAGCTGAACCTCATCGACACGCCGGGCCACGTCGACTTCGCCTATGAGGTCTCCCGCGCCCTCACCGCCTGCGAGGGCGCCATCCTGGTAGTGGACGCCGCCCAGGGGGTCCAGGCCCAGACCATCGCCAACGTCTACGCCGCCCTGGAGCACAACCTCACCATCGTCCCCGTCATCAACAAGATCGACCTCCCCAACGCCGACCCCGAGGGCGTGGCCGCCGACCTCGCGGGCGCCCTAGGCTTCACCGTCGAAGAGATGATCTACGCCTCGGCCAAGGAGGGGGTAGGGACGGAGGAGGTGCTGGAGACGGTGGTGCGGCGCATCCCGCCGCCCCACGGCATCGAGGCGGCACCCGCGCGCGCCCTCATCTTCGACTCCAAGTATGACCCCTACAAGGGCGTGCTGGCCTACGTGCGCGTGGTGGACGGCGAGCTGCGGTCGGACCAGGGCCTGCGTCTCATGGCCACGGGCAGCCCCGTCGAGCCGGTGGAGGTGGGCATCTTCCGTCCGGCGCTGAGCCCGGCGGCGAAGCTGACCGCCGGCGAGGTGGGCTACGTCGCCACCGGCCTCAAGAACGTCAAGGACTGCCAGGTGGGCGACACCCTCACCGACCTCGAGCGCCCCGCCGCCGAGCCCTTGCCGGGCTACCGGCCGGCCAAGCCCATGGTCTTCGTCGGCCTCTACCCCGTCCAGCCCAACGACTATGGCCTCCTGCGCGATGCCCTCGACAAGCTGAAGCTGAACGACGCCTCCCTCGCCTACCAGCCTGAGTCCAGCGCCGCCCTCGGCTTCGGCTTTCGCGGTGGCTTCCTGGGCCTGCTGCACATGGAGATCGTGCAGGAGCGGCTGGAGAGGGAGTACGACCTCAGCCTGCTCGCCACGGCCCCCAGCGTCGAGTACGTGGTCCTCAAGACCGACGGCAGCGCGCTGGCGGTGGACAACCCGGCGGAGCTTCCACCCCCTACCGAGGTGGTGGAGATCCGGGAGCCCTGGATGAACGTGTCCATCATCACGCCGGACCGCTACCTGGGGGCCATCATGGAGCTGGTGACGGGCCGTCGGGGGGAGTTCCGGCGCATGGAGTACCTCCAGCACGGGATGGCCGGCGCGGCGGAGCAGCGCGGCCACGCGCTGGTGCAGATCGAGTACCAGATTCCCCTTTCCGAGATCCTGGTGGACTTCTACGACCAACTGAAATCGAGGAGCCAGGGCTACGCCAGCATGGACTACAGCTTCTCGCACTATAAGCCCGCGAAGCTGGTGAAGCTGGACATCCTCGTCAACAATCAGCCCGTGGACGCCCTCTCCCTCATCACCCACGCCGAGAAGGCCCACGCCCAGGGCCGGGCCCTGGTCGATAGGCTGCGCGGCCTCATCCCCCGCCAGCTCTTCGACGTGCCCATCCAGGCGGCAGTCGGCCATCGGGTCGTGGCACGGGAGACCATCCGCGCCCTGCGCAAGAACGTGCTCGCCAAGTGCTACGGCGGCGACGTCACCCGCAAGCGCAAGCTGCTGGAGAAGCAGGCAGCGGGCAAGAAGAGGATGAAGATGATCGGGAACGTGGAGATACCCCAGGAGGCCTTCATGGCCGTCCTGCGCCTGGAGAAGTAATGCCTTCCCCCTCCCAGGAGTCGGAGGACTCAACCACCGCGGAACCTTCGTCCAGCTCCAGTCGGCGGCCCGTCCCCAGGGTCGTCCCCTGGGCATACGACGGCCTCCACCCTACAGAGGCGGTGCCCACCCCCAGGCAGGCCAGGGGGATGCGCATGTTCTGGTGGGACGGCTTCTTCGCCTGGGGCAGCGAGGCCATAGTTGTCCAGTACCTGGCGCTTTACGCCGTGGCCTTCGGAGCGACGGCGTCACAGATCGGTGTCCTCTCCGCCATGGTGGCCCTGGCCGGCGCCACTGCCTTCCTCCCCGGCGCCCGTCTGGCCGAGAGGTGGGGCCGGCGGAAGCTCATCGTGGTGTTGACGGGCGGTCTGGGCGCCCGCCCCGCGCTGCTTGCCCTGGCCTTGCTCCCCTTCTTCTTCGAGGGCCGGCAGGTCGTTTTCATCATCGCCGGCCTGGCGGCGCTGCGCTACTTCATGGTCGGCGTGGGGATACCGGCCTGGACCTCCCTGACGGCGGACCTGGTGCCCACCGCCATCCGGGGGCGCTTCCTTGCCTCGCGCAGCGTGGGGATGGGGGTGTCGACGCTGATGGTGGTGCCTTTAGCGGGCGGCATCATCGGCTGGGTAGGCTTCCCTCGTGGGTGGGAGATAGCCTGGCTGCTGGCCTTCCTGCTGGGGCTGGGCTCTACTTTCTCCTATGCACGCATACCGGAGCCACGGCCGGCGCCAGCGGCCGCGGTCAAGACCGGAGGGGCGGTCCGCCTGTTGGACGATACCAACTTCCTCTTCTTCTGCGGCACGGCGCTACTGTGGAACCTTGCGCTCTACGGAGCGTCGCCCTTCTTCAACGTCTACCTGGTGGAGAACCTGGGTGGCTCGGCGCTGTGGGTAGGCTTCCTCGTCGCCATCGCGGGTGTGCTGGAACTGGTTGGCCTGTCGTACTTCGGACCCATCATCGACCGCCGGGGTTCGAAGTGGGTGATGATCATAGGCGGCCTGGGCATTCCCTTCCTGCCCTGGGCCTGGGTCTTCGTCCAGGCGCCCTGGCAGATCATCCCCGTCAACATCGCCGGCGGCTTCCTCTGGGCCGCCTACAACCTGGGTGCGTTGAACCTGCTGCTGTCCATCTCCCCAGACCAAAAGCGGCCGACCTATGCCGCCGCCTACCAGTCGGCCGTGTACCTGTCGGCGTTCATGGGGCCGCTGATGGGCGGGTTCCTGGCCCAGGCTTACGGCTATCGTCTCCTCTTCGGCCTCTCGGGGGCCGGCCGCCTGCTGAGCACTCTCCTCTTCGTCCGCTTCGTGCAGGAGATCAGGCCGCGCCCTTCGCTACAACCGGCGCCCGCCGAACAGCCCTAGACACTCGCCGGCAGCGTATTCTCCAGGAAGTCGGTCAGCACGCCCATGAAATCCTCCGGCACCTCAAGCGGCGGGGAGTGTCCCACGCGGTGGAAGACGTGCAGGCCACAGCCGGGGATGCGGCGCTGCGTGGCCAGCATCGACTGGAGTGGGACGATGGCGTCCCTGTCGCCGCCGATGAGGATGGCGGGCGTGCTGATCCCGCCCAGCCGCTCGCCCAGGGTGTTGGAGAGGATGGAGCGCATGGAGTCGCGGGCGTGGGCGGCGCTTACCGACATGCCCGCCTCCAGGAGGGTCTGGAGGACGTGCTGAGCCGGAGGTCGCTGGAAGCAGAGCTGGTACCAGGCGAGGGCCACGTCGCGGTTGGTCGTGATCTGCCTTGTCACGACGTCCAGCGCCTGTTGCTGTTGGGGTGTCAGCTCCTGGCGGTCGGCGGGGGCGGGGTCGACGAGCACGAGGCCACGGAGCAGCTCCCGGTGTGACAGGGCCACCTGGATGCCGATGAGACCGCCCATAGAGTGGCCCACGTACACCAGGTTGCGCAGGCCGAGGGCGTTGCAGAACTGGAACACGTCCTCGGCGTACTGCTCGATGTTGTAGCCGGAGGGCGGCTTGTCGCTCTCGCCGGCGCCGCGCAGGTCGAGGGCGTAGGCGTGGTAGCGGGCCGGGTCGAGGCGCTCCAGGGCGGGCTCCAGCCAGCGCCAGCAGGCCGTGTAGCCGTGGACAAGGAGGATGAGGTTGGGGCCGCGGCCCCGCTCCTCGTAGTGCAACCGTACGTCACCCGCCTGAACGAATGGCATGGTAAACTCCTTCTGAGAGCTGCAAGGGCGCTACTCGCGGGAGAAGGATGTAGGAAATGCCTGTGGAGGTCAATGGGGTCGGGGAGGCCGTCATGGCCGTGCTGAAGCCGGAGAAGAGCTAAGAAAGACGCCCTAGACCCCAACCAGGACTGCGGGGTGTCTCAATGAGTGACAGAGAGAAGGAGTTCCTCCTACTTGCCGTCAAGCTGCTTTTCAAACGTATCGAGGAGGGCAAAATCCACTTTGCGAGGGAACGGGTACCGGAAACCATGAAGGCGCTCGACGCTGTCGAGTTCGACGAGCAGGGCATGCCGGTGTTCGAAACAATAACTGGCCCGGTTCGGGCCCTCGCAAACGCCGTTATTGGCATGGAGATGGAACGTATTGAAGAAGAAATCGAGGAGCGCGCGAGAAGCAGCCCAGTCCATGATTACCTTGTTGAGGCCGTCGAGGTTACAGACAACGTTCTGCGCAAGTGCGCTGAGGAGGGCCGGTTCTCCGAAGTGGCATTTGAATTGTACAAGGAAGCAGGCTGCATACTCTCGGTATGTGCGCACTGCTACCTCAGCGAAGAGCCAGGGGAAATGGTTCTGACGCGCAACCAGGCGATCTGCGCAGGTCTGTTGGTGCGCATCAACAAGTTTATGATAACTGTGGTTCAATTGTGTTCGCAGGCTGATCGTGGTGAGGTCATCATGGCCCTAAACCGCTGCATTGCGGAGTCAGCGATAAACCTTCGTTTCCTTGCGCGGAAGAACGAAGGTCGATTCTACGACCAGTTCGTCAGGTTCAGCCTGGCGCCCGAGCGAGAGTTCCATGATCTCGTAAGGAGAAACATCGCCGAGCGAGGCGGGGTTGAACTCCCCATAGAAGCGCGAATACTGGACTCGATCGACAGTCTATGCGATGCATCTGGAGTGAGAATAGAAGACGTGGGCTCAAAGTACAGGGACTGGGGCAAAGGCGTCAGGGCACGCTTCGACGCGCTAGGTGAATCCGACGCATACGTGCTATCCCAGCGAATCCCTTCACATGCGGTTCACGGAACCTGGGTGGACCTCCTGCAGAATCATCTGGAGGCCAAGGGCGAAGGATTCTCGCCGAATCCAGGGTGGCAGAAAGTGGATGAGCGTCTGCTCGGCCCGGTAGCCATCATGGTACTAGACGCTGCCGAGGACTACCTGGGCGTCTTCTTCGAGGATCAGCCAGAGTTGAGGCCTCTCTACGCCCGAATCGATGACCTACGGCACAGGATTCTAAAGCTCGCTGCGGCTCACGAAGAATGGCTGTCGGCTGGGGAGGTTCAGAACAGGGAACTCTAACAGCCAGCTTGGAAAGGCAGCCTGAATGAGGTTGTTGCAGGATGGCTCACCCCGTCACGTCCTCCCCCCCGTCCACCCCGATCACGTTGCCCATCATCCAATAGAGGCGCTCGTCGCTGAGGGCGGCGATGGCGCGGGCCACGTCCTCCGGCCGCGTGGCGCGGCCGCTGGGGTTGCGCTCGGACGCCTGGGCCAGCAGCTCCGGCCCGCCGGGGATGCGCCGCAGCGAGGGCGTGTCGGTGACGCCGGCCCGGACGGCGTTCACGGTGATGCCCAGGGGGGCCAGCTCCAGGGCCAACTGGCGCACGTGCGATTCCAGCGCGGCCTTGGCGGCCGACACCGGCCCGTAGGACTTCATCACCCTCGTGCCGCCGGCGCTGGTCATGGCGAACACGCGGCCCCCGGAGCGCAGGAGACGCTGCGCCACCAGGTCCTGCACCCAGTAGACCAGGCTGTTGGCCATCACGTCCAGGGTCATCTCCATCTGGCGCTGGCTCACGGCATCGCGGGGCGATGCCCCTATGTAGGGCAGGAGGGTACCGAAAGCCAGGGAGTGGAGGAAGACGCGGATGCAGGCGTCCTCGCCCTCCTGCGCCAGGCGCCGGGCGATAGCCTCCACGGTGGCCGCCCGCTTGGCGGCGTCGGCGGCGTTGACGTTGAAGAAGACGGCCTCCCGACCCGCCGCCTTGACGCCGTCGATGACGCGCTGGGCGTTGGGAAGGGTGGAGCGCAGGTCCAGGTGGACGCCGAAGACGTCGAGGCCGCTGCGGGCCAGCTCCAGGGCCGTCGCCGCCCCGAAGCCGCTGGACGCCCCTAAGATGAGGGCCCACTCCTTACCCCTGGACATTGCTCCCCTCCCATGGAACGAGTCAGGGCATAGGGCATAGAGCAAAGGACAGAGCCAGCCGTCTATGTCCTATGCCCTTTGTGCTTTGCTCTTTGCCCTGCCTATTCTAAAGGCAGCGCCCCTTCCGCGCCGAGCAGGCGTTCGCGGAAGGCCGCCACCGCCGCCTCATCCTTTCCGAGGGCCTTCTCGACGGCCTGAAAGAGCTGGAGGCCGGTGACGAGGCCGTAGCGCATGGTCTCGGCGGCGACGCGCAGGGCGTCCGAGTACTGGGCGGGACGCTCCTCCGGCGGCCGGAGCCGGTACCCGTTGACGACGATGAGCCTCCGCTGCGGGCGGGCCGTCCTCTCCAGGGCCTCCTCCAGGCGGCGCCGCAGGCGATAGTGGGGCGCCATGTCCACCGCCTCCGACGAGCCCTCCACCTCCAGGAGGAGTGTCTCCTCACCCCAGATGGCCTCGGCCGGGCGGTCGAGGTCCTCCGTGACCTTGAAGCCCAGCAGGCGCAGGGCATCGCGCACGACAGGCTCCAGGCCGTGCTTGCCCTCCTGCCAGAGCAGGCGCCGGTGGCGCTCCAGGGACTCGACCTCGGCACGGGCCTCGTCCAGGCGCGCCTCGGCGGACGCGATCTCGCCTTCCGCCTCCTGGCGTCGCGCCTCTCGCTCCGCCAGGCCGGGAAGGGCGTAGCGGCTCGCCCAGGCGGGCGGCGGGCCCGCCGCCGCCATCGAGAGGGAGTGGCGGGTGCAGTCCAGGATGCGCTCGGCGATGGGGTAGCGGTCCGTCCCCGTGCCCAGCGAGCGAATAGGCGGCAGGAAGACCACCCGCCCGTTGCCGACGGCCAGCTCCACTCCCACGGCGGCGCCGCCGGTGCTGCGGGCGAAGACGCGGGCCCCCGGACCGAGGCCGCCCTCACTGAAGTAGGCGCGGTAGAGGAGATTGGCGCGGAACCGGTCGATGTAGGGGGCGAAGGGGTGGTCTGTCTCCGCGGAGAGGACCTCAGTGCCCTCGCCCGGCATCAGGTGAGGCGGCGCGTAGGTGAGGCCGGCCGGCGCCGGCAGCCAGTAGTAGCGGTGGCATCCGGGGAAGCCTGTCACCCGCGGATGAGGCACGTCGGGGTAGGCGAAGCAGACCACCAGGTCGCCTCGCGCCAGGAGACGCTGCGTCTCGTCCTGGCGGCGACGGAGGGCGTCGGCCAGGCCCACGGCTAGAGGCGATGTGGGCCCGTTGACCACGGGCCGGTCGGCGTAGGTGAGTCGCTCCTGCGACTGGTCCACCACCTCCTCGATGGTGCGGGAGACGGAGGCCGTGTCCACCACCAGAGCGTCATAGTCGAAGAAGGAGGGCGCGCTGAGAAAGTTGTAGTTGTCGATCTGGGGGTCAGGCAGGGGGAAGCCGATCACCAGCACTCTCATGGTCGTGTGCATCCCCCTAGTCAGGGCCAAGGTCCAGGCTGCGCAGGTAGCGCCGGAAGTCGGGGCCGATGTCCGGTCGCCGCAGGGCCAGCTCCACCGAGGCCTGGAGAAGACCCAGGGGCCGGCCCGTATCGTAGCGGCGGCCCTCGAAGAGGTAGGCATAGACGGGCTGCTCGGCCAGCAGCAGGGCCAGGGCGTCGGTGAGCTGAATTTCCTGCCCCTTGCCGGGCTTGGTGCGGGCCAGGGCAGTGAAGATGTCCGGAGTCAGGACATAGCGGCCGACGATGCCCAGGTCAGAAGGGGCTTCGTCGGCTGCGGGTTTCTCTACCAGGCCACGCACCCGCACCAGCCGGTCCCTGACCGGCTCCGGGTCCACGATGCCGTAGCTCTCGACGTCGGCGGCTGACACCCGCTCCACCGCCAGGACGGGAGCGCTGTACTCGTCGAAGACGTCCAGCATCTGGCGGGCCACCGGGACATCAGCAATGATGACGTCGTCCGGGAAGAAGAGGACGAAGGGCTCCTGGCCCACCACGTCGCGGACGGTGAGGACGGCGTGCCCGACCCCGAGTTGCTCCTTCTGGCGGACGTAGACGATGTCCGCCAGGTCCGAGATGCGCCGTATCTCTTCTAAGCGCGCCAGGTCGCCTTTCTCACGCAGGGCCTGTTCGAGCTCCAGGGAGCGGTCGAAGTGGTCCTCGACGGCGCGCTTGCCGGAAGCGGTGACGATGATCACCTGCTCCAGGCCGGAGGCGGCTGCTTCCTCGACCGTGTACTGGATGATAGGCTTATCGACCAGGGGCAGCGCCTCTTTGGGCTGGGCCTTGGTGGCGGGCAGGAGGCGGGTGCCGTAGCC
>Ga0315277_10000302_pt1 | contig 80671 bp, 59 predicted proteins | sample YL17G05_15_MG_FD_203695 | JGI IMG/M metagenome (GOLD analysis project Ga0315277, IMG submission 203695) | Sediment microbial communities from Yellowstone Lake, YNP, Wyoming, USA - YL17G05_15 | ecosystem: Environmental > Aquatic > Freshwater > Lake > Sediment | place: USA: Wyoming | collected...
TTGAGATATGGGAGAAGCCGCCCGAAGATAAGTGAGCGGGTTTTCGGCAATCTCTTATTCTTTCGCCTATGGTCTGGTTAGTGGTGGAGTGCTAGGCGTGCTCAGCACTCAAGATCGCAATCATTTTATATCATGGGGGCCAGAGTCTTCATCGCGCGCCAAGCAAAGCTAAAAGTAGCATGGATTAAAAGGTTTTACCAGTAAAGAAATGCGGGAAGCTGATGTTGGAAAAGATTAGGGTTGTGCCTTTGGCTGCCGAGAGCCTCGGGGTTCGCTCGATGTGTACTTACGTTGAGACTCCAGATGTGCGAATTCTCTTGGATGCGGGAGTCTCCTTGTGCCCAAACCGTTTTGGTCTTCCTCCTCACCCGAAGGAATTTCAAGCAATAGTTCAGGGTCGGAAGAAAATCTCGGACGCGGCGGAGAAATCCGAAGTGGTTACCATAAGTCATTATCATTACGATCATCACACACCTTCGTTTGAGGATTGGCTTGTTAACTGGACAGAAGCTGACGAGACTGCAAGACAGGTTTATCAAAACAAGATCGTTCTTATGAAGAACCCTCGTGAACAGATAAACTACAGTCAACGTGAACGAGGATGGATGTTTGCCAGAACAGGCGGAAGATATGCCGAGAAGACCGTCAATGCTGATGGTCAGAGCTTTGTTTTCGACGAAACCGGAGTGAAATTCTCCGAACCCGTATTTCATGGTCCAGAGCATTCGGAGATGGGATGGGTTCTCATGGTAAGCATCTCATTCAAGAATGAGAAATTCCTGTTCGCTCCTGATGTTCAAGGACCAATGTCGAGCCGTCCACTGCAGATTATCCTTGAGGAGAAACCCCAGCTGTTGATGATAGGAGGGCCGCCGCTATATCTTGTTCCATCGAGAGTCAGCGAGAACCAACTTCACACTTCACTTGAAAACCTACGCAAAATAGTGCGCACTGTTCCGCACGTGATCCTGGATCACCATGTCATCAGGGATGAGCAGTGGCAGCAAAAAACCGTCGACATATTGTATGAGACTTACAGTTCCGGCTCAACGTTGCAGACAGCAGCGGAATATGCAGGAGAAAAGAATGCCTTCCTTGAAGCTGAGCGGAAAAGGTTGTTTGAGAATAATCCTCCATCGAAAGAGTTTGAGAAATGGATGAAGTTAGGCGAGGACAAAAGGAAATTTACTAAGCCGCTGGTATGAATGAGAGTTCCGTCACGGAAGGTGGGGCCGGGGCCGGGAATTGAACCCGGGCGATAGGCTCCACAGGCCTATAGGCTACCAGGCTACCTCACCCCGGCCGCTTTTTATTGACTTGGTATGCTTTTCTGCGGTAGCCTCACTCTTTTGGGTTTCCTCAAGAATATTAGATTATCCTTTTGGCAGACATATTCAAGGCCTACCTCAAGCAATGCTTTGACTTCTTCCGGTTTCTCTGCTACTTTGACGGTGAAGTTGTCGTTTCCAGATTCAAATAGTGTGTGTTCAATGTTTATGTATAGTTCAGTGTTCTGGATGCTCTTGTGTCCCAAGAACTGCTTAACGTAGTACGGATCTTTCGTTTTGTGATATTCCATAGTGGCTTTCCAGTGTCGCAAAGTATGAAAGCTAATGTTTAAGAGTCGTGGATTCTGAAGTTTTGCAACTAATCGTTTTCTGGCCTTTATCAAAGTGCTTTTCATTGAGAATATCGAAGAGTCACCAAATACCTTTTGGCTATTCTTCGGCTTTGCCGCAAGCATGTTCATAAGTTTTTGATTTACCTTCCACATTCTTGGATTTGAACGCTTTTAGCGCGCGCATAGCATGCGACAGGGAAGCGAGAAGCTGAAAACACTACTTTTCGCCTGTATCGGGTTTCGTAAATACCTTTATATGTTATAGAATTGATGGAATATTGTTCTAGAAAATTTGACCAGATGTTTCACACTGAATCATTTAAATATGTGCTGAGAAAAGACTGTGTGGGGTGTTGGAGGAGAAAAGAGAACGGTCTGTGGGGCTGTCTCTGGTTTCTTGTCCGCTCCTGTCAGGGAGGGATTGTGTGACGGAAGTTCTTGAAGAAAAGAATGCTGTTGAAGAGTTGAAGGCTGAGTGGAAGCGGTTGTGGAGGGAGCGGTTTGATGACCGTGTTAGAGCTGAGGGGATTGCGAACGAGGATTATTCTCAAGTGTTTGTTGAACGTGGAACGGTAATATTGGCGACCAGGAATTTCAAGTTGATGAATTTCCGTGATGTCTTGGAGCGCCACGGAATAATTGATGTTCATAAGTATGTTTCTCCGGATCCGCGGGTTGGCGGTTGGGGCAAGTTTATTCGAGCGAGTATTGTGAGTCAGAAGGCTGGGAAGCCTGTCAAGAGGGCTGATTCGTACGTTGCCGAGCCCAAGGAGAAGCAGCATTTGAAGAAGGGCGGACGCGGCTGGGTGCACCTTTAGTCTGAATTTTGCTGGCTGCAACCACCTTTAGCGCCTATTATCTGCCTGTTTTCGTTCATTGAACGATGGTTTTTGAGGGGAATCTGGATGGGTTACAGGAAGAAATTAGATATTATAGCTGACATGCTGACCGTGGCCAGCAATGGCGCGAAGAAAACGCAGATCATGTACCAAGCGAACTTGAGCCATAGGTTACTGAAGAAGTATTTGGAAGTGATTGGGAAGGCGTATTTGCTGAGTTTTAAACGTAAGCAGCGTAATTATGTTTTGACTCCGAAGGGGAAACAGTTTTTGGAGGTGTACAAGGAGTATTCGAAGCGGACGAAGTTTGTTGAGAAGCGTCTGAACGATGTAGATGGTAAGAAGAGGATGTTGGAGAACCTGTGTTCACGCAAAGAGTGCGGGCCTGGAGCTGGCTAGAAGAATGAACAGAGTCTGCGGCTTGCTTCTGTTCGCAATGTTTTCATTGGCGAGCTTTGCCGTCGTCGGATACTGTTCAAGCGAGACGGATGCGAGGTCTGCCGTTGCCGAAGCAAGTCAGAGAGTGAACACCTGCTATTCTGCCGCTGCGGATGCGGCGAAGGCGGGCGCGAACGTGACGGGTTTGCTTGTGACGTTGGATGATGCTGGAGGGCTCTTGTCTAAGGCGGAATTGGCTTTGGCGAAGGGTGAATTTGATTCGGCTTCGACTTTGGCGCATCTGAGCGAAGAAAGACTTGTAGGGTTTGAAGAAGCAGCGGTTGGTTTGAGGGATTCTGCTGTGCGGGCTGGGTTTTTGGATTTTGCTCTTAGCGTTGTCGGCTCGGCTGTTGGGTCGATTGTGGTCGTGCTTGTAGGTGTTACAGTCTGGTTTTATTTGAAGCGAAGGTACGCTGGGAAGGTGGTTTGATGGACATAGGCAAGTATGGTGTGCCTTTTTTTGTTGTTGTTGCGGTTGTTGCTTTGTTGGTTGCTTCGCCCTGTTTGAGTCGCGTGTTAGTGTATCCTCGGACGGAGTTTTTCAGTGAGTTGTGGATTTTGGGTTCGAGTCATATGGCGGAGGGTTATCCGTTTAATGTTAGTAGTGGGCAGAGTTACGGTGTGTATTTGGGTTTGGGGAATCAGTTGGGGTATTGTGCGTATTATTTGGTGGAAGTGAAGTTTAGGAATGAGAGTCAGGTTGGGCCGAGCAGTTTTGGGGCGGTTGAGAATCGTTCGCCGAGTGGTGTGCCTTGTTTGTTTAATATAACGGCGTTTGTTGCGGATCAGAGTGATTGGGAGAAGGCTGTGACGTTTAGTTTTGATTATGGGTATAACGCTTCGGCTAGTGCGATTGAGTTTAGCAGTTTGACATTGGAAAGCAGCGTGCTGGATTTGCGTGGGTTGAGTGCGGTTTGGAATGGGACGACGAGCAGGTTTTATGGTGATTTGATTTTTGAGTTGTGGCTCTACAATGGTTCGGCGGGCAATTTTGGTTATCATGGAAGGTTTGTTGACCTGAAATTCAACATGACTGCCAATTAGAAATAAGCCGAGTTTTCGGAGGATTGATGGTTTGGGCGAGAAGAAACTGCGAGTCGGAGTCGTCGGGCTCGGAAAGATGGGGCTGGTTCATACTAGTGTATTGAAAGTTTTGCCCAATGTTGAGGTTGCTGCGTTGTGTGACAAGGGTGATCTGATTCGGAGGTTCTTCAAGAAAGTTTTGAAGCACGTGCCGATTCTTGATGACGTTGAAAAGTTTTCTAGCCTGGGACTTGACGCTGTCTACGTGACCACTCCAATACCATATCATTATGGTGTAACGCGGACGATTTATCAAAAGAAGATTGCCAACAATGTTTTTGTCGAGAAGACTCTTGCTGCGAGTTACCGAGAAGCTAAAGAGCTTTGCAGTCTGGCGGAAAGATCGTACGGAGTCAATATGGTCGGGTACCTGAGGAGGTTCTACGTGACTTTTGTGAAAGCCAAGAGCCTCTTGGATGAAGGTAAGATCGGTGATGTGTCTTCGTTCAAGGCTTACGCTTTCTCGTCCGATTTCGTGGATAGCGAAGAGGACAGTTCGGAGTCAGGTGATCGTGGAGGCGTATTGGCTGATCTCGGCTGCTACCTGATGGATTTGGCTTTGTGGTTTTTCGGTGATATGAATGCCAAATCTGCGACGACTGAATCGATCTTGCAGGAGAAGAATGGGGGTATTTTGCGTATAGAAATGTGTCAGAACCATGGAATTAGAGGAGTTTGCGATGTTTCTTGGCGTATGAAGGATTATCGTATGCCTGAGGTTGGTTTTGCTATTGAGGGGTCCAAGGGCATGGTTACTGTGAATGATGATTGGGTTGATTTAAGCCTCAAAAGCAACGCATCTTCAAGGTGGTATAGGCAAGATTTGAATGACAATGTGCCCTTCTGGTTGGGGCTGCCTGAATACTATCGAGAAGACGAATTTTTCATAAGCTGCGTGGTCAATGGTCGAGCGGCTGAGCCTTGTTTTGGTTCAGCAGCTAAGGTTGACAAGGCGATTGAAGATGTCAAAAACATGCTGAGAAAGGGGAGCTGAGATGGAAAAGCTTCTGTTGGTTGGTGACAACCCGTTTCACGGTATCAGTCATCTTTCTCAGGAGAGAAGCAAGGCAAGAATCGGTGTTTCTCAGGACCTGGATTTTGCTGCAAACTTGGTTTGTTTGGCGCTTGATAATGGTGCTAACGGTTTCATGTTTTCGGTGAGTGAGACCACTCTGGCCATATTGAGGAAGATCCGAGAGAGGGGTGAGATTTCGCGGCTTGGTCTCTATGCTATTGTTCCCTACGCTTATGAGTATGTTAGGTTGGCTACCCAAACCGGAGGTCTTGTGGGGTTGGCGAAGAGGTTTGGTAAGCAATTGGTGACTTCCCGGAATCTGGGTGCTATCGCGAGTGGTGTGAAGGGGGTGTTGGGGATGGACCCTGAAGCGTTGTTGAGAACGTATTTGAGTTATGAGATTTCGAGGATCAAATCCGCTGCAGGCAAGGATGTCAGAATCGAATCGGTTTTGCTTCATGAAGTGATCACCGACATGGCCTTGGCTTTGAATTTGGATTGGCTTTTTCAAGCTTATTCGAGGTACCTTTTGAAACGTGACATCACTCCGGGCTTCAACACCTGCAATTTTCCGACGCTCGTAACTAAGCTTAGAGAGTGCGATATGGAAGTCGAGGAGACATTTGTTGCGACGCCCTTCAACAGAGTTGGGTTTCAGATGAACCCTTCTAGAGAGGAATGTGAGAAGACTCTGCGGGAAATGAGAAAACCCTCGGTTGTTGCAATAAGCATGCTCGCCGCAGGATATCTGAAGCTTCCCGAGGCAACAGACTATTTAGCCGGGTTGCCGAATGTCAGAGGGGTGGCAGTCGGAGTTTCAAATGACAAGCACGCAAAAGAAACGTTTAGAATCCTACACGAGAAACTCCGTTAGCCGCGAGCGACAAAGACAACCTGAACATGGACAAGTGCGCGAGTGATGCGCTGTGGACTCTTGGTGCGTCTGGCTGACCTGCGCGCGCTAGAACGTGATTCCCAAAGGAGGAGTTGCTCATCTTTTTTGTTCTCATAACATGGTTGGTCCTAGGTTTTCTGACACTAGGAATCGCTGGTTTCCATTTTGTAACAATGAATAGAAAGGCTATGGAACCGTGGAATTTTAACGTCAACAGAGAATATCTTCCGAAAATATCGATAATAGTTCCTACCTTTAATGAGGCTCAGGTAATTCGGTTCAAGCTTCTGAATCTTTCACGGCTTGACTATCCAAATTCCCTCTTGCATGTTATCGTGGTGGACAGCAACTCAACTGATGGTACTCTTGATGTTGTCAAGGGCTTTGCGGCACAGTATCCTTCGCTTGATTTGGAAGTCCTGTCCTTGTCTGAAAAGGGGAAGACGGCTGCGCTTAACTTTGCGTTGAACCACGCTGTCGGAGAGGTAATTGTTGTGTCTGATGCTGACTGCTTCTATGAACGAGACATGTTGAAAAAAACAATTCCCTATCTCTCAGTTAAAAACATTGGAGCGATTTCGGGAGTAAAAATGCTTCTGAACGAGACTTCTTCAGGAAGCGTAAGAGCAGAACAGGGATATCTGAATTCCATGAACAGGATGAAAATGGGAGAGTCAAAGCTAGGTTTCACTCCTCTTTTCGAAGGTGGTTTTAGTGCGTACAGAATCGGGGAGATTAGTTCCTTTGATCCTTACAAGACTGGTTCTGATGATTGTGGGACGATTATCAGGTTAGCCGAAAACGGTAAGAAGGCGATTCTAGTTTCTGAGGCTTGTTTCTTCACAGGCTTTCCTACGTCGAGGCGAGAAAGACTCAAAATGAAGGTTCGCCGTTCAAACCAGATGGTTAGGGTCTTTATCAACTATCTTTCGCTGTTGTTGCACAAACGCATCAAGATAGGGCATCGAGCCATCTTCGCAAATACTTACATTTATTTGTTTGGCTCCTTTCTCTTCGTCGTATTTCTGGTCCTTACTGGGGTCGCTTTCTTTTTCTATCCGTGGCTTCTGCTTCTTTTGTTATTGTTCGTTGTTCCGAAAGTTGGAACGATGTTGTTTGAACTTTGTCAGAGTTATCTTGTGCTTTTCGCGAGCCTTCTGGCAGTCGCATCCGGAAAAAAAGCTTTGATTTGGAGCAAGCCCAAAGATAGGGAGTTCCTGAGTGAAGAGTTGTTGGCTGATGCTGACCTAATATGATTCTCGCCAGCCGTTTTTATGATAGAAGCCGCGCGCCAACCGGACTTTTTCCATTTGAAGAAGCTCAGAGATAGAGCCGTATAGACTAAAGAAATGCTGTTCGAAAGGGGACCTGCTATAGGTGACAAAGAATCGCGTGCTAGCTCCACGTCACCCTGCAACCAGAGGGTACCATATGGTGTTACCCAGAATCACAATAGGTATTTGCGCACGAAATTGCGAGGCATATATCAGAGAAACTATTGAAAGCGTAAAGAAGCAAGACTTTCCACATGATCTGATGGAACTGATTTTTGTTGATGATGGCAGTGAGGATCGGACTTCAACCATTGTCAAGGAACAGACCTATGGCTTCGATATTTCTGCGAATATATTTCACACTGATTGGAAGGGGATTGGCCACGCGCGCAACATCGTCATTGAAAATGCGCGGACTGAATACGTCTTGTGGGTTGATGGCGATATGGTCTTGTCTAAAGACTTTGTTAAACAATCGGTAGAATTTATGGACAGTCACCCTGAAGTTGCCATTGCCAAGGGAAGACAGGTATTGAGACGGGGAGGGAATTGGCTGGCTACTGTAGAAACATATGCACGTGCTGCAAGCAGAATGTTGAACTATGAATCCGACGGAGCGCGCTCGAAATCCTTGGGTACAGGTGGAGCTATACAGAGAGTCAAAGTTCTTCGCCAAGTCGGTGGTTTCGACGAGAATCTTCGGGGTTACGGCGAGGATTTTGACCTTGAGATACGAGTCAGAGATAAGGGACATCTATTGTGTACTATTGATACCGAATTTCAAGACTATGAAAGGCGAAGTCTAACGTGGAATATCCTTTGGAACAAATACTGGCTGCGCGGATATTACTCCTATTACTTTTCTCGCAAGAACAAAGGGATAATCAAACACTACAGGATGTTTCCTCCAGCTGCCTTTGTGGCAGGATTACTTCAAGCGCCAAAACTGTATAGGCTCACACACCAAAGAGTGGTCTTCCTTGTGCCCATTGAGAGCACGTTCAAGATTTTTGCTTGGTACTGTGGATTCTGGAGAGCCCAGAACTCAAGACCAAAGCGTGCGCGAAAAGGAAGATGAGCTTCGATAATCAGGATAGCTATTGGTGTTTGTACGAGAAGCTACGAAAACTCGCGCAAGCGGGTAAGCAAGCACGCGCATTGCCCGCTATTGACAGCATCCTCAACTAGGATTTTCCGCATGGACTCATTGAGTTGATATTTGTAGATGAAAGCGAAGATAACAAGCGCACGCGTTAACTCACCAATCGTGACAATAGGGGTGTGTGTGAAAAACTGCGAGAAATCCGTAGAGAATGCTATCAGAAGCATCGTCGAACAAAGCTTTCCGAGTGAGCTTATGGAAATCATATTCGTAGATGATGGAAGCACAGACAAAACGAGCGCAATAGTAGAGAATCATATTCGAAAAATGAAATTGGCGACCAAGATGTTTCGCCAAGAATGGAAAGGACTTGGAGTGGCTAGAAACGTGGTAGTGAACAACTCGGCAGGGAAATACATCGTTTGGGTCGATGGTGATATGGAGCTTTCGCGGGACTTTGTGAGAGAACAGGTTGAGTTCATGGAGAAGAACCCTTATGTAGGCGTTTCGAAGGGCAGCTATGGAATTTATTCGGCAAACATTGTAAGCACGCTCGAGAACCTGGAGTTTGTGACGGCTAACTGCAAACTGATGAGAAGATTGGATCCTAATCCACTCGGAACCGGAGGATCGATTTACAGGGTTGAAGCGATCAAAGAAGTGGGCGGGTTCGAAGATAGCATCAAAGGTTCAGGAGAGGATGCCGACGCGGAATACAGAATCAGAACAGCAGGATGGTTGCTTGACAGCACTTCTGCCGTCTTTTTCGAAATACGCAGAGATTCCTGGCGATCTTTGTGGAAGGAATACTTGTGGCATGGTAAAGGAGGCACAGGAATCTTGAAAAGAAAATCCTTCACAAGCCCATACAAACTCTTGCCTCCCGTTGCGTTTCTCATGGAATCCATACGCGTCGTCGTAGCGTACAAGCTTACGCGAAGAAAGATCGCGCTCTTGCTGCCTCTACACTTCGCTTTCAAGAGAGCTGCATGGTCAGTTGGCTTGTTGCAAAGTCTGCTTCATTCTTGAAAACCCGAAAACTAGCTAAAGACAGAAATATGAACGCTCGCTATGTTCTGAACGAGGTCTCAATCATAATAACAACATTTATCATTTCAAATGTAGCATGACAGCTGGAATGGATATGAAAGTTGGCATTATCGGTTGCGGTGGAATCGCGCCTATGCACTTACGAGTGTATAAGCGTCTTGAGGGTGTTGAAGTTGCAGGTCTTTGCGATCTGAACCCTGAAAGGGTAAAGAATCTGGCTGAAAGATTTGGCGTTAAGAAGACCTACAGTGATTATCAAGAGATGTTCGAGAAGGAAAACTTGGATTTGGTCGATATATGCACACCTGTTTCAACACACCTCCGTATCGTTTGCGACGCAGCGGAGACTACTCCGGCGATTCTTGTTGAGAAACCGATGGCACTCAATGTTGGTGAATGTGACGAAATGATAAGAACTGTTGAAAAACATGGCCGCAAGCTCTGCATTGGACACAACCAGATTTTCTCACCACATATTCAGAAAGCAAAGTCAATGGTCAATTCAGGCGGCTTCAAATTACACAGTTTTAGAACGACGCTCAAAGCCAATTTCGAAAATTTAAAAGCGTACAAACTTGCGCCACCGTGGAATGTTAGTCCTCAACAACGTGGAATAATATGGGAAGTGTGTTGTCATCACGCATATTTACATTTACACCTTTTATGTGATATTGATGAAGTCTATGCCGTAGGGAGCAGACTCAAATACCCCGTTTATGACGATTTCGCGGTTCTTCTAAGAACGAAAGAAGACCACTTCGGAATCATAGAGATTTCTTGGGTACAACGTGAAACCGAAGTCGTCTATGAACTCAAAGATTCTGCAGGCAGAAGAGTTCAGATTCTTTGGGAGTATGATTATATGCTGGAAAATTCGATGGATCCACCATTTACCGTTGGTCTTGTTGCAAAGAATATCTACGTGGATCATAAGCGACTTCTCCAAAAATGGGTAAAATTCGGAACATGCTACATTCGGAAAAGAAAGTTGTTGCCGACTGCCACGATGATCGCGACTTACATTGAAGCCATCAAGAAAGACCAACCACCGCCAGTGACACCCATTGACGGCAGAAGAACCATAAACCTTCTGGAATGCATCGACAGGTCCCTTAATGAAAGAAGACCAGTTCAGCTTGACAGATAGCGTCAGAATCTATCTCTCATTGTTGCGCTGAACTTTGAACACAATGCAAAATCGAGCGAGCACGCAACTCATGTCGCGCGCGCTAAGTTATACGCCTATTGCGATGAATGTCTATGAAACCGTATTTCATCATGACAGTTGACGTGGACCCTCCAATGTCATACATTCCGAACTCCATAATCGAGAATGGAGTCACTTCCCTCCTAAGGCTTTTTGACGAATATGCAATTGAAGCAACATTTTTCGTACCAGCAGTGGTTGCGCAAAAGTTCCCAACAATTATGGAGGAAATTGTCAGTCGAGGGCATGAAGTATCCTGCCATGGACTAGAACATGATCCACGGGAAGTAACCTTGAGCGTCAACAAACAAATTCAAGTAATAAGAACCGCCACGGAGATAATTGAATCCAAAACTGGATTCAGGCCTGTGGGTTATCGCGCTGCCCTTTTCAAGATCACAAGAAATTGCTGGATAGCCTTACAGAAAAACGGTTATGTCTACGATTCGTCGGTAGTATGCTCTCCTTTTTACGGAACCCATAAGATATTCCTCCCAGCAAAGCCATTCCGTCTTCCAATTCCTAAAAGCAGTGAAAATCATGGTTTGCTTGAAATTCCAGTCTCAGTGAACCCTTTCTTGCCTTTTCCGTTAGGTGGGGCTTGCATGAGGATTTTTGGTTTGAGATGGAGCAAAATTGGAGTGAAATCGAATTTCATATCTAAAACGCCGGTAGTGTTCTATATTCATCCCAAAGATGTGATCACACGGACGAGTGGCCGGGTCTGGCATTCCTATTGTAACACCGCTAATTGTATGAAGATGCTTGAAGAGATAGTCAAATATGCTAAGCAAAGTGGAGCAAAATTCTTGAAGGCTCATGAACTGGCAAGATTATGCGGAGAAGAGTTCGCGAAAACTTGTCGAGTGACAACCAACACTAATTCTTCACACTCCCGAGTGTAAGTGGGGCTTTTGCCAATGGAGTCAACGTTTTCTGTTAAATGGAAAACAAAATCTTTCTTGTTGTTGGCACTGTTTCTGCAATTTGCATTCGATGTCACAATGCTATTTGACGTTCCTGTTGCCAACCAAGTTATCGGATTTCTTTACCTAACTTTTGTTCCAGGATTCATTGCTGTCAAATTGTTGAAATTAGACGAGTTAGATGTCTTGGAAATAGTTCTTTTCTCAGCAGGGCTTAGTGTTGCGTTTCTGATGATTGCTGGAGTTACTTTGAACGAATTGCTTTTCGCATTTGGTTTTTCGCAACCGCTTTCAAGGGTACCATTGATGATAGTCTTGAACAGTATCACCCTTGGAGGGGGAGTTTTTGTCTATCTAAAAGACGAAGATGTGAAAATCCGAGGTAATGAACCTATCAAGATGTCTCCCTTTGCATTACTATTTCTGTTTCTTCCAATTTTCAGCATTGCCGGAGCGATGTATGTAAATGCCTATCAGAACAATTCACTTCTTCTCTTTATGATAATCGCAATCTCGCTGCTGTTCGTGTTCGGCGTTATGTCCAAGAAATTGTTGCCTTCAAAACTCTATGCTTTCGCCTTGTTTATGATTGCTATCGCTATTCTTTACCACGCTTCACTCATTTCCAACTACATCGTTCCTTTCGCCTCAGATGTCCCCATTGAATATTTCGTTTTTAGAAATACCGAACATAATGCGCATTGGAATTCAATTATTACATTATATAGCCCTCAATCGGACCTCTCGCAAGAATTTGGCAGAATAAATGCAATGTTAGCTGTCACCATTCTTCCCGCAGTCTACTCGGCGTTGTTGAGAATGGACACATCATGGATGTTCAAACTACTATTTCCACTGATCTTTGCTTTCGTGCCTCTAGGTCTATACCAAATTTGGCAGGCACATGTGGGTGAAAAACACGCTTACATCGCGGCCTTTCTGTTTATTGCACAGGAAACATTCTTCACCGAAATGCTAGGACTAAACAGGCAGATAATTGCAGAATTGTTCTTCGTTCTATTATTACTTGTCATATTGAATGAGAAGATGAATCCTTTTGTTAAGATGGTGTGCTTTACGATCTTCAGCTTTGGTTTGGTAACTTCACATTATGCACTCGCTGAGATTTTCCTATTCTTCATTTCTTTCACTACAATTTTGCTGATTGTCTTGAAACGTCCAAGCAAAAAAATAACAGTCAGTATGGTTGTTCTCTTTTTTGCAGTAATGTTCGCTTGGTACATTTACACTGCGCCAGCCACTTTTGCCAGTTTTCAAGAATTTGGAAGTACTGTCATTGGGCATCTAGGTGATTTTTTCAATCCCGCATCACGAGGACAAACTGTACTCATAGGTTTGGGACTTACCCAATCACCATCTGTTTGGAACACTGTCAGCAGGTTTTTTGCTTACCTTACGCAAGGTCTTGTTGTGGTGGGTTTCATTAGTTTGGTCATCGCGCGTGCGCGCAAGAGGATTCGCATTGAAAATGAGTACTTCATTCTCAGCTTCATATCTATGGCGTCTTTAGCTATGGTTATACTGATTCCAGGCCTGGCGAATACGTTTAATATGACGAGGTTTTACCATATACTCCTGTTTCTTCTTGCTCCTTTCTGCGTTATGGGCGTAAGGTTTATCGTTGGACTGTTGTCTAAGCGAGAAAGAGAATTTGCTGTTTCCGCCTTATTGTTAGTTGTTATAGTACCTTTCTTTCTTTTTCAAACAGAATTTGTGTTTGAAGTGACTGGAAGCGATAGCTGGTCGATACCTCTTAGCGGATATAGAATGAATGCCCTCAGATTATACGGTCACTCTGGATACACAGACGCGTACAGCGTATACGGGGCGCAATGGCTGTCAAGAAACGTCAATGTCAGCGCGCGCGCACACGAATTATATGCAGATGAGAGCGCGGCCCGTTCTGTACTAACCATTTACGGTATGATCTACGTGGGTTATGTTAATGCGATATCTAATACTACGATGGTGGCGGACAACGGCATTGTTTATCTAGGTACACTAGACGTTGTTGACGGTGTGATTCCATTTGGTGCATCTGTGTGGAATACTAGCGAGCTTTCCTCTGTTTTCGATAATCTGAACGTAATGTATGCTAATGGCGGCAGTGAAATCTATAGTCATTCACCCTAGTGCGCGCTTTTTGTGTAGCCAAGAATAATAAGAACATATCAGAGCACGCATCAAAAAAGCCTGGTAAAATTTATGAAGTCACGGTCGACATCAGGCAAGGATTTAATGATGGTGGAAATTTGAGTTCAGTGAGTTTTGTTAAACTTCGGAGCCAAAATCAATTGCAACAAGCCATACTGAATTCTCTAGATCTAATTCGTTTTAGTTTCCCATATAATCCAGAAAGAGTTGTTATTAAGCCTAACATGTGCTACTATTGGGATTATTCTACTGGTCAAACTACAGATCCAAGATTCGTAGGCGCCCTAATTGATGTAATCCGCGACAAGACAACATCGAATGTGGAGATTTCTATCGTGGAATCAGATGCCTCAGCTATGAGATGCAAATATGTCTTCAAAATGCTCGGATATGAACAGCTAGCCAAGAACCGCAACGTTAGGCTAGTCAACCTGTCTGAAGATTCCTTTGAAACTGTTCAAGTGAAAGCGGGGAAACAGTCCTTCAAACTGCCGGTTGCAAAGACAATACTGCAAGCAGACTTCAAGATAAACGTGCCCAAAATCAAGTACACGAGTGATCCCATCAAGCTAACCTGTGCCCTGAAAAACATCTTCGGTTGCATACCATTCCCACGAAAGTCCAGATACCATTCTCGACTTGGCGAGACTATCGTCGCAGCTAACAAGGCCATGCAATTTGACCTTTGCGTTGTAGATGGAAACATTGTTTCAGGCATTCAACCGCGCAGGCTAGGCTTCTTGATGGCTGGCAGAGATCCAGTTGCAGTTGATGCTGCGGCAGCGAAGATTGCTGGTTTGAACCCACGAAGCATAGAATATCTTCAACTAGCACAACAAGAAGGACTCGGAACCACCCACTACGTTGAGAAAGGATTGCCCTTAAACTATTTTGGCAAGTATTATCCAAGAAAAAATCTTCATACAAAATTCATAGGTATGGCTTACAAAGTCACTCTTCGCTTGAAACTTGGGCAGAAGTTGGGGCTATAATAGATTTGGGGTCAAGGATGTGGGATCAGTGAAATCTGTTCGACTGGGGATAATCGGTCTAGGATACGTTGGTCAAATTCATCTCGGACATGGCTTGAGACTTGCCAACGCCGAGGTTGCTGCAGTCGCTGACATCTCTGCCAAGGCGTTGAACAAGGCTAAAAAAGCAGGAGTCAAAAAAATCTTCAAGAATTATGAAGACCTTCTTAGAGATCCCAGCATCGATGCCGTCGTAGTAGCACTGCCAACGCATCTTCACCTTCAATGTGGAACGCAGGCTGCAGAGGCAAAGAAACATATTTTCCTCGAAAAACCGATAGCCAGAAACGTTCAAGAGGCAAGCCAAATCGTATCGGCCGCAAGAAAGAATTCAGTCAGTTTGATGATTGGTTACCCATTGAGATTCAACGAGAAATTTCGAAGTCTCAAGAGCAAAATCAATGATGGCACCTTGGGCGTCGTGGAAATCGCTCAAGCCGACTACATAAGCTCAGGCCCATTCTTTCATCGAGCAGAAGGCTACGCTCCCGTACCGGTCCCCGAATGGTGGTTCAACAGGGAATTGACTGGTGGCGGAGCTCTCATTGATTTAGGAAGCCACATAATAAATCTTCTTCGATGGTATTTCGGAGAAATCACCAGCATTAAAAGCTGCCTAGGATACCGGTTTAACCTAGACTTCGAAGACAGTGCAACCTGTCTGGTCAAATTCGAGTCCAGAACCAGAGCAGTAGTAAATGTAGGCTGGTTTCTTCAAGGCTATCAGCTAAAAGTTGAAATGTACGGAACAGTCAGTCAGGTTATCCGAGAGCACAAACCGGGGAACGCCTTCAAGACTGCAGTTCAAATGCTCACCAGAGGATACTCCGATTTCCACAAACCGCACTTCGAAGAACTCCAGTATTTCGCTAGCTGTTTAACTCACGGCATTAGTCCTTCTCCCTCAGGAGAGGAAGGTCTAGGGGACTTAAAAGCAATTTCCATGGCGTACTCCAATGAGATGTTCCCCAAACCGGAGTCGTAATGCACGTATATGAAGACTAGAATGTGATCGTAGATTCTAGAAGCGTGTTAACCAAGCGCACGTTTGTTGCGAGCATTGTTGATTATGTTGCGTTTCTCCCTAATGTCAAAGGCGCAGCGTAAGGCACATTAGGAAAGCAACATGCTCGTTAGAGGTTTGAGCTTGTTGCGGAGAAACCCGCGTGCTTAATAAATGCACGTCCAGCTATGGCGCAAGCGTAAGCGGATGAGGGTAAGCGTATGGCTTATAGCCTGCAATTGACCATGATGGGTCAGCATTTGGATAGCGCGAGTCCGCTGCATTGTAGGCAAGGCGAGTCCAATTGGCATCCACGTGCCGGTCTGCAGAGAATTCTGTTGTGGGGTCATATGGCGTAGTTCCTTTTGCAGACCACAAATAGAAATCAGCTAGGTGACAAGTGGTGCTTGCAACAGCATCCTCAAGATAAAGAGCAATGCCGCCACGACTATACGAATTGTCTATGTAATTGTTGAACCAGACGCCGCAGCCTCCACCGTCTTGGAAAAGAGCTTGATTGTCTGCTGAACTCTGGCTGACATTCTGGAAGGTGTTCTCGTAGATTTCAGCTCCACGTCCTCCACGCCGTCCCGATTGAGAGTCCCGCAGACCATGAATGTCCAAAGAGAAATGTCCCAGATCCCTGTCAATAACGTTGTACCGGAAAACATAGAAGGATCCATGTCCGCTGCTTACACAATGTCTCCACTTGCTGAAGTAACAGTTTTCAATGAAGACAGTGCCATCAGTGTATTGTCCCAAAACCGACATTGTTGATAGCCAGGGAACACCACTGTAACCCATATGCAGCTCCACACCATACCCAACACTGCTTTGCATGTAATTGTCCAAATTGTCGTAAGCATATATGTTGTAAATTCTGCAGTGATCAATGACACCTCGGGTTTTGAGACCCCATGTTCCAACACCACCGCCAGTCGTGTGCTCAAAACAACAATGGTCAACACGAAAGTCCACTACGTTGTCAATGCTTATCCCTGATTGAATAGTGGTTGAAGACGGATGCAGAGTTCTGTATCCTTGAAGTTTGATGTCGCTAAATCTTGTTGGTACAGCAGTGGGGTTGCGCGTACCTGTAATCCGGAACCAACTTGGATAAGTATCAGGGTCTCCAGGCACATCATTCGGCATTACAAGAATTGTCTCCCACTCCAGAACTTGTCCGTTTGAATCTTTTTGTGTCGGTGCTCCAAAAACGCTCACTCCAGCTGGGATGTCGACCGTCTGCCAAGCCATTCCCACATCAACAAAGTTGAAAGTCCCTGCAGGAACGTAAACGTTGCCAATATTATATCTAGCCACTATCCAGTCCACAGCGTCTTGAATATCGGCAGCGGAACCGCTTCTTGCGGTGATCTGTGTTGCTGATATCGTGCCGACGTTTGTTATGGTCACGCCACCTGACAAGCTTAAGGCTACAGGAAGAATGAGAATTAACAGAAGTATGGCAGTAATAGCTATCTTAACGCTGGTCAACTTCACCCGCACATCACCTTTGCGCACGCAATTGACATTCAGTCAAACTAAATCCACGGGTTTCTCGCATAAAAGTGTTCTTGTTCATTTGTCCTTCACATATACAGCACGCCGTTAGCAAGCAATAAATCTTGTGTAGCAAGACACAATATAAGGTGCGCGTGCTTAAACTGGAAAAGATGTTTTGGGAGATTTCAATGATGAGCTCAAAACTAGCATATCCCTCGCTAAACCTCGGTTTTCAATTGTTCTGCGTAGCGCGCGTGTCTAAGGCTAGGCAGAAGATTGAATTTGGAACAGTGATACGTTTTGAGCGCTCGAGCAGGCTAGAGTTTTCTTCCATAACTTTCCCCTACAAAAGGATTTTAACCGCGAGCGGGTTGTAGAGGTGCACGATAGGGAATGCTATGAAAGGAGTTGCAGGCGGATGATGAGGAGAAGCAAAGCAAAGGCTTTGACATGTTTTGTCTTGTCTTTGTTGATTTTAAGCGTTCTCGGTAGTGTTCCGGGATTTGATATCATGCCTGGAGCTGTGAAGGCAGCCGGGTATTCTGGAACAGGAGCTTACATATTCAAGGATGATTCTAAACAGAACACGTATTTCTTCAACAGCTCAAGCGCTGGTTTCCTGTGGAATTGGGACGAAAGTTTCCCCGGCATTCAAGATTTGGGAGACGGTGGACAATTCAGGATTCATTCAAACTACGCGTACGACCTGAAACCAGAGATGATTGGCTACTCCGTGGTCTACTGGGAATGGGAGGATGGTATGACTGACGATAGAATAACCAGTAGTAGCACTGAAGGAGGACCAACGCAGACAATTTTGAGGAATGCATCTGACTTCAGCCTCGTCAGATTCTTTTGGTCGGATTCAAGGATGAACCATACCGTTTACTATGGATTCTGGAACGATAGACCGTATGTGTGGGTCTACATAGAAAGAACCATGAATCAGGATATGATTGCCCAAAACTCGCAAACATGTAACATGTTAAGCGCAAATTTCAGGAAATTCTGGTGGACAGACTACACAGGGAACATCATCAACTGGAACTACACAGGCACCGACTACCGCTATACACAGCCCCTCTTCTCGGCTCTGGACGCCAAAGCAATGAATAGTTATCCATTTATGGCCTGTTACAGCGACGCTATCAAAGCGACTGTCGGATTCATTTATCTCGATTCAACCTCAAACATTAGAAAGGACACTCATCTTTGGGGATTTGAATTTGGCTCCGCTTTTACGGAGGTTCAAGTTGACTGGGGAGGGGAGACAGATGGAGGGCGAAGGTTCTGGCAGGAGAATACGACGATGGGTCTGGAGTATCTTGTTTTTGCGAAATCAGGATTACCCACGGATAATGGTAACGTAGCCGATTACTCAAGATGGCTCTTCAATAACGTGTCTGATGTCAAGGGGGACGTCGACACGGGGATGTGGTCTGCGGCCCATCAGAGATTTAGAAATCTTAATCCCATACCTGCTTTTCCTGTGGGTATTTGTGGGCACAATCCATATGTGGCAAGCGTAATAGGCATGCAGCCGAGAACCTACTACATTTCTTACATGGATCAAGTGCCACTGATGCCCTATGGGTCGATGGGCGAAAATTACTATCGTGTGCCTCTTTACAGCAAATGGAACTTTAGATTCACCTCGACTAACACAGTTGAACTTGACGATCAGCTAATCAAAGAATCCGTAAACAGAACAATCGCAGGCGAGGATTCCGTAACCGCAATGATTGGATGGGATAAAGGAAATGTGACAGCCTATTCGTATGTCGAAGCCTTCAAAGACAGTGACAAACTCTTGTTCTATGGAAATGTAACTCTGGACTCTGGCAGCTCATGCCTAGACAGTTCCTTCACCTTGTATTTTAACAACGTCAATGCAACCGTCAAAATATCCGAAACGGAGTATGACGTCAGGTTCATTGATAGCCTCTTCGGCTGGTCCGGACTATATGTCAAAGTCAATGGCGGAGTGATACAGCAATATTCAGATAGACTGGAGATACGTCTTTTCAATTTTTCGACTCCTCAAATCAAACCTTCAGGAACAACCTATAGCTATAACTTCACTTTGTGGGGGCATCCTGGCAACGCAACAGGCATCACCCCGTTCTTCACAAAACAGCCTCTCACATATGAAAGACTCTTCTCCAATTATGGATTGGGCAACTCTTCTTTCGGCTTCGAGGCGATGAAAGGATATGTAGTAATAAACTCGACTTATTCGTCAGGCCAGTTGACGACGTACATAATGAACCTTACAAACGGACAGAAAACTGTAGGGATATTTGTCAGAGACAAGGGAACACCCGAAAGCGTAACCGTTAACGGTTCGCCTGTAAGCTTCAACTATAACGAGTCAACCAGAATAGTCAGCTTCGATACTGTTTCTTCAAGCGTGAAAAGAGTTGCCCTAAGCTGGCCACTAGTAGACAGCCAGCCTCCAACGTACGGCAACGCTGGGTACAATACTACTTTAGCCCAGAGTCCATGCCAATTTTATTCTTTGTGGCACGATAACAGCGGGTTGAGCGGTTACATTTTCAGCTCGAACAATACGGGACCCTGGGTTAACGATACCTGGGTAGGCATAAGCAGTAATCCTGCTTGGGCAAACGTGACTAAGACGCTAAACAGCACAGGCAATTTGCCCATAGGATACGGGTGGTATTGTAACGACACAAACAACAACTGGAACTACACTGGAATGCTCGCTTTAACAACCGTTTTGGGAGACATTCAGGCTCCAACGTACAGCAACATAGGAACAAACGCCAGTGTGGCCTCAAACCCCTGTCAATTCAGTTGTTACTGGCAAGACAACGGCGGCCTGTCTGGATATGTTTTTAGTACCAACAATTCAGGGATCTGGGTGAACGACACACTTGAAGGCTTGAGTGGTATGGCAGGCTGGGCAAACAAGACAAAGATTCTGAATGGTACCGTTGGAAATGTAGTTGGCTACCGCTGGTATTGCGTCGATTCAAGCAACAATTGGAATGATACCGGAATTCGGACACTGACGACAACCTACTCGTCTAAACCGCAGTATTCAAACGTGAATTATAGCACAGCCGAGCAAAATCGTCCATGCGTTTTCAGTTCTTTCTGGACGGACGATCAAGCGCTGAGCGGCTACATTTTCGGAACAAACCTTACTGGCATTTGGGTGAACGAAACATATTCAACACTTACTGGATTGCAGAGTTGGGCCAACAAAACCAAGACTTTGACCAGTATGACTGGGGTGAGAGTGGAGTTTCAATGGTGGTGCAATGATTCGCAAGATCAGTGGAGCACAACAGGGCTAAGATATTTAGTCACTACTGCTGGTCAACCTCCGGCATACAGCAATGCAGGTTATAACTCGACTCTTGCGGGCAACGCTACTCTGTTCAGTTGTTACTGGCAAGATGCAGTGGGATTGAGTGGATTCATTTTCAGTTGGAACGGAGCCGGAGTCTGGACAAACGACACGTGGACAGCGATCAACGGATTATCCGCGTGGTCAAACGTCACAAAAACCTTGCCCGGCACGGTCGGCACGGTCGTTGGTTTCAGGTGGTATTGCAATGACACTGAAAGCAATTGGAACAGTACACAGATGCAAACTCTGACGACAACTGTTCAGGCGCAATCCGGCGTTTTTGGGAAGACAACTATAGGTGCAAGTCAGGACTCGAATCCTGTGGGATATGTTGTTGCGTGCAGGTTCCAGGCTCCTGCGAATGGCACGATAACTCGGATTTCGGCCTATATCAGAGGTTATAGATCAGGGCTTGTGAAGGCGATGATTTATTCCGACGTGAGCGGCAAAGTTGGAACCTTACTTTTCGAAAGCGGCCAGATCACTTTGTCATCCAGCTGGACTTGGCACAACTTCTCAGCAAACTATCAAATCCAATCGGGAAGCTACTATTGGTTCGCAGTCTATGCGTCTGTGGAATGCCAGTTTGCTTACGCAGCTGGTCAGACAAATCAGGAAGCCTATGCTTGGGGATGGACTTACCCCACTGTCCTTACTAATTTTAACGGAGGATATGGACCATTATACTCCAACGACGTCCTAAGTATCTATGCCACATATGAACTGCCAGTGGCCAACAACACGTATAATTTGACTGTTTCTTCGGTTGGTACTGGTTCTGTTTCTTTGAATAACACTGGTCCGTATCATCTGGGCGACGTTGTCAGGTTGACTGCTGTTCCTGGTGCTGGTTGGAGTTTCAGTGCTTGGAGTGGCGCTTTGACTGGTTCAACTAACCCTGCTAGTTTGACGATCACTGATAACATGGCTGTTACGGCCAACTTCGCCCAGATCAACCACACCTTGACCATCATAATCATTGGCAGCGGTTCCGTAGGCAAAAGTCCTGACCAAGCCACTTACACTTGGGGGACTAATGTCACTTTGACCGCAAACCCCACAGCCGGATGGGCATTCGCAAATTGGAGCGGTGACGTTTCTGGCACAACTAGCTCCGTTACTGTTAACATGACGAGCAACAAAGTTGTCACTGCCACTTTCACTCAGAACGCCTACAGCTTGACTGTAACAACTGTTGGCACTGGCTCTGTTACGCGGAACAATACTGGACCTTATCATTACGGTGATGCAGTTGAGTTGACTGCCGTTCCTGTTATTGGCTGGAGTTTCGATCATTGGAGTGGCGACCTATCCGGCTCTGCGAATCCGGGTATGCTGACCATCACCGGTGACAAAGCGGTAACTGCAACGTTCACCCAGAACGTGTACGCTCTGACGGTTACGACCGTTGGCAGTGGATCTGTGAACTTGAACAATACTGGGGCTTATCACTATGGCGATGTTGTCAGGTTGACTGCTGTTCCTTCTGCTGGTTGGAGCTTCGAGAGTTGGAGTGGCGACCTGTTAGGCTCTGCTAACCCAGCTACAATATTGATTAACGGGAACAAAGCTGTAACGGCTACTTTCACTCAAAACGCATATGTTTTGACTGTTTCTGTTGTGGGTAGCGGTTCTGTTGCTAAGGTTCCTGATCATGCTTCATATCATTTGAATGACGTTGTTCAGTTGGCGGCTACTCCTTCTGCTGGTTGGAGTTTCAGCGCTTGGAGTGGTGACTTCTCCAGTTCAGTGAATCCTGTTTCTGTCATTGTTAACGAGACGACCTCTGTTACTGCTACCTTCGCCCAGAACACGTACACTTTGACTGTAACAACTGTCGGTACCGGTTCTGTGAATAGAAACAACACTGGACCTTACCACTACGGCGACATGGTTCAGCTGACGGCCAACCCAACAGTCGGCTGGAGTTTCGATCATTGGAGTGGCGACTTGACTGGCTCTGTTAACCCCGCCACGATAATCATGATTGGCAACATGGCTGTTACTGCTACTTTCACTCAGAACACGTACACGTTGACAGTAACAACAATTGGCAGTGGCTCCGTGGTTCTTAACAACACTGGGCCTTACCACATTGGTGACGCAGTTCAGTGTGCAGCCAATCCAACAGTTGGCTGGAGTTTTGATCACTGGAGCGGTGATCTCTCAGGGTCAATTAACCCAGCAACGATTGTCATTGACGGCAACAAGGCTGTGACAGCGACATTCACTCAAAACACCTATACGCTTACAGTTTCAATAGCCCCTGTTGGCGCAGGTTCCGTTAACCTGAACAACACCGGACCTTACCATTACGGCGACGTTGTCAGGTTGACTGCTGTTCCTGGTGCTGGTTGGAGTTTCAGTGCTTGGAGTGGCGCTTTGACTGGTTCAACTAACCCTGCTAGTTTGACGATCACTGGTAACATGGGTGTTACTGCTACTTTCGCCCAGAACACGTACACGTTGACGGTAACAACGATTGGCAGCGGATCCGTTAACCTGAACAACACTGGACCCTACCACTACGGGGACATGGTTCAGTTTACAGCAGTTCCGGCTACTGGCTGGAGCTTCTCAGTTTGGAGTGGTGACCTATCTGGGTTCGCAAACCCAACGGCACTGGTTGTCAACGGAAACAAAGCAGTTACTGCCACATTTACTCAGAACACGTACACCCTAGCAGTATCAATCGTAGGCAGTGGCGCAGTAAACCTGAACAACAGCGGACCCTACCACTACGGCGACGCTGTTCAACTAACCGCAGTTTGGACTACTGGCTGGAGTTTCCAGAGTTGGAGTGGCGACTTGTTAGGTTCTGTTAATCCAGCTACGATATTGGTTACCGGAAACATGGCTGTCACCGCCACTTTCCTTCAGAACGCGTATTCTTTGACGGTTTCTACTGTTGGTAGTGGTTCTGTTGTTAAGGTTCCTGATCAAGGTGTTTACGGTTGGGGCACTAACGTTACTTTGACTGCGACCCCAATTATAGGCTGGAACTTCGACCACTGGAGTGGCGATGCTTCCGGTACAGTGAATCCAATCACAGTCAACATAACAAGTGACAAGACCATAACCGCCACTTTCACTCAGAACACATATACTTTGACAGTTACGCTTGTTGGGAGTGGCTCTGTTAACCTGAACAATAGCGGACCTTACCATTACGGTGATGTTGTCAGGTTGACTGCTGTCCCTGTTACTGGCTGGAGCTTCCAGAGTTGGAGCGGCGACCTGACAGGCTCAGCCAGTCCCACAACTATTTTGATTAGCGGCAATAAGGCTGTCACCGCCACTTTCGCCCAGAACACCTACACTTTGACGGTTGCGACCGTTGGCAGTGGATCTGTGAACTCAAACAGTACTGGGCCTTATCACTATGGCGATGTTGTTCAGTTAACTGCTGTTTCTGCTGCAGGCTGGAGTTTCGATCATTGGAGTGGCGACTTGACTGGCTCTGTTAACCCCGCCACGATAATCATGATTGGCAACATGGCTGTTACTGCTACTTTCATGCAGCAGTGCCTTGTCACTTTCTACACTGATCCCGCTGGCTCTGGCTACAACATCACTTTCCAAGAACAAACTTATCTCAACGATACGACTGCTACGTTTCCGTTTGGCACCTCAGGTCTCGCAACGGCCGGCGTTCCATCAGGCTGGGTCTTCGACCATTGGATAAGCACAGACAACGTTTTCGTCTCAAACATTAATGCCAATCCGACAACGGTCACCATAACTTCTAACGGAACACTGAAGGCGGTGTACGCACCGGAGATGGATTTCAGTGTCGCGAGATCGCCTTCGTCACGGAGTATTGCAGCTGGGTCAACTGCGACCTTCACTGTGACTGCTAGCCTGCTGTATGGCACATCGCAATCGGTGTCGTTTAGCTGTTTAGGATTGCCTCCCGATGCAACTGCTAGTTTCAGTCCAGCCTCAGGTCTTCCCACGTTCAGCTCAACATTGAAAATAAGCACCGGAACGTCTACGCCGCCAGGAACTTACACCATAACAGTTGCAGGCAGCAGTCAATACGCTTCACGTTGGACAACGTTGCAGCTTAAGATAATGAACTTCTCTGTTGCTCCAACCCCGTTCAGTCCTAATGGCGACGGCGTCAAAGACACAACCACAGTTGAGTCAACGTTCTGGGATTCTCTGACATGGACACTAACAGTTAAGAACACAACGGGCTCCGTGGTGCGCAACCTAGGAACGGGAAGCGGATCTTCAGTATCGATGACTTGGGACGGAAGGGACGATCTGGGCAATATCGTCATAGACGGTACCTACACTGTGAGCCTGATTCTTCCAGGTCTCACGAAGACTGGAAGCGTCGTGCTTGACACGACACGTCCAACAGTCACTTGTTCGTGGAGCCGTTCCACGTTCAATCCGCGTTCGGGGCAGACTTCGAAACTGGCATATACTCTGTCGGAGAAGTGCTCGATCTATATCCAAATATATGACAGTGCAGGCAACCTCGTTCGAACTCTTTTGGCTCCAACCACAAAAAACAAAGGAACATTCTCAGTAACTTGGAATGGAAAGGACGATTCAGGCGTAATAGTGCCCTCCGGCACTTATTCGTGCAAGATTTTCGCTGAGGATATGGCTGGAAACCAAGTGTCGCCTTACCCGACCGCATGTCAAATAGCAGTCTCCTAAAACGCGTAATTGCAGCTTTCACCAAGCGCGCGCTGAGTGCAAGGTCCCTCTTGAAATCCCGTGCAGATAGTATATATACTATCCTGACTGCCCCCTCCCACCACGTCTATAGTGCCGTGCGCGCGAGCTCGCTACTTAGGCCGATCGGTTGATAGCTGTCTCCGTCAAACCTATTATAATATTGAATGCGGAGACAACGTGAAGAGTGTCCAACGTCGTGCTCGCGTTAAAACACAATCTATAAATAGAAATATAGTCCCCATTTACAGGGGAGAGGAGACCGTAGCTGGTATCTTTCTGCTACGGAAGGTGTCGAACGAATGAGGAAGAATCTGATTGTTTTAGCGATGCTTTTTTCCTTTGTTGTGAGTAGCCTTTCGAATGTTTCACATTTTGCAGCGGTGTCAGGTAGCCAGCAAGGATTTTCTTCTTCTATGCTAGTGTTGGTTGACAAATCCGTTCCAAGTCAAAACTACTACAATTACTACGCGGATGGAGTCGGCAAGTGGCTTACGTGGTGGAAGATGGGTTTCGAGGAGATAGACGTCTCGACCACGACGATTAGCCGGACTCTGCTCGACAACTATAGCGTTGTCCTCGTGGCCCAATTCAAACTGGGTGATTCTGGCAATCTGGACCCCTCCGAGTTGCAGGCGATCTACCAAGCTGTCACTGAGGATGGTGTCGGCCTCGTTCAGGTCGACTCATATCTCCTGAGCTACCAAAATATCTGGCCAAACTACACCAGCCTCTTTGATGTCACAGTCCACAACTGGGTCACGACCACCAGCAAGCTGGGCTTAACAATCTCTTCAACTCCCCATTTCATAACCGAAATCTACAGGCCGGGGACCCAGATGAATTATCTGTTCCCGAACGAAGCCGGCGAATTTAAGGAGTCTGATCTGGTCTTTCAGAACGTTACAGCCGGTCAAGGAGCAATCTCTATCGCGACCATGTCGTACAACAGTAAGAACTACCCGGCTGTAATCGTGAACACCCACGGTTACGGTAGTGCCGTCCTGTCCACTTTCTCAACTGGCAGCGTATCCCTGATGAAGACCGGTTACGATGGATATGGCGAGCGTATGAACGCCAAGACCACGTCCGGGATGAACGGTCTGTTGTGGCGGTCAATAGTCTGGGCGGCAAAGAAACCATTCGCCTTTATGGGTATGCCCCCCTTTATGTCATACAGGGTGGACGACGTTGCAGTCGCACTTGATGACCCAATCTACATGGACAAAATAATTCAGTACGGCTTCTTCGGCGATTTCTACCTGTTCCAAGATGACGTAGCACGACGAGGAACGTCATATCAGAATAGGCTGAAGAACTACTATCTAAACGGTTCTGCCCACTTTTCCCCTCACTCTTGGACCGATTCGAACTCCATCTACTGGAATCAGGTATCCGACACGGAATATCCGACATCAACCCTATCTGGATATTTCAACAAAATTGACTCGCAGTATGAATCCTGGGGTATCACTCCCTCAGCCATGTACGTTTCTCACTACTACCAATGCGGAGCCAATGCTCTACCCTTTCTTAGAGAACGAGGATGGTTGTATACCAGCCAGATCTACCAGATTCCATACTCCAACGGCGCAGTCCAGGGCAACTGGATCTGGGAGTCAGACTGGAAGCGCCCCGGCGTCCTAGACTATGTTGATTCGGGCAAAACCATCTTCAGTACTGCTGTTGACATGCCAGTGGGCGTCGCCAGTTACGATTACCAGGATTATCTGTTGGATGCGGAAACCAACGTTTCGAAGGCCGCGAAACAGATGCTGTGTGTCTTGGAACACGGCCTATCTGACCTTTTCTGGGGACAGGTTTTCACCCATGAACAGCAGTCAAGCAGTTACGACGCAGGCGACTGGGACAAGATTTTTAGATGGGTCGTTGGCAATCTGACCGCCCAGTACCCATTTACCATCAAAGCCAGCGGCGAATACATCGCCAGATACATACAGAACAGAGGGAACCTCACAATCTCCGGTTACAGTTTTTCTGGAGACACTCTGACCATAGACCTTTCTGGGGACAGTACGATGCCAATCGCCTTATACATTTTTACTAACTCTAGAATCGCCAGCTATGCAGGCATGCTAGACTATTTCCAGCCCTACGGCGACGAGGGCTATATGATTTGGATTCCACCCTATCAGAATGGTCATCGAACGACTATAACCTTCGGAGACGTGGAAACGAGTTCGCCCCGTGTTCGTTTCACCACAGCCAATATTACTTCCACATCTTCTTCACCTCTCCAAATGACAATAAATTCAAAGCCATTGTGGATGCATGACAAGCCGACGTACTTTTTCGAGGTCGATTGCTCCACATCAGGACGACCCGAGAGCATTTCCAGCGCCAACGGCACCCCTATACAGTTCAGTTACGATGATGCAACGAAAATAGCCAGCTTCAACCGCACGTTGCCCTTGGCCGGTTCTGACACGATACTAACCTGGACAGACATTTATCCCCTTAACCGCTACCAGATGACCTTCGATCATCGCGACATTGACAATAATGTCGTCGATTCAGTCGTGACTTGGGACTTGTTCAAAGGTGTCCAGAAGATAAGTTACGCTGAAGGCAGTTACATGCTGACCAACGACACCTACACTTTGAAGACCTATTACCACGACAGACTCATCAATGTGACTGATCTCGACACTCGGATCTACGGTAACACCACTGTTGTGGTCAGACTCTCTATGAAGAGCATCGACTCTGGCCGCATTGCTTTCGACAACGTCGTGACCTCAATAACAATAGAAGCCCAGACCAATGATAGCTTGATCTTTACCGCTGAAGGGTTCTCTCCCGCAACAATTATCGTGGATGTCCCGAGAAACTGCTCCTACATAAGGAAAGACGGTATTAACCAGACTCAATGGGTCTACGTTCAGGACTCCCCAAACTACATATACATCGTCAATTCCGAACCTTCGAATTGGGAACTCCACTTTCCTCTAGTCCCTACCCCGCCACCTACGTATAGGTTGGTTGGCTACAACTCAACTCTTGCAGGCAATACCACTCAGTTTAGTTGCTATTGGCAGGATACCGTGGGATTGAGTGGTTACGTTTTCAGTTGGAACGGAACCGGAGTCTGGACAAACGACACGTGGACAGCGATCAACGGATTATCCGCGTGGTCAAACGTCACAAAAACCTTGCCCGGCACGGTCGGCACGGTCGTTGGTTTCAGGTGGTATTGCAATGACACTGAAAGCAATTGGAACAGTACACAGATGCAAACTCTGACGACAACTGTTCAGGCGCAATCCGGCGTTTTTGGGAAGACAACTATAGGTGCAAGTCAGGACTCGAATCCTGTGGGATATGTTGTTGCGTGCAGGTTCCAGGCTCCTGCGAATGGCACGATAACTCGGATTTCGGCCTATATCAGAGGTTATAGATCAGGGCTTGTGAAGGCGATGATTTATTCCGACGTGAGCGGCAAAGTTGGAACCTTACTTTTCGAAAGCGGCCAGATCACTTTGTCATCCAGCTGGACTTGGCACAACTTCTCAGCAAACTATCAAATCCAATCGGGAAGCTACTATTGGTTCGCAGTCTATGCGTCTGTGGAATGCCAGTTTGCTTACGCAGCTGGTCAGACAAATCAGGAAGCCTATGCTTGGGGATGGACTTACCCCACTGTCCTTACTAATTTTAACGGAGGATATGGACCATTATACTCCAACGACGTCCTAAGTATCTATGCCACATATGAACTGCCAGTGGCCAACAACACGTATAATTTGACTGTTTCTTCGGTTGGTACTGGTTCTGTTTCTTTGAATAACACTGGTCCGTATCATCTGGGCGACGTTGTCAGGTTGACTGCTGTTCCTGGTGCTGGTTGGAGTTTCAGTGCTTGGAGTGGCGCTTTGACTGGTTCAGCGAATCCTGCTGATTTGACGGTTACGGGTAACCTGACGGTTACGGCTGCTTTCAATCAGGATCAGTATGGGCTGACTATGTATACTATTGGTCAAGGAAGTGTTGTTCCAGGCAATCAGACGTTTGCTTCTGGTACGGTTGTGGATATCAAAGCGATTAATGCTCTTGGTTGGACTTTTGCGGGTTGGAGTGGAGGTGCTTCAGGCTCAGCTAATACGACTGTCACGATGAATGGGCCTGTCTCTGTTACCGCTACCTTCACTCAGACCACGTTTACTCTGACTGTTACGACTGTTGGAAGTGGCTCTGTTAACCTGAACAACAGCGGACCCTACCATTACGACGATGTCGTTCAGTTGACAGCTGTTCCTGCTGCCGGCTGGAGTTTTGATCACTGGAACGGAGATCTGACAGGATCCATAAACCCCACGACAATTCTCATTGACGGCGGCAAGACTGCAACAGCCACGTTCACTCGGAACACCTACACGGTTACAGTCACGATTCTCGGTCTTGGTTCGGTGAGTCTCAACAACACCGGACCCTATCACTATGGCGACATCGTCGAATTGACTGCAAATCCCGAGGTCGGCTGGAGCTTCGATCATTGGAATAGCGATCTAGGTGGTTCGATCAATCCCTCGACGATTCTGATAAACGGTGACAAGGCTGTTAAGGCTACTTTTACTCAGAACGTTTACACCTTAACCGTGACTAACGCAGGCAGTGGCTCTGTTAACCTGAATAGCAGTGGACCGTACTACTTTGGTGACGGTGTCGAGTTGACTGCTGTTCCTCTGACCGGCTGGAGTTTCCAGGGTTGGAGTGGCGATCTATCAGGTTCTGTCAACCCAGCTACAATATTGATTAACGGGAACATGTCTGTTACTGCTACTTTCGCTCAGGGCGCATATTCTTTGACTGTTTCTGTTGTCGGTAGTGGTTCTGTTGTTAAGGTTCCTGGTCAGGCCTCGTACTATTTGGGTGACGTTGTTGAGTTGACCGCTGTCCCTGCTGTGGGTTGGAGTTTCAGTGGTTGGAGTGGTGGCTTCTCTAGTTCATTGAATCCTGTTTTTGTAATTATCAATGGGACGACTTCTGTTTTGGCTACTTTCACTCAGAACTTGTACACTTTGACTGTGAGCACCGTGGGCAATGGCAATGTAAACCTGAACAACAGCGGACCCTACCATTACGGCGATATGGTTCAGTTGACGGCAGTTCCGGTTATTGGCTGGGGGTTCCAGGGCTGGGGTGGTGACCTGCTAGGTTCCATTAATCCGTCTACGATATTGATCAACGGCAACTCGGTTGTTACTGCCACTTTCATGCAGCAGTGCCTTGTCACTTTCTACACTGATCCCGCTGGCTCTGGCTACAACATCACTTTCCAAGAACAAACTTATCTCAACGACACGAATGGCACGTTTTCGTTCGGCACCTCAGGTCTCGCAACAGCCAGCGCCCCGTCACGCAGGGTCTTCGACCATTGGATAAGCACAGACAACGTTTTCGTCTCAGACACCAATGCCAATCCGACAACGGTCACCATAACTTCTAACGGAACACTGAAGGCGGTGTACGCACCGGAGATGGATTTCAGTGTTACGAGATCGCCTTCGTCACGGAGTATTGCAGCTGGGTCAGCCGCGACCTTTACTGTAACTGCTAGCCTGCTGTATGGCACATCGCAATCGGTGTCGTTTAGCTGTTTAGGATTGCCTCCCGATGCAACTGCTAGTTTCAGTCCAGCCTCAGGTCTTCCCACGTTTAGCTCAACCTTAAAAATAAGCACCAAAACGTCTACGCCGCCAGGAACCTATACCATAACAGTTGCAGGCAGCAGTCAATACGCTTCCAATTGGACAATGTTACAGCTTAAGATAATGAACTTCTCTGTTGCTCCAACCCCGTTCAGTCCTAATGGCGACGGCGTCAAAGACACAACCACAGTTGAGTCAACGTTCTGGGATTCTCTAGCATGGACACTAACAGTTAAGAACACAACGGGCTCCGTGGTGCGCAACCTAGGAACGGGAACCGGATCTTCAGTATCGATGACTTGGGACGGAAGAGATGATACAGGCGTGATCGTTAAAGACGGCACCTACACGGTGAGCCTGAGTCTTCCAGGTCTCACGAAGACTGGAAGCGTCGTGCTTGACACGACACGTCCAACAGTCACTTGTTCGTGGAGCCGTTCCACGTTCAATCCGCGTTCGGGGCAGACTTCAAAATTGACATACACTCTGTCGGAGAAGTGCTCGATCTATATCCAAATATATGACAGTGCAGGCAACCTCGTTCGAACTCTTTTGGCTCCAACCACAAAAAACAAAGGAACATTCTCAGTAACTTGGAATGGAAAGGACGATTCAGGCGTAATAGTGCCCTCCGGCACTTATTCGTGCAAAATCTTCGCTGAGGATATGGCTGGAAACCAAGTGTCGCCTTACCCGACCACATGTCAAATAGCAGTCTCCTAAAACGCGTAATACCAGCTTTCACCAACTCCAGCTGTAACGATTTTGCCCTGTGAACGGGAAAAAGGGAAGGATTGTACAGGAGACATCTCAATGTATCCCGGGTTCAAACCTAAGCGACCCACCTCGAACGAACCTAGGATTTTCGATCATCACTTAGCGCGCGCCGGGGTGGCCGAGGATTCAGGCGACGGTCTGCAGAACCGTTCACGTCGGTGAAAAGCCGACCCCTGGCTCCATTACCACAATAAACACGAGAATTGAATAGTTCTGCTTAGGTGCGGTAAGGAATACTTGGAGGAAAGGCAAATCGGACGCGTCTTGAACCTCTGCCCTGGCGATATTGTAGAAGTCCGAGGCGAGGAAGAGATTCGAATTACGCTCGACAAAAATGGGACTCTTGATGGGCTTTCATTTATGTCAGAGATGACAAGGTATTGTGGCCGTAGATTTAGGGTGTTGACGCGAGTTGACAGAATGCTGGTTGAAGGAATCGGAAACAGGAGTATGCGAAACACTGTCATTTTAGCGGGTGTGACTTGTGATGGTCATGCTAATGAAGACTGCCAGAGAACATGCCGGATACTATGGAAGGAAGATTGGCTCAGAAGGGCTGACGCAAGCGGTTCAAATCCACCTTTAGAGACACCCGTTTTTCTTTCCGAAGTCGCTGGGGAGAATCGCTTCGGAAAAGCTTTGTCATGTCAGTTGTTGACCCTTCCTAACGCAAGTCGCAAACTTCCTATCTCCTTTGAAGATTTCTTCAGGCAGTACATTTGCAGTCAAAATTTCGTTCGTGCGGGAACTCTCAAGCACATTTGCGACGTCGTGCTGCGGGCTAACTTCAAGTTTGAACGATTTCTGGGAAGAAAAAGGTACGGAGCATTACATGGAAAACTCAAGAAAACACCATCTGCTTCTTGGAGGCTTCAACCAGGAGAATTGGTCCAGGTCAAGAGTAAGGAGGAGATCCTCGAAACCCTCGATGTGCGAGGAAGAAACAGAGGTCTTTCTGTAACTGACGAGATGTTGAAGTACTGCGGCGGCAGATTTAGAGTCATGAAACGCGTCAACCAAATGGTCAGTGAACGCGCAAAGAAAATTCGAAAGATATCAAACACGGTCATTCTTGAAGGAGTCACTTGCGACGGAAGCGATCATCTAGACTGCCCCCGCAGGTGCTATTGCCTGTGGAGAGAAATCTGGCTGAAGAGAGTCTGAAAAAGAACGATTTCACGTATTAGCTAAAGAATCGCAATCTTCCATTGACATGCATAAAGATCTCGATCTTGCACCATGATACCGCGCGCAGAAAACACGCGTTGATTACAAATTCACAAGGATTATAGGAACTCCTTAAGACTTAGTTGAACCAACATACAACCAACCAAGATCGAGCTTCAGGTGCAAAAAGTGCATAGAGTAAGTCTTCTTGAAGAAAATGAGGCGACAGCCTACGAGGTTTTTCTAGATCAGTGCATTCCTTGTTCTGTTCAAAGTAGTTTGGATTGGCGCAATGTTATCTGTGCTCTAGGAAAAGATGAACCCTATTTTGTAGTAGCAAAGGAAGGCGACAAGATTGTCGGCGTGCTACCATTGTATTTTCTTAAGAACAAACTCGGAAATCTGCTGACGACAAATGCCTGGCATACTATGTCGGGCGTAGTCTGTTTCAAAGACCAGGCGAAGAATATCTGCAAGTCCATTTTGGAGTATTCTCTTGCTCTAGCGAGGGATTTAGACTGCACGATTCTCTCAATTGGAACAAACCCATTTCATGATTACAATGACTACTATTTAGGGGTCCTTCGGCCTGATTATGTGATGGAGAATTTTGTCCAATACATACGTATGAAAGAGATTTTTGACGAAAAGAGCAACTTAATGCATCCTAACTACGTCTCGAGGACTAATCTCAGCAGAAATCTGGCAAAGGCAAAATCACAACCACTTGTTATTTCTGATGAGCAAACTGACGAAAATGTGGCTCAGTGCTTCAAACTTCATGAAAAGAGGATGAAGGAACTTGGAGCTGAGCCTATTCCCAAGAGATTTTTTGAAAGCGTGTTGAAAAACCTGACGTCAAGGGGAAAAGGGAAATTTCTTTCTGTTCGATATGAAGACAATATGGTTGGGACATGTTTATTTCTAAATAGCAAGACAATGATGGACGCTTATATGCTGAGTATGGATTCCAAATTCGCCAGATTAGGGACTAACTTTCTGCTGACATATTACATGTTGAGGGGCGCCCGTGAAAATAACATCAATGTCTTCAATTGGATGTCTTCTCCTCGAAAAGGCGATGGAGTGTACAAATGGAAGGAGCAGTGGGGCAGTCACGAAGGCACATGTTTCTATTTTACCAGAGTCTTAGGGGATATTTCTAAACTGCAACAAGCAGATTACAGTGAATTGAGTAGTGCCTACGAATTTCACTATCTACTGCCTTTCAATTTGCTGAACAATCCGGGAGTGAAATTCACGACAAAAGATGAGCTTACCTCGTTTGTGCAGTCTCGCACACAGCACCCGCATTTTGGATCATTAGGAATGCTGACGTACAAGAAAACAGAAATTAAGGACAGGCAGGCAATCGAGGATTTTGTCAAAGAAAATGTGAGAAGATTCGCGCAACGATTTTATCTGAATCCTCTTTTTGATGAGAAAGCGATTGCAGAATACACAGTAAGAGAAATTCTGGAAAGAATGCAGAATGGTATCGCTCTATGGGCATGTACTGAATCTGCGAGGAAGGGTCTCTCAATAGTAACGAAGTCAGATTGGGACTCGGAAATCCTAGAGAAAAAAGTGGGCAAGATTAGTCTCTACACTTTACTTTCCCCGGGAGAAACAAGACAATTCTTGCAAGAAACCTATTCAGCGCTGCGGGAAACAGACTTTGATTTCCTTTTCGGAAGAGTTCCAATGGAATCAACCAAGGAAGCATTGCCGGCATTACTAACCGACAATGCGATCCTTGGCGATATCTTGATAACCCTCGGCAAGAACATCTATGAAGAAAAATCGCTCCAGGAAGTAGACTTGGCAAGAAGAGCGGATCTTGTATTCAGAACTGGGAAAATCACTGACGAGGAACAATTGCAGAAAATCACTTTTTCGGCCTACAAACACAGTCACTATTTCAACGACCCGAAGATTCCCGTGAAGAGAGCAGAGGCAATTTACCAACAATGGATCAAGAACAGCCTGAAGGGGTTTGCAGATTGTGTGATGGTTGCTGAAGTAGCTAAAGAAATCGTCGGATACATCACACTTCGAACAGAAAACTTGGGGGAAAGAGCATTCGGCGTCATTGACTTGATTGCTGTACGGGAAAGCTATCGTGGACAGGGAATTGCTAAGATGTTGGTTGCTGAAGGTATCAAACAACTTCAGGGCAGAGTGGACACTCTATATGTAAGCACTCAAGCTTCAAATTTGCCAGCACTAGAACTTTATCACGTTTTGAGATTTGAACGGATTCTGACAGAAGCTACCTTTCATGTCTGGTTGAAAACCTAACGTGCGCCAGACTGCAGCAGAGCACAGCGTTGAATCAAAGTCACAAGGATAATGTGAATTCCCAATACGACAGTAATATTAAGACAGATATAGAACATTCAGCTTAAAGAAAACTCAAATGGTGTGATTTCATGCCCCAGAAAAAGCGAATTTTGATCACAGGTGGTGCAGGTTTTATAGGCAGTCATTTGGCAGAAGATTTCGTTAAGAATGGTTATCCAGTGAAAATCTTGGATGATTTCTCAGCTGGTAACGTCAATAACATTCTGGGATTGTTCAACTACAAGAATTTCGGTATGATTCGCGGCAGTGTTACTGACAAGGAACTGGTTGCAAAGGCAACTTCAAATGTTGACGTGATATTCCACCTAGCAGCCCAGATCCATGTTGACCGATCGATAATTGAGCCTAGGCACACGTTTGAAGTCAATTCGCTTGGAACACTGAACATTCTAGATGCAGCTATGGAAAACAATACCGAACTGGTAGTATACGCATCCACAAGCGAAGTCTACGGTTCAGCCCAACATGTCCCAATGAACGAAGATCACCCGCTAAACCCAGCATCTCCATACGCAGCGAGCAAAGCCGCGGCCGACAGGTTGTGCTTCTCATACTATAACACCTATAAACTGCCCGTGGTCATAGTGAGATGCTTCAATACTTATGGACCCAGACAACGCGAAACAGGTTATGCTGCAGCCATCCCCAAGTTCATAAGCAGGGCGCTGAGTGGCCTACCTCCAGTCATCTACGGCGATGGTAAACAGACCAGAGATTACATGTATGTCAAAGACGCAGTGAACGCATACAAACTCGTGCTTAAGTCCTACGAGAAAGTACTGGGCAAGGCAATAAACTTCGGAACAGGCAAAGAAGTATCAATAATGAAGCTAGCGCAGACAATCCTGAAATTTAGCCACAGCAAAGCCTCTTTACTACACGTCTCACCACGCGCCGGAGAAGTAAAGAGACTCTGCGCGGACACTACTCTGGCAAAAGAGGCTCTAGACTTTTCTCCGAAATACAGCATAGAAGATGGTCTAAAGGAATTTGTTGAGTGGTATCGTCAAGGAAAATATGAAGAATGGACGGCTTACAAAAGCGAAGGAGAGAGCTAGAAGAGGATGAAAGGCGGAATCCTCCCTTTTTACATACCATGGATCACGAAGCAAGACAAGGATGCAATATCCAAAGCCTTAGAATCTCGCTGGCTCACCGGAGGACCGAGAGTCACCGAATTCGAACGGCAGTTCCAAGAATACGTTGGAGTCAAACATGCAGTTGCAGTAAATAGCTGCACCGCAGCCTTGCATCTTGCGTTGAGAGCAATCGACATAAAGGAGGGCGATGAAGTCATCGTTCCAGACTTGACATTTGCTGCAACTGCCAACGCCGCGATATTCTGCGGCGCGAAACCCGTATTTGTCGACATAGATGAGAGAACATTCAACATTTCCCCAAAAGATACTATTGAAAAAATAACGCCCAAGACGAAGGCGATAATACCTGTTCACTACGGCGGCCAACCCTGTGACATGGATGAAATCAACGAAATTGCCCAAGACCACAAACTATCTGTAGTGGAGGACTGCGCTCACTCACTAGGGGCTAAGTATAAGGGCAAGCAAACTGGAACGTTAGGAACAATGGGATGCTTCAGCTTCTATCCGACAAAAATAATCACGACCCTAGAGGGAGGAATGTTAACAACAAACGACGACCAACTCGCAAAGAAAGCGATGGTTCTGAGAGAACATGGAATGAGCAAGACGGCAATAGACCGAGAAAGCAAAGGAACGTGGTACTACGACGTCGTAGATCTGGGCTACAACTACAGGCTCAACGAGCTCCAGGCCCTGTTAGGAATCTCTCAGCTGAGAAGAATTGGTCAAGGAATCAAGAGACGCATCAAAGCTGCTCACTACTACAATGAGAAATTTCGACAACATGGATTCAAAGGAATCGTCCCACCCTATGAAGCTCCCAATCGATCCCATGTCTTCCACATGTATGTAGTGCGTGTTGAGAAAGAATCGGGAATCACAAGAAACATACTGTATGAAAGGATGACAGAGCAGGGAATAGGGTTGAGTGTGCATTACACGCCCTTGCACTTGCTATCGTTCTACAGGAAATTCCTGAATCTCAAATCGAAAGCATTTCCGGTTGCAGAACGTATTTATCAAGAAATATTGTCTTTGCCTCTGTATCCCACTTTGACGAACAGAGATGTAGACTTCATAACAACAAAAATGAAGAACATAGTGACTCTGGACAAAAAATAGCAACACTTCATCTGTCTAGAGCCCATAGCATTCTGTTGAGCCCTAAGAGGATTCGCTTTGAAGATACTACTGGTCACGCCGTCATACTTTCCGATTACTGGAGGATCTGAAGTACTGACAAGAATACTTGCAGCCGAGCTCAACGAGACAGGTATACACGCAGATGTCATGACCTTCAATATGAATAGAAAATGGCATCCAAAATGGAAAAAGGAAACAATCAAAGAGGGCAAGATGGACGTTTTCAGAACGCCGGCTTGCAACCCTCTACCTGATATGCTAAACCCTTTGCCCAATCTGTTTAGAATCCACGTCTTGCCAAGCTTGACGTTTCTGAGAAATCTTCAAAATTATGACATAATTCACTTCATCGGAGAAGCAGATCTGACCTTTCCTATCCTTTCATCTTTCGTCGACCGACCGAAGCTTCTGCACTGCGTAGGGATTTTTAGATTTGGAGGGATGTACAGATACTATACTCACGACCGCCCGTTCTTGTTAAGGTTGTTTCGAAGATACTTCCCAAATCTCGCGGACTTGTACGTTATCTCTTCACACGAGGAAGAAGAGCTTCTGATTGACCTGGGCATACCTGAAGACAGGGTCTTAATCCTGCCCCTAGGCGTTGAGACTGAGATCTTTCACCCTAGCGTAGAGAAGAAAATCCAGAATATGGTTCTGTTCGTGGGCAGAATAGACAGAATAAAAGGTCTACACATCTTGCTGGAAGCACTCCAATACATTAGTACTCCGATTGAAGTGGTGATAATCGGGTCAAGATGGGACGAAGCATATGCAGAAGAAGTGGAGGGGATGTCGAAGACGATAAACTGCGGTAAGAAACACGCAGTGAAATTTCTAGGGTCATTGAACCGCGAAGACCTAGTGCCGTGGTATCAAAAAGCCTCGGTTCTTGTTTGTCCATATCTATTTGAAACACATTCCAATGTCGTCAGAGAAGCTTTAGCATGCGGAACGCCTGTGATTAGCACTGGCACTCACATGAGCAACGTCGAGCCTGACGGAATTCTATTGACTAGGAAAGACCCTGAGGATCTCGCAAGAGCCATCGAAAAGATGATGCAAGATAGACAGCTAAGAGAAGAATATGGAGCCACTGGAAGAAGATTCATCGTAACACACCGTTCATGGAAAGCAATTGTCAGGAACTTGGTGGACGCATATAAGGGCATGTCCAAACGCGCATAGAGTTAGAAGCATGATTCCATCCTTTCATTGATGAGCACTCTAGATTTGCGGTGCACGCACGCGCAATATCAAATGCTTACAAAAACCAGGAACGCCTAGACTGAAACAGCCAGTCACAAACTAATGTTCTGGAAGAACCTGCATGAACAAAAGAACAGGAGCATGGGTTGATCTTCTGGAACGCATCTTTCAGAAAAGATGGATTCTCGAGCTAATCGTGTCATTGACAGTCTTCGCTTTTGTTCTAGCTGTTTTGCTGTCAGCGTTTTGGATACAGACAGACCTGCATCTGCCCAGCTTCGGAACAATTCACACACTCGGTGTCAAGGCCTACTGGGACGAGGGGCTCACGAATGAAACGACAACGCTCGACTGGGGAACCGTTTATGCCTGGAGCACATCTAATGTCACAATCTACTTGCAAAGCACCAGCGACGTGCGGACGAAACTCGTTCAGAGAACGGACAACTGGACCTTTCTAGACTCAAACGACACAGAAGTCTTTCCACCAGCAGAGAGCACGCCCTACATGGAGCTTGAATGGAGCTACAACAATGAGCCAATCCTTCCAGCACAAGTATTGCGGGTCACCCTCATTCTCAAGACGATCGAAAATCCAAACGGCACGCAAATAGGCTTCAGAAAATACCTTACTGACAATATGATAACTCGATTCAAGTTTGAAACGTACATTGACTCTGAACCAGTGTAAGCGCGTAGCACGCGCCAAGACGATTGAATCAAGGCTTTTGTCATTCTTAAGAGCACGTGATTTGCGTTCATACGTTCTGTTCTTAGAGAAATTGATCCGTTATGTCCCTGTTTTTCCTAATTCTCCCAATTAGCCTAATAATTAGAAGGCCAAAGTTTTCCCAACCAAACATTAGCAAGCCCTTAGCGCCAAATAGTTTGGTCAAAACATATTTTCGGTTTCGAAGTTTTAGATACCTTAGCTTCGATTTCTCCATTCTTCCCTCTTGGCTAAAACTATGAGTACATTTGGCATCCGGGGTCATCAATAGCTTGCCAGGATATTTCTCATAAACTGAGCCAGAAAAGAGGGCATCTTCCATGTACGCATATCCTTTAAGGTTTTCATCAAACTCGAATTCAGTGAATAGGCTTCGCCTGTAAGACATGTTTGCTCCGCTAAACCGCTGGCAAACAACCGTTTTGGTGAGGCTGATTGGATATTCAAAAAAACTGAAGCTATCCCCAGACGCGTGAAACAGAAGAAACAGTTTTCTCAGGGTCTCAAAGGAACAATAACGTATGTCTTTAACATGTGTGGTCGGTACGATCCAGCCGGTGACTCCAACGGCTTCAGGGTGTCCTTCGTAGGTCTTCAATAATCCTTGAATGAAATCAGGATATAGAACCAGGTCACTGTCGAGAAACAGGACAATGTCGCCTTTAGCCATCTTTACTCCAATATTCCTCGCAATAGTAATAGAGCGTTCCTTGGGATTCTCGATGTATATGAGATCAACGTTTGCTCTTCTTGATACGATTATATGATCTTTAACCAATTGTCTTATTTCAGAGAAGGGGGTATCGTCGATGATTATGACTTCCATAGGTTTGACTGTCTGCTCCAGCAAACTGTCTAGAAGACGAGCCAAGTCTTGACCGCGATAGTATGTTGGTATGACCACCGAAACTCTCATTAAAGATCAGGATCCACTCACCATGTCACGGTCAAGGCGCGCGCGAGTAAGAGAGTCACAACTGATTTGAATTTCATATACTCCTCTCCCCTATACGTCATTGGTAGTTGCCTTTCATTGGTTTAAAACGCTTCTGAAGTTATCTTCTAGAACAAGAGTATGTTGTGTTTTACCCTATATACGCGTTTTTGCCTTTCTGCTATGAAGCTTTTCGAGGCATATGCGACAAAGAATGCTTAACGTGAACACCCCACGCTGATAACCCACACACCCATCCCATGGTTTTCAACTAATATTAGTCCGCGCTTGTGAAACAACCGCTTTGACTACGGCGTACACGAATAGAAGTTATTTCCTGAACCCTTAAATATTCTTCCTGCCTCTATTTTACCGTGATCTAGAGGAGAGAGGAGGAGACGTGGACCGAATTTCTCAGCAATTGCCATCTAGCGCGCGCGGTTGCCCGATGGTTTGGAGAGTGATTGCCAATGCGAACTAGAATTTTGGTCCCTTTCTCTCTCCTTCTCATTCTGTTGTTGCCACAACTGTATGTCTCAAAAGTCTCTGCAACAAGCTTTTTCAGCGACGGACTTGAAAGCGGAGACTTCAATGCTTGGACGGGTACCTATGGTGATGCAACCGTAACATCTGGAAACGCGGTTGAAGGGAACTACAAGGCTGTTTTAGGCAGTTCGCACGCCTACTTCTACAAGCTTATCAGCAACACCCACAGCAAACTGTGGGTCAGAGTCTACGTCAATTTGTCGGCGCCGCCGCCTGCAGGCGATTATTGCCGACTCATCATCATGGGTGTACAAGGAGTCGCAAACATCGCCGAAATCGCGGTCAGAGGCGGATCTCCTCCCCAGTGGGCTTGCAGGTTCTGGAATGGAACATATACAGACTACATAACATCAACGACAGATGCAAGTGTTCTAACCTATCACTGCTTGGAAATGAACGTCAACTTCAGCTCGACGAGTGGACAATATGATGGGGCTTACGCCTTCTATGTCGACGGTTCAGAATTGACTGACCTAGCAGGAACGAATTGTGACACTGGTTCCAACTACGTTGATACTGTCAGTTGCGACTTGTACGCTCCCCTAGGAACCGCACCTGCAGTCTACTATGACAGCTGCACGGTGGCCGACTCCTACATCGGACCGATTCCAGAGGACACGGCCGCCCCCACGTTCGGAAGTATCGGCACGAACACGACGGTGGCAGGTCGACCATGTGCTTTCAACTGCCTGGTCAACGACAACACAAACGTTTCAACCTACATTTTCAGCACCAACAACACGGGCGCATGGACAAACGACACTGCGGTTGTGTTCTCAAGTTTCTACAACCGTACAGCCGCATGGGCGAACGTTACCAAAATGTTGAACGACACAGTTGGCAACGTCATCAACTACATGTGGTACGCGAACGACACCAGCAACAACTGGAGCAGCAGCGACCAGTACGACCTCACCCTAAGCGCATTACAGCACTATCTCACAGTAACTTCACCATATGGAACATCAGGTGGACAAGGCTGGTATGACAATGGTTCAACAGCTTATGCTACTCTTGACACCGGCATTGTCGATCACGGCAACGGAACTCGTCGCATGTTCACTAGCTGGGGCGGCGACGCATCCGGAACAAGTTTCTCCCAAAGCGACCCAATCGCCATGGATGGCAACAAGACAGCTATAGCAGTCTGGAAGACTCAGTACTATATCACTTTCGCTCATTCGGGCCTGGACCCTTCAGGGTCTGGAGAAGTGGTCACAGTCAATGGCACCTCGGTCAATTATGCTCAGCTGCCATACTCTTTCTGGGCAGACAGTGACAGCATCATCACATATTCCTACGACAACGTCTCAAGCACAACTTCCGGCAAGAGATTCATCCTCACAGGCGTCTCAGGGCCATTATCCCCAATCACAGTGACCGAACCGACCATCATAACCGGAGACTACGGAACACAGTACGAAGTGACATTCGACCAGACAGGCGTTGAAACAGACTTCACTGGCACAGTAGCCACAATAGACGCGGTCGACTATGGTCGTGCAGCTCTTCCAGTCTCATTCTGGTGGGACAAAGATTCAAATCACAACTTCTCTTTCAACTCACAGCTTCTCGTGAACACAAGCAGACAATACGAGTGGAATACAACTTCCGGACTTTCGACTCTCCAAAGCGAGACACTGACCATCACTGCGCCCGGCAGCATTATCGGAAACTACCTGATGGTGAACGGCATAACGTTTGACCAAATCGGCGTCAACCCGGATTTCGCTGGGACTGTTCTGGAAGTCGACGGCAACACATACACTGCCAATATGCTTCCTGTCTCATTCATGTGGGAAGCCGGTTCAGTCCACAATTTCACATTCTTTTCACCCTTAGTTGTCAACTCTGACTCCAAGAGATACGTTTGGACAAGTGCAACAGGCCTATCACAACTGCAAAGTGACACCATAACAGTAACAACCTATGGAAGCATCATTGCGAACTACAAGACCCAATATTTCTTAACGGTGACCTCTTCCTACGGCACGGTGAACGGTGGAGGCTGGTACGACGACGGGGCTACAGCTTACGCAGGCTTGGACACAGGCACAATGGACCACGGCAACGGAACACGTCGAGTATTTGTGGGCTGGACCGGTGATGCCTCAGGATCTGACTACCTGCAGAGCAACCCGATACTCATGGATGGACTGAAGAATGCCGTGGCAAACTGGAAGTCTCAGTGTCTTCTAGAAGTCCTCACTGTACCTATTGAACTGACTCCTCAACCAACCAGAGATCCCGTTGGCGAAAGTGGGTCAGTAGGCTGGTGGTATGACGTTTCAGTCAACGTGAGTCTGACGGCCTCGGACGTTGGCTTTGCCTCGTTTGAGCGTTGGGATGTTGATGGTGTTAACCAAAGCTTAGGAGTCAATCCGATCACGTTGACTATTGATGCACCGCACATCGCAACAGCCCATTATTTGACGCCTGACATAGCGGTGGAAAGTGTGGTGCCTTCAAAGACCGTGGTTGGACAAGGGTATTCTATGGTTGTGAACGCGACAGTCACAGATCTGGGGTTCTCAGCAGAAATTTTCAACATCACTGTTTATGCGAACAATATTCCAATTGTGAATCAGACAGTGATCCTATCGCCCGGCGACTCTCTCACAGCATATTTCACATGGAACACTTCTGGTCTTGTTTATGGCAACTATACGATCAGCGCCTGCGCTTGGCCTGTTCACAACGAAATCAACATCGCAAACAACAACTGTACATCCATTACTGAAGTTCATGTTGGTGTTCCGGGCGACGTTTCCAGTTCGACGCCAGGAGTCTACGATAAGAAGTGTGACATGAAGGACATCGCCTACCTGGTTATGTTGTTCAACACTAAACCAACCTCGCCCAACTGGAACCCTAACGCTGACGTAGACAACAACGGAGTCGTCAACATGCGTGACATAGCTATAGCCATACTCAACTTCAACTTACACGAGTGAAAAGACACTAGTACTATAGCGCGCGCTCTATTCTCCTTAATCTCACAGCGCACGGTTTCTTCATTGTCACAGAACTTGTTTCGAGACTGAAGCGCGCAATAGCTCCTAACGCTTCTGTGTTCAATTGTGTCGAAGACCATTCTGCCCCAGCCACTGGGGCGATCTTCGTCACTGAAGCGTTAAGCATAGCGCGTGCTTTAGATGCGGCACTGAAATAATGAAAAAGAAGCTTAAGAAAGAGCGCGCCCAAATCATTGCTAATATGCTCGCGAGAGGATGAGGAAAATGGAAAGAGCGCTGGAGATGGGCAAAACCTCAGCAGCTGGAAGCTTCCAGTTGCTAATAGGCGTTGCCAGTTCAACCATAATCATGGCAATAGGAACAATAATACTCGGCAGAATAATGACGACTGACGAATACGGATTATACGGGATCATACTCATTCCATCAACACTGATAAACCTGTTCAGAGACTGGGGCATAAACTCCGCTATGACCAGGTACATCGCCAACTTCAGAGCCACACAAAAAGAAAAAGAACTGCAAGATATAATCGTCGCCGGACTCGTCTTCGAATTTGCAGCTGGACTCGCACTGTCGTTCCTGTCCCTTCTCCTTGCAACCTTCATCGCTTCAACAGTCTTCAACAGGCCAGAATCCGCGTCCTACATAGCAATAATGTCAGTCTCGATCATCGCAGGCTCAATCCTCGCAGCATCTCAATCCGGATTCATAGGCTTCGAAAGAATGAAACTCAACAGCTTCACACTCATCTGCCAAGCCATCACAAAAACTGCCATAGGCCCTGTGCTTGTCTTTCTGAGCTACGGCATCCTTGGAGCCGTCGTCGGCTACGCAGTGTCCTTCGTTGCAGCAGCAATCATCGGCGTAACAACATTCTACTTTATCCTCCTCAGACCTCTAAGAAAAAAGGCAACAAGTAGACCCAACATCGCCCGAACCCTGAAAACCATGCTAAACTACGGAGTGCCTCTCTCGATTTCAGCCATCCTAGGCGGCATACTGACACAGGTATATGCCTTCATGATAGTGCCCCTAACTAGCAACACGATGTACGGCAACTACCTGACAGCCGCAAACTTCTCCGTTCTCCTAACCTTCTTCACTACCCCAATAGCAACAGTGCTGTTTCCAGCATTCGCAAAACTCGACCCGGAGAACGAGCATGATCTCATAAAAACAGTGTTTGCATCCTCAATCAAGTACACATCCATACTACTTGTGCCAGCAACGATGATCCTGATCGCCCTATCCGGACCGATAATCGGTACTCTATATGGGGAGAAATACGTTTACGGGCCCTTCTTTCTAGCCATAATGGTTACGGGAAGCCTCCTTGTCGTTCTCGGAAGCATCAGCGCAGGTGGTCTTCTATCTGGCCTAGGAAACACAAGAATACCTATGTACCAGAGCATAATGACAATCATAATCGGCCTTCCACTAGGCATCTTATTTATTCCCATGTTCGGAATAACAGGCCTCATAATCGCAGGCCTCCTGTCTGGAATCCCCAGCATGGCATGGGGGCTCTATTGGATATGGAAGCACTACAAAGCAAAAGCCGAGTTTCAATCCTCAGCCAAAATCCTAGCAGCCTCCACTATAGCAGCCATCCTAGCATACCTGCCGGCCAATTGTCTGCAAATAGCCAACTGGATAAGACTCATAATCGGTCTCGTCGTCTTTCTCACAACATACGTGGTCGCCGCTCCTCTCATTGGCGCAGTGTGCTCCGAAGACATAAACAACCTCAGAATCATGTTCTCAGGAATGGGCTTCGTCTCAAAAATAGTAAGCCTCGTCTTGGGAGCAGCAGAAAAAGTGGCGAAATTAGCGCGCGCGGAAACATGGAAAAACACATGGAAACACCGCAACAACGGTCAAATGACAACCAGAAGTCGCAGAGCGCGCGCGCTTCTGACACGCCAGACAACTCTAGTAAACCCTTCAGACAACGATGCTTCGTACAAGCGCACGCAACAGACATAGCTATATAATACAGAAAATGTCTAGAATAGAAATCAGAAACCCTTCTGACGCAGCAACGTCATGGGGCTCGGAGAGATGAAATGCTAAAGATACTCGTCACCGGTGGGCTCGGTTTCATTGGAAGCAACTTCTGCAGGCACGTTATCACAAAACATCCAAACAATGAAATCATAAACTTAGACAAGATAGGAATCGGGGCCAACCCTGCAAGTCTCAGAGACCTACAAAAAGAAAAGCGATACACCTTTATCAAAGGAGACGTCTGCGATCCAGAACTAGTTGAGAAAATAGTAAAAAAAGTGGATACAATTGTCAATTTCGCAGCTGAAACCCACGTGGACAGAAGCATCGCAGATCCAGGCGCGTTCATCCAGAACGACACCTTCGGAACGTTCACAATCCTTGAATCCATGAGAAAACACAATCCCAAAGCAAGACTCGTCCAAGTATCAACCGACGAAGTGTACGGAGACATACCCGAGGGCTCCTTCAACGAAAAAGAAGCCCCCAAACCATCCAACCCTTACTCCGCGGCAAAAGCGTCTGCAGACATGTTTGTGCAAGCCTACTGCAGAACTTACAACCTAGACGCATCAATAACTCGATGCACAAACAACTTCGGACCCTACCAATTCCCAGAAAAACTCATACCCAAAACCATAATCAGAGCCCTCAAAAACCTGCAAATTCCAATCTACGGAACAGGAAGAAACATACGAGACTGGCTTTTCGTACAGGACCATTGCGCAGCAATAGACCTTGTTCGCGAAAAAGGAAAACCAGGAGAAATCTACAACATATCCTCAGGCAACGAGCTAACCAACCTAGAAATCGTCAAGAAAATCCTCGACCTCCTCGGCAAGAAAGAAGATCTCATCAGTTTCATCGAAGACCGACCGGGACATGACATGAGATACAGTCTTGACTCATCGAAGCTAAGGTCAACCCTCGGGTGGAAACCCAAATTCGCGTTCACAAAAGCGTTGGAAACAACCGTCAACTGGTACAGAGACAATGAAAAATGGTGGAAATCCCTAGCCACAAAAGAAGTCCTCAGCCCAGCACCATGGAAAACCAGTGGTAAAAAGTGAAGCTACTCGTAACAGGCGCAAGCGGCCTTCTCGGAACAAGAATCTGTCAACTAGCCATCAAACAGAACTACGAAGTGTATTCTGCTCACAGTCAACACGCACCTCAATTTGGAACTCCAATCAAACTTGACATAACAGACAGCACAGCCCTCAAGCAAATATTCGACAAGACAAAACCCGATGCGGTTGTACACTCGGCCGCATTTTCAGACGTAGACAAGTGTGAAAAAGAAAAAGACCTCGCATGGAAAACAAACGCAGAATCCACATCAAACATCGCCCAACTATGTCACAAACGCAACTGCTTCCTTGTCTACGTTTCAACAGACTACGTTTTCAACGGCGAAAAAGGAAACTACAAAGAAACAGAACGAACAGCCCCGATCAACCACTACGGACTGAGTAAACTCAAAGGCGAACAAGAAGTCAAACAATCAAGAGCAGAGCACTGCATCGCACGCACCAGCGTCATTTACGGTTCCATCCCCGCGGCAGGAAAGATCAACTTCGCGCTATGGCTGATAGAAAAACTCAGAAAGAAAGAGGAAACGAAAACAGTGACCGACCAGTGGAACTCACCAACACTCAACACAAACCTCGCGGAAATGGTCCTCGAAATCGTTGAAAGAAGAACGACGGGGACTTTTCATCTAGCCGGAGCCACGCGTCTGAGCAGATACGAGTTCGCTCAAAACATCGCCGAAACCTTCAGCCTCGACAAAAACCTTCTATGTCCGACATCTTCTAAAGAGATGCAATGGCTTGCCAAAAGACCTAAAGACTCATCGCTGAACGTTGACAAAGCAAAACAGACGCTCAAGAACAAACCGTTACAGATAAGTGAGGCCCTATCAAAACTTAAGATGGAAATGTCATAGTTCTGGAGAAGACCCATGCCAAAACGTAGGATCCTGCTTCCTTCAGCAAAAACCACACTCACAATCATAGTTGTAGTTGCTTACACGATAACTCTAACCACTCTGGTCGCATCCGTGCTGAGAACAAATCACAACCTCCTAATGCCCGGCCTGGGAAACATAGTCGCACTTGGATACAAAGTCGACAATAACACCATTGATTGGGGTACGATCTACGTTGGAACATCTACAGACTGTGCAATCAACCTCACGAGCAAATCTAGCACTGTGACAACACCCTTCCTAAACTACGGCGACTGGAAATTCAATAACATATCAGTCCCCACGTCTTTAGTTAACAATATGCGACTTAACTGGAGCCTCAGCAACGATACTCGAATCGCGCCAAACCAGAAAATCAACGTCACCCTCACACTCACCATTGAATACGACCCGACTCTTGTGGACTACCTCATAAACAACACGATAACAACATTTTCTTTTGACATCATAATCCATCCTTCCCAAGTCTAGAAAAGCACCAAACCCCAACCAATAGAGGGGCTATCCGTGCACCAGACAGGAAGAACCAGCACAAGCTAGGTGTGCATATATGAAACCGAACATTACGATACGTAGATTAATGGCCATACCAATCGTGTTGGACAGAGAAAGGAAGGAGGATCATTGCAGAATAAATGGTTACAGTTAGCCATCTTCCTAGCTCTGCTTCTATCCACCCTCACCATCTGGTCCCTGCGCCCCAGAATTCCCATCTCTAACGTTTCAGCCATAGAAACAGTCGGAACCTTTGGAGTGTACTGGAATTCAAACTGCACCACAAGAGTCACCTCAATAAACTGGGGAAACATGACGCCGGGCCAAGAAAAAACTACACCCTTCTACATAAGAAACGAAGCATCAAGCCCAATGTTCCTAGCTGGAATCGATAAGAACTGGAACCCACCCACCGCTCAAAGCTACGTTCACTTCACCTTCGACTCCGACGACCAGAAAATCCAAGGAGGCCAAACAAAAAAAGTAACCTGCACACTAACAGTCTCCATCGAAATAACCAACATTTCAAACTACAGCTTTGACATACTCCTTCTGGGCACAGACTACCTACTCGCAGACCTCAACAAAGACGGCCACATCGACATGAGAGACATAGCTTTTCTGATAGGTTTGTTCGGCACTACACCCGCTTCCCCCAACTGGAACCCAAACGCAGACCTAAACAAAGACCTCAAAGTAGGCATGCGCGACATATCCATAGCCCTTCAAGATTTCGGCAAAACATCCTTGTAAACTGCGAACGCCGCGGGTTAGGGCCCTAGGGGGTAGGGGTGTTTTTGAGCGTTTTTCAACCAAAAACCTGAACAAGAAAGTTGTGCTCCATGAACTCGCATCAGACTTGATCCACATAATACACCAACTATTTATTATAGCACATTTGCTATAATATTATAGCAACGACGATATAACTAGCCACTGGCGACAACGCATGGACACTACTACTTTCCGCATCTTAGACATTGCGTCCGCTTACCTAGGCACTCCTCTCTCAATCAATCAAGTCACCGGAAAAATCAAGGAGATCTATGGAACCGCTCATTACGCAAACATCTACACAAAAATACACGACCTACAAAAACAAAGCATACTAAATCTGAACCAAACCGGCAAATCCTCTACCATCGAATTAAACTTCCGAAACTACTTACTGACCGACTATCTAGCAGAAATGGAAACAAAGAAAAAAATAGACCTGCTGAAAAGAAAAAACGACCTGCAGATACTCTTCACAGAAATGGAAAAACAAGTAGAAGTCATCTATTCCATAAAATCCATCTGCCTCGCAGATTTCGAGAGCAACATCAAACTCAACCGAATCGAACTCCTATTCCTCCTCAAAGGCTCAGACATCAAACTCTCATACCAGCATGACACCGCTCAAATCTATGACGAATTGCAGAAACTGCAAGACAAGCACAACCTACGAATCGACGCCCTCATCCTGAACGAATCAAATTTCCTCGACCTCATAAAAACAGATGAAATCAACCCATTGAAAGAGATTCTGCCCAGAAAAACAGCACTCTTCTGTCCCCAAGCCTTCTGGAATCAAATCAAACAGATCACAGAAACAGGAATCAAAATCAAGGTAAACGAAAACCAAACGAACCCCGCACGCATATCCGATGCGGACCTTACCTACAACCTTGCCAGATTCGGATACAAAGAATTCGGTCCCACAATAGAACAAGGCCAAAGAATCTGCATCGAATACATAATCACAACACTGCTAATCCAAAATGATGCAAGACGCATACTGGCAATACCGATAATCCTCGCAAAAAACAGCGCCAAAAGCAACCTAATGATCTTCCTAGGCCAAAAATACGAAGTATCAGGAAGGCTACTGAGACTAATGAGAATCACACACAAAATCAAACCCACCAAAGAAATCGGCGAAACAATAAAACTCCTAGAAATTCTCAACACAAAAGAAATACCGACAAACGAAAAAGACATCCTACAAAAGATGAGGCTCTACAATGCCGCTTGACAAGAGCACCCTAATCAATTTCCTAACCGCACTGGACAAAGAGACCAGCAGAGAAATCACCCTCGTAGCAGTCGGAGGCACAGCAATGACACTTCTCGACCTGAAGCCTTCGACAATCGACATCGACTTCACAATCCCCCACAAAGACCTTCCAGAATTCAACAAAGCTCAAACAAGCATGCCGCACGGCTTCAAGATACACACATACTCAAACGGAACAATCTTCAGCCAAACCCTTCCCGAAGACTACCTCAAAAGAAGCATCAAAATAACCGACTTCAAACACATACATCTAAGAGCTCTACATCCAATCGACATAGTGGTCACAAAAATCGGAAGACTCGACGAAAGAGACCTTCAAGACATCGAAGAATGCATCAACAAATACCACATCTCCAGAAATCAAATAAAAGAAAGAGCAGCAAACGTGCAGTACGCAGGCAAAGAAGAAAACTATCTGTACAACCTGAAAATCGTGCTGCAAAGATTCTTCTAGAGCATCACAGAACTAACCCGACACCACCCACACCAAGAGCTTTCATGACCTTTCTCGGCGACAAAGGCTTCAAGCTCACTTTGCAGTAACCTCTACAAACTGTATACCAACAAGTTCAACACCCTCCCGCGGCACAGCTCCTTCAGCCTCCAAATACGCTTCAATCGCCTCAACAATCCTCTTCCTCAACTCATCAAGCGTCCTAGCCTGAGTGTGACAACCAGGCAACTCAGGAACAGACGCCACAAAATATCCATCCTCATCTTTCTCAACAACAACAGCGAACTTCAACCAGAACCAACTCCATAACTATACTCAAAAACCATTACTAAAAGCTTCACAAAAAACAAATCTAGCGCGTTGCCACTTGCGTCATCTCTTGGGATTGCGGGACTCCATCGCGATTTGAGTCAACAGGTTCCTGAGCCAACTGAAAGGAAACTAAGCCACTGCTATCTCGGTCTCTAAAGTCGGTCTTAACTTTTTTATTTGGACTTTTCTGGGAGTCTATCCACGTTAGGCTCCAGCCTATTGCGCCCAGGAACAAAGCTGCAGGCAGAACCAGCAGCACCCGCAATTTCTTCAACAACAACATCATCCTAGCCTGTTGCAACCTGCATCATCTCCTCAGACTGCGGAATCCCATCAGCATTCGAGTCGACCCAATGAACAACGTAATACTGATTGGTGTAAGTAGCAATGTTTGAATAAATAGACTTGAGATAAATCCCCGCACTCCACGTTCCCTTCCAATCAAAACCATAGGATACAAAAATCGTATTGTTATTTGCATCCTTCAACGTCATCATCACAAAATAGTCTTCATGCTCAAAATTAACACTCTGCCAGAAGTCAACCAAAACCGTACTCGTATTCGTAACGTAGAATTTATAATGCATATACCCTGACACCGACGTGACAGAGGAAGAAACCGGCGTCAAACCATGCACCTGAAGATAATTCACACACCAGTGAGGCGCCCAGCCCCCAAACATCAAAACAGTCTTATTCGACAGCAGAAGCCGACCCTTATCCGAAACACCCTGCGAAACCCAAGCCGCCCTAGTATCAAAACCTTGATTCTGCTCATTCAAACAAAGACCATAAACCAAAGAGCCAGAAGCAACGTCATAAGTCGCGACGGCTCTAGTCATTCGATTAGGATCGGCGTACACAAAATAGGCTTGGTTCCCCCCTGCCTTCATGACCAGACTATCCAGATCTGATAAGGCAAGAGAAATTCCCGCAAGCGCATTCATAATGATGTTGAAGCTGAAACTGGAAACAGCCGAAGTATTGGAAAACACTGTGAGGCTCGGGTTAATCGGAACAGACGCACCCGGCCTGATCTCCGGTTCTTCACAACTGAAACTCACACAGTTAGAAACATTGTCTCCCTGCCAATCCACCGCTTGAAGACTCAGAACACATGAATTGCCTCCTTCGTTGCGAACGTACATTGGAATCTTCTTCTGCTCACCAGGCACCAAATTCCCCCAATCTATCGACTGCACTGGCATGCTGCAATTCGCATCCCAATACACGCCAATAGAAGTCGCCGCCTCGACCGCTGACACCTTCACAGCCGAGTGACGATTAAGAAAGAGGTTAACCGCAAAAGTCGACAAGAGCACCAGAACTATCAGAAACGTCATCAACCGTTTCTTATCCTTAAAACTCCACACACCAGCCATAAGTGCTCATACCATTTACATTCGGCAACTATCTCTTGCGCACGTTCGTTTCATTCAGTTCAAGGAAAATTCGGTCTGTCAATGCTCTCGTCATTCCTTTCTCAACTCATTTTGAATCTTGATTCTGACGAGGACAATGATTTTAAGGGTTTTTGACAAATGGACTTAGACAAATAGTCAACGTTGCTTGGAAAGTTGCAAAGGCGACTTCGCATGATTTTCAAACTGAAATTAACAACGAACACTAATCATGAAATGATCAACCATTCAGATGGCACACGCGGGACCTCACTGTTCACGGAAGACGCAGGCGCAGACGAGCATGATGAAGCCAACCGCCGAGCCGAGACTGCAGCTCTGAAACACGCCGGGCTGGAAGATTCTGCCTCAAGTCAATCACAGTCGTGCCCGCAAACTTGTCAAAATACCTGATGAACCTGGCGTCCTTCAATCTCACTCCAACGAGCAGGTCAAAAGGCAAAAGAAAAGCTTTACCAAAATTCCTAACCGCCGCGTGATCGTAGAAAAGCTTCTTACCATCGACTCTCACAACCTTCAAACCCGTAATCCTTTTTCCAAGACTCTGACCCACAAACCCCTCAAGAAGCGTCGAATACACCCACAGAAAAGCCAGAGTGACAAACACAATGATGTTCATGTCAAAAGAGAACACTCCCGCCCCTCTCGTAAGCAAAGCGACAGCATTCGGCAACGTAATCAGAATTCCAATTGCCAGCGTCAAAGAGAAATCTATGAGAAAAGCGAGAACTCTCGTCTTGAATACAGCAAGTGGCAGACTGGAAGTTTTTCTCACAACATCAGCTTCGACAGCCCACTCCTCTAAATCTCGAATCAGCCTGACAGCATTTTCACCCGCTCGGCTCAGTCTATACCTCCCGGTCGATGTCTGCTCAAGAAAAGCACCGAGACTCCGAATGTGAAAACTCAACTTTCCCGTGTCAATGTTAAGAGCATTCATCAATTCCGTGAACGAACATTCATCCTTCTCACTGAGATTAAGGAGAATCTCCCTCCTCAGACTATGAGATAGCACAGAAAGAATTCTTGACACGCTTTCTTGATCTACTGACATTCTTCAAACCCTGATCAACATACACATTAGCCGCTCTCACCAGTCTTGAAAGACCTGAAGCACAAATGGTGCCCGATCGTTCTGCCCTAGATTTCTCTCCTTTCTCTTGACATTGCGCGTGCTCATGGGACGCGTCCTTTTGATCCGTCATATGCAATACAACCCGTCATATTTGTGGCATTCTATAAGACAACACGTGCAAGCACTCATCTTTCAGCGTGCTCTTTTCCTCCAAAAACACGAGGCAACTCATCCCTCCCAAATCTAAGGAAGAACACAACCCGCATAAAGGGCCAGAGTGTACGCCACAACGGAAGGACCAGCGTAAGCTAAGCGCGCACATTTGAACCGACAAACCTACCACATATCAGGGCCCTGGGGGTAAGTTCAATTGGCTCAAAGAACAACAAGAAAGCCCGTTCTCCCGCCGCAAACAATCACCTTTTCCGCCCAGTTCCTCAAAAAAACCATCTTCATTTTGCATTGCAATCAGAAATAGGGAAAAGTATCATTCGATTTACAACTCTGGTCTCAATTCATGATGAATTACACTTTTCGAACCAACTACAAGAAAGTTTTTGGATAACATTGAATCAAACGCAACTATATGATGAACCTCTTGAAAAATTCCAGAAGATTTATCTAGATCTCTGCTCTATAACGCTGCTCCTTATCGCTTTAAGTACAATTACGGCCATAAGTTCGTTAATTCGACGAAATTGAGAAAGGAGAAAAGAGCATGCTTCATCAAGTTATCTCAGTGGTCATTCCAGCCTACAACGAGGAGAAATCCATCGGCCTCGTCATAGATCAGACCACGGAGGTTCTAGACAGCCTAGGAGTACCCTACGAAATAATAGTCGTCGACGACGGCTCAACCGACAACACTCACCAAGTGGCCTCAACCTACAAAGCCACAGTCATATCCTACCCACAAAACATGGGAAAAGGCCACGCACTCAGAAAAGGCTTCCAACAAGCACAAGGCGAAATAATCGTCACAATCGACTCAGACGGAACCCACCGACCCAAAGAAATCACCGACCTAGTCACACCATTATTCAACGGAACCGACATAGTCGCAGGATCACGATTCCTCGGCACAATCGCCGACTCAACAACCCGAATCAACCGCGTCGGCAACTTCCTCTTAAACACCACAATCGCAAGCCTAACAGGCACACGCATAACCGACAGCCAAACAGGATTCAGAGCACTCAAAAAAGAAGCAATCAACAAAATGCACCTAACCTCAACAGGCTTCGAAATAGAAAGCGAAATCACCGTCAAAGGACTCAAAAACGGCTTCAAATTCCAAGAGAAACCAATAACCTGCGAAAAAAGACTATACAACATATCAAGAGTCAGAATCCTAAGAGACGGCCTAAGAATGTTCAGGACCATAATTGAATCAAACTTCTCCAAAATCGAAAATTAAAGAAGGAGAAAAACGTGAAAACTCGAAAAATCGTGCTGATCTGTCTCACCGTCCTGATGTTTGCAGGCATAATAATCACAGTCTATGCACGGCCCTCGATCTACGACACACGCGCGCGCTACGACGTTACAAGCAACTCGCATGGAATCAACACGCCGATCGGCTCCACAATAATCGTGACCGCAGCCACCACAGACAATATAGTCTACAACATCACCTTCCTCTGGCATCAACCAGTCACCCACACAACAGTATTCACCAACATCGTACCAGTCTCGTTCAACGGAACAATGTACATCGCAACCTCAACACACGTCATCCTCGACATAGGAGACTGGGGAGTACAAGCACTCTTTCAAAGTCCCACCGGAAAAATGAAGGAAGGCGTCAACAACGTGACTGCAACGAGAGCCACATCATTCAACGTCGTCGGTCCTCCGAACCAAGTTCCCGAAGTTCCACTAGGACCAATCATCGCAACAGTCAGCATGATCGCGGCCTTCGGAGTTTTCTACGGCTTCAAGAAACAAAAACTCCACATCCCTAAATTCTGAAAAGATCAAGAACCCCAATCCAACCATGAAGAAAGCGCGCGCTTCTACACTAGATGCAAATAGCGTAGAACCGTGTTCTAGAAATCTTAATATTAATAAACATGAAATAGTTACTTATATCAAAACTGAAGGGGAAGGGAGCAGACACGAAGCAGAAACTATTCGCAGAGTTGATCATCATTTCTGCCATCATCACCCTAGGACTAATCAACTGCACGGTGATCAAAGTCAACGCAGCAATGCTCCCATCAGAATTAGTCAATCCAGATTCAGATACCCAAACAGACATTACACCCGTAGGATACGTCCACGTAAGCTTTTTCGTCTCCTCCCTAAATGGCGGCTCAATAACAGGCGGCTCAATAAACCCAGAACCCAGCCCGATCCCAGGCGGCTGGTACGCCAAAAATGAATGGTACAACATCGCGGCAACCCCAGACACCGGATTCAGGTTCTTAATCTTCACAGGAGGACCAGCCGCAACTGTAGTTAACAATCAATCGACGCCAACACAGTTCAAAGTGACCGACACGACTTTCATCGTCGCCAACTTCAACTTCTTACCCGGCAACCTCGTACCAGAAGTCCCATTAGGAACAGGAATAGCATCAGCGACAATGGTAGGTGCGCTACTACTCTACTTCATTTTGCCCCGAAAAGGAAAAACCGCACTACCCTAAAACAGTGCACTCCACATTCTCAAATCCTAGACTCCCCATCTAGAACACAACCAATTCACATTTCCACATTTTCATTTCATTTCGCTATAGGAAGAACACTAATTAACAACGCTACAAAAGCAGAACTAAGGACAAACTGAAACCAGCCATTCTCAAGACACCAAGGAAAATCACATGCATGTTCAAAAATCTAACCAACACCATAAAAAACCACCATCAGTACATCGTTTCAACAGTCCTCATCACAATTCTCATTCTCATCGTTTATGGTCAGGACCTTCAAATCCTAGCAAACGAAGCACTACAAAACGAAGCATTAAGCCATATCCTCATCCTGCCCCTCTTCGCAGGAATTCTCTTCTACATGAAAAAAGACACTGTCAAAGCCACACTCGACCTAGCTAAGGACAGAACAACCAAAACCAAATACCTCGACCAACTTATCGGCGTCGCCCTCGTCCTCATCGCCTTCCTAATCTACTGGTACGGATCCTACACCTTCTACCCCCTCGAATACCACTTTCTCTCACTCCCCATCTTCATCCTCGGAACAACTCTCATCCTCTTCAACCTCAAAACTACACTAACACTTTTACCACCAACACTCTTCCTCCTCTTCCTCATCCCAATACCAACACAATACATCTACACCCTCGGCGGAACAATGGCCAACATCAACACACAAGCATCCTACGCACTACTCAAAACATTCAACATACCCGTACAACTCTCAACAACCTACGGACCACCAACACTCATGCTGACAAACAGCCTAACCGGCCCATCAACCTTCACCGTCGACCTCCCTTGCTCAGGAATCTACAGCCTGATCGCCTTCGCAATGTTCGCCGCTTTCCTACTCCTCATAGCCACAGCAACACCACTCAAAAAACTCGCACTACTCGCAACAGGCTTCATCATCTTCGAAGCACTAAACATAACCCGCATAACCTCAATCATCGTCGCAGCCTACCAGTACGGCGAAGCCACCGCCATGAATCTCGTCCACTCCACCATTGGACTCCTCTTCATCTTCATCGGCATGCTCCTGACACTATTCATCGCCGACAAGCTACTCAAAATCCAAATCATACCCACAACAACGACCCGCCAACCCTGCCCAGAATGCGAAACCAGCCTCAAAAGACTCCAAACATTCTGCGCCAACTGCGGCAATCACCTAGAAACCTTTAGAACACAGGTCTCACGCGAAACCTACGCAAAACTCCTCCTACTCATTATCGCATCATTCCTCATCACCCTGGCAATCAACGCCCCAACCTTCACCGTGGCTCAAGGCCCAGGCGGAATCGCCTACACCGCAACCAACCAAGAAAACACCAACGCCTTCCCAAACATCACTGGTTACAACCCAATAACATTCCTCTACCGAGACACTACTTACGAAAGAATAACAGGCCAAGACGCCTCACTATGGTACGCCTACTTCTCAGTCAACGACACGCAACCCACAATCTACGTCGACGTAGGCGTCTCAAACAGCCTCAACAGCCTCCACAACTGGGAAGTCTGCCTCTACAGCTACCCAACCGCCCAAGGACAACTACCAACCGTCAAAGTCCTCGACCAAAGAGACGTACAAATCCTACCACAAACCCCACTAATCGCACGGTACTTCACCTTCGTCAGCCCATACAATTACACCCAAGTAACCCTCTACTGGTATGAAAAAGCCACCTTCAACACTGGAATAACCAACGAACAAAGATACGTCAGAATTAGCCTCCTCATTCTAACACAAAACCAAACAGTCTACAGACAACTCGAAGACCAACTCCTCCCAATAAGCACAGAAATCGCCAACTACTGGGAACCACTAACCAACAACAGCCTCATTAGCCTCGGAATTCCCACAATGCAAACGCTTCTCATCGGATCAATAGTCCTGATCGCCTTCACAAAAACAACACAGAGCCTCTCCGAATACAATAAGAAGACAACCAACCAGAAACTCTTCAACAATCACGCCACCCAAGAAGAAAAAACACTCCTACAAGCAATACAAACACTGGCTCAACAAAACAAAACGATCAAAACGCAAGACATCCAACAAACATTAAACCAAACGACAGAGAAGCAAATTGACCCAGAAACACTCCAAACAATGCTCAGAAACCTCGAACAATACGGATTCATAAAAAAAGACCTAACGACAACCAACAACAAACCCACACTCGTGTGGAAAACCACCCTAAACACTTGGAAACCTTAAAAGCAGATCTGCGGAATCTTCATATGAAAAAGAAAATGACCTCCAACGAAAAACAAAAAACCACCGAACCAAACGGCATACCCACAGACCTTGATGCAGCAAAACAAATCGCTGAATCAGTCGACGAACTCCGAACAGAAACACAAAGCCTCAAGAAACAAATTCAAACACTCAACCGCAACTCCACAATCAGAATAAGCATAATCTTCACCATTCCAGGAATATTATCGCTCATTCTATCGATAATAACAGGATCACAAGTCTTGGCCTTCATTGGATTAGGCTTAACGTTTTGGGGAGCCCTCTTCTTCCTCGTGAGACCTATAGCTTACGTCAGAGGTAGCCTTCTCAGCACAACTGCAATAACGCTCTATCAGACAGTGGACAGAATAATCAGAGACCTCAACTGCAGAGGCAAACCCATCTACATACCACCATATCCAAAGGAAGTCTACCTACCTCAACACCTTAGCGGTCTTAAAGAGACGGTCATTTTCATACCTGCAGACGCAAACCAAGCCGCACCGTCAATAGAAGAGATGGCCACCAGCAAGTTCATAACGAAACAGCCAAAAGGAGTCATCCTCTTCCCCCCGGGCTCAAGCTTCCTTGCCCAACTCGAACAAGTGTCAAGAATCGACATCATGAGGACAGACATCACAAAGATGAACCTCGAGGACCTCTGCAACACACTGCCCCAAACAATCATTGAGAACTTTCAACTTGCCAAAGAAATTGAGATGAAGACGGAAAACAACCAGATTCACTTGAAAATGACCAATTCGGTGTACAAAAACCTGTACCGTGAAGAAAACCTCAAGAGCATCCGACTGATCGGAGACCCACTCGTTAGCGCCGTGGCCTGCGCGATAGCCAGAGTCTCTGGCAAGCAAGTCACAATCCAAGCAATGGACATCTCTCCCGACTCACAAACCATCCAAGCTACCCTCGAAGTCAAAGAGGGATAACGGAATGAATTTCCCACTGTCAGTATCTGACATCGGCCTCTGGCTAGCCGTAACAGCAATAATACTTCTCGTAACCTCAGAACTCCTCTCAAGCTCAACAGGCAAACTAGGAAACGTAGCCGTAGAAAAAAAACGACTCAGACTCGCAGCACTCGCCCTAGGAATAGGATTCATGGCTACAGTCGTGATGCGCATTTTCCAACCAATCTAGTGCTACATAAATGTCGCGCGCGCTAACATATGTCTTATAACTGTCTGTAAGCGTTAAGCTGACCACCGGGTGAGGAAGAATGTTTAAGGTAACGAAGCAATTGCGCAAGATTGCCAAGAAAGTGATGGACAATGCCCTTCCAATTCAGAGGGGCGAGGTCGCGGTGTTCTACGCTGGTGTCGAAAATTTGGATCTTGCCTACGCTTTCGCAGCAGAATGTGAATTGCGCGGAATCGAGACACTGGTTCAAAGCTGTGGCGACTATATCAATCACACAAAGCTCTTGGAAGCTCCGATTCAAGTCTTCGAGAAACTTCCCAAACTTCCCCTAAAGCTCGTCGAAGCTGCCGATTGGTTCATCCATATGACGGGAACTTCATTCGACAATTCCATCTATCAGAAACCAGAACTTAGAGAACGTTTGCTCGAGGTCCGCAGAAAATCAAAATGGCCGCTGGACAAACTTTTGCAGATGTGTGTCAAGCATCGTAAGCACTTCGTTGCCTTCCTAGATCCAAACTTGCAACAAGCGCAGGCTCTTGGCAAATCCTACAGGGAAACCCGTGACATGTTCCTGAAATCCCTCGACATCGACTACAACGCCGTCACAAACCTTGGGCAGCGAATCATAAGCGTCATGGAGAGAGGCGGCGAGATACGATTGACCTGTCCGAGAGGTTCAGATTTGAAGCTGAAGGCCGATGGACGCGTTTGGGGCAATGATGACGGAAAACTCGAAGGAGAATTAAGCTCGACCAGCAGATATGTGCACAATCTGCCAATCGGCGAAGTCTTCGTTGCTCCGATAGAAGACAGCGCATACGGCGTGGTCTATCCGAGAAGCTTCCCGGGAAGCGTCCTCGAAGGTGTTCGCGTTGAATTCCGAGGAAAACAAAAGGCGGTATTCTCTGCTGAGAAGGGATTTGAATTCGTTGAAGCGCGCCTTAAAAACGCGACAGGAAACCCTCTCTGCATAGCAGAGTTCGCCTTCGGCACAAACCCTTGCAGCGACATCCTCTTGGCAACCGAAAAAGCCTTTGGCACCTGCCATTTTGCAATCGGACAGAACACTTGGCTGGGAGGCAAGAACGAATGCTCGATTCACTGGGACTTTTTAATCGACAACCCCACAGTAACGGTTGACGGCAAAATTGTTCTGAAGAACGGAAAATTCAAGATCTAATCCAGTTTGCGCGCGCTATCTCACAACATCTTTTCGCGGATACTATCGCGCGCGCTTCTGTGGAACTGTCTTACACTAAAATCAGAGAAAGCCAAGAATAGTCCCGGAGCGCCCAGACCGGTTGGTTGGATAAAACTTTACCCCAAACCAAACCAAACCAAAACTACGCTGATATTGGCAGGGCGTATACTGGATTCAGGCTATAGTACGCATAGCAGCAGAAAGAGAGGTCAGGAATACAGTAAGAACAGGATATAGGGGTAGTATACGAATCGAGTATACGGTCATATTAGAATGTTTGTGAATATGAGAATGCAACTGGAGATTCTTCCGCAAGTCATAAAACTGAAGCAGAAGATACGAATAGAATGATGCAGAATGGAAGATATTGAGAAACTTGAACAGTACTGGCACAGGGCACTCTTAACCTTTCCTCAAACTAAGGATGTGAAAGGAGCAGTCATTTCATGTTACCCTGCACTTCCCATGCCTCAATGCAATTCTGCCGCAGACATCAACGTCAACAAGGATGAAGCTGAAGACCTGCTGAAAAGAGTAACGAAACACTTTCAATCATTAGGCTCTAGTCTTGTTCGTTTTCGAATTACCCCTTTAACCCGTCCAAGAACGTTCGGTTCTTTTCTTGAGAGTCATGGATTTGAGAAAAAATGGGAGGAGTCAATAATGGTGTTCAAAGGAGGACGATTGGAAGAGAAACTGAACCATGAAGCACAAGTAAGGGAAATATCCGAAAGTGAAGTAGACATCGGCAGCAAGCTTGCGTTGACAGTCTTCGAATTTCCGATTGAGTGGAAAAAAGAGTTTGATAAACTCCAACTTGATTGGATGCAAAGGGGAGGAAGATACTTTGTGGGGTACGTTGATGGAAAACCTGTGGGAACCAGCTTCTTGTATTCCTTGATGAAAACTGGAGGGATATTCACTGTAGGAACATTGAAAGAATACAGAAAAAAAGGCATCGGAACAACCTTGACAGTTCACGCCCTCATGGAATCTATCAAAGATGGGAACGAACTCCACACGTTGCAAACAGCAAAGGGAGGAAATGCGGAACGGCTCTACAAGAAGGTCGGGTTTGAAGTTGACCACATCGTTTCATGGTACGTCAAGAAACTCTGAAGTGGAAGACAATGCAAACGGTGATACAGGTTGCTTGAAGGCAAGAATGTGAATCTGAGGGTTGCCGAGAGAGATGACGTTGATTTTCTAGTTGAATCCACCAATGACATAGATTTCGGGGGAGAATACATCCCTATTGAGCAGACATCGAAGGAAGAATGGATAAAAGCACTTGATAATCCTGTGAACTTTACTGAGGGGAAGTTGTTCATCATTCAGAAGAAGGACGGAACTAAGATAGGGCTGACCAATCATCGCTTAAATAAGCCATACAAGTGGACGGAAATCGCATACGGCTTATTTCCAAATGAACGAGGGAAAGGATACGGAACAGAAGCAGTTCAGTTAGTCGTTGACTATTTGTTTCTGTCAAAAGACCTTGCAAGGATTCAAGCAATAGCTGATGTTAGAAACAAAGCATCTCAAAGAGTTTTGGAAAAAGTAGGTTTCCAAAGAGAGGGAACAATTCGAAAAGCCGTCTTCAACAGAGGAGAACTGAGAGACTACTATCTCTACGGCATCCTTAGAGAAGAATGGAAAGAACCAAAAATACTGACAAAAACCGCTTGAAGATATTCAGTTTTCGGTTTTGCGGAAAAGTTATAGCCGAACCAAATTAGATTACATTGATTGGTGTCAAGAGTGGTTGACATACAGACAGTTTCTATAGCTATTGCTTCTGCTGGTGTATTGGTTGCTGCTGCTTACTATGTTTTGCAGATTAGGCATCAGAAGAAAATGAGACAGACAGATACTTTGATGAGGCTTTATTCAACTTGGGACAGTGAAGACCTGCAGAAAGATTTGTGGGTAGTCTTGGAACTGGAGTATGAAGGTTATGAGGATTATGTGAAGAAGTATGGTGTTACTGGAACCTTGCACAATGTATCGGTGTGGAGAGTTGGTCACTTCTTTAATGGCATTGGTGTTCTTGTGCAGAACCAGCTTGCAGACATCAATCTGGTTCACCAGCTCTTCGGCATATACGTGATATGGCTGTGGGAGATGATGAAGCCGATGGTAGAAGGGGCAAGGAAGCAGTTTAAAGTGCCTAAATCACTCGAATGGTTTGAATACCTATACAATGAAATGAAGAAAAGAGAACAACAAGGATAGAAGATACTTCTATCAGTCTTAATGAGCCAGTTTGACACTTACATTGCCCAGAAGAAAACGGTCATGTGATGGCGGATTTCGGGAGATATCACCCTTTTTTACCCTGAAAACCGTCTAGGGAGATTTATTACTCGGTAATAAATCTCTTGTATCAACACTCTTTCCTGCTTAACGTATTGTGCAATAATTCTATTCAGTGTGTTTCTAGTAGCAGTATAGGAGGAGGGAGGGGGGATAAAACTTTACCCCCAATACACATCATTCTTGATTCTTTCGCTTTCTTATCAAGGGAAAGAACCTGCCTGTCCTTGGTTGATACGACATGTATTCGTCTCCGAATCGTTCAACGAGCATCTTTTCTTCTGTATCAACATTGAGAAGGTAGCCAGGAATTGCCATAAAACATGGAATAGCTGCAATGTTCAGCCATGCTAAGAAGAAGCCGAAGAAGAGAAGGAAATACGCCAGATAAGAGGGGTGCCGAACATACTTGTATGGACCCCGGGCGCGCGATGAACATTTCCGCAACGGATAAGAAGAACGAAGAGGCTCTATTCGGAATCGTACGAGAAGGCGCATGATGTGGCAGGGAAAAGAAGAAGACTATATGCCATAGTCGCGGTCATTGTCATTATTGTTGTATCCACTGCTTTCTTCATCTACTATTGGCAATCACATAGCAATCTGGTTAGGATAAAAGAGTTTTTCAAATCAGGCGGCGGACAGGCGGGGGAATACCTAATACTCGGATTCACGGTAAAGATGGAGAATCAAGGCGTCAATGATGTGACAGGGTTGATAATGGTGGTCAAAGTTCTCGGCAATGGTACCGAACTCGCGCAAGATGGCCACCCGTTGCGCCCAAACACGCTTTTCAGGGGAGAAGAAAGAGAAGACGAAGAACTCGGAGTAATAATTAACATGACTGAGACGATTGATAAGACTCTCAGTGCCGTAGCATGGATTGAATTGAACGGAGCAATCTTAGATCAGGCCAACCTCTCACTACAGCAACCTTTCTTTTCCTGATCGCGTCTGCAACACGCTCACTATTGATACTACCAAAAAATCTTTAGTCTGATAGGATGCGGCATCTCCTTTGAGGTTCCTTCCTCACGAGCGCGCGCGCTAATTCCTACACCTTCGATCGAGTCAACAATAATTGTCCATTCCCGTACAAGCGCTAGTTCAATGCATTAAAGTCGTGTGCCCCTTCCGCGCGAGCTAGAGCAATTACATGGATATTCTGCTACTTGTTCAATCAAAAACGATATACGTGGACGTTGAAGATTGAGAGAACATGATCGATCTAAGGCAGCGGGCTCAAGCAAACAAGAAAGGGCACCCTTTTTCAGCCATGATAGTTGAAAGATCTACTAGTCGGTCAATAGTTGCCGTCAACAAAGTGATAACCTCGAAAGATCCAACTGCTCATGCCGAAATAGAAGCTATCAGAAAAGCTGGAAAGAAAGGGTTCAATTTTGAAGACTGTGTTATGATTTGCTCCGGTGAACCCTGCCCAATGTGTGCAACTGCAATCGCTTGGGCTGGGATGAAAGAGGTATACTATCTAGATTCTCACAAAATCGCTAATGAAAAGGGATACCGTTTTGACCAAGACGTACAACGCGTTAACAGGCTTTTAAATTTGGGATTAAGAATAGGCCGCAGCGCGCGCTACGTGATTGTTCCAGCACGATGACGCAGCAAACGCGTTAGAATTGCTCGCGCGCGCAATGTTTCAAAGCATCAGATTAATGGCAGCACTTGTTGAATTTACGTCATAGACGAGACTGGAGCTTAAGAGACGGGATTTGAACTCCAACAAAAGCGCGCGCAGAACATTCTTTCACAAGGCTTTAATATCCAGAGTCGAGGTATTTGCTATTGCATCTAGATGTAAAATCTTAGATGCAATAAAAACGTGAATGGAAAGGAGAACATGAAGAGCGAATTATTAGTGTCGACTCTGGTTGCAGTCTTGCTTCTGGTTTTGCTTCTTGAACCTATCGTCTTCTCTAGTCAACCACCAATAATATTGAACACGCTTTATGTCGGACATGGAGGTGGGTACCCAGGATATGCTGATCCAGCGCGGGCATATGACACCAGCAGTGGCGAGTTGATTTTCAATGTATATGAGACTCTGATAGTTTTTGGCGAACCTGTGACCAATCAGTGGAAGACATGGGATGTTCACGAACAATACTGGGTCTTCAGTCCAGGTCTTGCAACGAACGTTCCGAACAGAGTGGATACATCGATAACCGTTATGAACACTTCCACGGTCGATTTGGCTGATCCTTATGGTTCAACATGGACGGCGGGCTTGACATGCATGGGCTTCTGCGACATCAACGGTGACGGAAGCCTCAGTGTGAAGGACGTCGTCTATACGACGGACGGAGTCTCCTATAGATCTTGGTCCGCGGTCGACTTCAGCGGCACGGCGTCAATCTCAATGACCCTGAATAGAGGATCATACACATTCAACATGCGCACAAGCCCGATCATCAACTTCTTCGATGAAACAGGCACTGTTGTTGATACGATGGACACGGGCGATGCTGAATACTCTTTTGAGAGAGGTTTGGTGCAAGATCAGACCGGCAGTCCACAGTGGATGTTTTACGAACCCATGTTAGGCACAATGAACTCTGACCCATGGGCAAGCAACGAAACGAGCAGAATGAACGCGATAGACCTGGCTCACCTCATTGATGACGCTGTACAGATAAGCGGGAACGATCTCATCCTTAACCTCGGCCTCAATTGGCCGGATATTGCGTGGAAGCAGATATTGTCCAACACTTGGAGCAGCATCGTGAGCAGACAATTCTGCACTGGCATTGGCTGCTGGAATGGAGATTTGTTCGCAGACAGTGATGGCAACGGATACCCCGACTGGTGGACAGCGGTCAGGCGGGCTTCAAGATCGCCCTTGGACACAGAAGGAGACTATAGATGGGTGGGTACCGGTCCGTATCATGTATCAGTGTTTGACTCGGTAACCCACAAAGTGATAATGGAAAGGAATCCTGCGTACTGGAAGGGATGGCCGGCGAATGAGAGAAAAGCCTACCTGGACATTGTAGAACTGTGGTACATCAGGGACTGGAGCACGAGAAAAGCTGCTTTCCTTTCTGGTGACATTGACACATGTACGGTCGACAGAGCCTACATGTTTGAGCTGCTCGATCCGGTGACAAAGGAACCACCCGTAGGAGTGAACTACAAGACAATCAAGAACATCACCCCAACCTTTTCTATGAAGGCAATCCACTTCACCTTCACAATCAACCCTACTAGTCCTTACGTGGGAACGGGCAGCTTTCCAAATGGTATTCCCACCGACTTCTTCAACAATAGCCACGTCAGAAAAGCATTCGCCTACTCGTTCAACGCAACTCAATACATTAGTGAGGGATGGTACGGTGAAGCCGACTACCGCAAGAACCCACTTGTCTACGGTCTATACCCAGACTACTATGACGACACAGTTCCCGGATATAGCGCAGACTACGCTGCTGCCAAAGCCGAGTTGCAGGCAGCATGGGTTGGAGGTCAAAACGTGTGGACCAGCGGCTTCCGATTAGGCATGGCATTCCACGCAGGAGATGACATGGAAAGAATAGCCTGTGAAATGACAAGATACTTCTTCCAAGCGCTGAGCACGTATGATGGTAGAGTTGGTCCGCCTTTCACAATCGACATATTTGAGATCGGCGCGGGCGCGCTCGAACGGCAAGAACTGCCGATCTTCGCCGCTGGTTGGAAAGCGGATTATGCAGATGCTGACGGTCTTATGCGCCCCTACATGCACAGTGACGGGTACTTTGCATACCTACAAAACTACACAGCCGAAAATGGCTATGGCAGCGTCAAGGACACGCTCATAAACCAGGCGCAACAAACACCTGACGGCCCCGCGAAAAAGGCATTGTACGATCAACTGGCACAGATATACTATGACGATTGCCCGAGCTACCCGCTGGCTATTCCGCATGACAGAAGATGGTGCCAACAATGGGTTAAAGGATGGTACTACAACGCCCTCTATCCATCAGACTATTACTATCACATGTACAAGGAAGACTCTCCGTGGGCCGATGTGACAGGTCCAACTGTCGGCGTTCCAGACGGTATGATCACAATGAGAGATCAGAGCTATGTGGTGTTTCATTATGGAGCGAAAGCCCCGAGTCCCGGGGCACCTTACGATCCTAAGTGGGCTCCAGGAGTATACGGCTGTGGTGGATGTGACATATACGGCGACAGAATCATAAATACTCGGGATTTTCCATGGCCTGGCCTCACTCGCGATGTAGCGGTCATCGACCTCTATTCAGCCAAAACCGTGATTGGTAAAGGCTACGACGACAACATTACAGTGACCGCGAAGAACCACAGCTTCATGGGAGAGAATTTCAACGTCACGTCGTATGCAAACGCAACCAACATCAGTATCTTAGATTTCAACCTAACATCTGGAACCACTCAAGCCAAGACTTTCACATGGAATACCAGCAGTTGCGAATATGGCAACTACACGTTGGAATCTGTTGCAGACACTGTCCCCGAAGAACATAATCCAGATGACAACAACTACACCTGTCCTGCTCCTGTCCACGTTGGTGTTCCAGGCGACGTTTCCAGTTCCTCGCAAGGAGTCTACGACAAGAAATGTGACATGAAAGACATCGCGTACCTGGTCATATTGTTCAACACCAACCCAAGCTCACCAAACTGGAATCCCAACGCGGACGTCAACAATGATGGCACCGTAAACATGAAGGACATAGCCATAAGCATAATCAACTTCAACAAACACGAATAAACCAACCCTCCCTTTTTCTGTTTTCTGGAAGGCGTGCGCGGAAGGGATACTTGCCGCTTTCGCGAAAGAAGGTCTGTTCTTCGCTGCCATGAAGATTCTGATGACAATCAAAGAAAATGCTATGAGGCAGTCTTTCAAAAAGGGCCCGTGTCCTTGTTTTGGCCAGCGCGCGGTAGCTTCCTCCCCCATAGGCACTGACGCGTATCAAACTACTGTGCCCCTTCGTACGCTACCATCGAATACTGAAAACACAAATCCAAACAACCCTCCGACGTTCACTTCGAATAACCCTTCTCTCAACAAAACCCAAAAAGCCTTGTTCTACCACAACTGGTCTCAAGCCTTAACACCCTAAAACCTTGCAGGAAATGCACGCTCGCTTCCTCGAAGAAGCGCACAGAAATACTTATGAAATTGCCTTTTCTGACCAGCAGTCAAGAGTCTGTGAAAGGAATTCAAAAAGCGATCATGTACAATGATTCAAGAACGATGCAGGCTTCTGTTACTGAAACGGTTTGATGTTGCATTCTTCTAACTTCCGAAGAGGTTCAAATCTTCCATGGAAAAATCTGATCAATTCATCAAGTCTAACAGTTTACTCAAGTTTTGAACGTGAGTAAACACCCATGAGTCGCGCATGAGTTTAATGCATTAAACTAGCTGCAGTTGCCAAAGCAAAAGGCGCCCGGGCTGTTTATCGCATGATTTCTACGTTCGTGCACACGATTTTGACGGCAGGGAATTGAAATTCAATGACAACTTGATCAGTTTAGGAAGCATGTTGTTTTGTCCATGCTTGTAAAGATTGAAATTCAACCGAGTTTTGATTATTGCACTGCAATCTTCGATTAGCTTTTTTTGCCATCCATTTGATGGTGAAATATCCTGATCAACGCTCTATGAAATTCAATCACGACCACAATGGAAAAAAACACCCCTAAGTCTCTGCGAGCTGTGGATACTCTCTCAATTTCAAGTGATTAATTTTGTACATGATGGTTCTTGCCGTGAACTTGAACCTGTGGACCCCCGCGATCGTAATACATTATATAAGCCAATAATGCTTTGTCTGCGTGCTATTATATTATGGGAGAAGCTAGCAGGGCCACGGTTTGATAAGCTAATATCTTTGCTGTGCGTGTGAGGGTTTACGGTTTTTGGGCGTTGCATAAGTAGAGTTTTCTGTTGGAGTAGACGTCGCAAGCTTTTGCTGCATGAAAGGGTTCAGAACATCATTACTGTAGTATGAGGATATACAGAAGGTTAAGGATCATAGTTCATTACGGTGTACGCCGGCTTATTGAAGAGAATCAGGAAAGCGCGTGCTCAGAGAGTTGCAGAGGACAAGAAAGAAAAGTGACAAAAACGCGAAAAACCTATTCGTGTTTGTTGAAGTTGAGTATGCTTATTGCTATGTCTATCATGCTGACGACTCCATTGTTGTCCACGTCAGCGTTGGAGTTCCAATTGCCTGAACTCGGTCTTGTGTTGAACAGTATGATCAAGTAAGCTACGTCCTTCATGTTGCACACCTGATCATAGACACCTGGCGCAGCACTAGAAACGTCACCCGGAACACCAACATGAACAGGAATTGTGCTGGTGCAGTTGTTGTCTGCTAAGTCTGTCTCGTTTGTCACAGGAGCAACGTAGGCCCACAAGGTGCAGTTGCCGAAACTAAACTCCGTACTGTTCCAGTTGAAAACGTAGCTGGAAGCACTCTGTCCTCCTAGAACAATGTTTGTTTGATTAATTAGAGTCAGATTAGCGTATACTGTCATATTCAATGTTTCTGTATTGAGTCCCTGGTTCTCTATGCTGACCGTCACATTCGAATTGTAGTTTTGACCTAATAGGCTCTTGGAAAAGAGATTGGAAACTGCCACATCAGCTAAAAACGTGTCCACATGCACAGAACCATTTAGGACTGTGAAGGGTATATCCCTTTCATCGACGTTCTCTATCAGAAACGTGTCTACAGGCTGATTTGCCAATGTCAAATTAGTGTTGCCCGTATTTCCGGCAAAAAACTCGAACGTGCACAGCTTTCCTGAACCGTTCACTGATGGCCGCACTCCCGTGGTCTCATTTGGCAGCAGAGTTGCACCAAATACCACATAACCAGGATCATCAAAAGCGGGTCCTCCAGTCAACACATCTTTGCCCGCGAAAATGTTGTCGCTGGGAAGACTAACATTTCTGTATTCGATGACGTTTGAGTCAAAGCTCAAGGCCAACTGCCAAGTCACCATTTGTTTTGACAGGTCTTTCAGTACGACGGTTACATTGAACATTGTTCCCGTTGCTGCCAAGTAAGATGACCTTTCAAATGTCATAACAGTGGTGTCTTCGGAGAAAACTGGCATTGCATGATAGCACAGGAACAATGGAACAACGATTAGGGTGAAGAACGCCCCAAATACTCTCTTGTTCATACTTCCCTCGTCACTATAATGGAAGCGATTTATCGCTATTTATAGCTTGCGAAGTATCACGCGAATGATAAAGTGAAAGTGCGCACGATCTTGGCTATTGATACTCATAGCGCGCGCGCCTACAGGCTGATAGACAAAACTAGGACCACGAATGCTGAAAGAATTGGATTCGGCATGTCTTCCCCTGTGATTGCACTGTGGTTAAATCGGCAGATATCATTTGTGGACGAATCTTCTATGGTATCAGAATTAGGTTTGAGGAGCCCATGTGTTCGCGCGCGCTCGTTTGCAATGAATAATATGCGCTCGGCACCTGTCAGATGAAACAAAGTTTCACAAGTTTCTTATACCGCGAAACGTTGCATTAAATGTCACGCATCAGGAAAACAAACGTGTTCTCTTGATGTTAGTGAATAGAGGAAAGGAAATTATGAAGAAACAATCAGTTTTGCCTGCGATTGTTCTCATTATCGTTCTTGTGATTTCTATGCTGGGTTTTCAAATCTGGACTGGCCAGATCGCTGAAGCTCAAGGAACAAGGCTGAAAGTTGTCAATCCACTCACTGGTGGCAACTTGTTCGAATTCACTGACGCTGAAAAGAGCGTGGGAGACACTTTCGTTGTCAACATAACTGTTGTTGACGTCACAGATCTATACGGTTGGCAGATCTATTTCATGTGGGACCCAAGCCTACTGGATTTTTCAAGCGTCGAACTTCCGCAAGACAACGTGTTTGCGGGACAAACTGTCATCAGCGCGAGTGACGTTGGGTCGGGATACGTTATCTACGGTGTTAGTCTGGCTCCTGGAATGAATTCGTTCAACGGTACAGGAACTCTATGCCAGATAACGCTGATAATAACGCAGTCCGTATCGCCGGTCGTTCGGGAAGTTTCTTGCGACTTGACATTCGCAAACCTGGATGTAGACACGTTCTTTCTCGACACCCAAGGGTGGAACATACCTTTCGTTGCATTTAACGGCATCTACGACTACAGATACGTTCCGACGATCACATATATGAAAATCGTGAATCCCCTCACAGGCGACGGATGGTTCAACTTCACGATACTGCAGAAGACGGTTGGAGACACATTCATCGTCAACATCACGGTTGTCAACGCTTTTGATCTAGATGTTTGGCAGATCAAACTAACATGGAATCCGAGTCTTCTGGCTTTTGTCCATGCAGAAATTCCTTCGGACAACGTGTTTGCAGGAAAGAACCCCTTGGCTGTTGGTGCGTTGGAAACTGGAGCCTTGGTATATGGTGCCGTAGTAGGACCTGGACAAACGCCTTTCTCCGGCAACGGAACGCTTTGCCAAATCACCCTAAGCCTGACGAGCACCCCCAGCGAGCTCGCACCAGAAATCTCGTGTGACCTAGGGTTCAGCAACATAGATTATGACACGTTTCTGTGCATGCGCGTAGGAACTGAGTGGAATGCCTATTACCCGTTCGTTGCCCTAGAAGGGTCTTACAACTACAAGTACTATACGATCGACGCCAAGTGGACCCCGACATGTCCTTGGCCTTACGTGAATTCGACAACGCCAAGAATGAATGAACCTGTGTTGGTCAACTTGAACGTCACCGTCCCCGATGTCGAATACGCCGTGCTTAGCTTCAGAAGGCCAAGTGAAGAGTGGTACAAAGTCAGCATGGTCTTCAACGCAACGACTGCACTGTGGACTCAGACGATACCAGGACAAGCTAGGAATGGCACGATCGAATTTTTCGTGGAGTTCTGGTACGGAGGCGGCAACAGTTATGCAACTTCTACGTACACTTTCAAAGTCAAGGACTTGCCAGCTGGTGACGTGAACGGTGACGGAGTAGTTAACATGAAAGACATAGCCTTCTGTGTTATCTTCTTCAACAGCAAATCACAAGACCCATAACCCTTCTTTTTTTCTGTCAAGTTCATTCCGCGCACGCCTTCCAGAAAACAGAAAAAGGGAGGGTTGGTTTATTCGTGTTTGTTGAAGTTGATTATGCTTATGGCTATGTCCTTCATGTTTACGGTGCCATCATTGTTGACGTCCGCGTTGGGATTCCAGTTTGGTGAGCTTGGGTTGGTGTTGAACAATATGACCAGGTACGCGATGTCTTTCATGTCACATTTCTTGTCGTAGACTCCTTGCGAGGAACTGGAAACGTCGCCTGGAACACCAACGTGAACCGGAAGGCCACATGTACAGTTGTTGTCTCTTACGTCTATTTCGCCTAGAAGTGGTTCAGCATAGGCCCAAATCGTGCAGTTGCCATAAGCGAAACCAGTAGTGTTCCATACCAGGACTCTGCTTGTCGAGGTTCTGTTTGCTAGAGTAAGGTCCGTGAGGTTGGCAAAATTAGTTGTGTTGCAGTAGGACGTGACGTTCATGGTTTCAGTGTAGGTGCCATAGTTCGATAGAGCTGTGCTTATGTTTGCGCAGTAGCCTCTGCCAATCACGCTCTTCGAAGTCATATTGTCAATGGCAATATCGTATACGTATGGTGCAACGGAAACCACGTCATTTGTTGCATTGTAGATTTTCCCGCGGATTGGTGTCAGTCCCCCGACTGGGCCTGTGTCTGATACTCCGAGTGTACTTCTCGATATGTCCAGCGTAACGTTCCCTTCTGCGAGTCCCTTGAATAGGAGGGTTACTAGCGTTGTGTCGCCACTGAACCGTGATAGATTTAGATTTGCCCCACTGAGTACATCAACAAGCACATATTTTTGACTGCCAAACGAACCGCTCCCGTTGCTAAGAATGTTCAGGTTCCATCCAGGTATCGGTTCAATGTTCCAGCTTTCTATTTCCAGAAGACTCCCGTCATAGAGCAGACACATCTCATAGCCTGTAAGGTTAACTACGTTCTTGACCTTTACAGCAACGGTCACGTTATAGTTGACTTCCACAACTTTCTTCGAGGTTTCAGCAGCAAGATCGACGCTTCCACCATGTTCCTGCTCCTGAGGAAACCCACGACCGTAATTGAGAAGCACTCCAGTGACATCTCGATCATTGACAAATCGATCGCCGTAGACGTCTGGACAACCGTTTCCATAGGATCCGACCCACTTGGGATCAATCGGCAATCCAGGTATTGGCGCCTTTGCGTTGAAGTGTTCTATGACATACGACAGATCAAATACGTTGACCCTGCCGTCTGGCACGCCTGCTTTTGTCCCAGTCACGTCTTGCCAAGGCACATCTTCCTTGTACATGCAGCAGTAGTAGTCACCTGGATACACGGCATTGTAGTACCAGCCTCTCACCCAGTACTGGCACCATCTTCTTCCTTGTGGGATGGTGACGGGGTAACTTGGGCAGTCGTTGCTGTATATGACTTGCAGTTGCTGGTATATTGCAGCCCTTGCTGGACCATCTGGTGTTATCAGTCCTTGATCGATCAACAAGTCTTTCGTAGTACCCCAACCATTGTCGGCAGTGTAGCCCTGGACGTACGAGTAGTCTCCGTTGCTGTGCATGTACGGGCGTGCGAAGTTGTCGGCGTCTGCAAAATCTGCGTGCCAGTCGATGTTGAATATCGGCAAGCGCGCGTTCACTAACATGCCCAGATATGTGCTCCAATCGATCTCGACAATGTTCACTGCGAATGGTGAACCACTTCTACCATCGTACGTGCTAAGCGCCTGGAAGAAGTCTCTCGTAATTTCGCAAACGATTCTTCTCTGGTCGTTTCCAGCGTCATAAGCCATCGTTAGAGTGAAGCCGCTGTTCCATACGTTCTGGCCGTTGAAGGTTGCTAACTTCAATTCAGCTTCTGCAGCAGTATAGTTTATGTCGTAGCCTGGAATGCTGGCGTTGTAGTAGTCTGGGTACAAGCCCAAGACAAGCATGTTCTTTCGGTAGTCGGCCTCTCCGAACCACGCTTCGGCCGTGTATCGTGTGGTGTTGAATGAGTAGGCGAACGCCTTTCTCACGTGAGTGTTGTTGAAGAAGTCCGTAGGAATTCCGTCTGGAAAGCTTCCTGTTCCTATGTATGGGCTTGTATCGGCTACCGTGAAGGTAAATTGAACTGATTCTGCCGTCAAGGTTGGTACGATTCTCTTGATGGTTTTCACATTGGGACAAACTGCTGGGTCGGGCTCTTTTGTCATGTTATTGAGCAAATCGAACATCTTGGCCCTCGGAACATCGCAGATGTCGAGAGCACCTGCCAAGAACCCAGCTTTTCTCGCATTCCAACTTGAAATGTAGTCTAGCTCGATTGTGGAAAGCTGCGATTTCCTTCCCGGAAACGGCCATCCTTGCCACCAGCCCGGATTCCTCTGTAACACCACTTTAAAGCCCACTGAGTCGAAAACTGTGACACAGTATGGACCTGTTCCACACCATCTGTAGGCGCCCGTTGTGTCGTACGGTGAACGCGAGACTCCTCGTACTGGGTTTGCTTCGCCTGTCCACCAGTCTGGGTATCCGTTAGCGTTGGCATCGGTGTAGAGGTTTCCATCCCAGCAGCCAATGCTTACTGAGAATCCTTGACTGACGATGCCGCCCCAGGTGTTGGCCAAACACTGCTTGAACGCGTTGTCAGGGAATGGCAGACCTAAGTTAATTGTCAAGTCATTTCCACTGATTTCGAATATGTTGTCAAGCAGGTGAGCGTACGTCATGGCCGTCGGAGCAGTAGTGTTGCTGTCGAATGGGCTAGAATCCATTGTGCCCAAGTAAGCCTTGAAGAACATCCATTGCGGACCCTGGTCCTGAACAAGTCCTCTCTCCATAGAGTACTTCACGTCGTTGACGTCAAATGTGTCGACAACAGCGCCTGATTCGTTGAAGAAGTTAATCGTTGGGCTCGTGCGAATATGGAAGGTGTATGAGCCTCTCCACAAGGTCAACGTGTAGGTGCCGACCATAGATTGAACGTACCAGGCACGATAGACGGTTCCGTCGGTCATGTAGAGAAGGTCACCTTGGCTGAACCCTTCCAGACCTTGGAAGTCGTTGAAGCCAACACATGTGAGCCCGCCGGTCCATGTTGAACCGGTAGGGTCGGCTCCGACCGTAGACGTGTTGGTTACAACAATCGCCGTATCGACTCTGCTTGGAACGTTAGTTGCCAATACAGGAACAAAATCCGCGTAAATCTCGCCGTTATAGGTGATCAATGTTTCATAGACGTTGAAGATTAGCTCGTTGCTGAGACTGTCATACGCCATAGCTGGGTCGGCGCGGGTGGGACCCCATGAACCACGTCCCACATACAGAGTGTCTGTTTGCACCGGTGGCTGTGATCCTGGCGCATGCACGGAAGCTTCGAAAAGCGGTAGTAGCAAGAAAATCAATAGAAAAACCAGTATCAAAACGTGTTTTTTCATTTTCCTTTCCCTTCTTTTCTCATTGCACCTTAGGTTGATAATATGGTGCAACGTTCAATGATTAAAGTGTAGACGATAAAAGGCTTGTGAAACAAAGTTACTGGACAAGCTACACCGTCTTACAAAAAAGAAAAAAGGGGATTTGTCCGGGAGAAATCCCCAAAAAGGCTAGGAATACCTCACCCCGGCCACTATTTGGACGACCTCGACCACACCTGATGGCTGGTCTCGCTCATTTGCGTTTCCTCAACAATATTAAGCCTTCCTTCTGAGAGATTTGAAACAGATTTCAATCATCATCCCGATTCATAAGCCCGAGGTTGTCGCACTCACTCACGCAACGAAAGGCATCTCGTATACAAAAGCATCAACAAAACACACAAAAGTGCGCTGGATCTCAACCGGACGGGTTGACCTCTGGTCTTAAGAGGACTCTCAGATTCCTCGTGAGAACAGGAAAATCTTCCTCTGATTGAGTAGGGTAGAAGCCTTTGAGTTTTCTAGATAAGGAATCAAGCAATTCTTTGTCTGGAGTTCCGTCAAGTATTCTTCTGGTCTCTTCTTCCGTGACGTCTTCAAGTCTTCCGGTCAGTTTGATTACTTCGCGGTTGGCTGGACAGCACGACTGGCATCGAAAGCGCGCGCGCTTCGAGCAATGAGATGGATTGCATATTTTCCATATTGGCACACACGGCAACTTATCTGAACATTGACTGTCTCTTTTCTGCGACATCTTCAGATTTATGGGAATCTGGATCGATAGCAGCCTGTGTCTATCCCCTCCTAATGATTCCACTAACTCCAGGCACTCATACCGTTCAAGCAGCGAGCACACAACCCGTCGAAAATGGCGCTTCATTTCGACTGTACGTTTTCAAGAGATGGGAAAACAACTCGACCCTGACACTGCGAACGATTGACATTGTGGAAGAAGCAAACCAGACTTTGACGGCCTACTACAACAGACTTACATTATCTCATTCTATCGCCTGAAGCTAGGAACCCACTTTGTGGCTGACTGCACGTTCTAGGGAGAAGACACATCGGAAAACCTAGACTCCTGAAGGAAGAACTAGTCTAGCCACGAACAAATCGTAGAACAGTCCTCTTGATCTTTCTATCATACTCACTTAATAGGCGAAACAGTGTTGGATCTCAAATGGGAGAAGGCTAGACGGGAAAATGAACGAAGAAAAGACGAGGGATCTAGAGCAGCAAGTTCTTGGACTCTTCAGCAAGTCTTACTCGAAACGTTATGAGCAATGGAAGAGACAAGACCTTCTTTCGGTAGCGATTGAAACTATGCCGAAACAGGTAGATGCCGACAAAGTCATTGATAACCTGATAAGATTGAAGTGTGAATTCGCAAAAAGGCTGAACTACGAAGGCTGACCAGCCCCCCTGGGAAACAGTTGACTCTGATTGGAGAAGGGTACTCAACAAGACAAGTTGACCAGCAGAGACACTAGATTCTTGTTGAGAATGAGCGAGAATTTGCTGACACTTCCGCTGCTTGGAATAGTTGTAGTCGTTTCGAGAAGTGCTAAAACACCGGGAATCATCACTACTGCAGCCACTGCCAAAGCTATTACTACCGCCATAGCGACTATTGCAGTTCTTCTCTGCAAAGCTGTTTCCTTCTTCCTCTGCAGCACGTTTCATCTTGAATCTTAATAACAGTTCAGAACTGGAAATCCAATGTGAGGATACGTATTCAGAATCCACAAACCCTGCGGCTGTATACAAAAGCATCAACAAGAACCCACAACACCTCACGGTATTCCGTAATGTCGTTGAGCGTAAGGTTCTTGCAAGGTCTTAATTTCCTGTTCATTGTCCAACACCAAATCGCGCTCTCAGAAACACTTTTATGAAGGTGCCGCTGAGCCTTGGAAGGGCTCCCGATTCAACCCACCAATGCAGCTGGTGCCTGTCAGTTTGCTACAGGGTTGGATCACGGAGCCCCTTCCTTCATTCAGAGTAGACACTTCCGCGCACATTTGATGCAATGCCAGTCAACATTACTAAAGCAATGCACGCTCTGCCGACATCCTTTTCAAGGAGCAATTTCCCTCGTGTCACTCTTTGGCAATTATTGGACGCTTTTCTCAGTAGCTTTCCGTACAAGACCGAAGTTTAAATAGGCCCAGCTGCGAAGCGGCTTTGAACTGCGCTAACAGAAGACTTTGGACAATCCAACCCATCACGAAAAGACTACATATCCTGCAAGAACTGATTATATCCCATATCCTTCGCACTCAAGTGATCTTCAATTCCGTCCTCACCGCTCTGACTATGCTCGAAGAAGGTACGATCTTACCAATTTTGCTAGATAGGGTAAAATCTCCTCGATCGCCATGCAAGTCAACGTCTCGAATTAACATCAATCAAGCAACTGAACATGCACCACAGTTGTGACGCGACTCGAAAGAGCGGCAAGGAGATTCTATGCGCTTCCGCCCACAAGCAACGACACAACAACCGAGATGATAACGATAACAACAGTCTCAAGCAGATTTATCTGCCAGTGCACACTCTGTCGAGCTGGTTCTTCAGCGACGACTATTGGACGGTGACCCCTTGGCGAAGATTCAGAAGAACAATTATCCTTATTAGATCAGGCAATTCTTGAATTTCAAAAGACAAATCAGCTGCTCACCGTATGCCGTTGAGAAATTGAGCGTGAAACTAATAACTTTTGTGCAGCCCAATCAAAATCAGCGAGACTGTCTATGCGAGGATCGCGCGCACCCGAACGTCGAAGACCATCGAAGCTTATTAACGACATGCTCTGTCAATGCCAAGGCGAGGAATGTCAATAGAAGAAGGCAACGAACGACTCAGACAACTGTCTTTTCTGGTCCGTCAATTCGATCGATTCAATCTTTTCCTCATCAGGCAGTGGAAGATTCTCGTGTTGGTGATTGCAGAGCGTCCGAAAGCAAGTGAACGCTTCAATTTCGGCACGAAAAGCTCAAAATACCGAATCCTCCAGATACGAAAAGTGCATAGACGCTTAAACTTCACCATGCAACCGTCTTCCCCCATCGTCGAGAAACAAACGAAGCAAGGCAATGCAGATTTGGTGAGAACCCGATCTGCAAAATCAAAGGCAGGATGTCAAACGCAGGAACGGCTAGAATATCAAATTTGAAAGGACTACTCTCGCAGGAGTTGGCCAGTCTCAGCACTGAATAGGCTCCCGAGCTGGACTTCAGTGCGCGCTTCACGTTGCTACAAGTTTGTTCTTCTTTTGCGCGTGTAACAGCTCTACCAAGGAACAGGAACTGGCCTCTACAAGAGGATAACAAAGCTACTCCGATTCCAGTGATTCTATTTTGCGCTCGCGAAGTCATTAATGACAAGAGGTTTCTTCGGAAAAGGATGTGCCAGGGGAATGGGAGTAGGTGCTATTGACGGGAAAAGCACGAATAGAAAAGCGGCTCAGCATAGACATACTGTCATAGCTTGTTGCAGTTCTGAATCTCTAAATCTCGCCGATAACCTGGAAGATTACACTCCTTTGCCTAGAGTGAATATCCGTCTCTACAAACAGAAGTGACTGCCAAGTCCCGAAACTTGCACGCCCATCAACCACAGGTATCGTCCTGTCAGGGGCAAACAAGATCGATCTCAAGTGTGAATAGGCGTTTGAAGGGTGCCTATAGTCGCCACTTCTGGGCACGACCTTCGCCATAAACGATCGGATATCTTCCAGTAAGTCAGGGTCATTCTCCGTCAAAATCAAAACGCCTGTCGCATGGGGTGCGAAGGCATGCATCAAACCATTTCTTATTCCTGACTTGGCCACGACCCTATGAACCATATCTGTCAGGTCGAAATATTCTCCTTCCCCCTTCGTTGAGAAGCTGTAGGTGAAGTTGAATATCTTCATTTCAGGCATTGCTTATCCCCTTTGACCTACAGTTGGTCTAATCGGCTTCCCGACTGAAATGCTTTTTCCGGGAACGGTTGACTTGAGGAAAGCTTCCATTCAGAATCTTCAGATTCTGTAGGGTCCGTCTTGTTAGATGCTGCTGGGATCCGGATTTCCAGCCTAGAAAACAGGGATATGCGCGCATGAAAATCGTGGCGTGGTTGATGCTTCTGTATACAAGCAGAGAGCGGCTTCAAATTGGAAGGGCATGGTGATATGATAAGACATCACTTCATACACTTATCACTGATACCACCGATATGTAAACGTCCACCTTGCACGATGAATGATTCTCGTGTCTATAGCCTACACTGGACAGGACAAACTCATATGCTCATGAAAGACAAGCCAGGATCTGCCTCTATTTTGCGCGCGTTCTGAGCGCGAAATGACCGCTTGGTGCCATTTGTGATATCACTACGTGGGCGTTCATCTGCACAGAGAAGAGCCAACTGTGACCTTTGTAGCTCTGAGAGTTGGTCTGCTCTGATTTTGGCTCCCGCAATTCAACCCTGACTCAACGATTCCTCAAAGGGAGGAACACAGATTCGAATCTCCGTTGGCGAATTGCGGTTTTCGCAAAATTAGACCCGACCTTCCATCCGCTGGCTTGCGTTTTGAAGGAAGAACCCGCCAACCTGCGATTTTGTCAAAGATCTCCGCAAAAAGGTCGAAGCGACCACGAAGGTAAGCGGTGTCGGCTTCGCATGGAGTTTTTCGTCGGTATTTATATGAGGCCCTGACTATCCATGGTGTTGCACTAGAAACAATCAGAGAAATGCCAGGAATATCCAAGCTTTAGCTCAAAGCGACCCGTCTAGAGCTTCTCCGTCTTGCGTCCAGTGTAAGAAACTGTTGGGTTTTGGGCAACGTGATGTTTGCGACAAAACTTCGTACCGCTATCTCGGGTGTTTCGGAAGGTTTATGGAGAGAATGTGCCGCTTTCGCGAAATGGAG